>R11__coassemble_89_pt1 | contig 67761 bp, 57 predicted proteins | sample R11__metabat2_low_PE_045 | metagenome-assembled genome bin R11
CTCCAACCCCAACTGCCGCGCCAACCCCTTCGCCGACTCCCGAGCCCACCCCGGAGCCGACTCCGGAAGCAACCCCGGAGCCCACGCCTGAGGTGGCCGCCGAGCCGGCCGCTGCTCAGACCCAAAACGCAAGCGAAAGCGCTGCAAAGAACGCAACGGAGCGGGCGGCGGACGCAACAACAAGGGCGTTTGTGATTCTGATTATTGCCGGAATCCTGGTTTTAATTATTGCAACGGTAATGCTTTTATATACAAACGGCGTCATCGACCTGCCGTGGCTGGAATATATATTCAGAAGAAGGAAATAAGCATGGATAAGCTTAACATATCAGACGAAAAGCTGGCGTATCTCCGGCTGCTGGCCAGGGAATATCCCACCGTGCGTGACGCCAGCCGGGAGATTATTAATCTCAAGGCGGTAATGGGTCTGCCGAAGGGGACGGAGCATTTCATTTCTGATATTCACGGGGAATATGAGGCCTTTACTCACATAATCAACTCCAGCTCCGGGGTTATTAAGGAAAAGCTTGACATCCGCTTCGGCACAACGGTGGACCGCTCGGTGCGGGAGAGTCTGGCAACGCTCATATATTATCCCGAGGAGAAGATGAAGCAGCTCAATCTGACAGGCAGCGACCTGGAGGAATGGTACCGGCTCACGCTGTACAGGCTGGTTGAAATGTGCCGCATCGCCACCGGCAAATACACCCGCTCCAAGGTGCGCAAATCCTTGCCGGAGGATTATGGCTATGTAATCGATGAGCTTTTGCACATGGACAAGGACGAGGCCAACAAGCAGGAATATTACGAGAGCATAATCAACACCATAATCGAAACCGGCTCCGCACCAGACATGATTATTGCCCTGTGCGACACGATTAAGCGCAACGCGATTGAGCGCCTCCACATAGTCGGAGACATATTCGACCGCGGCCCGCGAGCGGACAAGGTCATGAACCAGATTATGAAGCTGGACAGTGTTGACATTCAGTGGGGCAACCACGACATCCTCTGGATGGGCGCGGCCTGCGGCTCCAGAACGCTGATTGCAACGGTTCTTGCCAATTCAATTCACTATAATAATCTGGCCGTAATCGAAATAGGCTATGGCATTTCCCTGCGGCCCCTTTCGGTGTTCGCCAATGAGGTATATGCCAACTGCGACTGCAGCCGGTTCAACATAAGCGTTGTTGAAGACCCGGAGCATGTGTCCGACAAGGACAGGCTGCTTTCCGCCCGCATGCACAAGGCGATTACGGTTATTCTCTTTAAGCTGGAGGGGCAGAAATATAAAAACCGCCCCGAGTTCGGCATGCAGGACAGGCTCCTGCTTGACAAAATTGACTATGAGAAAAAGACCGTTACCATAAACGGCGTTGAATGGCCGCTGGAGGACTGCGACTTCCCGACGGTTGACCCGGCGGACCCCTACCGGCTGACTGACGAGGAGCAGCTGGTTATGCAGCAGATGGCCGACGAGTTCCGCCACAGCGAAAAGCTCCAGCAGCACATCAGATTTTTATATTCCCACGGCTCGGTATATAAGGTCTATAACGGGAACCTGCTGCTGCACGGCTGCGTTCCGATGAATGACGACGGGACCTTTATGTCCTTTAATCTCGAGGGCAGAGAGCTTAAGGGCAAGGCGCTGCTGGACTTCTGCGAGAGGGCTGCCCGCAAGGCGTATTATGACCCGATTGGCAGCGAGGAGCGGGAATATGGAATGGACCTGCTGTGGTTCCTCTGGGGCGGAAGAAACAGCCCGCTGTTCGGCCGCAGCCAGCTTACGACCTTTGAGCGCCGCCTTATTGCAGACAAGAGCACCTGGACCGAAGACAAGAACGCCTACTACCGGCTCTATAGCGACCCGGAGGTGTGCGACATGATCCTTAAGGAATTCGGCCTTGAGGGTCCCCACTGCCACATTATCAACGGCCACGTTCCAGTTAAGGCCGGCAAGGGGGAGAGTCCGATTAAGGGCGGGGGCAAGCTGCTGGTTATTGACGGCGGCTTCTGCAAGGCCTATCAGCCAACCTCGGGAATCGCCGGCTACACCCTGATTTCCAATTCGCACTATATGCGCATCGTCTCCCACCAGCCCTTCGCCGGGAAGAAGGCGGCGGTTGAGCACAACGCGGATATTGCCAACGAGTCCAATATATTCGAAGTCTTTGAGGAGCGCCTGAAGATTGCCGACACAGACACCGGCCGCGAGCTGCAGCGCAGAATTGATGAGCTCATGCTGCTGCTGGCCGCATACAGAGCGGGCGCTGTTGCGGAGGCAGGAAACTGAAAAATGAAAACATCAGATTTTTATTACGATCTGCCTGAAGAGCTTATTGCCCAGCACCCGCTGGAAAGGCGTGACGGCAGCCGGCTTTTAAAGCTGAACAAAGCAACCGGAGAGCTCGAGCACCGGCACTTTTATGACCTGCCTGATTATCTCCGGCCGGGAGATTTGCTGGTAATGAATAACTCACGGGTTCTGCCGGCAAGGCTTATCGGCCACCGGCCAACGGGCGGCGCGGTTGAGGTTCTGCTGCTGCGGGATCTGGGAGAGAACAAGTGGGAGTGCCTCGTAAGGCCGGGCAAGAAAATGCGCCCCGGCCAGGAGGTAACCTTTGGCGACGGGCAGCTGACGGCCACTGTGGAGGACGTTGTTGAAGGCGGAAACAGAATTGTCAAATTCGCCTGCGACGGAATTTTTCTCGAGGTGCTGGAGAGCCTGGGCAAAATGCCCCTCCCGCCATATATAAAGGAGGAGCTCAGCGATCCGGAGCGCTACCAGACCGTATATTCAAAGGAACCGGGCAGCGCCGCCGCACCGACGGCCGGTCTGCACTTTACGCCGGAACTGATGGACAAAATCAGGGCCATGGGCGTTGATATTGAGTTCGTAACCCTCCACGTGGGCCTTGGCACCTTCAGGCCGGTTAAGGAAGACGAAATAGAAAGCCACGAAATGCACTCCGAGTTTTGCATCATGCCCCGGGAGACAGCCGACGCGATTAACCGCACAAGGGCAAGCGGCGGGAGAGTAATCGCCGTTGGGACGACCTCCTGCCGGACCATAGAGAGCTTCGCCGACCCGGACGGGCACATGGACGCAAAGTCCGGCTGGACCGATATATTCATTTACCCGGGCTATGAATTCAAATGCATCGACGGGCTCATCACCAACTTCCACCTGCCTGAGAGCACGCTGATCATGTTGGTTTCGGCGCTGGCGGGCCGGGAGCATATTCTCAGCGCCTATAAAACAGCTGTTGAGGAGCATTACAGGTTCTTCTCCTTCGGAGACGCCATGCTCATAATTTAACCTGATACAGTGCAGAGAATAAACGTTAAGATTCAATCAAGAGGATTTTACTTATTATGGATAAAAAGCTTGCTGGCTTAATATTTTCAGTGCTTATTTTCGCGGCGCTTTCAGTAACCGCGTTTGCCGATGGGACTGAGCGGGAGCTCACCATTGCCTCGACGGAGGATTTCCTCGCCTTTGCGGATGCCTGCCGGACAGATGAATATTCCCTGGGCCTTACGGTTAATCTGACCGCTGACATTAATCTGGGTGGGCGTTCGGTGGTCGTCCCAGTGTTCAGCGGCGTCTTTAACGGGAACGGATATACTGTTTCCAACTATAAAATCAACACCAAAACCGCCAGCGCGGCCCTGTTCGGCTATGTTACCGCCGGGGGAGAGATTAACGATCTTAACGCCAAGGGAACCGTCGCCCCGATGGGGACCGAGACCGAGGCCGCCGGTATTGTGGCCTATAACGAGGGCAAAATTTCCGGCTGCACTTTTTCCGGCTCCGTAACGGGGACGAAAAACGCCGGCGGAATTGCCGGCGTCAGCTCCGGCAGCATTGAAAGCTGCAAGAACTACGGGGATATAAACAAGAACGCGAAGAACATCGGTCTACGGATTAAAGATCTTAAGGCGATGAAGTACCGGGACCCGTCGGTTTCGGCGCTGTCATATATTATGCAGGCAATAACCGGCAAGCTGAACTCCCCGGTCGATACCGGCGGAATTGCCGGGGAATCGTCGGGCAGCATATCCAACTGCGAAAACTACGGGACAATTGGCAATGCCAAAAACGGATATGACGTGGGCGGAATTGCCGGCAGCAGCTCCGGCAGAATTTTGCGCTGCACAAACGAGGGCACTGTCTCCGGTGGAGAGAATGTTGGCGGAATTGCCGGGCAGATGCAGCCCTATGTGGCCACTGAGACTCTTACGGACTCTCTCGAGGAGGTCCAGGAGGATATTAACGATATTCTCGACGCGGTCAGAGAAACCACCGGCGATGTTGACTCAATGACAGACAATATCTCCGCCTCTCTTGACACGGTGCTCGACAGCTTGGACCTGGTGCTTAGCGATGCCAGCCGCCTTACCGATGCGCTGACGGCTGCCGTTAACACGAAACTGGATGAAATCAACCAAATTAAGAACGTTGCCAATATCACCATCGATGAAGTCGGAGAGATTACCGGCGATGTGGTTTATATCAAGGACGCCGTGGCTGGAGCAAAGGGAGATATAGACAAAACTATAAGCGCTTCAAGAGAATATGGAAATGCCATAATAGCAGCAAGATCATCACAGTCTGAGGCAGATGAGGCGCAGGCAGCGGCGGATAAAGCTCAGGCGGAAGCAGACTCACTGCAGGAAACCTATGATAAGCAACATCAGCCGGGATATGTACCTGAAGAGGGCGAGCAGATTATTACTGAGGCCGAGGTGGAGGAGGCACAGAATAATGCAACAACGGCAGAGATTGCAGCGTCAGATGCAGAAGAAGCCGCGGGAAAGGCGGCAGAAGAAGCAAACGCGGCCTTAACGGAGGTTTATAAAGACATATCGCAGGTGCAGGAGGACCTTACAGGCGCGGTTGGAAAGATCGGGGATATAGTCGATGATGTAGACCAGCTCGTCCTTGACCTGGATGGGAACCTTGCGGCTGTGGAGCTTTCGGGTCTCAGCTCAGACATTAACTATAACGTCAAGAAAATGACGACTGACATAAAGGGAATAACCAGCGCCCTGAAGAGCGTTAAGAACCAGATTGCTCTTGTTGAGCGCTCAATTACCACAGACATCAGAATGATTACCAACCTGGTGCAGAAAACCGTTGACTCAACCTTTAATGTAATCTATTCCGTAACAGACAATGAGCTGAGCGTTTCCGGCATCGTTACCGACAGGTCGACTGAAATGTATAACGACAAGCGGCACAACGGAGTAATTTATCTCTGCGCCAACCGGGCGAAAATAACCGGCAAGCAGAACGTCGGCGGCATTATCGGAGCGGTTTCCATCGCCACTGTGTATTCCTTCACCGGCAATGATACCAACGGCCTTATTATTAATGATGACGGGGAAGTGTCTGAAACCTCGCTTTTGAAAAAGTTTATTTATCGCGCCGATATTACCAGCTGCGAAAATACCGGTGACGTTGAAGCCCTTGATGTTTATGCCGGAGGAATTGCCGGCAAAATGAGCATTGGCGCGGTCTATGACTGCACGGTTGACGGCATAAGCGTTTCTGCTCTGAGCTTCGGCGGAGGAATTGCCGGCAGCCTCCACGGCACCATCGAAAGCTGCGAGGCAACAAGCGTGGTGCTGGAGGGGAACACATATCTGGGTGGAATCGTCGGCACGGGGACCAAGTCCAACACCATGAGCGGCAGCAGCATGGTAAAGAACTGCTACGCATCCGTAACGGCTGACGATGATTGCCAGTTCGTCGGCGCCATTTCCGGAACAGACACCGGAGACTATGTAAACAACTTCTTCACGGCCGAAAATCTCAACGGCTTCGATGAATACTCCCGCGTCGGCATGGCCGAGCCGAAATGATAAAAACGGATAATGAAAACAGAATAGAATGGCTTGATATTCTCAAGGGAATACTTATCATCTCCGTAATAGTTACCCACTCAACAATAAGCAGTGATGTGGCTAGGGTTACTCGCTGGTTCAACATGCCGGTGTTCTTCATCGTAAGCGGTTATCTGATGCGAATCGGTGATTCATTTGAACCGCTGCAGTGGGCAAAGAAGAAGCTGGTATCACTTATGCTCCCGTATATATGCTGGTTTATCCTGTGCTCTGCCATAGAGGGGAGCCTTTCTTTGCCGTGGCTGCTATATGGCATTTATGGGGGGAGAAATACAGGGGGAGTATATTGGTTCATAACTGTTCTGCTCCTTGGTGAACTGCTGGTTTATGTCATTGAGCATAAGGCCGGAAAGAAAAAACTGCCGTGCTATGCTGCGTGCTATATTGCCGCCATTGCGCTGTCGCTTCTTAATGTACCGGCGCTTCCATGGGATATAGACGTTGCACCAATGGCTGCGGCGCTGGTAGGAACCGGATATAATATCCGGCAGAAACAGAATAGCAGCGTGGAATTGCCGACGAAAACGAGGTGGATTATTCTTGCCTGCGGCATTGCAGTCGTCGCATGCACGCCACTTTTGCTGAAATACACAACATACGACGTGGAAATGAAAAACGGCATGTATGGCAGCCCGGTGCTTTTCCCCGTTGTCACGGCCGGATATGCAATTGTCCTTGCGGCCGCTTCAATGCTAATTGCAAAGATTCCCGTTATCTCAGTTGTTATGGGATATATCGGCAGAATCTCGCTGGTTATAATGTATCTGCATCGGCTCGTTATGAACAATATCTTTGTCAGCGCATTCGGCTGGGGATTTTCAAGGCCGCTGTTCACGGTAGCCGCGATTGTAATCTCGGCGGCCGCATTTGAAGCGTCGGACAGATTCGGAATCACGAGGATACTCTTCCTGGGGAAGAAGCCTATAAAAAATATAACGAAAAGAGAAGCAAATGCGGAAAGAAAGAATTTGGGGGCTTGATTTCGCCAGGGTGATGTGCACCCTGGGAATTATCGGTTACCATTTTTCCGCCGACACAACGGGGGTGAACTTCCTTTACAAGACCCAAAATTTTGGAACGGGCATGGTTTTTGTATGTGCTTTTTTTATGCTCTCAGGCGCGGTGTTGTATTATAACCACCCGAAGGTCACATCACTGAAGAAATTTTATTATAAACGCTGGCTTAGCATATATCCGGCGTTTTATATATGCTATTTTGCCTTTTTTGCCGTTCTTGCGACAAAATCGCTGCTGGGGAAAAGCACATTTCTTTTTGACTCTGCACCGTGGACCTTTATCCTGACCATCCTGGGGCTGGACGGGTATCTCATGGTTCCGGTTCCAAACTTTTATATCGTCGGCGAGTGGTTCCTGGGTGCAATTGTTATTATGTACGTTTTATATCCTGCGGCGGCGAAGGCCATTGAAACCGCTGCCGGAGAGATTATATTTACCCTTGCTGTTGCGGCGGTGTTTACGCTTTCTCTTGGGGGAACTCCTTTAACCCGCCTGGGGCTGCACAGCATTGTTTATTGCTTCGGCAGCTTTTATGTTGGAATACTGCTGATTAAACACAGAAAATTCCTGCTGGATAACCCGGCTGTATGGACCATATCGGCGATTGCGACATATTTCTTCTGGTTTCGGTTCATAAAGCCTATTCTAAACGGTGGAATTTTGAATATGCTTGCCGGACTTACTCTGCTGATTACGCTGTATTTTATCGGCAGCTTCGTAATGAAGGCGGAGATTATTAAAAAGCCAATTGTTTTCATGAGCAATATCAGCTTTGAGGTCTTCCTGGTTCACCACAGGGTAATTGGAATTGTGCACAGGCTTTGCAACCCGCAGAACACCGGGCTTCAGTTTGCACTGCTGCTCGCAACAATAGCAATCTCTGTGGCTCTTGCGGAGCTGCTGAGCATTACTGCAAAGAAGACGGTGCAGTGGGTAAAGCTGAAATTTGAACATTAAATTCGACTAAGTGAGTAGCCAATGATACTTAATATTTCATTGACTATTCACTTTTTTTGCTTTTTGAGTTATAATAAAATTTGGATTTTAGTAGTTATAACTTGAAGTATATAATTTGACTTTGGAGATTTAAATATGAAAAGCATAATGGTAACCGGCGGATGCGGAATGATAGGCTCAAACCTTGTTAAGAGACTTGTTAAAGAGGGTTGGGATGTTTATGTGGCAGACAATCTCTGGAGGGGCAAACTCGAGTATCTAAATGACGAGAACGGAAGGCCTGTTATTGACATTGCAACACACTTTTATAAAAACGATCTGGCGGTTTATGAGCAGGCAGAAGAGGTTATAGGCATAACTGATTATGTTGTTCATCTGGCTGATATTGTTGCTGGAATAGACTTTGTGTTCAAAAATCAAGGTGAGCTTTTCAGGGTTAACAATCTTATTAATTCCAATGTCTTTGCGGCCTGCAGAAAAGCAGGGAAGGAAAAGCTGAAGGGGCTTATATATGTCGGAACGGTGTGTAGCTTCCCACTGACGAGGCAGAACACCTTGAACCCGCCTCCGCTTCGTGAGGAGGAACTCTTCCCGGCTCTGCCGGAGTCGGCATATGGCTGGAGCAAGCTTATGGGCCAGCTTGAGATGGGATATCTTGAGAAGGAGACGGGAATTCCAAGCTGCATATTGATGTTCCACAATGTATATGGAACGCCTACAGACTTCGGTGCACGCAGCCAGGTTATCCCGGCACTTATCCGCAAGGCAGTTAACTGGCCGGAGGAAGAATTCGTTGTCTGGGGCTCCGGCGAGCAGGGCAGAGCCTTTATTCACGTTAACGACGCGGTAAACGCACTCTGTTTGGCGCTGGAAAAGGGATGGGGGCACGGATATATCCAGATTGGCCCATCGGAATGCACCAGCATTAAAGAAATTGCATATAAGGTTGCTGAGATATCCGAAAAGGGGATTGAACCTTATTTCGACACGACGAAGCCTGAAGGAGACAAAGCCCGCTGTGCTGATTACAGCAAGGCAAAGGAAATCCTCGGCTGGGAGCCACAGGTTTCTCTTGAGGAAGGTCTAAGGGAATCATATGCCTGGATAGAAAAGCAGATTAAAGGATAATTATTTAAACGAATGGAAAGTGCGGCTTATCACAGAAAAAGAGATTATTACATACTAGGCAAGGTTGGTGTTTGCGCAACAAAACGTGAAGACTTTATCGAAGAGGTCTTTGCTTTGCCCACTGCGCCCGTAAGCGCAACAATTGACCTTATCGGCGTGCCGGCTGTTATTTCGGCAATGAGCAGCCCTGAGATTGCGCAAATGTATGAAAGCGCGACATACGCGGCAATGGACGGAATGCAAATTGTTAAAATGGCACGAAGAAGAGGCTTTGACTGTGACCGTTGCGCAGCACCGGACATTATGAAGCTTATATTTGCCGAAAGCGTTAAGCGAGGCAAATCGCACTATTTCTACGGCGGAAAGGACGATGAGGTTCTTAAAAAGCTGCGGGAAAACCTCGAGGAGGAATTCCCAGGAATAGATATTAAAGGAATGCATTCACCTCCGTTCAGACCTCTTACCGACGAGGAGGACGAGGCAATTTGCACCGAGATTAACAGCCTTAAGCCGGATTTTCTCTGGGTTGGAATAGGCGCTCCAAAGCAGGAAATGTGGATGTGGAGACACGAGGAGAAAATCCGCGGAACTGTTATGCTCGGCGTTGGCGCGGGCTTTAACTTTCTGGCAGGAACACTTGCCAAGGCTCCGACGTGGATGGAAAACGCCGGAATCGAATGGATATATAGGCTGATAAAAGAACCTAAAAGACTATGGAAGAGATATATAATTGGCGGAGCGAGATGGGTTGGATATAATATCAGCTATAAGCTTGGCGGAGGAAAGTGACACCGATGAACAGCGCTGAGCAGCATGGCAGATTTATTATAAGAGAAGGCGCAGAGGGATACGACAGTATATGCACTATTCTCGAGCAAAAGGCAGGATATGAACTGATTAATCTCTCCAAAGACTCCATGGCCGGGATAAGGCCGAAACTGAAGCAGATACAAGATGGACTGAAGTCTTGCAAGCCACTCAGATGTCTTAAAGGCAAGATCGCCTCAGCAGAGAGAATAGTTGTTATAGGCAACTTTGCTGCGATATTTGTACTTATTATGAATGCGTGGGAAGAAATCAAGCCGGAAAAGCTTTACTGGTGGGGGTTCTTTTTTCACGGCCAGAGAGCAAAGCGCTTTGTTAAAGCATTCATGAGACGTTATTACCGGGAGAATGTTAAGCTTATCATCTTCTCCGAATGTGAGCGGGAGATGTATGCTGAAGAGATGGACCTCCCGGAGAGCGCCTTTATTTCAATTCCCTATGGCGACTGGGCAAATGCCTGCGCTGAGGAAACAGACAGCAGTGTTGATTTTGAGACTTCGAATTATTATTTCTCCGGCGGCTACAGCAACAGAGATTATGTCTGGCTGCACAGGGAGTTTGAAAAAATGCCGGAGCGGAGGCTTGTTATTGCGGCCTCCTCTAATAACACTGATTTGAAGGAATATATAGCGGCAGGGCACGGAAAAGAAAATATTCAGGTTGTATATGATGTCCCTTCTGCTGAGTTCGACAGACTTCTTGCCGGAGCAAAGGCGTGCATTATGCCTTTTAAGGCCGACACAGGCGCTTCAGGGCAGTCGGTGACACTGAGATGCATGAGACTGAACAAGCTGATTATCGCAACCGACACGGCCATTATGAGGGAATATGTTGTTAACGGGGAAACGGGGCTCCTTTTTGAAAGGGGGAGCGACCTAACACCGGTTCTTGAAATGGTTGAGACCGACCCGGGCAGAACGGAGAAAATGACGGTTAACTCACGAAGGCTTTTTGAGGAGCAATTTGCATATGAAACGATTGCCGGCAAACTAATAGCGGCGCTGGCGTAACAGGAGAGACATGGAAAAAATACTGCTGGTTTCAAATGAAGTATTTCATTACAGAATAAAAATATATAACCGCTTTCATGATACGTTTGAGCGGGATGGATATGAGTTCATCGTCCTGGCTGACAAGTACCATAAGGTTGACTATGACATCAGGTTCGAAAAGCACGAGCTGGCTTTTTCAGTCAAAGGATATCTGAATAAAATTGACGAAATTGAGCCGCAGTATGTAATTCTGTTTCTCCACCTGAAGGACATGGTTATGCTGCCAATCATTAACCATTGCCACAAAAAAGGTATACCGGTTATATATTGGAATCACGGCATTAATCTGATGACCCCTGACAACAAGATAAAAAACGCGATTTTCCATTATATACACAGCAAATGTGACGCACTGATTACATATACCCCTGATATGGTTAAGTATTTTACTCCAAGGTGCAGAGAAAAGCTGTTTATTGCTTATAACACGCTGGACTTCAGTGATATAGACAAAGACGCGGTTCCTTCGCGGCAGGAGACACGGGCTAAATATGGAATTAAACAGGACAAGGTTATCCTGTATGTTTCCCGAATGTTGCCATATAAACGCGCGGACCTTTTGATGGAGCAATTTGCGGACATTGAAAACATTGCCGTGGTGCTTGTCGGCCCGGGATTTACGCCTGAGCAGCAGGCTTTTTGTGATGCTCACGACAATTTATATTACCTGGGAGAGAAATACGGCGCCGAGGTTAACGCCATATTCAAAATGGCGGATGTTTTCAGTACTCCGGGGCATATCGGCCTTTCCATGAACGAGGCGCTTTTCTGGGGGCTGCCGGTTGTTTTGCTGGCCGGGAAGCACGCACCGGAGATTTACTACATGAAAAGCGGCGTTAACGGCTATCTGGCAAAGGACGAAGCAGATTTTAAGCGATATATGCTGGACCTGCTGGCCGATGACGAGAGACTGAAGGAAATGTCTGATGCGGCGCTGGAGGAATATAACAAAGAGGTCAGCATTGAAAGAATGTATCAGGGCTTTATTGATGCAATAAACTACTGCAGGGAGAAAACAGGAAAATGAAGGTTCTGATGATTCCGTTCTTCCTGGATAACCCGAATCTGAAAAACGAAAGCAATTTTTTGGCTGACCAGTATGTGGCCCTTAAAAAGCGCGACGCAGAGGTTACGGTAGTATTCCCGGACGTTTACTCAGTTAAGCATCTTAAGGAATATTTGAATTACAAAAATACAAGCGGAGAGATATACGGCACTTCCGCATACAGAGACAGAGCGTTTGCGCCTCTTAAGCATAAAATCCGCGGATGCGAAACGGAATTTGTTAAGGCCTGCGAACGGATTATTAACCGGCAGGTGCCCGGCGGCTTTGACTTTGATATTATCCACGCTCATAACTGCATATGGGGCGGAAGCGCGGCAAGAGCGCTGGGGGAAAAATATGATGTTCCTTATGTTATTACGGAGCACTCGTCCCAGTTCGGCCTGGTTCGCCACGAGCTGACGCCGGAAATTGAAAAACATATTAAAGAAAATTATTCCGGAGCGGCGCATGTTATGTGCGTCAGCGCGGGATTAAAGCGCGACATGGCCGACATGTTTGCCGAGCCTGAGATATTGGGTAACATCGTCAGGACCGATAAATACCTGCCCGGCAGAATGAGCGAGAGCGGGACATATAATTTTATATCCGTCGCATATATAAACAGCGGCACAAGGGCCAGACTGAAGGGAATTGACATTTTGTGCCGGGCGATGAAAATCCTCCTTGACCGCGGCGTTGATGCAAAGCTAAGAATTATCGGGATTGCTGAGGGAACGTCTGAAGTGGATGAAATGGTCAGTGACAGCGGCTGCGAAGAGGCGATTGAAATAATTAAGCCCCTGACCCGTGCCGGGATATGCGACTATATGCACCAAAGCCACTGCTTTGCCCTGCCAAGCATATATGAAACCTTTGGCCTTGTGTATGCCGAGGCAATGGCCGCCGGCCTGCCGGTTATTTCCACGGATGTTGGAATTGCCGGGGACATCGTTACGCCGGAAACGGGAATCATAATCAGGGAAAGAACGCCTGAAGCACTAGCGGACGCAATGGAGCAGATGACCATGAAGAGGGACATTATGGCCCCTGAAAAGATGCATGCAATGATCGAAGGAAAATATTCCGAGGAGAAGATAGCAGGGAGACTGCTGGAAATATACGCAAAGGCAACAGGAAAATAACTGCGGGAGAATGGAAAAACAAAAATCCATAAAAAAGAATATCGTTATGAGCACGATTCTTACCGTGTCGAATTTTGTTTTTCCGCTCATTACATACGCATATGTTGCGCGAGTGCTCACACCGGTAGGAACGGGCAAGGTTGCGTTCGTTACTTCTATTCTGCAGTATTTTATCTACATGGCTACCATGGGGCTGCCAACATATGGAATAAGGGAATGCGCACGGGTCCGTGATGACCGTGAAGAGCTTTCACGGGTGGTTCAGGAGTTGCTGATTATCAGTCTTATTTCCACGGCGGCTGCGTATTTCGTTTTAACATGCTGCGTTGCCTTTATCCCAAAGCTGCATGAATACAGAAAGCTGTTCCTTGTTATGGGGATATACATCGGCCTTAACACAATAGGCGTTGAGTGGATGTATAAGGGCCTGGAAGAATATTCATATATAACGGCAAGGTCAATACTTTTTAAGTGCATCGCTGTGGCACTGACGTTTATATGCATTCACACACCTGATGACTATCTCTGGTATGGCTTTATTTCCGTGTTTGCACTTTCAGCCAGCTATGTTTGCAATTTTCTGCGGGCGCACAGATATGTGTCGTTGAAGAAAACAGGCAGCTATAATCTTAAGCGGCATATGAAGCCGATTTTTACAATGCTGGCCGCAACGGTGTGTATTGTTATTTATTCAAACTTCGACGTTTCAATGCTGGGCTTTATAAGCACTGAAAATGAAGTGGGCCTGTATAATTCGGCCTATAAAATTAAAAGCATCATACTTTCCCTCTCAACGGCGATTACCTCTGTTATGATTCCGAGAATGGCCTATTATATTAAGCACGAAAGCCATGACGAGGCTTATTCGCTGTGCACCGATTCGGCGAGAATCTCGCTGCTGCTGGCAGTTCCGGTCGCAGTTTATTGTTTTGCCTTTGCCAAGGATGTAATTTTGTTCCTGTGCGGCGAGCAGTATATCGATGCCGCTGCAACAATGAGAATATTGCTCGTGTGTGTTCTGCCGCTTATTGCAACAGATCTGTTCGGGCAGCAAATACTGATTCCCTCCGGACGGGAGGACCTATATTCCAAAAGCGCAATGGCTGGTGTCGTTGTAAATATTGTATGCAATCTGCTACTTATTCCAAGGCTGGGAGCTGCCGGCGCCGCACTCGGAACGTTAGTCACGGCGCTTATTATTATGCTTGTACTCGCAGGCGGCTGCGGGGAATATATAAAGAATTCACTTGGTAAAATCAAATATCCTGAATATATCGGCGCCTTGATATGCGGAACGCTGGCAGGAACAGGGGTTTCACTTCTTGTTGGAGAAATTAACGTGTTTTTAAGGCTGGCATTTACAGCAATTGCCTTCTTTGCGGTTTACTATGGAATTATGCTGGCATTTAAGGAGCCGGTTCTCACGGAGGAAATAACCAAGCTGCTTTCGCACATAAAAAGAAAAAAGGAAAATGGGTAAGCTTATAATGAAAACAAAGGCCAGGGTGATTGCGTTTTATCTGCCGCAGTATCACCCCACGGAGATAAATGACAAATACTGGGGAAAGGGCTTTACGGAGTGGACCAACGTCGCGAAGGCGAGACCGCTTTATAAGGGCCACTATCAGCCTCAGATTCCGGCTGACCTGGGCTTTTATGATCTGAGACTGCCGGAGGTGCGCCTTGCCCAGGCGGAGATGGCCCGTGAGGCGGGAATTGAGGGCTTTTGCTATTGGTATTACTGGTTTGGCAACGGAATTAAGACGCTCGAAATGCCAATAAACGAAGTCATCCGTACCCATGAGCCGGACTTCCCGTTTTGCATCGGCTGGGCAAACCACGATTGGTCAAACAAAACCTGGCAGAAAAACAGCGCCTTTGCGGAAACGGTTACCTTTCTGAAGCAGGAATATCCCGGGAAGGATGACTATATCGCATTCTTCAACGAGATCAAACCTGCACTGACAGACGAGAGATATATAAGAATCGACAATAAACCGGTTTTTTATATTTTTGACGCGGAGTCGGTCCCGGACTTTGACGTTCTTAAGGATACTTTTAATATTCTTGCCCGGGAAAACGGCTTTGACGGAATTTACTTCATCGGCCGGGCTGACCCAATCGGGAAAATTCACGCCGGCAAGATGAAGCAGCAGCTTGCCGAGGCGCCGGAGCGCTATAAAAAACTTCTGGACATGGGCTATGACGCCCTTAACTCCGCTTCAACACGCAGAGCAGAGCTCGCGGCAGGCGGCATGATGAGCAAAATTATCTGCGGCCTGCGGGAGAAGCTTACCGGCTATTCTATGCACCGGTATGACTACGAAAAGCTAATGGACTGCTATTATATGCCGGAGGATGAGCTGGAGTATGTATATCCCCAGGTTATTCCCCGGAAGGATAAGACACCCCGCCAGGGCAGAAACGCTCTGCTCTATTCCGGCAGCACACCGGAGCGCTTCAGAAGGGTGCTGAGACGGGCGCTGAAGTGCGTTGAAGGCAGAGACTATGAACACAGAATTATATTCCTTAACGCCTGGAACGAGTGGGGCGAGGGAATGTATATGGAGCCGGACCTTAAGTTCGGCCACGGATATCTCGACGCTCTGAAGGCGGAAATATGCGATGAGTAAGCGGATTAGCGTTATAATCGCGGCATATAACAGCATGGACTGCATATATGACGCGATAGAATCGGTTCTGCGGCAGGACTATGGCGACGTTGAGCTTATAATATGCGACGATGCCTCCGGAAGCTTTGACGCGGACGAAATAAAGGCGTATATTGAAAAGCACAAGGGCACCGGTCTGAGAGCATATGACATATACAGCAATGAGCAAAATCTGGGAACGGTTAAAAATCTAAACAAGGCAATTGCCCGCTCACACGGAGAGATAATTACCGAAATCGGCTCCGATGATATGTTTTATAATGCCCGAGTCCTCTCGGACATTGCCTCCTCTATGGAGTGCAGCGGGGCGGAATTCATGCTTATGGGCCGGGCTGCGTTCCGCGATACAGTTGACGATATAATAGAAACACTGCCCGCAGCGGAGGACAGAGAAAAAATTATGGCCATTGAGTCGCCGGCAGAGCTGAGAACTCCGATATTTTCAGGAACGGTGCTTAACATCGCGTCAGGCTGCGCATGGGCTTATACAAGAGCGCTGTTTGAAGGTATTGGCGGATATGACGAAGCGTATTTGCTGCTTGAGGATGCGCCTTTCATTGCAAAGTATCTCGCATCAGGCAAAATGCCATATCGCAATTATGAGCTTATCAGCGTGTATTATAGGCTTGGAGGCGTCAGCACAGGTAAAATCTCACCAAAAATGAAGACTGATATGCTCAGACTTCTTCAGACGGGCCTGGATGATGCTTCTATAACCGGGTTCGACAAAAGAATGATCCGCCATCATATGTATTGCATGGCAAACGATGTTAATGAAAACCGCGGAAAAAAATGGATTTCAAGAGTAATGTTCCCGGACGTTTCGGCATATAATTTGGCTGTTCAGCTAAGGAGAAGGCTCCATGGAGACAAATAAAATAAAGCTGGTCGCCCACGGTGACTACAGAGGGCAGCTGATTGCCCTTGAAGAAAACAAAAATATCCCGTTTGATATTAAACGAGTTTATTATATGTATGACACGGTTGCGGGGGTTATCCGGGGAAAGCATGCCCACAAGTCACTGCAGCAGATTCTGATTTGTGTTCATGGCAGTTGCACCGTAAAGCTAGATGATGGCCGCGAGACCGCGGAGATAAGGCTGGACAAACCGGACGAGGGACTGTATGTTTCAAACGTCGTGTGGCGGGAAATGTATGATTTTTCGCCGGACGCCGTTTTAATGGTTCTGGCCTCTGAGCTTTATGATGAGTCGGATTACATAAGGGACTATGGCGAGTTCCTTGAATATATTAGGGAATGACGGAGAAAATTATGGAAGTTCCGTTTGTTAGCTTTGAAAAGACAGAGCAGGAGCTGGACGCAAAAATACGGGATGCCTTTGAGCGCGTTTACGGGCGAAGCTGGTATATAGGTGGCGAGGAAGATGCACAGTTCGAGAAGGAATTTGCTGCATTTTGCGGCGCAACGCACTGCGTCGGAACAGGCAACGGTCTTGACGCACTTATGCTGGCCCTTAAGGCCCTTGGCATAGGCGAAGGGGACGAGGTTATTGTTCCCTCAAATACATTTATAGCGACGGCACTGGCTGTTACATACACCGGTGCAACACCGGCGTTTGCCGAACCGTTTATTGAGACCTATAATCTCAACCCGGCTGAGCTGAAAAAGAAGCTTTCCCCCAGAACAAAGGCCGTTATGCCGGTTCATCTTTATGGCCAGCCCTGCGATATGGAAAGCATTATGGCAATTGCCCGGGAGCACGGACTGCTTGTTATTGAAGATTGCGCCCAGGCCCACGGCGCAAAATATAAGGGGCAGCGTGTGGGGACCTTTGGTGATGCCGCGGGCTTCAGCTTTTATCCAGGAAAAAATCTTGGAGCGCTGGGAGACGCCGGCGCGGTTGTTACAGACAGTGAAATTACTGCCGAACAAGTCAGAGCCCTGAGCAATTACGGCTCAGATTATAAATATCACCATATATACAAGGGAAACAATTCACGTCTTGATGAGCTGCAGGCAGCGTTCCTGCGGGCAAAACTGCCGGAGCTGGACAGAATGAACGCCGAAAGACGGCGCATTGCGAAGATTTATCTTGAAAACATTACAAATCCCAATGTAGTCCTGCCGTCTATAGCTGACAATTGCGAACCGGTGTGGCATATTTTTGCAATCAGAACGAAAAAGCGTGACGCCCTGGCTGAGCACCTTGGAGCACTTGGAATAGCGACAAACAGACATTATCCGATTCCTATGCACCTGCAAAGATGCTATGAAGATCTTAAGCTGCCGCAAGGTACGCTACCAATAGCGGAAGAGATCAGTGCAACAGAGCTGAGCATCCCAATGTATTATGGCTTGACAGATGCGCAGCTTCAGTATGTTATTGACGGAATTAACAGCTTTAAATAATAAAGGCGGAAGCTAATGACAAAAAACGAAGCGCGCCAATCGAATATTGAGCTATTGCGCATTCTGCTTGGCTGCGCCGTCGTTATTTTGCACTTTAACTATTACGGAGACAGCGGCGTTTCCCGCTATGTTACCGGGGCAAACCTTGCGGCTATGACGGTGGGAGAGTTGCTGTGCAACTCAGCGGTTGATGCTTTTATAATTATTTCCGGTTATTTTTCCTTCGGGAAAAAACGCGTTAATCCGGCAAAGGTGCTGTTTTTGCTTTTGCAGGTCAGCGTGTTCAGGGAAGCAATATATCTTCTGCCTAAGCTTATTAAAGCTGAATTCGCTGCAATTACGGGCGGACAGGTCCTTTTGATGCTGCTGCCGGTTAACTATTATGTTGTTTTATACGCCGCTCTTGTGCTGATTTCGCCATATCTCAGCGCTGCAGCTGAGAGGGCGGACGAGCACGAATTTAATATTATGATACTGGTATGCTTTGGGATCTTCTCAGTGTGCGCAACGGCTGTTGACGTTCTTGCAGAGATATTCGGGAGCCGTTTTGCGGGACTGAGCCCAATCGGTTTGAGCGGGAGCGACAGCGGGTATACAATCGTGAATTTTATTCTCTGCTGGCTGGCAGGCGCATGGCTGAGACGTACAAACGCGTTGGAGAGAATTAAAACCGGCAAGGCAGTGGCACTGTTTGCCACTTCGGTGGTGTTGCTCGCAATATGGCGCGTAATTTTGCCGAAGACAGCTTCGTATTATTCCAATCCGCTGGTTATAATTCAGGCTGGAGCAATGCTGCTTCTTTTCCTTAAGCTGGATTTTAAGAGCACGATTATAAATAAGCTTTCTCCTGCGGCTTTTACATGCTATTTGATTCACCCGTACCTTTTGGGACGCGTGGACTTTGAGACTGTGGCCGCTAAAAGTACGTCAATGTTTATAATTACCGCAATACTGACGGCAATAGTTATATATGCGGTAAGCTTTGCACTATATTGGCTTTGGGAGCGGATTATGGCACCAATGCTGAAAAAGACGGCGGAGGCATTTGACAGACGGGGAATCATAATCAAAATCGGCGACGGAGATTAGCAATGCGAGTTTTAATTATCGCCAATTGGTATAACCTTAGCGGGGAACCGGCCGGCGCCGGAGAATTTCACCATGAGCTGGCCATGGTCTTGAAGGAGCACTGCGAAACGGCACTGTATTTCCCGTTTGACACGAAACTGCCGTGCTCCTTTATGAGCAGCATAGAAAACGGACTGCTTACGTTCAGGAGCAGAAGCACGGACTTCACCGGCAAAAAAAGCTACCTGATAAATTTCAGGGCATTCAGCAACGCAATGGACAATGTTGTTAGGAATTTTGCCCCGGATGTTATTCATGCAAATTGTGTGTTCGCAGCGGGCATGATGGCGGTGTTATATGGAAAAACACATGGGATACCGGTAATAATTACGGAGCATGCGCCGCTTGAGATGCTGCCCATTGACAGCAAAATTTGGAAAAGAGTAATGGCCAGGGCATATCGGCATGCAGATGCGGACGCATGTGTTTCACCGCATCTGAAGTCTGAGCTGGAGGGCACCTTTCCGGGAACGGAATTTGAGCTTATATATAACGGAACCACAGACCCGGAAACAATGCCGGCTGACGGAAACAGCTATAGAATATACGGCGTGACTAATTGCTCGATTGTTGCTTCGTTTTACAACAAAGATGTTAAGGGAATGCAATTCCTTCTGCCGGCGGTAAAACAGCTTAGAGACGAAGGAACTGAGCTTGCGCTACATATAATCGGCGGCGGGGAATTCCTCGAATATTACAGGCAAATGGCAGAAAAACTTGCGATTGGAGACGTGTGCGTTTTCTATGGGCAGTGTGGCCGCGAAAAGGTTTACTCTATTGTGAAGCAAATGGACTTTTGCGTTTCAGCGAGCCTTTTTGAAAGTGCCGGAGTTGCCGCCCAGGAGGCAATGCTGCTGGGAAAGCCCATGGTTGTTACAAAATCAGGGGGAACGGACTCACTGGTTACTGAAGAAACGGCAATAGTCGTTGAAAAGGGCAGCGTTCAGGCGCTGAGAGACGGACTCACCCGCATGAAGGACCACCTGAGTGAATATGACCCGGAAGAAATTAAGAAATACGCAAGGGAAAATTTTTCCATGGATGCGGCGGCAAGGAAAAACTTTGAATTATACTGCCGGATACTTAAGCAGTAAGCAGCTGGAGGCTGACGGAGCATGGCGGAAATAAGCGTTATAGTTCCCGTTTACAGGGCGGAAAAATATTTGGCTCAGTGCATAGACAGCATTCTTGGCCAGACATATCGAGATTTTGAGCTTATTCTTGTTGACGATGGCTCACCTGATGCCTGTGGGAAAATCTGCGATGAATACGCACAAAAAGACAGTCGTGTCAGTGTCATCCATAAAGACAACGGCGGCGTTGTGAGCGCCAGAAAGGCTGGAGTGATTGCTGCTACCGGAAAGTATTGTGCCAGCATCGATAGCGATGACTGGATAGACGGCGATATGCTTGAGCATTTGCTGCTCAAGGCGCACAAATATGACGCAGAAATGGTCTTGTGCGGATATATGACTAACAATGATTCAGGGGCGATTACTGTCAACAGTTCTCCATCAGGCCTATATAAAGGCGCTGAGCTTGAATCGTTAAAAAAAACCGCAATGTATACCGGCCACTTTTATGAATGCGGATTGATGCCATCGCTGTGCACAAGAATAATAAAAACAGATTTGCTGAAAAAGTACCAGCTGAAAGTGGACGACTGCGTTCGCATCGGGGATGATGCCGCTGTAACATACCCGGCGTTGGCAGAGGCGAAGTGCGTTGTTATTGACAATGAATTTGTGCCATATCATTATAGGCAGAGTAACGACTCAATGACACACTCATATGACAGCGCATATTTTGATAGAGCAGAAAAGCTCTTTGTATGCCTGGAAAACACGTTTAATGAAGTTAACAACGCAGACCTTCAAGATAGCCTTGTTTATTACAAGCTGTTCATTATTAAGTATGGCCTGGGCCAGTTAATCTGGGACAATAGAACGGACAGCATTGCTGAAAAGATTAAAGCTGTCAGGACAATAATTGCTCAGTTTAATATTTCTAAACTAATGGAAGCGATCGATAAATCAGGATTTAAAGCAGAAGACAGGCGGCAGTTTGAACTCCTGGCTAACAGCCGACCCGGAGAATATATATTCAGACAGTATGCTCTGCACGCAAAGGATAAACTCTTTAAATGAAGAATAAAAAAGCGATATTCTTAAACGGCGCGGCGGGGGGAGCGACTCAGATAATTGCATATCTGATGAACTTTATTACCCGCACGCTGATGATAAAATATATAGGTATTGAGGTGCTGGGCATCAGTTCAACTTGTGCTTCCGTCATGGGGACTCTCCAGCTGGCGGACATAGGCTTTCAGAATGCCGTGTGCTTCAGCCTCTATAAGCCGATTGCAGAGCAGGACGAGGAGAAAATCAACAATCTGCTGCAGGTTCTTAAAACAGCCTATCTTTTCATTGCCCTGTTTGTTGCGGCCGGAGCACTTATTTGCCTTCCGTTCCTGAAGTATATCTTCAAGGGCGTTGAGGTAAACGCATTTGTTATCGCAATTTTTCTTTTGACAGCTGCAAATGTAAGCGTTTCATATTACATGGCTCACAAGCGGACGCTTCTTTATGCCGACCAGCATGAATATAACGCCAAGGTGTGCGACATTGTAACAAACCTGACGTTTAGTCTGCTTAGAATTGTTGCGGTTGTTGTTACACATAATTTCATTTGGTATGTTGTTCTGCAGATTATGCAGACATTTTCTGCGAATGTACTCGTTAGCAAGTTCTGCAAAAAAAGATACCCGTATCTGCACCGGTCAAAGCCGCCGAGAGAGCTTTTTGCTGCGCTGTTCAGCGATGTTAAGAATATATTCTTCGCAAGAATGGCGGGGTATGTATATTCCAGCACTGATAACCTGGTAATCTCTTCACTTATAAGCACGGTAACAGTCGGCTTTACCGGTAACTACACGATGTTTACCAGCGGCTTCAAGACAATTTGCAGCACGGTGCTTGTTGCCTTCGGCCCATATACAGGTAACCTGCTGACAGAGGGAAAGGATCCTGAGGACCTCGACCTGTTTTTTAGAACAGTTAACCATCTAAGATTCGCGGTTGCAGCTGCTGTTGTCATTCCATGCGCGGTGTTGTTTCAGGACCTTATCCGTGTTTGGATAGGAGAAGACTATCTGCTCAGCATTTTCTATGTATATCTGCTGCTGATGGACTTTTATATTGAAACGGTTGACGGCAACTGCTTGGATTTTATTTACGGCTCAGGTCTGTTTTTGCATGAAAAAAGAATAGATATTGCCGGGGCACTGACGAATATTATCCTCTCGGTAATACTGGCACTTAAGATTGGCATCTGCGGCGTTCTTATCGGAACCGTCGTAAGCCAGATGATATTCTGGATCGGCAGAAGCCTGGTGTGCTACAGCAAATGCATAGACAAAAAATATTACGGTAAATATTTGCTAAAAAACCTGATATATATTATCTTTGTAATTATCAATATTATGATTTCCGGATTTATTTATTCATTTGTTGCCAACGGGCAGGCTACACTTCTTAGGCTATTGGCCGGAGGAGTTATATGCGAGCTGGTATATTTGGCAATGTATCTGTTGCTATCTAAATTCTTCCCGGAATCTGAAGTGATTTTTGCGTATTTCAAAAGGTTTATAAAAAGAGAAAAAATCTGAGTCCGGAGGGAATCGAGTGAGAGACGTTACATTCGAAACAAAATGCTGGGAAAATGACTGGAGACTGATGCTTCAGACTGACCATTTGGCTGAAATGATTAACAATTGTGGTTATGCTTTTGCAGAGAAAATATTGTTTATAAACAATGTCAATAATCCGGAAAAAGTAAGAGAATATGCCGAAAAGACCGTAAAAAAAGGAATTATTGATAAATATGTCATGGTGGAAGAATATGCTGACGAGGTACTGAAGCATTTTGATATTGAAAAGGATGATTTCGCCGGAGGCTATTACTATTCAATTTCGGAGTTGGTGAGCATTTATTTGTGCAGAACAAAATACCTGCTGCACTTTTCCAGTGACTCATATATCCCAAATGAATATAAAGCGGTTGAATGGATCGACCCTGCAATAAAGCTTATGGAGGAAACACCGGAGTTTATTGCTGCCAACCCGGTGTGGAACTATCACTTTGACGAGGGAGAAAACGAGTCATACGATGAAACGGACGAGTTTTGGATTTCCAAGGGCTTTTCAGACCAGTGCTATCTTATAAACACCGATGTCTTTAAAAACAGAATATATAACTGCCGTCATGAGGCGGCGGAAAAGTATCCGAAATATGGCGGAGAGCTTTTTGAAAAAAGAGTTTTTTCATATATGATGACTGAGGGCAAGTCACGGCTTACAAGCAAAAAGCTGTCATATATATCATGCAATGTTACAAAAAAACAGATAATTAAGGAAATGATCGGAAAGAGAATTTAACGTGAACAGAATTGTCGCAAACATAATGCCTCACTGGCTTTTTAAAAAGCTGGATAAAAGCGCAAGGCTTCCGGATATAAAACCATCTGAACACCCGACGGTATTTACGGAAGATGGAAAGAGCGTTAAATGGATGTTTCTGAAGGATACAAGCTGCATTTCAACGCCACATTCATTTTCTGAGTCCGGAGTTCCCCACAAAATTATCTGGGACAGGAACGATTATTGCCTGCCGGACCATATGTATACTTATTACGAGATATATAAAACAACCGGCCAGCCAACACGGCGATACGCTATGTTTATTGAAGGCCGGGAAATTATGCCCGCCTTCTACTCCGAACTGGAGCAGAAGCTTGATTTCCTTAAGGATTTTGACGGAGTCTTTACAAACCAGGAAGATCTGCTTGACTCGCTGCCAAATGCTCATTTTGTTACCGGCTGGTACCCGTGGTATGGCTCCCCAAAGGGCGGCGGAGAGCGGGACAATGCGTTGGCTTATCTTGGCAAAACTAAGCTCATTTCGGTAGTTTCTTCAGCCAAGGAAATGTGCGATCTGCACAGGCTTAGAAAGAGTGTAGCGCAAAAATGCGAGCGGGAATGCATTGCGGACGCATACGGAGATTTTAACGGCGGACCAATTGTTAAATGCGCTGAATATCTTAGCGATTATATGTATCACATCGCAATAGAAAACCAGATTTCGCGGGGATACATTACGGAAAAGATAACGAACTGCTTCCTTTCCATGACCGTCCCTATCTATATCGGAGCGCCGGACGTTGGTGATTATTTCAACCCGGATGGTATTATATATATATCGGAACCAACGGAGGAAAAGCTTATGGAGGCCTTGAAGCAGTGCTCACCCGAGGACTACGCCGCAAGAAAAGAAGCGGTTATAGACAACTATAACCGGGCGAAAAAACTTTTGTGCATTGAAGACTATATGGTAGAAAACTATCCGGAGCTTTTTTGAGCGGGAGATTTACAAATGGAATATGACAAACGCATAAGTGACATGGCCAACGGAGACGCGGTTGAGGGCTTTTATATCCTTAAGGCCGCTTCAAGACGAAGCGCGGCTAACGGAAAGCCGTTTCTTAACATAACACTTTCAGATGCCGGCGGAGCCATTGAAGGCAAGGTTTGGGACTATACCGGGCCGATTGGTGAGGCTGACGCGGGCAAAATTGTTAAAATCCGCGGAACAGTTGGGGAATTCCGAGGCTCGCCGCAACTGACAACAGAAAGAATACGGCTGGCGGAGCCGCAGGACAACTTTAACATAGACGAGCTTGTCCCGACGGCGCCTATTGATGCTGAGAAGGAGATTGAATTCGTCAGAAGCATGCTTGCTTCAATAGAGGACTCGGATTACCGCCTTATATGCGAAAATATGCTGGATAGGCATATAAACAGCTTTATAAGAATTCCAGCGGGAATTTCAGTTCACCACGGGTTCCTCTCAGGGCTCTTGATGCATACCGGGAACATGATGCGCATTGCCGACTTTCTCTCTGAGGTATATCCGGACGCGGTAGACAGGTCTCTTCTTATTGCCGGGACGTTTCTCCACGACTTTGCAAAGGAGAAGGAATATCAGCTGTCTGACCTTGGCATGATGACCGACCTTACAATTGAAGGCAGGCTACTTGGCCACCTTGTTATGGGGGCCGAGGAGATTGACAGAGTGGGCGCAGAGCTGGGCATCCCGGACGAAAAGACTCTGCTTTTGAAGCATATGATTCTTTCGCACCACGGCAAGCCGGAGTTCGGAGCGGCCGTTGTCCCATGTATTGCTGAAAGCGAACTGCTTTCATATATTGACATGATTGACAGCCGAATGGAAATTTACGCGGAGATGTTTGAAACGCTGCCCGTCGGCAAGGTGAGCGAGAAGAACTATTTTCTGGACAAGAGGATTTATAACCACGGATAAAAGAAAAAGAGTAATAATTTTATATGCCCTGCTCGTATCTGTGCTGCTGTGCGGGTGCGGCAAAAGCAAAAAGAACACCGAGCCGCACTATGAAATTGTTGATGGGCGCGTTGTCGAAGTAACGGGCGAAGGCGACCAAACCGAAGCTGCAACGATAGACGGCGGAGATCCCGGGGCAACGCTCGACAACGGAGCGGGCCAGGCGGCGTATGACGGAGCAGGGAACACGGACGGAACTGCTGCAACGCTTGCCGGGGCGGAGGACTATAACTCTATTGACTCAGCCAACCCTGACGAGATTGAAGCCGTCAGACAGACGCTGAATGGCGCCGCACAGGCATGCATTGATATATATACAAATGCGGACAAGGGCGAGAGCATCAACGCCAATCTTTCCGGCACAACGCTGAGCGAAATGCTCAACGCTATGGGGCAGGCAGGCTACTGCGCAACAGACAGCAACGGCGACTATAACATGCAGAACTACACTGTGATGGATGACTTCGGCAAGAGCGTTTATCTCCGGGGCGACACAAGCGGAACCTATATTATCGTATACCCGGATGGGCACCTCAGCGCGTTTAATCTTAGCCGGAAGGACAGCACCTGGCACCTGATTTCCATGAGCGGAGAATGGGATGACGAGGGCGACGGGACTTATTCCTTCAGAATATTCTCTGAGGGGCGCTATGCCATCGGCGGAGTCCAGTATACCGACAGGGGCTGGCTTATATACAGCAGAAACATTTCTGACTTTGACGAAAATCAGCGTAGCAACACCGGGGAATACACAATGGTGAAGATCCTGCCCTATGACTCGAACTACAGGTATCTTGCCGAGAAGTATATTGAACCGATTGGGTATTTTGAAAACAATCTGTTCACCACAGACTGGGACCAGACGAACTTTACCGCGATAGACTTCAACTGCCTTTATGCGTACCTGTTCGGAATGTATAACGGGACGGAAATGCTCTCATCCTATAACGTAAGGGACTATTACAAGACTACAGGCGGAACGAAGCTTTATGTTGTCCCGGCGGAGACGTTTGAAAACACAGTTACGACATATTTCAATGTGAATGTATATAATCTGCGGGGAACCTCAGACTATAGCTACAGCCTTAACGGATATTACTTCCTGGGCTATAACTATGAGTATTATAACGTTACTCCCAGAACACCCTCTCCGGAGGTCACGGGCTACACACAGAATTCAGACGGTTCAATTTCAATTACCGTTTCAGCGGTTAACCGGTGGTATGGCACCGACAGAGCTTTTACTCACATTGTTACTGTTATGCCCCAGGCTGACGGATTCAAATATGTGTCCAACATACTGATTAAGGACGAGGACAATATATTGCCTGAGATGACACTTGACGTGCTTCGCAGAGTTGAAATGGACGAGCTGAGTTGATAAAGGAGCTTAATGGAGAAGCTGACATCAAGAAAAAACGCATATATAACACATATCAGAAGGCTGGCTTCCGAGAGCGAATATCGCCGTGAAAGCGGGGAATTCGTTTGTGACGGGCTTAAGCTTCTTAAGGAGGCAACGGCCGCAGGCAGGACTATTACGTCCGTGCTTTGGAAAGACGAGCCTGACGTGGAGTTTTCCGACCTGTGCTATAGACAGTTTTGCGCTGCAGATGAGCTTTTTGACTATGCGTCTCCACTGAAAAACAGCCCGGGACCAATTTTCACCGTTAAAATTGAACCGCCTGGGGAGAAGCCGATTAAGAATGCTATTGTTCTTGAAAATGTTCAGGACCCCGGCAATGTGGGGACGGTTATTAGAACAGCGAATGCGTTTAACATCGGGGCTGTTATTTTAACCGGCAGCTGTGCGGGTGTATATAACCCCAAAACAGTCAGAGCAACCATGGGGGCAATATTCAGGCAACGGATTAGTGTTATGACCACCGATGAGCTCAAAACCCTCCTAACTGCCGAAGGACTGCCGCTCTACGGAGCTGTTTTGTCTGCAACGGCAGTTAGCATAAACAGTCTGGGCCTCAGGAACGCGGCTGTTGCAATCGGAAGCGAGGGAAGGGGACTTTCAACGGAGTTCAGAGCAATTTGTGACGGAGAGCTTATAATCCCAATGGAAAGCAACAGCGAGTCACTCAATGCTGCAGCGGCGGCAACAGTTTTTATGTGGGAAATGTATGAGGGCAACAATGGCTGAACTCATATACTGGCTGTGGTTTTCAACCCTTACAGACATTGCACCTGCGGCAAGGGCAAAGATCATAAAAATCTTTGCGGATGCGGAAACCGTCTATAACACGCCGACCGATCTGATTGCAAAAGAGGCAGGCCTGACGGAGGGCGCCGCAAGAAAGCTGAGAAACAGAAGCCTTGCAGAGGCGGAGGAAATATACACCATCTGCGAGGATAATGATATAGAAATTATTACGATAGACGACAGGCGATATCCACGGCAGCTTAGCAATATTTATGCTCCTCCGGCAGTCCTGTTTGTGAAAGGACGTGTGCCTGACATGAACCGGCACACGGCGATTGCAGTAATTGGAACACGTAACGCCAGCCCATACGGGATTAAAATGGGACGTAATATTTCATATGAGGCTTCAAAATGCGGCTTGTATATCGTTTCGGGAATGAGCGCAGGCATAGAAACCGCTGCTGCTCAGGGAACGACTGATGCCGGAGGCACGGTTATCGGCGTTTTGGGGACGCCTGTTACTGATGCATCAGCAAGGGTGAACTCTCTCGTTGGACAGCGGGGCGCACTCATTTCTGAATATCCGCCTGGAACGGTGCCGAGAAAAACTTTTTTCCGTGAGAAAAACAGAATTGCCTCCGGAATTTCGGCAGGGGTAATTGTTGTTGAAGCCCCTGAGAAGAGCGGGACGAGATTTTTCGTTGAAGAAGCGCTAAACCAGGGCAGGGAGATTTTTGCTGTTCCCGGAAATGCGGACAGTGACGCCAGCGCCGGAACCCTTAAGATGATTCAGGATGGGGCGGAGATGATTACCCACGGCTGGCAGGCTGCTCAAGCGCTGAGCAATGAATATCCCGGCACGATTAATCCGGAAATTCACGAAAAATACCCGGATATTCTCACCCATATAGATACACAGGCAAAATCTGCTGAGACGGAGCCAAAACATGGCAATCAGCAAAAAGTGATTGACAGAAAAAAATCTGAAGGCTATATTGACATATCGGAATTCAAAAGCAAATGCTCAGGGGATGAATTTGCTATACTAAAGGCGATTGCAGGCTCCGCCCGAACGTCGGACGAAATTATCCAGGAAACCGGGCTCGCCGCCGGCAAGGCCCTTGCCGGACTTACGATGCTCCAAATTAAGGGAGCCATCAGGAAGAATGCGGGAAAGGGCTACACAATCTGCGAAAAATAATTTAACAGAGGAATATAAATGGCAAAAAATCTGGTTATTGTCGAATCACCGGCAAAAGCGAAAACAATTGAAAAATATCTCGGCAAGGACTACACGGTAAAGGCTTCAATGGGCCATCTGCGCGATTTGCCCAAGAGCAAAATGGGCGTTGACCTTGAAACCTTTGAACCGCAGTATATACCGGTAAGAGACAAGTCGGCACTCATTAAGGAACTAAAGTCTGACGCGAAAAAGGCCGATGTCGTTTATCTCGCAACCGACCCTGACCGCGAGGGGGAGGCTATATCATGGCATCTGAAGGAAATGCTGGCTCTGCCTGATGACAAGGCTAAAAGAGTAACCTTTAATGAAATTACCAAGGGCGTTGTTACGTCCAGCATAAAGCAGCCACGCGCCATAGACGAAAATCTTGTTGACGCGCAGCAGGCAAGGCGTGTTCTTGACCGCATCGTTGGCTATGAGCTTTCACCATTGCTGTGGAAGACTGTTAAATATGGCCTCTCAGCCGGCAGAGTTCAGAGCGTGGCCGTTAGAATGGTCATGGACCGTGAAAAAGAAATACGAGCCTTTAATAAAGAGGAATACTGGTTGCTTGATGCGCGACTCAAAACCAATGACGGAGCGGCATTCAGGGCAAGATATTTCGCAGAGCACGGCGAGGATAAAAAGCATACGGTAGAAAATAAAGCCAGGGCTGATGCAATTATAGAAGACGTCAAAAACGCGGCTTTCTCGGTCTCCGGGGTAAAGCGCACCGAGAAGACACGCAGCCCGGCTCCGCCGTTCATAACCTCGTCACTCCAGCAGGAGGCGTCACGCCGCCTTAACATGACTCCCAAGCGCACAATGATGATTGCCCAGCAGCTCTATGAGGGCGTCGAGATTGACGGACAGGGCAGTGTTGGCCTTATTACATATATGAGAACAGACTCGCTCAGAATTTCAAACGAGGCGCTTTCCGCAGCGGGCGAGTTTATTAAAAATAAATACGGCGAAAAATATTACTACGGGAAGTTCAGAGTGTTTAAAACCGGCGCCGGCGCACAGGATGCCCATGAAGCAATCAGGCCGACAAACATATTCCTGACGCCGGAAGACGTTAAAAAGAGCCTGACTAAGGACCAGTATTCGCTTTACCGCCTTATCTGGATGCGCTTTATCGCAACGCAGATGGCAAATGCCGTTTATGACAGCATTGTTGTTGATGCGGAGAGTGCTGGCCATGTGTTCAGAGCCAACTGCAGCGAGATGAAGTTCAAGGGCTTTACAATGCTGTATGAAGAGGCAAAGGACGAGGAAAACGATGAGCTTTCAAACGCACTGCCTTCAGTTAATGAGGGTGATGCTCTGACCCTTGCTGATACATCTGCTGAGCAGCAGTTTACCCAGCCGCCTGCACGCTATACCGAGGCAACACTCATAAGGGCGATGGAGGAAAAGGGAATAGGCAGACCGTCTACATATGCCTCTACAGTTTCCACGATAACCTCCCATGACTATGTTATTAAAGAGGGCAAATATCTCCAGCCCACACCGCTGGGCGAGGTTGTAACAGGCTTCCTAGAGGAGCATTTCCCTGACATAGTTGACGTTAAATTTACCAGCGGCATGGAATCTAAGCTGGACAAAATCGAGGAAGGCCAGATCGCGTGGAAGGCTGTTATGAAGGACTTCTACGGCGAATTTTCAGGCGAAATGCAGAAGGCGGAAAAGGAGACGAACGGAGTAAAAATTCCCGTTCCGGCCGTTGAAACCGACGAGATCTGTGAGGTCTGTGGCGCCAGAATGGTAAAGAAGAAGGGACGTTTTGGCTATTTCCTGGCTTGCCCCAACTTCCCGGAGTGCACTTATACAAAGCAGCTCGTTATCGAAATGCCGGGCAAATGCCCGCAGTGCGGCGGCCGCATCCTTAAAAGAGCCTCAAGAAATGGCAACGCCTATTATTCCTGCGAGGAAAACAGACCTCTGTGCACCTTCCGGTCAGAGACTAAGCCGGAAAGTGACGTCTGCCCAAAGTGCGGCAAAAGGATTGTTGAAGCAACGGGAAATGACGGCAGCAAATATTTTGCCTGTGAGGATAACCTTGCCCGCAAGTGTGATTTTATAACCTGGGACACTCCCACAAAGGAGTTCTGCCCGTCCTGCGGTAAGACTATGTTCAAGAGAAGCGGACGCGGCCAGAGCAAGACCTTCTGCGAAAATCCGAAGTGTGACCTGTTCGTCCCGCTGGAGGACAGAGGCTATAAGAAAAAGTCCGGCACCGAGTCCAAAACTACGGCAACGAAGAAAACATCAACTGCGGGAAAAAAGAAGACAACCGGCAAAACAGCAAAGAGTAAATAAAATTAAGGAAATATATTTATAGTAGATAATATTCGGTAAGATTTATTATGAACAACGAATTATGTAAACAAGTTACAGTCATAGGAGCCGGACCTGCGGGCTCGGAGTGCGCATGGCAGCTGGCGAAGCGCGGAATTCACGTTAAGCTGATTGAAATGAAGCCTCAAAAGATGACTCCCGCCCATGTTTCTCCGCTGTTTGGCGAGCTTATATGCTCGAACTCTCTCAGATCCGACGAGCTTACGAATGCCGTAGGACTCCTTAAGGCTGAAATGAGAAAGCTGGGCTCACTGTTCCTTGAAAGCGCGGACTTAAACAAGGTTCCGGCCGGTGGCGCTCTTGCCGTTGACAGAGTGCGCTTCGCCCAGTACATAACCGATAAAATAAGGAACCACCCCAATATCGAGGTAATCGAACGGGAGGCGGACGAAATACCCGAGGGCGAGGTCATTATTGCCTCCGGGCCCCTTTCATCAGATGCCATTGCGGACAAAATCGCTGAGCTTTGCGGCAGCGAGGGAATGCACTTTTATGACGCTGTTGCGCCCATTGTCACACTGGAGAGCGTAGACATGAACAGCGCCTTCTTTGCCTCCAGATATGACAAGGGAACCGCAGATTATGTAAACTGCCCAATGACAAAGGACGAGTATATTGCTTTTGTTAATGAGCTTTGCGCCGCAAAGGAGGCGCCTGTCCACGGTTTTGACGACGGAGCTGTTTTTGAAGGCTGCATGCCCGTTGAGGTAATGGGGCGCCGCGGCATAGATACCCTGCGCTATGGTCCACTGAAGCCTGTTGGCCTGGTTGACCCGAGAACCGGCGAGGAGAGCTACGCCGTTGTCCAGCTGAGAAAAGACAACGCGGAGGGGACGCTCTATAACATGGTCGGCTTCCAGACCCACCTTACCTGGGGAGAACAGAAAAGAGTTTTTTCCATGATTCCCGCACTTAAGGATGCGGAATTTATCCGATATGGCGTTATGCACCGCAATACATATCTTAACAGCCCAAAGCTTCTTGACAGATATTACCGGCTCATTTCTGAGCCCAGAATCAGCTTTGCCGGGCAGATGACCGGCGTTGAGGGCTATGTTGAGTCTGCCGCCTCCGGAATGCTTGTGGGAATAGAAACCGCAGCCCGGTTGCTGGGTCTCCCGCCGGTCGATTTCCCACAGGAGACAGCCATCGGCGCATTGGCAAAATACATCAGTGGGGGCAGCGTTGGCGACTTTCAGCCAATGAACGTAAACTTTGGCATTATAACGCCGCTGGACCACCGCGTTAAGGGCAAGAGAAACAAAAACGCCGAGATTTCGGCCCGTTCACTTGAGATTATAGACAAAATAACGGAAGGGAAGCTGTTTGAATGAAGATAATTTTCGACGCAATGGGCGGCGATAATGCGCCGGCCGAAATAGTAAAGGGCGCGCTTGAGGCGAAAGACAGTCTTGGAATTAGCATTGTTCTCGTTGGAAAAGAGAATGAAATAAAGGCCTGCATCGGAGAAAATTCTCTTCCGGAGGGCGTCGAGATCGTTAATGCCGACGAGGTAATTACAATGTGCGATGACCCCAGCACCGCTGTGAGACGCAAGAAAAACTCATCCATGGCTGTTGCGCTGAAAATGCTGGCAGATGGCCAGGGAGACGCGGTGGTTTCTGCCGGTTCCACCGGCGCTCTGCTGACCGGCGCGACACTTACGGTTAAGAGAATTCATGGCATCCGCAGAGCGGCAATGGCACCGGTTCTGCCCTTTGGCGAACACGGTGTTATGCTCATAGACTGCGGGGCGAATGTTGAATGCACACCCGAATACCTGCTCCAGTTTGCCTATATGGGCAGCTTCTATGCCTCTAAGGTTATGGGCTGTGAAAACCCAAGAGTAGGCCTTCTCAACGTTGGCACTGAGGATTCCAAGGGCGGCGAGCTTCAGCACCGGACATTTGCCCTGCTCAAGGAAGCGTCAGACAACGGCCGAATAAATTTCATCGGAAATATCGAAGGCACCACTGCCTATGCCGGCGGAGTTGACGTCATTGTTACAGATGGTTTTACCGGCAATGTGTTTCTCAAGGGCGCCGAGGGTACCATTAAGTTTATAATGACCCAGCTTAAGGGCGTGTTCTATAAGAATCTTCCCAACAAGCTGGCGGCCTCTGTTCTGAAGGGAGACCTGGCTAAGATGAAAAAGTCCCTTGATGTTAACGAAGTCGGCGGAACTGCCTTCATCGGCATTTCCAAGCCGGTTATTAAGGCCCACGGATCATCTAAGGCATCGGCCATCGTTTCGGCCGCACGCCAGGCTGTTAAGTTCTCTGAGTCCGGTATTATAGATGACATTGCTGCTAATATAGATTATATGAAGATTAAAGCTGATGCAGAAGCTTGAAGAAAAAATCGAATATTGCTTCAAGGATAAATCACTGCTTGAAACAGCGCTTACCCATACTTCATATGCAAACGAGCGCAAGCGTGGAACCCAAAGCTATGAGCGGCTGGAATTCCTTGGGGACTCCATCCTGGGCTATGTAACAGCTGACTATCTTTATCGCCATATCCCCGAGCTGCCGGAGGGAGAAATGACAAAGCTCCGTAGTGAGCTTGTATGTGAAGCCAGTTTGCACGAAACAGCCTGCAGCCTTGGCATAAGCGATTATATGAAGCTCGGACGGGGAGAGGAACAGACCGGCGGCCGGGGACGTGTTTCCGTCCTTGCAGACATGGTTGAGGCAATCATTGCGGCGATATATATAGACTCCGGCCTTGACGAGGCAAGAAAATTTATATACAGATTCATTCTCATCCGCGCGGAGACCGCCATCTCTGTTAAGGCGGAGAATAACAAATCCGCACTTCAGGAGGAGCTTCAGAAGAACGGAGATATATCAATCATATATGAAGAGGTTTCGGAGTCAGGACCGGACCATAACAAGAGCTTTTGCTTCAGAGTCCTCGTAAACGGCAGGGAAATGGGAACCGGGACCGGCAGAACAAAGAAAGAAGCCGAGCAGCATGCTGCCGGCGCTGCGCTTGAAGCACTGAGGAACAATGCCCAATGAGCGCAAGGCAGAGCATAATTCCGGTGTTTGTTCCGCATCTTGGCTGCCCGAATGACTGCGTCTTCTGCAACCAGAGACGTATTTCCGGGGAGGAAGAGCCTGCATCTGCACGGACTGTAATTGACGCTGTTAACGCCGCGGATAGGCTTTTACCCGCCGGCAGGCAGCGCCAGCTTGCGTTTTATGGGGGCAGCTTTACGGCAATTCCTGCCGGACAGCAGACAGAGCTGCTTAACGCTGCGCGTGAATGCATGAGGGACGGCAAAATCTCGTCCATTAGGCTTTCAACCCGCCCTGACGCAATAGACGGAGAGATTCTGAAAAGGCTCCGGGATTACGGCGTTGAAACAATAGAGCTGGGCGCCCAGTCACTTGACGATCAGGTTCTGCTGCTTTCCGGCCGCGGCCACACAGCAAAGGACGTTGAAGACGCGTCAGCGCAGATTAAGGCCGCAGGATTTAGACTTATCCTTCAGATGATGACTGGCCTTCCGGGAGACACGCCCCAAAAGGACATAGAAACGGCAGAGAAAATAATCGCCCTTAAGCCTGACGGAGTCAGGATATATCCCACGGTTATTGTTAAGGACACAGCGCTATATGACCTGTGGAAGGCGGGGCTTTACAGCGAACACACAGTTGAAGACGCGGTTTCAGTTTGCGCGGAGCTTTTACCTATGTTTGAAGACGCCGGAATTCCGGTAATAAGGCTCGGACTGAACCCGACTGATGAGCTTTCGTCAGGAGCGGCGGCGGGGGGAGCGTATCACCCGGCGCTTGGCGAGCTTGTCCGTAGCAGAATTATGAGAAACAGGGCCTGCCAAATACTGGAAAATGTGCCGGCGGGGAGCACGGTCATTTTGGGAACAGCCCCGGGAAAAATATCTCAGCTTATAGGGCAGCACCGGGCGAATATTGAATATCTAAAAGCCCGTTTTGGACTTGCAGACATAAAGATTATGCCAATGGATGCCAAGGGAACGGATATAAAGCTGATTTCAATTGAAAAAAGCAAGACATTATAGTATAATGAGCCATTAACTAAAGCGGTTCATTCTGCTTTGAACGAGGTTAACGGATTGTATTTAAAAGCATTAAGTATACAGGGCTTTAAATCCTTTGCAGACAAAACCACGTTGACGTTTGAAAAGGACATAACAGCCATTGTCGGGCCAAACGGGTCGGGAAAATCGAATATTTCCGATGCAATCCTTTGGGTAATGGGCGAGCAGCGCACCAAGGCTTTGCGTGGTGGAAAAATGGAAGACATTATCTTCGGCGGAACCGCAATCCGCAGCCCGATGGGCTTTGCAGAGGTTACGCTTGTCATAGACAATTCCGGCCATATATTCGATAGCGACAGTCCCGAGGTTGAGCTGACCAGACGCTATTATCGCAGCGGTGAAAGTGAATACTATATCAACCGCGAGCAGGTCCGTCTTAAGGACATTAATACCCTCCTCATGAACACCGGTCTTGGACGCGACGGGTATTCCATAATCGGTCAGGGCAAAATTTCTGATATTATATCCTCCAAGTCAACCGATAGGCGGGAGATTTTTGACGAAGCCGCCGGAATTTCAAAATTCCGTTACAGCAAGGAAGAAGCCGAGCATCGCCTTGAAAAGACCGAGGAAAATCTTTTAAGAATAAATGACAAGATTGAAGAGCTTGAGCTTCAGGTTGGTCCTCTTAAGGACCAGAGCGAAAAGGCAAAGAAATATCTTGTCTTGAGAGACGAGCTCCGCATTAAGGAAATCTCCGTCTGGATGACTACCCTCGACAGCATTAAGGAAAAGTCAAAGCAAATCACCAAGGAATATGAAGAGGCTAACACCCTGCTTGAAAAGGCAAAGGCCGCACTTGAAGGGCTTTATGTTTCCACAGAAAGCCTTTCGGACAGAATGCACACCCGCGACGAGGAAATCGAAGAGGCGCGCGGTGAACTTTCAAGCCGTGAAAGCAAAGCTTCTGAGTGCGAATCAGGGATTGCTGTCCTGCGGGAAAATATCCGCAGCAATGATGCGTCCCTAGAAAGGCTGCTTGCCGACATAGCCTCCCAGGAGGAACGCTCAGACGAAATCAGGCAGAGCATAGAAGAGAACAATGCCCGTCTTGACGAGATAACAAAGGCTCTCGCCGGCATTGAAAAGGAAATTACGGCCAACAACAATTCAATGCAGGGCTGCCGCATGAAAATAAGCAGCCGCGAGACCAATCTCAAAAGCCTTGAAGACAGATATTCTCAAATAAGATCTGAGGCTGACTCTGTTGATTCTCGAGTAAGAATTCTTACCGAGATGCACAAGGACTATGAGGGCTTCTCCAAGGCCGTTAAAACAGTTATGCGAGAGTCCTCCAGAGGAAATCTGCGAGGAATTCACGGCCCTGTGGCAAACCTTATAAGCTCAGACCGGGAGTGCGCTCTGGCAATCGAAACGGCCCTTGGCGGCGCCGGGCAGAATATCGTTACCGATACGCGGAATGACGGCCGCAGCGCCATAGAAATGCTCAAGCGCAGCGATTCCGGCCGCGCCACCTTCCTCCCGCTGGACACAATACGCGGAACAGTCATGCGTGACGTACCGTCTGATGACCTGGGCTTTGTGGGCGTTGCATATGACCTGGTTTCGTTTGATAATAAATATGAGCAGATAATTGCCAGCATCCTCGGAAAGACTGTGGTCGTGGAAAGCCTTTCCGATGCGGTTAGAATTTCAAAGAACAATAATGACCGCTTCAGAATCGTAACGCTTGACGGACAGATGGTAAGTGTTGGCGGAGCAATGACCGGCGGCAGCTCTGCCAAGGGTACAGGCGCAATTTCAAGAGCCAATGAACTGAAGTCCCTTGCAGTGAAACAGCAGCAGCTCAACGAAAAGAAGAAATCGCTTGAAGCCAACATAGGCAAAGCTAAATCTGAGCTTTCAGGCCTGAGATATAACCTGGAAATGGCCATGGAGGACCGCACGGAGATTACCTCACGCCAGAGCTCATATAACGCTGAGGCCACGGCAAAACGGGCTGCAACAGAGCAGCTTACGCTTCTTCTCAACGCAATTTCAGGTGACAGTGACATCAAGAGCGAGGCCATTGAAAAGACGGAAAAAGAGAACAAGGCACTGAACGAAAGAATAGGTGCTGAGCAGACCCGCCTTGAAGAAATCAAAACCTCAATTGCGGAAATTAAGGCGAAGATCGACGAGCTTTCCGGCAGCAGAATGGAGCTTGAGGGCAAACGCAGCAAGATAGACAGGGAGGCCCAGGAGCTTAACTCGCAGATAATTGACTATACTGCCCGCACAGCCAGAATTGAGCAGCGCCGCATAACTGCCGGCATGGAGGAGAAGCAGATTGTCGACAAGCTGTGGGACAGCTATGAGCTCAGCTATTCTGCCGCCCAGGAGCAGAGACAGACCGTTGATAATCTCCAGAAGGCGAACCGCGAGGCTGCAGAGCTCAGACGGAGCATCAGCGCTTTGGGCTCACCAAACATCGGAGCCATTGAAGAGTATGAGCGTGTCAAGGAGAGATATGACTTCCTTACCTCTCAGCGCGACGATATTGACAAGGCCAAGAAGGAACTGCTTGGCATCATAAAGGATATAACCGGAGAGATGACAGCCGTCTTCTCAGAGCAATTTGGCCTTATACGCCAAGCCTTTACCGAGACGTTTCTCGAACTGTTTGGCGGTGGCAAGGCAGACCTTGTGCTCGATGACGAGGAGCACATCCTTGACAGCGGTATTGAAATTAAGGTTCAGCCTCCGGGTAAGGCCCTTACGACAATTTCCCTAATGTCCGGCGGAGAAATGGCGTTTGTGGCAATTGCGCTTTACTTTGCAATTCTCAAGGTCCGGCCGGCACCATTCTGCGTTATGGACGAAATCGAGGCGGCCCTTGATGAGTCAAACGTGGAAAGATATGCCCAGTATATGCGCCGCATGAGCAACAAAACTCAGTTCATTGTCATAACCCACCGCCGTGGAACAATGGAAGAAGCGGACGTCCTCTATGGCGTTACGATGCAGGAAAAGGGCGTTTCAAAGGTTATTGGGCTTGAGATAGACGAGGCCCGGAAATCAGCTGAAGGGTGAGGTTTTTATGGGATTTTTTGATAAAGTATTCGGCGGACTTTCAAAAACAAGAAACAACATGCAGGAACTGGAGGAACTGTTTCAGGACTATGCGCCTGACAGCGAGTCCTTTTATGATGACCTCGAGGAGCTGCTGGTTATGTCTGACGTGGGCGTTGAAACAGCGGAAAAGGTTGTTAAAGACCTGCGAAAAATGACATGGGAGCGCCGTTTCAGAAAAGGCTACGAGGCAAGAGAGGGGCTTGTTGAGCTACTCTCAAGCTACCTTAACGTGGGCAGCACCGAGCTTAAGCTGGAAACGAAACCGTCGGTAATTCTCATGGTCGGCGTCAACGGCGTTGGCAAAACAACCACCATCGGCAAGCTGGCAAAGCAACTCATAGACAGTGGAAAAACTGTTCTCCTTAGTGCCGGGGACACATTCCGCGCCGCAGCGGCAGAGCAGCTTGGCATATGGGCGGAGAGAACAGGTAGCGATTTTGTCCGCCACGAAGAGGGCAGCGACCCTGCAGCGGTTGTATATGACTCTTTGTGTGCCGCAAAGGCGAGGGGGACTGACGTTGTAATAATCGACACAGCGGGACGTCTCCACAATAAGGCAAATCTAATGAATGAGTTGTCTAAAATCAGACGCATAATTAACCGTGAGCTGCCGGATTCCGATGTTGAAACGCTTATGGTTCTTGACGCCACAACAGGCCAAAACGGCCTTATTCAGGCCAAGCAGTTTAAGGAAACCGCTGAGCTGACAGGAATTGTCCTGACAAAGCTTGACGGAACAGCCAAGGGTGGAATCGTCTTTGCAATTGCAAACGAGCTCCAGCTTCCGGTTAAATATATCGGCGTCGGCGAGAAGGTTGATGACCTTGTCCCGTTTGACGCAAAGACATTTACAGAGGCACTTTTCAAATGAAACTGATATTTGCAACAAACAACAAAAATAAGCTGGCGGAGTTTCGCCGGCTGACTCAGGGAATGGACATAGAAGTCGTTTCTCAGCGTGAGGCAGGTTGCGACTTTGAGGCAGACGAAAACGGAACGACGTTTGAAGAAAACGCATATATAAAGGCCAAAGCCGCTGTAGACGCGACGGGCCTTCCGGCGGTTGCGGATGATTCAGGCCTCTCGGTCGATGCGCTGAACGGTGAGCCGGGAATATATTCCGCCCGCTATGGCCCCGGTCACGATGCCACGGACGCGGAGAGATATAATTATCTCCTTGACAAAATGGCCGGCATTACCGACCGCTCTGCGAGGTTCGTCTGCTGCATGTGCTGCGTCTTCCCCAACGGAGATACGGTAACCTCCCGCGGCGAATGCGAGGGAGTAATCGGAGACGGACCCAAAGGAGAATACGGCTTCGGTTATGACCCGGTGTTCATCCCTAATGACGGAGGGAACGGCCGGCATATGGCAGAGCTTACGCCCGACGAGAAAAATTCGATTTCTCACCGTGGCAAAGCATTAAGAAAATTTATACCCGAACTGCAGGAGTATTTAAATGGCATTAACAAGTAAACAGCGCGCGTATCTGCGCGGAATCGCTTCAACACAGGACACTATAATTCAAATCGGCAAGGATGACGTAACGGTTAATATAGTCAATGCGGTTTCTGATGCGCTTAAGGCGAGGGAACTGGTTAAAATCAAGGTTCTCGAAAATTCTATGGTCACACCTCATGAGGCATGCGACATACTGTGTGAAAAATGTGGAGCGGACCCGGTTCAGGTAATCGGTTCCAAGTTCGTAATATATAAGCGAAACGACAAGAAGCCGGTAATAGTCCTTCCCAAAGACAGGAAAAAATAATAATTATGAAGATCGCTTTATACGGGGGAAGCTTCAACCCTCCTCATAAAGGCCATGTTGAAGCAGCAAGAACGGCGGCAAAGCAGCTGGGAGCAGACAGGTTCCTGATAATACCTGACAGGACCCCGCCTCACAAGGACCTGAGCGAAAACGCGCCATCTCCTGAGCAGCGGCTTGAAATGTGCAAGCTGGCGTTCAGCGATATACACGGCGCGGAAGTAAGCGACATGGAGCTTAAGCGGGAGGGCAAAAGCTATACTGCCGATACGGTAAGCGCTTTGCGCGGGGAATATCCTGATGCGAAGCTGACGCTTGTTGTGGGAACAGATATGTTCCTGACGTTTACTCAGTGGTATAAAGCGGAATTTCTTCTTAAGGAATGTAAAATCGCCGTCCTCTCACGTGAGGAGGACGATGCGGAGCAGATCAAAGCCGAGGCTGAACGGCTGGAAGATAAATACGGCGCAAAAATAAAGATACTTAACCATGAAGCGGTTGTTATGAGCTCCAGCGATATCCGGGAAAAGCTGCGCATGCGCCTAGGCAGCGACCTGCTGCCTGACGAGGTTTATTCATATATAATCAAAAACAATCTCTATGAATCGCAGCCTGAGCTGAGCTGGCTCAGAGAAAAGGCGTATTCGTACCTTAACCCAAAGAGAATCGCCCATGTTGCCGGGTGCGAGGGTGAAGCGGTCAGACTGGCAAGATACTGGGGCGAAAATGAGGATTTCGCCGCAGAGGCCGGAATTCTTCATGACATAACAAAAAAGCTGAATGCCGAAGAGCACATAAAGCTTATAAAAAAATATAACTATCCCTGTACGCAAAGCCTTCTGGATTCACCGAAGCTGTTGCATGCTGTAACCGGCGCACTGCTGGCCAAGCATGAATTCGGAGCGCCTGATGAGATTACAAATGCAATCCGTTGGCACACAACCGGCAAGCCTGACATGACGATGCTTGAAAAGATAATATATCTTGCCGACTATGTTGAACCGAACCGCGATTTTGAAGGAGTCAATGAGCTCCGGGCGCTTTGCTATAAGGACATAGACAAGGCGATGGGCCTTGGACTTAATATGAGCCTTAATGACATTCGCAGCCGCAATCTCGTCCCATATGTTGACACGGTAGAGGCGGCCATATATTATAATAAATAACCGAGAAGGAGAAATATCATGCTAACATCGGAAGAAATAGCAGGAGTAGCGGCACACGCGCTTGACAACAAAAAGGCCAGGGACATTAAGGTTCTTAAGACGGCTGAACAGACCGTTCTTGCCGATTACTTTGTAATTTGCAACGGAACATCATCAACCCACATAAAGGCACTTGTAAACGAAGTTGACAAGGAGCTTTCCGAAGCCGGTGAGCCGCCAATACGCCGTGAAGGCATGCGGTCAGATATATGGGTTCTAATGGATTTTGGGTCGGTTATAGTTCATGTATTCACAGACGAAGCAAGAAAGTTTTATAATCTCGAGCGCCTTTGGAGCGACTCCCAGGAGATAGATCCTGCAACGCTCCCGTGCCCGGTTAAAGAGGTATGATGCAAATGAAATATGATTTCGGTGAAATTGAAAAGAAGTGGCAGGACCGCTGGGAGGTTTCAAAGCCTTACGCTGCCGTAACGGGAGACAGCCGGCCAAAGTTTTATGGCCTTATTGAGTTCCCGTATCCCAGCGCTGCAGGTCTGCATGTTGGCCACCCGCGCCCGTTTACCGCAATGGACATCGTGACCCGCAAGAAGAGAATGGAGGGCTATAATGTCCTGTTTCCGATAGGATTTGACGCATTTGGACTGCCAACGGAAAACTTCGCCATCAAAAACCACGTTCATCCTGCGGTTGTTACTCAGCAAAATATAAAGAACTTTACCCGTCAGCTCAAGATGCTGGGCTACGGCTTTGACTGGGACCGCGTTGTTGATACCACAGACCCGAAGTATTATAAGTGGACCCAGTGGATTTTCCTGCAGATGTTTAAGCATGGCCTTGCGTACAAGGCGACAATGCCCGTTAACTGGTGCACAAGCTGCAAGTGCGTTCTTGCCAACGAAGAGGTTGTTGAGGGCGTGTGTGAGCGCTGCGGCAGCGAGGTTATCCGCAAGGAAAAGAGCCAGTGGATGCTCCGCATTACAAAATATGCAGACAGGCTCATAGACGATCTGCCCGAGGATTATATTGAGCGTGTAAAGACACAGCAGAAAAACTGGATTGGCCGCTCAACCGGCTGCGAGCTTACCTTCAAAACAAATATTGGTGACGACATTACCGTTTATACAACCCGTGCCGATACGCTCTTTGGCCTTTCGTATGTCGTAATTTCTCCTGAACACCCGATACTCAAGCAGTGGGCAGACAAAATCAAGAACTGGGACGAGGTCGTTAAATATCAGGATGAGGCCGCCCACAAGTCAGATTTTGAGCGCGGCGAGCTGAACAAGGATAAAACAGGCGTACGCCTTGAGGGCGTTGTGTGCATAAACCCAGCAAACGGGGCGGAGGTTCCCGTTTTCACCTCCGACTATGTCCTCATGGGCTATGGCACCGGCTGCGTCATGGGCGTTCCGGGCCACGACCAGCGTGACTGGGACTTCGCGACGAAGTTCGGCCTTCCCATAATACCCGTTGTTGAGGGTGGCGATGTTACCAAGTGCGCCTACACGGCCAAGGACGACGGCGTAATGATTAACTCCGGCTTCCTGAATGGAATGACGGTTAAGGAAGCTATCCCGGCAATGAAGCAATATGCCGTTGAACATGGCTTCGGCGAGCTTAAGACTAACTACAAGCTTCGCGACTGGGTATTCTCCCGCCAGAGATACTGGGGCGAGCCCATTCCTATTGTAAATTGCGAGAAGTGCGGCTATGTTCCCGTTCCTGAGAGCGAGCTTCCTCTTATTCTTCCTCAGGTTGATTCCTATGAGCTGACAGACGACGGTGAGTCACCCATAAGCAAAATGACCGACTGGGTTAATACAACCTGCCCGTGCTGCGGCGGCCCTGCCAAGCGCGAGACGGACACAATGCCGCAGTGGGCCGGATCTTCCTGGTACTTCCTGCGCTATATGGATCCTCATAACGATGAAGAGCTTGTTTCCAAGGAGGCGGAGGAATACTGGGGCCCTGTAGACTGGTATAACGGCGGCATGGAGCACACAACGCTTCACCTGCTATACAGCCGCTTCTGGCATAAGTTCCTTTATGACATCGGAGTTGTCCATACTCCGGAGCCTTATGCAAAGCGCACATCTCATGGCATGATTCTCGGCAAGAACCCGCACTATGTGGGCAACGTAAGCACTGAAGCCGAGAAAGAGGCGCTGCGCGAGAAATACGGCAGTCAGGCTGAACGCCCGGCAGTTAAAATGTCAAAGTCTCTCGGGAACGTTGTTAACCCGGATGATGTCGTTGAAAAATACGGCGCCGACACAATGAGACTTTATATCATGTTCGTCGGTGATTTCGAAAAGGTCGCAACCTGGTCAGACGATGCCGTTAAGGGCTGCAAACGTTTTCTTGACCGTTGCTGGAACCTTATGGACATGGCAGACGAGGAGCGCTGCGTTTCTAAAAAGAACGAGATAATTGTCAACAAGACAATCAAAAAGGTAACCGCGGATATAGATGAGCTGAAGCTTAACACGGCAATATCAGCGCTCATGGCCATGGTCAATGAGTTCTATGACAAGGGCCTTTCCAAGGGCGATCTTGAGCAGCTTATTCTTATGCTCAGCCCGTTCGCTCCGCATATAGCTGAAGAAATGTATGAGCTTGAGGGCTTCGCGGCGGAAAGCGGCAAAATGGCAATGCAGATGCCATGGCCAAAGTATGACGAGAGCAAGACCGTTGACGCAACCCATGAGCTCGGCGTCCAGGTAAACGGCAAGCTCCGCTCTTCAATAACGGTTCCCGCCGATGCTGACGATGGTCAGGTTATTGAAATCGCCTGCGCTGACGAGAAGATAAAGCGCTATCTTGAGGGCATGAATATCGTCAAGACAATTGTTGTTAAAAACAGAATTGTCAACCTCATTGTAAAGCCTCAGGCATAAAACCCAAAGAGCAGGGTGTAGGAAACAAATCTTACACCCTGCACCTTTTTTGAAAAATGTGTTGACAAAACTGTTTCAAAGTGCTAATATACTTCCAGCGATAAGAGGTATCGCGCCGGAAGTTGGTTAAATGGTCCACAGACGGTTTTCTCTTGGCTTCGTGATGGCAGATATCACATACCCCAATAGGCCGGAAGTACCTGCAGCTTATACAGTATAAGCGTGCAGGTTATTTTTTATGCTTAAATCAGGTGAAATTTAATGACTATATCCTGGCTTCAATATGTAATAGTCTGTCCGCTGGTCTTCGTTGCCGGAATTATCGACGCCATTGCCGGGGGAGGCGGGCTGATTACGCTGCCGGCATATATGCTGGCGGGTCTGCCTGTTCACAATGCAATCGGAACCAATAAGGTCAGCTCAACAATGGGCACCGCCGCGGTTACGGCGCGGTACGCCGCCAATGGCTTCATTCCCTGGAAGCAGGCCGCGGCATGCGTTGTTTTTGCAATTATCGGCTCAACCTGCGGAGCAAAGCTTGCTCTTGCTGTAAGTGACCGGTATTTCAAAATAATCATGCTGGTAATAATCCCTCTTACTGCGGTTTATATATTAAGACCCAAATCCCTAAAGGAAACTCTTGAGCCATATCCGGCGGGAAAGACTGTTTTAATCTCAATCGCTGCGGCTTTAATAATCGGCGTTTATGACGGCTTTTATGGCCCCGGGACTGGCACGTTCCTTTTACTCATGCTAAACGGCCTTGCCCACATGAAGCTGACCGAGGCAAACGGGGTTACAAAGGTGATTAACCTGACGACCAATGCTTCAGCTCTTGCCGTATATTTAATAAATGGTGTTTCCGTTATTCCTCTCGGCCTTGCCGCCGGCGTCTTCAGCGTCGCGGGAAATCTTATCGGTGCCCGCTATTTTGAAAAGGGCGGAGCAAAATCTGTAAAACCGGTTATGATCCTTGTTTTGATTATATTTATGATAAAGCTTATATCAGAGCTTATTACAGGCTAAAAAATCCGGGGCTGCCAAATCGGCAGCCCCGATGCTGTTATTATGGAATTTCTTATGAGAAGAGAGGCTTGAGCGCGGAGGCGAGAACTTCCTTCTGTGCCTCGGCCTCGGCGAGATCTTTGCCCAAGGTCGTGTAATATGCTTTGATTTTCGGCTCCGTTCCGGAAGGACGAACAACAACTGTTGCGCCGCCTTCAAGGGCATATATAAGAACGTTTGCTGCAGGCAGACCGGTTTCCTCGGGCTTCTTGTAATCAGTAACCTTGATTACCTTATATCCGGCAATATCCTTCGGCGGATTGTCACGCAGACCCTGCATAATGCCGGCCATCTTGTCCATGCCGGTAAGACCCGGGAACTCAAAGGAATCTACCTTGTTGAGATAGCGGCCATACTGAGCATATATCTCCTCAAGGCGCTGCTTTATCGAGCTGCCAATGCTGCGGTAATATGCAGCCATCTCGCAGATAAGCATTGAACCGATTATTGCGTCCTTGTCGCGCACATAAGGGCCGGCAAGATAGCCGTAGCTCTCTTCAAAGCCAAAGATAAAGCGGTCAACCTCTCCGGCTGACTCGAGGTTTGCAATCTGGTCGCCAATCCATTTAAAGCCTGTGAGAACGCCGCGAAGCTCAACGCCGTAATTCTTTGCAACGGCATCAGCCAGAGGAGTTGAAACAATAGACTTAACAGCGACGGGTTTTTCGGGCATCGTGCCCTGCTCAATGCGGCCGGCGCTTATATAGTCCAGCAGCAGAACGCCGACTTCGTTGCCGGTAACGAGCTCATATGAACCATCCGGGCACTTCATGGCGATGCCTACACGGTCAGCGTCAGGGTCAGTGGCCAGCATAAGATCAGCACCGGTTTCCTTTGCAAGCTCAAGCCCCTTTTCAAGAGCTGCATACTGCTCCGGGTTGGGGTAGCTGCAGGTCGTGAAGTAACCATTGGGATATTCCTGCTCGGGAACGATTGTAACGTCGGTAATGCCCATGTCACTCAGAACGTGGGTTACAGGAATAAGGCCGGAGCCGTTAAGGGGGCTGTATACAAGCTTAAGTCCCGCGGTCTTGAACAGACCCGGGCGAACCTGACGTGCTTCAATCGCTTCATAAAGAGCGTTTTTGCAGTCGTCTCCGACGAATTTGATTAGGCCGCTCTCAACGCCCTCTGCAAATGAGACATACTTGGCTCCCGTGAGAACGTCTGTCTTCTGAATTTCATCATAGACAATAGCAGCCGCGTCATCTGTCATCTGGCAACCGTCAGGGCCGTATGCCTTGTAGCCGTTATATTTCATTGGGTTGTGGGAAGCTGTTACCATTATGCCCGCGTTGCACTTATAGTAACGCGTTGCAAAGGAAAGTGCCGGAACCGGCATAAGCGCATCATAAATGCGGACCTTAATTCCGTTTGCAGCCAGAACACCCGCGGCCGTCTTTGCAAATACGTCGCTCTTAATGCGGCTGTCGTAGCTGATGGCCACGGTCTGATTGCCGCCCTGAGTCTTAACCCAGTTCGCAAGACCCTGGGTTGCCTGGCGGACGACATAGATGTTCATTCTGTTTGTGCCTGCTCCGAGAACACCGCGGAGGCCAGCCGTGCCGAACTTCAGCGCAACGGCAAAGCGATCTTTAATTTCTTCGTCGTTCCCCTGAATGCGGGAAAGCTCGGGCTTAAGGTCACAGTCTTCAAGGTCTGCTGCGAGCCAGCGTTTGTAATCATCAAGATACATTTAATCATTGCTCCTTTTTTATTATTTCAGTTTGAGTTTGAACAAAATCCACTAATTATATTTTGAATATATTTTTATTAAAGTCAACATTTTTTTGCCTGCGAGGGTGCCAAAATATCAGGCCCGTTTTTGTGTATTTTGCTCAATCCTATAAAAATATTGGCAATATCAGGCTAAGGTGATATAATATATTCTATTCAACGCCGGAGAATATTACCCGGCGCAGTCAGATTTTATGGCGGTGAATTAAAATGCGTACGTTCAATAAGTCTTCAAAGCTTGATAACGTTCTCTATGATGTCCGCGGCCCTGTTGTTGACGAAGCCAACAGAATGGAAGAGAGCGGGCTTAAAATACTTAAGCTTAACATAGGCAACCCTGCGGCGTTCGGCTTCCGTGCGCCTGACGAGGTCGTTACCGATATGCGTGACTCAATCGCAAACAGCGAGGGTTATTCCGATTCCCGCGGCATTTTCGCAGCGCGCAAGGCGATTATGCAGTATGCGCAGCTCAAGCATATCCCCAATGTAACAATGAAGGATATATACACCGGCAATGGAGCCAGCGAGCTTATTCAGCTTTCAATGCACGCCCTTTTAAATAATGGTGACGAAATCCTGATTCCCTCTCCTGACTATCCTCTCTGGACAGCCTGTGCAAACCTCGCCGGAGGAAAGGCCGTCCACTATATATGCGACGAGCAGTCAGACTGGATGCCTGACCTTGCCGACATTGAAAGCAAGATTACAGACCGGACCAAGGCCATCGTAATAATAAACCCCAATAACCCGACCGGTGCCCTTTACCCAAAGGAAATTCTCGAGAGCATAGTTGAAATCGCCCGCCGCCATGAGCTGATAATCTTTTCAGACGAAATATATGACCGCCTCGTTATGGACGGGGAGCAGCATATTTCTATCGCATCCCTTGCTCCGGACCTTTTCTGCGTTACCTTCAGCGGCCTTTCCAAGTCACACATGGTCTGCGGCTTCCGCGTTGGCTGGATGATATTCAGCGGCAACAAACGTATTGCTCAGGACTATATAGACGGTGTTAACATGCTCTCCAACATGCGTCTGTGCTCGAACGTTCCCGGCCAGTCGATTATTCAGACGGCCCTTGGCGGATATCAGAGCGTTAACGAATATATTGTTCCGGGCGGACGCATATATGAGCAGCGCGAGGTCGTATATAACATGCTTAACGACATTCCGGGAATAACGGCAGTTAAGCCCAAGGCGGCGTTTTATATTTTCCCGAAGATTGATGCAAAGAAGTTTAATATAACAGACGATAATAAATTCGCACTCGACTTCCTAAAGGAAAAAAGAGTCCTCTTTGTTCCGGGAACGGGCTTTAACTGGAAGGAGCCGGACCATTTCCGAATTGTATATCTGCCACGGGTTTCCGTCCTGAGAGAATCAATGGAAAAGCTCGGAGACTTCCTGAGCACTTATCAGCAGTAAGACGGCTCATGAGCGGTGAAAATATCCACTCCGGCCACAGAGAAAGGCTGAAAAAAGAATATCTTGCCTCCGGCATTTCCCCAATGAGCGAGGTCAGAGCACTGGAGCTTCTGCTGTTTTATGCAATTCCAAGGGTAGACACGAATCCTCTTGCCCATGCACTGATAAAGCGCTTCGGTAACCTTAACGGCGTTTTGAGCGCGACCTCCGAGGAGCTAAAATCGGTTGACGGGGTAGGGGACAGCACGGCTTGCCTTATTAAGCTCTCTGCCGATATAGGCAGAAAAGCTCTCGAGGCGGATGGCGAGTCAAAGCAAAAACGTCAGTCTCTTTCAGATTCGCTGGCCGCGGGTCAGTTGATTTTCCCATATTTCCTCAACCGGCGTGAAGAAGCATTCATGATGTTCATGCTTGACCCGAAAAACAAGCTTATTAAGGCTGAGACGATTTCCCAGGGCGTTGTTAACTCTGTCAATGTCGAAATCAGACGCTGTGTTGAAACAGCCTTGTTTGACCATGCGTCATCCGTAATAATCGCCCATAATCACCCGGACGGAGACATGACTCCCTCCGGGGAAGACATTGCTCTTACAGGCAAAATTAAAGATGCGCTATCAGTTGTTGGCATTGTATTGGCAGACCATTTTATTGTTGCCGGGAGCAGCTGGTATTCATTCGCAGACCACAGCCTGCTATAAGGGGCAGGCAAGAAAGGAAAATAACAATGCCCGGTTCAACCAAGGAAGCACTTGCATCAGCAATGAAAAAAATGATGGCCGTTAAGCCCATCGAAAAGATCACCGTAAAAGACATTGTGGAGCTTTGCGGTGTTAACAGGCAGACGTTTTATTATCATTTCGAAGACGTCTATGACCTGCTTGAGTGGATTTTTGAGCAGGATGCGGAAAAGTCCCTCCCGTCCAGAATCGTGTATGAGCACTGGCGCGAGGATGTCCTTGTATTTTTCAAATATCTTAATGACAACAGAATTTTTGCTCTGAATGTATATAATTCAAACAGCCGCCCGTATATGCTGGACTTTTATAAGAAAAAGCTGGGCCGCTGCATATCAGGCTTTGCAGAGATCGTCAGCGATGGCGTTACAATTTCAAGGCAGGATTATGACTTTGTCGTTGAATATTATACTCAGATGATAATGGGCCTCATAACCCGCTGGCTCGATCTTAATATGGTTCTTCCAAAGCAGATAACGGTTGAAAGATTCATAGCTGTTCTTGACAACAGCGTCGAGGAAATGCTGGAAAAATTTGCAATAAAAAACAGTTGACATTTATTCATCCCGCAAGTATACTATTAAAGCCGCATTTAAGGGGCTCATCAAGTGAGCGTTTGCTCCGCCCCCGCGAGCGAGACCTGTTAAAGAGGGAGGAACACCATGAAGCATGCTGTAATCGTTACCGGTGGCAAGCAGTATCGTGTTGCTGAAGGCGATGTTATATTCGTCGAGAAGCTCGATGTTGAAGCCGGCGCAAAGATGACCTTTGATAAGGTTCTTGCAATAGTTGACGAAGACAAGGCAACGTTCGGAGCACCTTATGTATCCGGCGCAACCGTATCTGCAAACATTGTTAAGAACGGCAAATCAAAGAAAATCCGCGTTTATAAGATGAAGCCGAAAAAAGGCTATCGCAGAACGCAGGGCCACAGACAGCCCTATACAAAGGTTCAGATTGAATCTATCAACGGCTGATTTCCGTTACTGATTTTGACTTAGGAGGAAGACCTTAATGGCACATAAAAAAGGTATGGGATCCACCAAGAACGGCCGCGACAGTGAGTCAAAGCGTCTTGGAACAAAGAGAGCAGACGGTCAGTTTGTCCTCGCAGGCAACATCCTTGTCAGACAGCGCGGAACAAAGATCCATCCGGGCACTAATGTCGGTAAGGGTAAAGACGATACACTTTTTGCACTTGTAGACGGGACTGTTAAGTTCGAGCGTCTTGGCAAAGACCGCAAAAAGGTTTCTGTTTACGAAGAGATTGCACAGTAATCAGATGTTTCAGGCCGGACTGCTTTAAGTCCGGCCGTTTTCTTTATATTTATTAATTATTATGAGTGATTTTACAGACAAAACACATATAACCGTTAAAGCCGGCCGCGGCGGAGACGGAGCGGTGGCGTTCCACCGGGAAAAGTATATTGCCAACGGCGGGCCTGACGGCGGAGACGGCGGCCGCGGGGGCAATATCGTGTTCACCGTAGATAATAACATGTCCACTCTAATGGACTTTAGATATAAGCATAAATTTACAGCCGGGGCCGGAGCAAACGGCTCAGGCAAGCGCTGCAACGGAAAAGACGGGGAGACTGTTTATATAAAGGTTCCCCGGGGAACCGTTATCAAGGACACAGCCTCCGGAGCAGTTATGCATGATATGTCAACCGGAGAAGACTGGATATGCGCCCGCGGCGGCCGCGGCGGCTGGGGTAATTGCCATTTCGCAACCCCGACCCGTCAGGTGCCTCGCTTTGCAAAGCCCGGTCTGCCCGGAGAGGAGCATGAGCTTACGCTGGAACTTAAGCTGATTGCCGACGTGGGATTAATTGGCTTTCCCAACGTGGGCAAATCTACACTGCTGTCAGTTGTGAGCAAGGCGCACCCCAAAATTGCCAACTATCATTTCACAACGCTTTTTCCTAACCTGGGAGTTGTTTATGTCGGCGAGGGCGAGAGCTTTGTAATGGCGGATATTCCGGGCCTGATTGAAGGCGCGGCTGACGGGCTAGGCCTTGGTCATGATTTTCTCCGCCATGTTGATAGGTGCAGACTCCTTGTTCACGTGGTTGATATTTCCGGCAGCGAGGGGAGAGACCCCATTGAAGACTATAAGACTATTATGGGCGAGCTTGAGAGCTACAGCCCGGAGCTTGCCGGCCGCGAACAGATAATCGTGGGCAACAAGGCGGACCTTTTGAATGAGGAAAATATAGAGGCCGCTGAGGCTTTCAGAAAATTTGCCACCGAGCAGGGATATGATTATATCGAGCTCAGCGCCGCGGCCCACACCGGCGTTAAGCAGCTCATAGACAAGTGCGCTGAAAAGCTTTCCGCTCTCCCGCCGATTCCCGCGTTCGAGGCGGACTATGTTGCACCCGAACCCGAGACGGGGACCGCCGAAGATCTTGTTATTACAAACGAAGACGACATGTGGACCGTAGAAGGCCCCTGGCTGCAGAGAATTGTTGCCTCAGTTAACTTTTCAGACTATGAATCCCGCATGTATTTTGACAGGGTGCTTAGAGAGTCAGGTGTTTTCGCACGCATGGAGGAAATGGGCGTTAAAGACGGAGACACTGTAAGCATATATGACCTGATGTTTGAATATAAGGACTAATGAACAAAAACAAAGTTTTTTCCAACCTTCTGTGGCGCTTTTTTGAGCGATGCGGAGCTCAGGGCGTTGCCTTTATCGTCCAGATTATTCTGGCACGCCTGCTTGACCCTGAGGTATATGGCACAATTGCGCTTGTAACGGCTATTACGACCATCCTTATGGTCTTCGTAGACAGCGGCTTCGGCAATGCGCTCATTCAAAAAAAGGAAGCTGACGAGCTGGATTTTTCTTCTGTTTTTTATTTTAACCTTGCAATTTGCTTTGCCCTCTATCTGCTGCTGTTCGCCTTTGCTCCGCTTATTGCACGGTTCTATGGCATCCCGGAGCTTAAAAGTGTTATCCGCGTTTTGGGGACGGTTGTTATAATTGCCGGAATCAGAAATGTTCAGCAGGCATATGTGTCCCGCAATATGATGTTCAAGCGGTTCTTCTTTGCGACGCTGGGCGGAACAATAGGCTCAGCTGCTGTTGGAATCGCAATGGCCTGCATGGGATACGGAATCTGGGCCCTTGTTGCCCAGACTGTCCTTAACAATTTGCTTGGCACGGTTATCCTTTGGTTCACTGTCAAGTGGAGACCAACGGCTGAATTTTCGCTTCAGCGTCTTAAGGGGCTCTTTTCATATGGCTGGAAGCTGCTTGCCTCCAGCTTGATAGACACGGTTTCAACGCAGCTGTGGCAGCTGGTTATCGGCAAAAAATACACGTCAGACGATCTGGCGTTCTATAACCGCGGAGTAACCTTTCCCAACATAATCGTCACCAACATAAACAGCTCCATAGACAGCGTTCTCCTTCCTGCTCTTTCAGCCAAACAGGACGATGTGGACAATGTTCGGGCTATGACGAGGCGGGCAATCCAGGTGAGCTCATACATAATGTGGCCGCTGATGATTGGCCTTTTCGTCTGCGCGGAGCCGATTGTTTCTCTTCTGCTTACTGATAAATGGCTGCCATGCGTCCCGTTTATAAGAATATTCTGCATTACTTACGCCTTTTATCCCATCCACACCGCCAATCTCAACGCAATTAAGGCCATGGGCCGCAGTGATGTGTTCCTTAAACTGGAGATTATCAAAAAGATTATTAACCTCGCCATATTGCTCATTACCATGTGGTTCGGCATCCTGACCATGGCCTATGGTGTTCTGGCTGAGGGGATTATATGCCAGGTAATCAACGCGTGGCCAAACAGAAAGCTTATTGACTATAAATATACCGAGCAGGTTAAAGACATTGTCCCTTATATTCTGCTCTCCGCCTTGATGGGCCTGTGCTGCGGGGCGGTTACTTTGCTCCACCTGGGCAGCCTGGCAACGCTGTGCATTCAGGTCATCCTCGGAGCGGCGGTATATATTGCGCTGTCAATGCTGCTGAAGATTCCAAGCTTTAATTATATCCTTGATATTGCGAAAATGTACCTTCGCAAAAGGAAGACCGGAGAGACCGTATGAGCCAGCATCTTTCACAGGACAATAAAAAAATTACGCCGAAGGAATTTAAATTCAACGACGCGGCTGTCAAGAGCACGGCTGAAAGAGTTGCTTCCTGGTTCGGCGACACGGAGCTTGACCTTGAACACTATGAGCTTGACGCGCTTCACGCGGCTGTTTTCGGAGCCGGCATTCTCATGCTTGTTCTTTCACTGGCTGTTAAGGCAGCGACGCTAAAGCTCGTTCTGGCGGCGCTATCACTGGCGGCGATGTGCGCTTTCCCTGTTTTGAATATCATATTCAACCTTCGTCAGCGTAAGCCCTTCTGTGAGGCGGAGCTGATGTTGATTCCCGCAATAGCACTGCTTGCCGTCAAGGAATACAGTTCCTCCGTCGCAATCGCCGCGATGTATTATGCCTTCAAGCTTTTTCAGGGCTATATTCTCCGGCGGGAACAGAGCAGGGCCGAGACGATATTCGATCTTATGCCCGATACGGCCGAGGTATATACTGACGGGGAAATCCGCCGCATAAAGCCCGGCCATATTGAAAAGGATGACTATATAGTCGTTGCTCCGGGAAATACGATTCCGGCTGATGGATATGTTATAGATGGTGTTTCAACCGTGGATTATTCACCCTTAACAAGAAACGGCCGCCAGGATAACGTCAGCAACGGGTCGGCGGTTGTGTCCGGCTGCGTAAACCTGACCAACAGGCTCATAATCAAGGCAACGGCTGTCAGTGGCGAGTCAATGGCGCAGAAGGTATATTCATACTTCCGGCGTGCTCTTAAGTCTGAACCTGCCGAGGGAACTTTGGCAAGACGAGTCCTTGCCGTTCTTTCCTGCGTGGGCTTCGTTTTGCTGGCAGTGTTCTGCATAATAGTGCCCGTCTTCAGTAAGGACTGGATTACGGCGCTCAAGCGCGCCGCTTTTCTGCTTATGGCTGCCTGCCCTCTTGGAATTCTCTCCGCTGTTTCGCTGGGAGCATATGCCGGCGTCGAGAAAATATTTGCCTCCGGCGCTGTTATCAAGGACAGCAGTCTCTTAAAGAAGATTGCTGCTGTAAAAACAATGATATTCAACAAAACAGGAACCGTTACCGAAGGGGAGTATACGGTTTCAGGCGTCTTTCCCCATGGGATTGACGAGCAGAGCTTCCTGTCCATTGTTTCAAGGGTTGAGTCCAACTTTAATAACCCAATTGCCGATGCAATCAAAAAGTACTGCGGCGTTGGGCCTGATACCGTTTATCAGCTTGACTCCACAACCGAAGAGCCCGGCCTGGGTATAACCGCAGTCGTAGGCGGGAACACAATCATAATCGGCAACGCAAAGCAGCTGACAGACCGTGGCTTTGACTGCGACGTTCCGGCCAGAACGGGAATAGCGCTTCACGTTGCCATAAACAGCAGCTACTGTGGCTACATAATGGCGGAAAATAAAATCCGGGCCAGCGCGTTTGACAGTCTTGTTAAAACGCGCTCTGCCGGAGTCGGCAGTCTTGTGCTGCTTTCCAAGGACCTCAGCTCAGTGACGCGCCCTATCGGTTCAGCATTGAACTTCGACATTATGAAGGCCGAACTGACCGACAGCGGCAAGGCTGCAGCTGTTGATTACATAATGAATAATAAGGGCAACCACTCCACCGTCGCCTATGTTGGCTACCGCAACCATGAGGACAAAGCCGGTTCAAAGGCTGATGTTTATATAACCACCGATGCGGTTGGCACAAAGGAATGCCTTGATGGGAGCGATGTTTGCGTCCTGGCTGAGGGAATTGACCCAATTCCTGAGATAATATCAGCCGGCGCTAATTACGCTTTAACTGCCCGCATTAACCTTATTGCAGCACTTGCAGTAAGGCTTCTGATGATAATAATGGTAATAATTAATTTCTGCCCGCCTGTTGTCGGCGCGGCAGGGGTTATACTCGTCAGCGCTTTTACATATGCGGACAATTCGTTTATAACCTTCAGGAGGTAGAATTAAATGAATGTTTATGATTTTGACAAGACCATTTTCTACCCTGACAGTACTTTTACCTTCATCAAGTACTGCATGCGCCGTTACCCGAAGTGGTTCAAGCCCTTTCTTGGCGACATTGCCAAAAGCTTTGCTGAATATAAAAAAAGCGGCGATGCTGCCGCATTCAAGGAGGCGCTGTTTGGCTTCCTGACCTATGTGCCCGACATTGACTCCGTAGTGGAGGACTTCTGGGACAACCATATTAAAAATATTGGCGTGTGGTACCTTAATCAAAAAAAGAGCGATGACGTCATAATTTCCGCTTCGCCTGAATTTCTGCTTCGCCCTATGGCAGATGCCTTCGGCTTTGAGCTTATTGCCACGAAAATGGACAAATATTCCGGCAAAATTGCCGGCGCCAACTGCCATGACGCGGAAAAGGTGCGCCGCTTCAGAGAAGTCTATCCGCATGCGGAAATAGAAGAATTCTATTCAGACTCTCTTTCGGACGCACCAATGGCTGAACTTGCCGCTAAGGCATATATGGTAAAAAAAGGAACCGTCTCCCCCTGGCACTGAGCTTAATCCTCCTTGACGAACTCCGGGATAAACGCCGTGCTGAGATTCATGTCATGCAGGCGGAGCTTCATTGCGCTGGGCTTTTTGTTATACATCGCTGTGCGGAGCTCGTCGTCCGGTACAAAGCGATAATAGGTAGCGCAGAACGAGTCAAAATTGCGGCGGTGCTCCGGGCCCATAATGGAAAACACCATAACCAGGCAGACGAGAATACCCGCATAGAAGCATATTTTGATATACATTGCCTTAAACAGGAGCACCAGGCCACAGCAAAGAAGAATTATAAACGCCGTCGTTACGCAGGAAACGACGGTATATTTTTTTGCCGTGTCTGCAATCAGGTCGGCGTCAGTTTCCTTCATCTTTTTGATAAGCGGAAATGCTGTTTTGAAGTTATAGATAAACTGCCTGCCGAAAAGATAGAATATAATCCAGCCGACGAACGCCATGCAAGCGCCGTACATAACCTGCATATACATAATAGTAATAACCTCCGGGAATTTTTTATGATTTTACCACAGTTCACCGATGTATGCAATTGTAAAAAGACGGCAAATGTTTTATAATAAACCCATATAATTTTTAAGGACGGCTAACCATAATGACTGAGCATTTTGAATTTAAATTTACTCCCACCGGGGAGAACCGGACTGTATATATAAATCTGCCCGAGGGATATGAAAACGGCACGGAGCGCTATTGCGTGCTGTATATGTTTGATGGGCAGATGACTCTCGCCGGAGATGACGATCGATTTCTCAAAATCCTTGGAGAAAAGGGAATTGATGTAATAACCGTTGGAGTGCCATCTTCCTCAAAGGAGCCGGAGCGGCTCAGCGAATATAGCCCATATGATGTTAACGCCAGAATTCTGGGCGAGATTAAGGGCACCGGCGCCGCCACTGCAAAGTGGCTCGTTGAGGAGCTGAAGCCCTATATTGACGCAACCTACAGAACCTACCCTGACCGGGACGATACTGCAATCGGCGGTTTCAGCATGGGCGGGATTGAGGCGCTTTACACGGCCCTTGTTTATAACGATATATTTTCCCGCTGCATGGCAATTTCCCCGGCAATTTATTCATATCTCAACGGCCTTCGCGATGAAATCAGCGAAATGAAGCTTCAGCCTGCTGGCTATTATGTCTCCTGGGGCGGAAGGGAATATAATGCCATTTCCAACCAGGCCCTGGGCATCGGCCTGATGGATCTTCAGCATGACATTCTCGACCGGGGCGCAAGAATGATGATAAAGTGCTTCCCCAACGGCAGGCACAATATGGAGAGCTGGTCTTCCCAGCTGCCTGAAATTATTGACTGGCTGTTCTTAAGCTGACCAATGGACGGAGACGAACGCTACAACCGGTTAGCTGTTCTGGCAGGGGATGTTCTGCGCCTTACGCGGAACACACTCCTGCTTAATCTGCGTTTTCTCGATTCGGCGCTGAGCAGGCTGGACTATGAGCCCAACCCGATGATTGAATTTGCCACCGATGGGGAGAGCTTAATTTTTAATCCCGGCTATGTGCTGCAGCGGTTCGTAACAGAGAGCGAAGCTGTAACCCGGGACTATCTGCACGCGGTTTTTCACTGCGTGTTCCGCCACATGTTTATCGACTCCCTTGTAGACCGGGAGTGTTGGAATCTTGCCTGCGACATTGCGGTTGAATATTCGCTTTCCCAGCTGGACCTGAAGCCGATTCAGACGGAGCGTGAGGAGGAGCAGAAGCGCGCCTTCAGGCAGCTGGAGGATGAGGGCGTTCCCATGACGGCCGAGCGGCTATACAGGACCCTTCTTGACCAGCAGTTTACTCAGGAGGAAATGGATTATTTCCGCGGCCTGTTTTATGCCGATGACCACACTGTTTGGTATCTGGACCGCAGCGGCGATGATGATCTGCAAAACGGTCAAAGCGGCCAAAATGATGACGATAATAAAAATCAAAACAGCGATAAAAACAACAATTCCGGCGACGGTGACGGAGACTCTGACGGCGGAGAGAACGACGAAAATAATTCCCGCTCCGGTTCCGGAGGAGAAGACAGCGGAGACGAAGCCTCAGACGAAGAGACGCTTTCCGTTGAGCAGGACTGGCGCGAGGTTTCCCAACGGATGCAGATGGAGCTCGAAACCTTCGCCCGGCAGCAGGGGGAGAAGGCGGGAGCACTTGTTCAGAATCTGGCTGAGGTTAACCGGGAGAAATATGACTATGCCGCGTTTCTGAAGAAATTTGCGGTGCCCGGCGAGGCAATGCAGATAAACGACGATGAGTTTGACTATATCTATTATACCTACGGCCTGCAGCTATATGGCAAAATGCCGCTTGTTGAACCCCTGGAATATAAAGAAGTAAAGCGTATTCGAGAGTTTATTATTGCAATAGACACCTCCGGCTCCACCTCCGGCGCACTTGTTCAGAGCTTTCTAAACAAGACCTATAATATCCTGATGCAGGAGGAAAGCTACTTTTCAAAAATCAACATCCACATAATCCAGTGCGACTCGGAGATTCAGGAGGATGTTAAAATAACCGACCGCTCTGAGTTTGAAAGATATCTGAGCACAATGCAGCTGCGTGGCCAGGGCGGAACGGACTTCAGGCCTGTTTTTGAATATGTTGAGACGCTCCGCCGGCAGAAGGAATTTGTTAATCTCAAGGGACTTATTTATTTTACCGACGGGTTTGGCACCTTTCCGGAGCGAAAGCCCGACTATGAAACGGCCTTTGTCTTCCTTGACAGCGGTTATAATAACCCGGACATCCCGGCCTGGGCAATTAAGCTCGTTCTTGCAGCAGAGGATATATGAAAAATTACACCTTCAAAAACAGAAAACGCTTTCTCAACCGTGCCTTCGAAACGGGGGACGGGGCGCTCCTTCAGGATTTGCTTGACAGCTCCGTAAAGCTCGGGCCTGACGATATTGATGAATACCTCGCCCGGGCCGAACGGGAGAAGAAAAATGACTTTATAACCGCTTTTTTGGAGTATAAAAACAAAGCCTATACCCGCGCTGAGCTCAGCGAATATGAGAAAATCAAAACCGAGAAGGAGCTGGGACTGCGGGAAAGAGATCTTGCCGACTGGCGAAAAATCTTCAAAATAAAGCCCACCTCCGCCGGGTATATTATAAACGGCGTTGTAAGCGAATATGGAGTTATTGAAGTGCCTGACCATATCGGGAGAAGACCCGTAATAATGGCCGAGCCCACGGTTTTTTATAATAAAAACTGCGAAATATTCGGCTCCTGGACCCGGGATGATGATTTTGAAGCGGAGCTTGCCTCAATCAAAAGCGCACAACCCGGAGACACTGTCCTCTTCGGCTCCTATCCCGGCGGCAATGCTCTGCCGTCTCAGCTGCCATGGCGGGTTCTTGAACGCACCGGCAGCGAGCTGCTGCTCATAACCGAAAACGGGATTGACGGAGTCAGATATAATGACGCCCCGGGAACCGTCACCTGGCGCAACAGCTCTGTGAGGAAATGGCTGAACGGCCCGTTTTATGAGCTGGTGTTCAGCAAAAGCGAAAAGACTCTTATTACCCAAAGCAAAAACGAAAACAAATACGACCCATATAGCACTGAAGGCAATATTACAGGCGACAGGGTGTTCCTCCTCTCCCGTGATGAGGCGCTTAAGCTTTTCCCGGATAATTCCTCCCGCATATGCCATATGACGGGCTATGCCGCTTCTAAGGGAGTTCTAGACTATGAAGAAGGAAAGTGCCGCTGGTGGCTGAGGTCCCCGGCTATGTATGGCAACAACGCCTCCCACGTCCGCGAAACAGGAGTAACGCGGCTCAACGGCTATGGTGATGACTACGGAACCCTCGCTCTCAGACCGGCAATCAGACTAACACTTAAGGAGACCGAAGCATGAATATTGCAGAAGCAAAAAAACAGATTAAAAACGCCATGACCGCCTATTTTTCCAAGGACCGTTTCGGCGAGTATAAAATCCCTGTTGAAAAGCAGCGCCCCATATTCTTAATGGGCCCTCCGGGCATCGGTAAAACTGCTATAATGGAGCAGATTGCCGAGGAGCTTGGAGTTGGACTGGTCTCCTATTCAATGACCCACCACACCCGCCAGTCTGCCCTGGGCCTGCCGTATATCGAAAAGAAAAGCTACGGCGGCAAGGAATACAGCGTCTCTGAATATACAATGAGCGAAATTATCGCCTCCGTATATGACATGATGGAGGAAACCGGCGTTAAAGAGGGCATTTTGTTTCTTGACGAAATTAACTGCGTCTCCGAAACCCTTGCTCCCTCCATGCTGCAGTTCCTGCAGTATAAAATATTCGGCCGCCACAGAGTGCCGGACGGGTGGATTGTTGTAACGGCCGGAAACCCGCCTGAATATAATAATTCCGTCCGCGAGTTCGATATTGTAACCCGTGACCGACTCAAGCAGATTGATATTGAGCCCGACTACCGCGCCTGGAAGGATTATGCTGTAACAGCCGGAGTTCATGCCGTCGTTACTACATATCTCGACATTAAAAACGCCGACTTTTACCGCATCGAAACGACCGTCGACGGCAAAAGCTTCGTAACAGCCCGCGGCTGGAGCGATTTGAGCGAAATGATTAAGCTCTGCGAGGAAAATGGCCTTGAGGTTGACGAAATGCTCATTGGCCAGTATATAAGAAACAGCCGCGTCGCCAAGGATTTCGCAATTTATTATGACCTGTATAATAAATATAAGTCAGACTACCAGGCAGACAGAATTCTTGCCGGTGAATTTGACGAGGAGATAGTAAACCGCGCGAAGGACGCCCGGTTCGATGAGCGCATTTCCCTAATCGGCCTCCTGCTTGACGGGTGCTTCAGCGACCTGCGGGAAACAATGTGCACTGAGGCATCTCTTGCGGAGCTGCTTGACTGCCTCAAGCAGGCAAGGGTAGAGCTCGTCCGGGGAGAAAAGGATTCTGACGAGGTTATAGCGTCCTATATTGAAGCGCTTAAATCCAAACTCGCTGCCGGCCGCAAGGCAGGTAATATCTCATCAGACAAGCAGTTCGCTCTCAACGGCGCAATATCTGCCCTGAGCGATGAACGAGAGCTGCTTGCGCTCAAACAGCCAAAGAACGGCCAGGAGGCCTTTATGCTCCTTCGTGATGACCACAATTCGCGGGTTGAGGCGCTTAACAAAATGGCTGATAGCGCCGGAGCCAAACTAGAAAACTTATTCAAATTTGCGGAAATCGCCTTTGGAGACGGGCAGGAGATGCTTGTAATCGTAACTGAGCTTACGGTTAACCGCTACGGCTCCGCCTTTATCAGCCGCTTTGGGTGCGAAAAGTATTATGAGCACAACAAGGAGCTTCTGTTCTATGAGCGCCAAAAGGAAATAAAGGCTGAACTCAGAGACCTGGGTCTTTGAATTGAATAGGAAATAAAAACAAGCGGCGGTTTTTTTGACCGCCGCTTGCTGGTGTATAAATCTTTATTTTTTAAGTGCAACGACCCTCTTAGCTGCCTCCACCATGTTTTCAACCGTGATGCCCATAACCTCGCGCAGATATGGGAGCGTGCCAACCTCGCCGAAGCGGTCCTGAACGCCAACACTAAGCAGGGGAACGGGGGCTTCTGCAATAGCCTCCAGAACTGCCGAGCGCAGACCGCCGACAACGTTGTGGTTTTCAACCGTAAGAACAGCTCCCGTCTTTTTTGCGGAAGCCATAATGGTTTCAGCGTCTATGGGCTTTATTGTGTGAATGCTGACAATCTCCGCGTCAATACCATCGGCCTTGAGCAGCTCAGCCACTTCAATAACGTCCTTGGTAACAAAGCCTGATACGCATATCGTCAAGTCCTTGCCTTCCTTAAGAACATCAGCCTTAAACAGGTCAAACTTATAATCCTCGCCGAAGATAACCGGCGCCTGCTTGCGGAAAAGACGGATATACATCGGACCGTTATATTCATTAATAACCGGCATTGCGGCGCGAAGCTGAACTTCATCGGTGGGCTCATAAATTACCATTCTCGGAATTGAGCGGACAACGCCGATGTCCTCCATACTCATGTGGGTTCCGCCGTTGAGCTGGGCCATAATGCCCGGATCCATTCCCACAATTTTAACGTTCATGTTCGCGTATGCGATTGAAATTGCAATCTGGTCGCATATGCGGCGGGTGGCAAAGGGAGTGAAGGACTCAATATATGGCTTAAAGCCATAGCTGGCAAGGCCTGCTGCCATGGATGCCATGTTCTGCTCGGCAACGCCGCAGTCAATGCACTGGTCTGGGAAGCGCTTATAAAGTGAAAAAGTACCGCTGGATCTTGCCAGATCAGCATCGAGAACGCAGACGTGCTTGTCCTTTTCCATGAATTCCGCGAGGCACTCCGCGTAAACAGCTCTCATTTCCATTTTCAGTTCCCCCTAATCTCTTTAATCGCAGCCTCAGCCTGGGCCTCTGTTACGTTTGTGCTGTGGCTCCCAACACCGAGATCAGCAATCCACTGAATGCCGCAGCCCTTGACAGTGTTAAGAATAATCATCGTCGGCTTGCCGGAGCCGCGGTTTTTCTTCGCTGCGCGGATTGCGTCAACAATGGCGTAAGCATCGTTTCCGTCTTCAAGCTCAATTACGTTCCAGCCAAAGGAGGTCCACTTTTCGGCAAGAGGGGCAATATCGATAATGTCGGCAACTGCGCCGTCTATCTGGAACTTGTTATAGTCTGTAAACGCAATAAGGTTATCCAGCTTTTTCGCTGAGGCAAACATGCCTGCCTCCCAGACCTGTCCCTCCTGAGACTCACCGTCTCCAATAAGGGCATATATGGTTGCTCCGTCATCATCAAGCTTTGAACCCAAAGCCGCACCCACCGCGCAGGAAAAGCCCTGGCCGAGGGAACCGGTGGTCATGTCTATGCCGGGAGTGTGGTTCATGTCGCAGTGGCTGGGGAGATCGGTTCCACCGTCGTTGAGCGTAAGGAGCAACTCCTTGCCAAAGTAGCCGCGGTTAGTAAGAGCCGCATATACAGCCGGACCCGCATGGCCTTTGGAGCATATAAATCTGTCCCGGCCTGCCATTTTGGGGTTTGCCGGGTCTATGTTCATCTCAGAAAAATAAAGCGCGGCGAGAAGTTCAACAATCGAAAGGCACCCGCCGATGTGACCGACACCGACGTGGCCTATTGCTGTAACAATATCGCAGCGCATGTCCTTGCAGATTTCTTTAAGATCGTAGTCCAATGTAGTTTCCTCCGGAAATATCAGATTAAAATCTATTTTGCTCTTAATAATCTTATTACCTGTTTGCGGCGTTGTCAACAGAATAATTTGGTTGTTTAAATGTTGACTAATGTCAATTGGGGTAATATTATAATGCTGTATTTAACAGAGATATTCAACTAATCCGGAGGTTAAAAATGACCTGCTTTACGCCTGTATATGTTCCCGTTGGAGTCCCTACCTTCCACCTGGAGAGCGCTCAAAATCAGTTCGATTTATCGTCCGCAATGCTTAAGGAAATTAACAGCGGCTTCGTCTGCCCCGATAAGATGCTTCTGACGATGGGCGACCTGCGGGACTATCTCGATTCCGCCACTCCTGACCTTATAGTTTTTCAGAACCTGACCTTTGCCAACGCGGCATATATGCAGGAGGTGCTGCGCCGCTTTAACTGCCCAATTGTCCTCTGGACGCTCCGTGAGCCCGTTATAGACGGCGGCCGCCTTCGGCTCAACTCCCTGACTGGAGCTTATTCCGCGGCCAACACGCTGCGCGCCTTTGGAACTGAGCATTTTGACTATGTTTTCGGCGCTCCCGGTGAGGAGAGGGTGAAAAAGTCTCTTTCCGCCTGCGTAAGGGCTGCTGAAATAAAAAAGAAGCTGCACTCCCTGAAAATGGCTGCCATCGGTCATACGCCCCAGGGCTTCGGCTTCGGCAGAGCCCTTGACGGAGACCTTATGAAGACCTTTGGTGTTGAACTTGAAGCGATTGAGGCCCGGGAGCTTATCGACATGGCCAAAAGCTACTCAGACGAGGAGTGCGCGGAATATGCGGCAAAATCAGCTTGTTCCACCTGCGGCATGGAAAAAACACCGGAAAATAATGTCAGGGACCATGCGAGACTCTATAAGGCCTATAGCGACTATATCAAGAACAATAATATCGGCGCTGTCGCCTCCCGCTGCTGGCCGGACTTCTTCACGGCCTATGGAACGCCGGTGTGCACGGTGCTTTCTCTGCTGAATGACGACGGAATTGCAGCCGCCTGCGAGGCGGATATATATGGGGCGCTTTCAATGTGGATTGGCATGCAGCTCTCCGGCAGCCCTGTCTTCTTCGGCGACCCTGTTTCGCTGAACGAGGATGAGAACACAATAACCTTCTGGCACTGCGGCGCGGCCGCCTGCTCCCTGGCCCGCAAGGATACAGGCGCGGTGGTGGGCGTTCACCCCAACAGAAAAATCGGCCCCGCAATGGACTTCGTCTGCAAGGCGTTCCCTGAGGCGACGATATTCCGCATCGGCCGGGAGCCGGACGGTTCCTTCAGGACGTTCATTGCAACAGGTGAGGCGCTTGACAAGCCAAAGCAGTTTATAGGCACGTCAATCGTAATAAAAACCGATAGCAACAGCCGCAATATCATCGAGCAAAGCGTTCTCGAAGGCTTTGAGCCGCACTTTGCCGTAATCAAGGGCAACCTGGCCCCGGAGCTTGAGTCCCTCGCCGGCATGCTGGGCTTAAAAATCTGTCGATTTTAAAAAAATTTAAAAAATTTTTTCGAAAAAAAGCACCGAAAGGTGCTTTTTGTGACTTTTTTGTGACCAACGTGTGCTATAATGTCTCGAACAATAGGGTAAGTATGCCTATTTGAGGCCAAAATGGTCAAAAATTTTTAAGCTTTGCATAATATAAAAAGGAGTTTAAATAGAGAATGAGAAAGAACAACAAGAGAAACAAATCCAAGAAGATCCTGAAAACGGCCGCCACCGGAGCCGTTATGGGTGCCGCTGCTATTTATGCTGACGGTAACTTCGTCATGGAGGCGTATGCCGAGGAAGTTGCAGAGACTGCTGCTGCCGAGGAAGTTACAGCTGAGGTTCAGCAGGTTGCTGCTGAACAGGCCGCGGCTCCTGCTGCCAGCCAGTTTGATGCCCCAACGTCTGAAGCCGCAACCGGAAGCGAGACTCCTGCGCCTGTAACCGAAGCTGCGGCCGCCTCTGCTCAGGGTGCGATGCTCAACAATGCAGGTGAAGATGGCAATACGACCGAAACAGTCAACGCTTCTCAGTCAGACAGCTGGTCAAATGTAGAGTCTGTTTCCAACGTTAATAAATCTGAAGCAGAAAAGACACAAAGTGAGGTTGTGTCTGCGTCAGACGTTAACAGCTCATCAGACTCCACCAGCTATGAGCAGGCTCAGTCAGAACACGAAAGCGACCTGACTTCAGATTCCCAGAGCTACAGCGACGTTACAGCTACCTCCCAGGAGGGAAGCACTGCGGCTTCTGAGAGCTATGAAAAAGTCACAAGCGCTTCCGCTTCCAACAGTTCCTCTACCGGCTCAGTGAGCGATGAGGTTGAAAAGGCCTCTCAAACTAACAGCGTGTCGGCCGCTGCATCTGAAAGCACTGTTGATTCAAAATCCACCTCTCAGTCTGATTCTGATTCAGCCAGCTACAGCGATGTAGAGTCGATTTCCGGTGTAAACAGTGAGTCCGATTCCACCAGCTACAGCGAGGTTACATCAAAATCCACAGAAAACAGTGTGTCTGACTCAACCAGCTATTCCGAGTTCGAAAGTGAATCAGCCAGCGCTTCACAGCTAGAATCAACAGAGATTTCCAATTCACAGTCATATTCTGCTGTGGTTGCTGCAACACCAGCTCTTCAGGCTCTGGATGAGATTGCAACAGCAAAGGAAAATCTTGCTAATAATAATACAACGGAAAATCAGAAAGCAGTTGCCGTAGCAATCATTAAATATGAGGTAATCTCTGACTATGGCACTCCGGCTACTGACGTAACATGGGATGAGCAACTGCAGGCTTATAAAGCAACTTACATCAATGGTTCAGTATATAATACTGTCTATTATAAATATACTGTGGACGGTGAAGATGTTAAAGTTAGTGAGCAGACTGTTGAGTACCAGTGCACAGACGCAAAAGAAACAATTATCAACAGTAATAAAAGCGGTGGTACCAAAATTTCCGGAACAAGCGGTGTATATGAGCATGTAAATAAGCTTTCTACAGATAATGTTACCACTGCAAATTCAACTGTACAATCATATGTTGATGGCAGTGGAAAGATCTATACAATTACATTCGGAAATAACACGTATACGTATGATACTTCAAATGGAACCACAAGCAGCAATTTAACAACTGTATATCTTGACGGCAACAATAATTATGTATTTGAAGCAACAGATGGGTCAACCTTCAAGCTGGCGGCTGACGGAAGCCTTCTTGACTATGAAAAGAAAGAAGCTCAGTCAGGCAGTTTGTATGATGGCAGCGGTAAAACCCCGGACACTGCAGAGAACAACTGGGATGGTCTGAGTAACAAGCAGACATTCTCTCAACTGAAAAGTATATATGGTGTTGGATTCATGGGGGGGCGAAACATCAACTTGGTCGTACGAAAGACATATGTATGCTGTTCAGGCTGATGCTGAAGGAAATTATCATAAGCTTTACATAACTGTTAACGGCGAAGAAAAAGTTCTACAGGTACATCGCACCTCAGTTACCGTGGGCGCATTTGCGACTTCAACTGGCGGCCGTTATTCAATTTCTTACTCCGATTTTAACGACGAGAATCTCCATGAATTCGGTGATGACTATTATATCACTAAGAATTCTGATGGACAGTTAGTCGTAACAAATGAAAAAACAAGTTATATTGTTAAAACCGGTTCAGATACAGCCTATTATGCCAATAATAAAATTACTGATTATAGCTATAATATAAGCCTGAAAGAGGGAAGTGAGGCTGACTCATATAAGGATTCATATTCCTCCTATCTTTCTTCTGAAAGTATTTCAGACTCGAGCTCCGAATCAATAGGGAGTATTGTTGATTCACTTTCAGTTGACAGCACGAGCACTGTCAACAGCACCAAACGTAGCCAGAGTTTTAACAGCGTAAGCTCTGCAAGCGCGTCTAACAGCACTGAAGCTGAGGAGTCGCTGAATAGTGCAAATTCAACAAGCGAAGCCAACAGCACCGCCGATTCTAATTCTTATAGCGAGGCGCAGAGAGCAAGCGCAGAAAACAGCACTTCCGCTTCAATTTCCTATAGCCAGGCAAACTCTCAGATTGACAGTATAAACAATTCAACGTCAGTCTCCCTGAGCCAGGCCAATTCCACCAGTGTGATTAACAGCGCATCCGGCTCAGCCTCACTGAGTAAGGCCAACTCCACCAGTGCTGTTAACAGCGAGGAAGCATCCACGTCTCTCAGTCAGATTAATTCGACCAGTGCTTCCAACAGTGCCGCCGGCTCAGCGTCTCTCAGCCAGGCTCAATCCGAAAGCACTTCCAACAGCACTTCCGCTTCACTTTCATATTCAGCTGCAAAGAGCATGTCACTGGCCAATAGTGAGAGTAGCTCAATAAGCGACAGCCAGAGCACGTCAATCAGTGACAGCCAGAGCACATCAATCAGTGACAGCCAGTCTACATCGATTAGTGACAGCCAGAGCACATCGATCTCCGAGAGCCAGAGTGCTTCAATCAGCGAGAGCCAGAGCACTTCGATCTCTGAAAGCCAGAGCACGTCGATAAGCGAGAGCCAGAGCGCTTCCATCAGCGATAGCCAGTCTACATCGATCT
>R11__coassemble_129_pt1 | contig 54695 bp, 39 predicted proteins | sample R11__metabat2_low_PE_045 | metagenome-assembled genome bin R11
TTATATAATAGACATACAGAGATCTACACCATTTACTGCCACAACCCGCCGCGAATGCCGATTATAAGGCCATTTGCGGCGCTTATATTACAGCAAGCCGAAAATCCGGCTTGCAATTTTTATGCAACCAAAATTCCGTAAACAAAGTTCTGTAAATATTCCGAAACTCCATTTGCGATATATCATGCGTTCGATTCCAAATTAAATAATCCCCTTAACCCTTCGCCCGTTTCGCATTTCACGTTTCACGTTGCACGTTCTCTTCTGCGGCCTACGGCCATCGGCCTTCGGCCTAAATCCCCCCCCCTTAACCCTTAACCCATGCACCTTGCACCTAATAAAACTTGCAATTCATGCATCCTTGAGTTATAATCAATACTGTATAATTATGTAACTATGGACTTTTGCAAATCCGCTGCTTCGCGGGTTCCCGAATTAGATAAAAAATTAGAGGATGCAATGAACAAAATTCTTTCCAAAAAACTCAAAAACAATAAAGGTATTACGTTGGCGGAGATGGTAGTGGTAATTGCCATTACGGTAATTCTCCTTGCCCTTGCCACGATAAACATCTTTGCCTACCAGCGCAAGCTACGCCAGACGGAGCTTGACGCCAAGGCGGAGGTCATCTATTCCGCCGTCCAGAACAGGCTGACGAAGCTTGTCGCCGCCGGCATGAAGGACGACTTCGCCAACAATGATAAGGCAAAATATAAGGCTGATGGAACAGCAGAGCAGCCCCATGACTGGGACGATTTCTATGACGGAACCTGGGAAGCCGGGTTGCTGTGCTATTTTACGTCCAACAACAAGAGCACTGAAGGGACTGCGGCTAACTATATTATCACCGAAGACCTGATGGATGATGACCTCTATGCCGGCAACTGGGTTGTTGAATATAACCCTGAAACAGGCATTGTCTGGGGCGTATTTTATAGCGAAAAAGAGTCAATAAATTATCCGGAAAATACATATAACAGCGATGATTTCCGCGGAGACAAAAAAATCCGCCAAAACGATACCTACAAGGCCCGTGTCGGATACTATGGCGGCGGCACCTCCAACGGCGAAACAGGCAAGAGCATCGTTGCCGGAGCCACCGTTTATAACTACGAAACCCTCACGGTTGACATCTGCTGCTGGAGGAGTCCTGATGTGCCTGCCTTCCTCGTCACCCTCACTGATATTTACGGCCATTCCTATACGGTCTGCTATGCAAGCCCTCTCTCTGTTGTTGGCGGATCAATTCAAGATGCAGTGCAGCAGCGCATAAACGACGGCACAATAGACAAGTGTGATGCCTATGATTATGACGTCACCTACGAAAAGGGGACTGGGAATTACTATGAATTTAGCCTCACGCTTGATGATCTTTCGTCTGCCGATAAGAGGTTTGACAGGCTCTATGGTAAAAGCAGCGGCCATGCGGACAATAATTGCCTCGTTGCCGGCACTCCGATTGAAATTTCGGTCGTTGCATTCGTCCCTGGCGATGCCACAGTTAAAGATGGCTCTGACACGTATTATACAAACAGCCTCTTTGCCGGCTCAGACGCTGACGAGACATATTTTAACAATGGCAGCAACGACAATACGGATGCAAAAAGGGATTACGGCACCGCATCCGCCGAAAGTGACGCGGTTGACAGATCGGTCCATATTGAATACGCCCGCCATCTCCAGAATCTTGATAGCTCCTCCGGCGTCCTTACTGCCGGAACTGTCACTGTAAACACTGACTCAACATCCGCAAGCTACGATGTTCATGGCATTGAAAGCGCCGTTCAAACAAATGCGATAAACTTTTCGGCAGCAACTGACGACCCTGACGAAATAACTGCAAAGTATTTTTTCAGCACCTATAGCTCCAAATACTTCAACGGCACTGTGGCTGACACTGCAAGAAACAACAAGACGGTTCCGAACTTCAAGCCCATTGAAAACACCAACCTTAAGAGCTACGACGCCGGAAAATACGACAAAGACGGCAAAGTCACGAGATATCAAATAGCTGACCTCTCTGTCAGCACCGGCAAGGCCGCGGGACTTTTCGGCGACGTTAAGAGCAGCTTAACTCTCAGCAACCTTGAGCTTACCGGCGCCAGCGTCAAGGCAACCGACGCCACAGGCAATGCCGGCTCCCTGGTCGGCACCGTATCCTCCGGCGAGGTAAAAATTAAAAATTGCGTTGTATATTTAACCGAGGGTAATATCAATGCAGAAACTCTTGGAAAAGAGGACAGCCTCAGATATACCGTCGCCTGGGTTGATGCAGGTAACGCGGCCGGCGGTCTCGTTGGCGCGGTAACCTCCGAAGGCTCACTTGAAATTACATCCTCCTCAGCTTCAACCGTAGTCGGCGCCTTTACGACGAAGCAGGAAAAGTCCGGCAGCGAGACGGTAACCCTTGTTGACAGCGCCACCGCGAAAAATGCCGGCGGCCTTATCGGCAGCGACTCCGGCGTTTGGACAGATACCGAACCCAATATAACAAAATCATATGCCGATTCATATGTAACCGGCGTCAACGCGGGCGGTCTCATCGGCGGCGGGTCAGGCTCGGCTGAAATTGAGTCCTGCTACGTAGCCGGCTATGCCGCATTTACAGAAAACGGTGCAGGCATCATATATGGAACGGGCACTCCAACTGTAAAAGACAGCTATACGATTCTCCATGTTATAAACTCAAAGACATCGGATTCAGATAATGTAAAATATTACCGTGTCGGCAACACCGCATCTTCAACCAACGTCTGGTATATGACCGGTTCGAATGATAGTTCTCTCGTTGCTGATGACGAAAATGAGAGCGCCATAGGCAAGCTCAGCGGTGACGAACTGGCTGAAATGTTCGATCAAAGCGTATTCACAAAGCCGTCCAAAAAGACCGTTAGCGACACAAGCATATATAATCTCATGAACCAGGGAATCAGCAGGAAGTATGAATTCCCGATGATTGAAGCGCTTGGACATCACTACGGCGACTGGAACACGGAGTTCCAGGCCGGCTCCATTGTCTATTACGAAAAATATGGCGATAATACCTATGGCTTTGAAGGCGCTGGTGTCGTCTCTACCCTTAAGGATGGAGCTGTTGGCGACGGGTATGGAATTGTCTTCAAAGATAGTTCTGATATCCCAACCACTGTAACCGTTGAAATTACCGGTTATGACGCTGACAACACAGCTGAAACGGTAACAATCGACACCCAGAGTGCGACATATTATACCGTAACCGGTTCCGACGGAACAAAATACAGAGTTTACCCGCTGGAAGCGGACCTGATGAACAAGGAAATCATCAACGGTGATGGTCAGTATAAGTTCTGGCTAAAGGCGAAGGTAACAGCCGGCACCGCTGTGTCCTATTTCCGCTTTAACCCCCATTTTGCCAAAACAAACAGCGAGGTTGAAGAGAGCTACCAACCCAATGACGACAGAGCTGCTCTCAATGGAACATATATATATGTCAGAACAGCCAGACAGCTGTATAATCTCAGCCGGTTCTATGACGATACTCCCTCCGGAGCGTCTGACGGATATAAAACCACAACTGCCTCAGCAACCTTCCTGCAGGAGTGCAACATTAACTACGAGGGCTATGAGTGGACTGATGAATTTTGCACCCGCCCGAATGCAGATGTAGTTCACACTCCCATCGGAAGAAGCGGCTCCGGCTTTGCCGGAACCTATAACGGTCAGGGTAAGTGGATTTATAATATCAGCATCACCACCGCCAGCTATAACGCCGGCCTCTTCGGCATGATCGCAGAAACCGGAACCGTTAGAAATGTTGTCCTCCGTGCAGGCTATGACTATGAAGCATCCGGAGACAATTCTCCCCTTAAGCACTATGTTTCCAACGTCTCCTCCGTTCAGCGCAATAATACGCTGACAATCGGCGCCCTTGCCGGAATTAACGACGGCAAAATTACCAACTGCTCTGTAGACGGCTTCGCCTTTGGCGGAACGTCTAAGAACGCAACCATGGCTGCCTATCAGGACTCCACCCTTTATGCCGGCGGTCTCGTCGGGCGCAACTACGGCGAAATCTCCAACTGCTCCGCTGACACTCCGGTAATCAACCTGGAGGCGAATTATGCAACCGTTGCTGTTGGCGGCTTCGTCGGAATGAATGACGGAACAATTTCCAATTCCTATGCCCTCGGCTTCATCAATGTTTCCTCCTCCGGAGGCGGTTCTGTTTCCATCGCCGGCTTTGCCGGAGACGGCAGCGGCTCGATTAACTCCTCATACTGCGCGACGGCTCTCATTTCCGCCGGCGATGCGTCCAAGCCATATGGCTTTGCTCCCTCCGGCGGCAGCGTAAGTGCGGATTGCTACTATATTAATAATGGTACCTATAATTATTTAGATAACCTTTACCTCTATAACTTCGACGCTGACCTTAGCTCCGCCTCAGCCAAAAACTATGCTGATTTCGAGACCTATGCCATCGGCTCAAAGGCAGCGGAAAGCTATGACTTCTCTTACTCCTCCAAAGGAGCTGACGCCGAGCAGTATCCCTTCCGTGCGGTTGTTACAAATGCGGCCGGGCAGCTTGTGCACTATGGTGAGTGGCTTCAGGAGTCTGAGCTTGGCTCCTTTGGCGTGTTCTATTGGGAATATGAATCCGGCGGCAACGAGGGCTACCACTTCTCCTTTGTTGGTGACGATTATTCAGATCCTAATAAGCCCGCCCAGCTCTCCGGCAACACGCTCTGCACCGCTCATGAAGACGGCGGCGTTATAACCAGCTATGGCTACGGCTATTTTACCCAGAAAAATGTCAACCTGACTGTTGAACTCACGGATGTTGCGGCGTCATTAACAACTGACGCAAAAGGCACCGTGACGAGCGAAACAATAAACAAGGAAGCGTCCGAGGCACTGCAGAAGCAGATGAACGCCGGAAGCGGGGAGAATTATGTCTTCCACGCGTTCACAACCGGCTATGGTGACACTTCTTCTACGGCTGATTATATCTATATGTCCGCCACAAGCGCGTCAACAAGAAACTCATCCATCAAGCTTACCCAGACCGTTACAAAAGGCAGCAAGACGGAAAGCCATGATGTCACCTATTATCTTTCCCCGTTCTTTGGCAACAGTCTTTCCCGAGATGATAATCTTGGAACCGGCAGCAAAAATTATGAAATCCGCTCCGCTCAGCAGCTGCAGTATATAAACTGGAACTGCAATAGCTCCAAGCATTCTGCCACGGAATATCTGAAGTATGACGACTTCAGCGATAACAGTGTCGAGCCGGCATATTGGAGCTGCTTTACATATCTTGGCTACGCAATTCCAAGCGGAAATACGGGTACGAAAATTGAAAACACCGCAGATCTAAGCTGGCTGCAGACCCACGATACAAACTCAAGCGGAAATAGCTTTACGCCCATAGGGACCTTCTGCGAAACCTTTGTTACCTCTTCTACGTCTACGTCGGAAGCATCCAAATCTCAAACCTATGCGGCATACCTCAACGGCAGCTATGATGGTCAGTTCTATACAATCAAAAATGTTTCCATAAACAGCGAGTCCCAGGCTGTTGGCCTGTTCGGAGCACTGATTGATGGATCGCTGAAAAATATTATCTTGTATTCCGACAGCGATTGCACAATAACCAACTCAGCGGCAACCATGAAGGATGGGCTTTACTATAAATATGGTAGCTGGTATAGCTTGGGCGGTCTCTGCGGCATTGCTGCCAATGGACAAGGAGGGAAAGGAGAAATCTCCAACTGCACTGTTTCCGGCTATAATATTGTTGACGGCCGAGGCGCCTGCGGCTTTGGCGGATCGAATATCGGCGGCGTCGTTGGTCTGACCAACATCTCAATGACGGGCTGCACATCTGTTAACAACATAAAAATTGCCACGACATATGATGCAAGCTATGCAAACGAGAGAAACATCAGAGTTGGCGGACTCGTAGGCAATTTCCGCGGAGTAACACTTTCCAACTGCTATACCGGCGGCTCAATAGAAGTGTCTGACGCAAATAAAGCATATACCCATGTTGCGGGCCTGGTTGGCGGCTACTTCGTCCGGTCAGCCGGAAATCTCGGAAGCTTGTTTGGCGGCTTAACAGCTTTGCCTGAAATAAAAAACTGCTATACATATGTTGACCTTTCGGGCTGCACCTCCAATAACCATATCCTGTCAAGAAGACCCATTGTAACCCTGGCCGACGAGAGCGACAGTGCAGCAGGCGATAGATTCAATGTATCCAACTGCTACTTCTACTCTCAGAATGGCGTGGAATACACGGATTTAGACAGGCACCTTGGCCTCACCCATTATCCGCAGGACACCATTGGAACCCTTGCAATACAGGTTACCTACGAGCAGCTGAGCTACCCTGAGCAGTATGACGAAGGCGTTATTACCAAAACTCCCGATGAAATGTCAGATGATGAAAAGAAAACCTATCTCGTAAACGGCAATTCGATTACAACCGCACTTAACTGGGGCGACGACTCCACCGTCACCATTTGGGCCGACTCCGGCAAAACAATCCGTATGGACGGCACCTACTCTCACCCCGGCGAAAGCGCCGGCCTTGAGGGCAAAAACTATCCGTTCCCCACTGTAATTGTCCAAAACGGCCACAATGTCCACTATGGTGCATGGCCATATAATGGCATGCACTGGGAGTCCGCCCGTGCCTCAATGGACATGTTCTCAGACATGTATTCCGGGGACGATACCACAAAGCAGGGCTGGGCGTATAAGACCTTCAAGCTTACCGAGCTTAAGGACGCGGCCAACCCCACGGAGATAACCTTTACCTATTCCTCCGGCGGCTCAACCACCGCAACCTATGACGGCTCATCCTGGACCGTTACAACAACGGAATCTCCAAAGTATGCGGTCGTGTCCGAAGTGTCCGGCTCAGGCTCCGCCCTTACTGTAACTGTAAAGGCACTTAATCACGGAGCTTCTATTAGCTCCGAAGAGATAACCGCTGCGGTAACCGGCGGTAACGGTAAAACAGAGACCGCTTCCTTTACCCTTTCAATAACGGCCAGTATTGAGCTTAGCTCTGACCCGTCAGTCTATCTGAAGCAGTTTTATAATGATACTACGCCGATAACGTTTTACGCAAAGACGCTGGCCGCTGAGGGAGAGGAGTCGACTCAAAAGGATTACTCCACCGCAGACACTGCAACCTGGGAGCTTATAAAATTTGACCCTGAAGGAATAGTGCTGGATGCAGAGGCTTCAACTGCGGCCAAAAACATTAAATATGTTAAGCGCGTTGCAAACGGCCGAGCCACTCTCGAAGCCAGATATTCATATTATTATGGCCCAACAAATGAAAAGACCGACTATGAGCTTAACGGCACTTACTATCTGGACAAGATCTATAGCCCCATATATCTGAACCTTCGCCAGACTGATTCAATCGGAATTTCAGCCCTTCAGACTGCAAGAAGCTATGTTGAGGCTGCCCTTGACAGCGCGACGACAGGCACAGCCGTGTCTTATTCCGCCTCCGCCACAGCTCCGGATCCGCAGACCACAAATGACTATTTTGTCTATCTCGTTTCCAACGAAACTTCCTCCGGCGGCAGCAAGGAGCATAGCCTCAGCGAGTTCACGGTTAAATCAATAACCGCTGACGGAGCAACCGTATATCAGGAGTGGTCAGAGCTCGAAACCGGCAATTATTACACCGTCTGCTCCACCGGCTCAGACTCCCTTTATGAGTATATAATCGGCCGCCTGTATTATTATGGCGCCGAAGACGATGGGCAGACAAAGGCGGTTTCTCTCGCTGTTACCCTTATCGGCACGGACGGCAAGGAATATACCTTAACTGTCCCCGCAACCGCCCAGGTGGTAACAAGCCCTGTCACCATTACCTATAAATATCCGGATTCTACCGATACAGAAAAAGAAGCTAAAGCAACTGTCCTTTCCGCTGCAAAAATGCCCACGAGCTCAGACAGCATCGTTTCCGGCATTTATATCCCCGAAGGTAAGGAGCTTACCGGCTGGAAAGACGACGCTACAGACTATATTTATACCCCAGGCTCGGTTTATACCTTCACTGAAGATACAACCCTAACTGCTGTCATTTCTTATCCTGCCGAAAGCAGCGGATATATGCTCATGTTCAATTACAATGACTATAATTCCGCCCCCGAGCTCAGCGCTGCCTTGCAATCTGAGGATGAGGACCCTGCGGAGCAGACCGAGACGACAGGCGAGACAGGGGACAGCGAAGCTACAGATGAAACCCTCCAGCAGTCCGCTGACGAGCCGGAAATTGTCACCGACAGCGCCCTCATGAGCTTCGGCGTTTCGCTGGAAAGCGCAGAGCCGCAGGCATCATCATTACCTTCTCCGCTCACGGAGGCGCGGGTCGCCGGTGGCGACCTCTGCGAAGCAGAAGCGCTGACCGAGCCGGCAGGCGAGACGGGGGACAGCGAACCTGATGATGAAGCCATTACGGAACCCTCGGCTGAAGCTGAAGATACCTCCTACCTCCTAACTCCCGAAGCAGTCACCGAGACCTATACTCTCGAGGACCTCATAGCCAACTACCGCGTTCCTGAAATCGGCGGCGGCAGAGTAATAGTCGGCTGGGCCGAGACCGAGGGCGGCGAAATCGTCTGCGCCGCAGACCCGGAGTCTGTAATCGAGTATTTCTCCAACGCAACCCAAAGCATCGTCCTGTACGCTGCGGAAGCAGTGGCTCAGCCCGCAGACTTACCTTCCCCGACGGACGGGGAAGGGGGACCGTCGCAGACGGTGGATGAGGACCCTGCGAAGCAGACCAACGAATCTGAGGATGAGGTCCCTGCGGAGCAGATCACTCATCACTCATCACTTGAACTCATCACCGACTGCGCTGAGTACGATCTCTTCACCACCGAAAATATTGCCGATTATGTTGAGCCCACCAGCGAAGGCTACGTCTTCGAGGGCTGGTCAGACGCCATGGGCGAAATTATAATCCCCGCCGGAGCCACTGCCGAAGAGCTTGGCGAATATATAGCCTCTCTCGAAGAAGACACCACCCTTTGGGCGATGTGGAGCGGCTGGCTGCTTACCCCCTCTGACCTGACGTGCGAAAGCTGGTCAATAATCTCCGACGCGGCCTGGGGCGAGTCACAGCTCCTGCGCCTTGACGAGGAAGACAATGTTATATTCGACTCGGTCAATATCACTGCCATCCCCGTTGACGATGAAGAGCTGCTCTATATAACCGGAGAAGTAATTCCCGAGCAAAAATGGGTCGTATTTAATTCGGATTTCGAAGCTGATGAAATACCTTCCCCGACGGACGGGGAAGGGGGACCGCTTGCGGTGGATGAGGACCCTGCGCAGCAGACAGAACCCTTCATCACGGCGACGCAGTTTGACTCCGAGAACTTTGAGCATCTCCTCCCTGGCGAAATTATCCCCACCGAGGATGGTTATGTTCTCTCTCAGGGAGACAAGCTCACCGACATATATATCTATGACTTAATCTCCTTCAGAATTTCTGAATATGACGGCACCATGCTCCTCAACGACGGCACAACAATCTACTACGACGGCCTCCTCATTTTGAAGGAAATACCTTCCCCGACGGACGGGGAAGGGGGACCATCGCAGACGGTGGATGAGGACCCTGCGCAGCAGACCGGAGGCGAGACAGGGGGAGATGAGGTCCCTGCGCAGCAGACAGATGAGTCCCTCGACGGCGAAGCCGGCGATTCATCACTTGAAGTGCCCATCGACATCGACGGCACTCTGACTCCTTCGTCCAATGCAGCAGCCACGGCTGAAGAAACTCAGCCCAAGACCACGGAGGCCGAAGCATGAGTAGTATTAAAAGAAAGCTAAAAGACAACCGTGGCGCCTCCTTGATTTATGGTCTCTTCCTCCTCATCGTTGTAATGATGATCAGCGCCACGATTCTTGCAGCCTCTGTAACCGGCATAAAGCGCCTGTATAACGACAAACGGGAAAAGCAGGCGCATCTTACCCTCGCCTCGGCGGCAATGCTGGTTAATAATGAGCTTAAAGACAGTGAATGTGAAAGCATAAAAACCCACACATATTATAACGAAGACGGAATAGCTCTTGGCTATACAGACCCTGCTAAGGATGAGGTCGTCATTTCGGCGAAGGGCATTTTGAAGCAGGAGCTTATAGACATAGTTGAAAAGGCATATTTTCCAGCTGAATCGACTACATCAACTCCATCGACTACATCGAAAATTGACCCCGTAACCTTTTCAATTACCATGGACATCGCCAACGAGGAGCTCAAGGACCTTGAAACTGTTAAAGTAACAATGAATGTCAGCAAAGAAGATGACAGTGAAGATGACATATACCTTGCCGACTTGACCTTTGACTTTGGCAGCTCCAGCCAGTATATGATGTTTTTAACCGGCGTGAAGATAGAACCCAAGACCTCCAATTCAACCGAAGACATTATGTCCGGCACCACCGTAATCGGCACAAAAGAAATCACCACCACAAAATATGAATTAAGTGGTGGCGACATCTCCAGCGTCTTCAATACTGAAGCTTAACCCGGGGGAAAAATATGCTCAAGAAAATAAAAAATAAAATAACAGCCCGCGGGGGAGAAACCCTTGTTGAGACGCTGGCCGGCATAGTAATTGTAGCCCTTTGCTTCGTCATGCTCGCCGGAGCAATAGTCGCTGCGGCAAAGGCAAACAATGCAATTCAGAACACTGACACCGCATATGTTTACGACTTGGACGACTTGGAAAAGCAAACGGACCATGACAACAACCCCAAGAATACCACAAAGTCTGAGGGTACAATTAAAATAACTCATGCTGTAGACAGCTCCGAGGAAGAAATAACGGTTGATTACTATACAATGTCCATAACAAAGTCCGGCAGCGATAAAGAATCAGATAACAAGGTCGAAAAAGTATATACCTACTACCAAGAGCAGTCCAATGCTTCCGGAGATTGACAGAATGAAAGAGGGAAAAGGCCTGATGAAGAAAATGGCTGAGATTAAAAACAAAATAAAGCGCTCAGCGGGCTTTACCCTAACTGAGATGCTGGCAACGATCGCGATTCTAATCATGGTGTCAGGCGGACTTGCAACAGGAATAGGTCTTGGCGTAAAGCAATATAATAAACTTATGAAGCGCTCAGAGGCCCAAATTCTCTTTTCCACAATTCAGTCCGCTGTCAGCAATGAACTGGCCTATAGCGATTCCCCCCAGCTGCTTAATGACGTCAAAAGTGACAACTCCGGAACTACGAAGTCCGATTCCACCGAAGAGTTGCGCCATGACTCCACCAATCCCATCGCAATCACAACCACAAGCTACCGTCTCAAATCTACAAAATATTTCTCATTTTTCTCCAAGGGAGACTACGGAGACGACCTTAACACCTATGGAACAACCTCAGGCTTCGGGCAGATTTACCTTGGGGAAAATATTGACAATGACTCAGACGAAGATGTTAATTTGCCTCTTCTTGGCCGCGCAGCCTACTCTGACGGGCTTGCGGCGAAGGTAACCATAGACGAATTCGACCCTAAGTCCCAATATTTCACTGTTACTGTGCAGATTGCGGATTTATCAGACTCCTCTGACTCCGAGCCTGATATAATAGTTGGGGAAAAGTTTCAGGTTCTGCGCCTTAACGGCGTTGCAACGGGAACGGCTTCAGAAACGTCCAGCAAAACAATAACCGTGCCGACGCCTGTCCCAACCGGAAAACCCACGTCCCCACCGACGCCGACGCCCCTCCAACTCATTGCCGATGGAGCAAAATCATATACTATACTCGAGACAAAATTTGCGGGCGTTAGGTTCTCAGCAAAGGCCGAAGGCGGGTCGACTCCGTACACATTTGCTTGGTCAGCTACGGTAGATGGTTCTATTGGCACCACAGACACTCAGAACAATCCAACCAAGATGTCCACGCAGACAAAGCTTCCGGCCGGCGGATATACCTTCACCTGCACTGTAACTGATAAGGAAGGAACGTCTGTTTCAATTGACTTTAGCCTTACTGTAATCGGCGAGCTGAAGATAATACAGCAGCCGAGCGATGTCACTGTAGTAAGCGGAAGCACTGCAACCTTCACTGTCGCCGCAACCGGCGGCGAAAGCCCACTGACTTACTCGTGGAAGGATCAGAGCGGCACCGAGGTCGGCACAGAAGCAACGCTTACGATTAACGGAGCGACTGCCAATAACACCTATACCTGCACAGTTACCAGCACCGATGGCCAGACCGTAACATCTAACACCGTAAAACTCACGGTCCTTGATCAGCTTACGGTAACGGCGCCTGAAAGTGTAACAGTTGCCGAAGGCAATACGGCGACATTCTCCGTAACGGCCTCCGGAGGAGCAGGAAACTATAGCTACCAGTGGTATAAGGATGGAACAGCAATACGCGGCGCGAATTCCAGTTCCTACACGACTCCGGCAACAACCTCAAGTATGAACGGCAGCAAGTATTACTGCCAGGTCACTGACTCCGCCGGCACGTCATATTCCCAGACGGTTAACTCCAGCGAAGCCACGCTGACAGTAGTAACGAAGTTGAGCGTGACGATATCGCAAACCGCAGGGACAAACGGTGCAGTAGTAATCAAGAATACTGCAACAGATACTGTGACCTTAACAGCTACTGCGACCGGAGGAGTTGGTCCGTATGAATACCAGTGGTACGGCCCCGAAGGGTTAATTTCTGGAGCCACTGGCAAAACATACATAGCTGATGGGAGTTCAAAGACCGGCAATTATTACTGCGAAGTAAAAAGCTCCGATGGTCAGGAGGAAAATTCAAACAGCTTAGCTCTGAAGGTTATTAAAGTAACAATAACCAAGGAAACTTCAGGCCGGGGTATATTCCAAACAACGAAAGCAACAGTAGAAGTAAGTGGTGGATCTAATATCACATATATGTGGCAATACAGGAACAAGGGTTCATCACAAAGCTGGTCAGATGTATGGTCTGTATATACAGATAGAACGACCAAATCTCATACATTGGTATCAAGCGATTATGAATTCTGCTGTAAAGTCACTGTAGATGGAGTGACGATATACTCAGATTCAGTAACAAAGTAATTTGCCAAAACAATTACCCGGCATCGGGGGCGGGAAACCGCCCCCGACTTTTTTTACCTTCCCCGGCCACCACAACTTTTTCATGTAAATCTAAAGAATTACATAATATTAAAAACATATAATAATATAAAAACAACCCGGCTGGGACCATTCCCAACCGGGCATATTAATTATGTTTTTCAGTTTTGAAATTCGGTGCGTGCGAGGAAGGAATTCTGCGGACTGCATGGCGCTTGCGAGCGCTCATAATTCCTAATTCCTAATTCCTACTTAAACAAGCCCTTCCTCTTGACATATTTCGGTATACCGATATAATACTACCAGGGGAGATGATTAAACCATGAGCATTGATGAACTGCTGGAAAAGCAGCATCTTACGAAATACCGCCTCGCAGTCGAGAGTGGAGTCCCTCATGCAACATTGAGCGACATTTTAAATGGAAAAACCAAAATAGAAAAATGCTCGGGAGAGACTTTATATAAGCTTAGCTCTGCACTGGGCGTTTCCATTGAAGATCTTATTAGAGACAGTATTGAACGCAGCGAAATTGAAAAGTCATATGAAACCGGCCTCCCGGAATACCTGCAGAATGATTTGGACGCTTATAAGCAGGGCCTGAAGGAAAAGTCGTCGCTGCTCGACTGCCTGTGGGGCGAGCTTTATGGCAGCATTAATGCCGCTGAAATCAGCGAAGGCTCCATAACTCCGGCTCATGCCGACTATCTGCGGAAGAAATACTTGTGAGAGGAACTGAAAAATGGACTTTACTAATTGCAGGCGCCTGCATGGAAAAGCTTATAACGGCGCCAACGGAAAAAAGATAGCGGTAGAGTACGATGGAAAGCAGTATATGCTTAAGTTCCCTCCGTCGGGAGCAAATAAGCCCACAGAACTTTCATACACCAACAGCTGCTTCAGCGAGTACCTGGGCAGTCACATCTTTAATATGGTTGGCATAGAGGCTCAGCAAACTATCCTCGGAACCTTCACCGTGAATGGCAAGGAAAAAATTGTTTGCGCGTGTGAAGACTTTACGGCCGATGGCAGCGTTCTGTATGACTTCTGCTCAATAAAAAACACAATTATTGATTCGGAGCACGAGGGGAACGGAACAGAACTCAATGACCTGCTTGAAACCATTGAAAAACAGCAGTTTGTCAATCCGGAGAGCCTATTGGAGCATTTTTGGAACGTATTTGTTGTGGATGCTTTGCTTGGAAATTTTGACCGTCATAACGGAAACTGGGGATTCTTATATCAACCGCTTGATAATACAGCCAAAATCGCACCTGTTTTCGATTGCGGAAGCTGTCTTCTGCCCCAGGCGGATGAAACTGTTATGAAAAAAATAATAGCGGACGAGAATGAGCTGAATGCGCGAATATACCGTTTTCCAACGTCAGCAATCCATTTGAACGGACGAAAAATAAATTACTATGACTTCCTTTGCAGCGAAGCAGACGGAGACTGCATCCTGGCTCTGAACAGAATGAACGAGCGGATTGATATTGAAAAAATCAATGACTTTATAAATCATGCCGAATATTTAACAGAACTGCAGAAGACGTTCTATAAGTATTACATAGAGGCCAGGTATAGAAAAATTATCCGCCCCGCAGTAGAAAAGACGCTTAAATGATGTAAGCCTAAAGAATTACATAATATCAATAACATAGAATTATATAAATAAAAACAGCCCGGCTGGATCATCCCAACCGGGCATATTAATTCTGTGTTTCAGTTTTGAAATTCGGTGCGTGCGAGGAAGGAATTCTGCGGACTGCGTGAGCGCCCGCAGGCGCCATGCAAGCGCTCATAACTCCTAACTCCTAACTCCTAACTCCTACTTAAACCAGCGCTGCCGTAATAATCGACATCTGGTAAACCTCCTCAGCGTCGCAGCCGCGGGAGAGGTCGTTAATTGGAGCGTTAAGACCCTGGAGAATAGGACCGTATGCAGCAAAGCCGCCAAGACGCTGAGCAATCTTGTAGCCAATATTGCCGGACTGAATCTCCGGGAAGATGAAGGTGTTTGCATAGCCTGCAACCTGGCTGCCGGGGAACTTCAGCTGGCCGACAACCGGAGAAACCGCCGCGTCGAACTGCATCTCGCCGTCAATTGCAAACTCCGGAGCCTTCTCCTTGGCAATGGCTGTTGCCTCACGGACCAGGTCAACGTTTGCGCCCTTGCCTGAGCCCTTTGTGGAGTAGGAGAGCATTGCAACCTTTGGCTCAATGCCGAAGGCCTTTGCGGTCTTTGCAGTCTCAATAGCGACCTCAGCCAACTGAGCGGCGGCCGTCAGTGTAACGTTGCCTTCCTTGTCCTTCTTGTCTTCATAGGAGATGTTTATTGCGCAGTCGCCCATGGCCAGCATCTCTTCGCCGCGGACCAGGATAAAGCATGAGCTTACGAGGTTTGCGCCCTTCTTTGTCTTAACCAGCTGGAGAGCCGGGCGGACCGTGTCTGCCGTTGAATAGGTGGCGCCGCCGAGAAGAGCGTCTGCCTTGCCCATCTTAACCAGCATTGTTCCGAAGTAGTTGCTCTTAAGGAGATTTGCGCGGCACTCGTCCGGAGTCATCTTGCCCTTGCGGAGCTCCACCATGGTGGAAACCATCTCGTCCATGCCCTCATATGTGGCCGGGTCAATAACCTCGAGACCTTCAATGTCGAAGCCGCCCTTTGCAGCTGCGGCGGCAACATCAGCCTGGTTGCCTACCAGAACAGGCGTAAGGAAGCCGTCCTTCTTGAGTCTTGCGGCTGACTCCAGGATACGCGCGTCGGTACCCTCAGTATAGACAATTTTGCGGGGATTTGCCTTGAGAACTTCGATTAAATTTTCGAACATGATAAAATCCTCCAAGATAGATTTATATTTATTTGACTACCTAATAATTTAACACCGCCTATCCTCTTTTTCAAGATAAATTATAAAAAGCAAATTCCGAATTCTGCATTAGCTTTAGGTGGATGAGGACCCTGTCACGGCGCTTGAATTCATTCCGAATTCCGCATTCCGCATTCCGAATTCCCCTTGACCCTTGCCCCTGAACCCTAACCATTAACGTGCAACGTGCAACGCGAAACGCCAATGTAAACTTGTAAAACTAAACCGATTGTGATAAGATTTTATAAAATCCATTTACCGGAGCGGCTTTATAAGATGATTGACCGTACCCATATAAGAAATTTTTCCATAATCGCCCACATTGACCACGGCAAATCCACCCTCTCAGACCGGCTCATTGAAAAGTGCAACGCCGTTGAGCAGCGTGTCATGGAGGACCAGATCCTTGACAACATGGACCTGGAGCGTGAGCGGGGGATTACCATCAAGGCCCGGGCCGTCGGCCTGAATTACAAGGCGCCGGACGGGGAGCTTTATACTCTCAACCTGATTGACACGCCGGGCCATGTTGACTTTAACTATGAGGTCAGCCGTTCCCTGGCCGCCTGCGAGGGCGCCGTTTTAATCGTGGACGCGTCCCAGGGCGTTGAAGCCCAGACTCTTTCCAACACATATCTGGCTCTGGATAATAACCTGGAAATCCTCCCGGTGCTGAACAAAATCGACCTGCCCGCCGCCGACCCGAAGCGGGTTAAGGAGGAGATCGAGGAGATTATCGGCATCCCGGCCTTGGACGCCCCTGAAATCAGCGCTAAAAACGGAATTAATATCGACGCGGTGCTTGAGGATATTGTTAACAATGTCCCGGCCCCAACCGGTGACCCGGCTGCGCCCCTGCGCGCCCTGGTGTTCGACAGCCAGTATGATAACTACCGCGGCGTCATTGTCTTCATCCGCCTTGTTGACGGAACTTTAAAAAAGGACGACGAGATCCTTCTAATGTCCACCGGAGCCACATATAAAATCGTGGAGGTGGGCCACATGCGCCCCATCGGCCTCGACCCATGTGACGAGCTTGGCGCCGGAGACGTCGGTTACTTCACCGCCAGCATCAAAAACGTCGAGGACACCCGTGTTGGCGACACGGTCACTCTCTCCGCCCGCCCCTGCTCCGAGCCCCTGCCCGGCTACCGGCCGGCCAGAGCAATGGTATACTGTGGAATTTACACCGAGGACGGCTCCAAGTACCCCGACCTGCGGGACGCCCTTGAAAAGCTCAAGCTCAACGACGCGTCTCTCTCCTTCGAGCCGGAGAGCTCCGTGGCCCTGGGCTTCGGCTTCCGTTGCGGCTTTCTTGGCATGCTCCACATGGAAATCATCCAGGAGCGCCTGGAGCGGGAATTTGACCTGGACCTGGTCACAACCCTGCCCTCGGTTATCTATAAAATCACCAAAACCGACGGCAGCGTAATCATGGTCGACAATCCCCACAATTACCCTGACCCGGCCGTCATCGCCCAAAGCGAGGAGCCCTATATGAAGGTCAGCATAATCACCCCCAACGAGTTCGTGGGCAACATTATGCCCCTGTGCCAGGACCGCCGCGGCGAATATAAAAACATGCAGTATCTCGACTCCCGCCTTGTGGAGATGCATTACGAAATGCCTCTCAACGAGATTATTTATGACTTTTTCGATACTCTCAAGGCCCGCACCAAGGGCTATGCCTCCCTTGACTATGAGCTCAGCGACTATAAGCCCGGCGAGTTGGTCAAGGTCGATGTTCTGCTCAACGGCGAGCAGGTTGACGCCCTGAGCTTCATCGCCCACAAGGACAAGGCCTATGCCCGCGCCCGGAAGCTGTGCGAAAAGCTGAAGGACAACATTCCACGCCAGCTGTTCGAGGTGCCCATCCAGGCGGCCATCGGCGGCCGGATAATCGCCCGCGAAACCGTCAAGGCCATGCGTAAGGACGTTCTCGCCAAGTGCTATGGCGGCGACATTACCCGCAAGAAAAAGCTGCTGGAAAAGCAGAAGGAGGGCAAAAAGAAAATGCGCCAGCTGGGAACCGTTCAAATCCCCACCGAGGCCTTCCTTGCCGTCCTCAAGCTGGACGAGTGATATTAACACTTTGTTAATCCAATGGCATAAAAAGCGTGATATATTGCGAGCGTAAGTAATAAAAACACATTGGAGGACGAGAAATGATTACCATAAAATCAATTTATGCAAAATCCATCGCGACCCTTAAGAAAAAGCCCCTTAAGCTTTGGGGAATTTCCCTGTTGGCCATCCTGCTGGCCTCCCTGGCAGGGGCGCTCACTGTGAATATAATCATTGTCGGCCTGGCGGTTTCACTGCTGCTCCAGGTTGCAATGACGATTATATTCCTCAACGGCTACCGCGGCGAAGAGGTCAAAACCACCGACCTGTTTGCAACCTTCAAAAGCTGGACCACCATCAAGCGCGTCCTGTGCGGCATGGGCTGGATGTATCTCTGGATTTTCATCTGGGGCCTCATTCCTATTGTCGGCATCGTTTTCGCCGCCATCAGAACCTATGAATATCGCTTCGTACCCTATATCCTCGTCATGGAGCCCGAGGTTGGCATCACCGACGCTCTTAAGGTTTCCAAGGAGCGCACCATGGGCTACAAGGGCAAGATGTTCTGGGCCGATGTTCTCTGGATTCTGCTCTTCTTCGCGGCAAGCTTCGTTTGCGGCCTGCTTTCACCGGTTAAATATATCGGCTGGATATTCGTCATTGTCAACTTCCTGCTCTGCCTTGCCGTTGCAATCTTCGGCGAGCTGTTCAGAGGCATAATCCATGCCGCGTTCTATGACGAGGTGGAAAATATCGCCAAGTCTGCCGGCAGCCTTCCGGAGTCCGGTGAAAAGATCATATGCCCCGATTGCGGCTATGAGTGCGAGCCTGACCAGAAGTTCTGCTCCCGCTGCGGCGCAGCACTTGTGCCAATTCGGAATTCGGAATTCGGAATTCGGAATGAAAATGAAGAATCGGAACAGAAGACTGAGGAGTATCACGACGAAATCACCGACCAGGTGGAGAATAAATCTGAAGAGTAAAATCGTTTAGTGGTTAGGGATTAGGTTTTAGGGGTTAGTGAAGAAGCCAAGTAAATACCTTCCCCGACGGACGGGGAAGGGGGACCGGCTCTGCCGGTGGATGAGGACCCTGCGAAGCAGTGCTAACCCCCAACCCCTAAAAGCAAAAAACAAAAGCCGGAAACGGTTTTTGTTTTTTGCTTTTAAGTGCTATAATTTATAAACATCAAATTTTTAAAGGACTTTCGCACCAATGAAACAATACCGCGCGGGAATCGATATCGGCTCAACAACCGTTAAGCTGGTGGTTCTTGACGAAAACGATAATATAATCTTCGGCCGCTACCGGCGGCACCAGGCCCACACCCAGGACACACTTTGCTCCTTGCTCACCGAGGCCCGTGAGGTAACGGGTGAGTGCCTGCTCCAGGCGGGAATAACCGGCTCCGGCTCAATAAACCTTGGCAAGGCCCTGAACATCACCTTCGTGCAGGAGGTGGTGGCTGTTGCCTCAGCCCTGCGGAAGAACTGCCCACAAACCGACGTGGCCATTGAGCTGGGCGGGGAGGACGCGAAGATTATTTACTTCCGCGGCGGTCTCGAGGAGCGCATGAACGGCGTATGCGCCGGGGGCACCGGCGCCTTTATTGACCAGATGGCCTCTCTCCTGCAAACTGACGCGGAGGGACTTAACAAAGCCGCTGAAAGCTACAACGAGATATATACAATCGCCGCCCGCTGCGGCGTCTTTGCCAAGACTGACATTCAGCCCCTGATTAACGAGGGCGCCTCAATGGCCGACCTGGCCGCGTCCATCTTCCAGGCCGTTGTCAACCAGACGATTTCCGGCCTTGCCTGCGGCAAGCCAATTCGGGGCTGCGTTGCCTTCCTTGGGGGGCCGCTGCACTTTCTACCGGAGCTGAAAAAGGCCTTCATCAGAACCCTTAAGCTTACTCCTGAAAACATCGTTGACCCGGAAAACTCCCATCTCTTCGCCGCCGTCGGCGCCGCCCTGGAAGCGGCCCCTGGCCCCTTCAATTCGGAATTAGAGAATGCGGGAGCGAGGAGTATTGACGAGCTGATAGAAACCCTGCATAAGGGCGTTAAGATGGAGTTCGAGCTCAAGCGCCTTGAGCCCCTGTTCGAAAACGAAGCCGCCTATAACGACTTTTGCCGCAGGCACGAAAAGGCCGTCGTAAAAAAGCAGGACCTCCGTTCATATGCCGGCCCCTGCTTCCTGGGCATAGACGCCGGCAGCACAACCACCAAGCTGGCCCTAACCGGCCTTGACGGGCAGCTGCTCTGGTCCTTTTATGCCAACAACATGGGCAACCCCATCAAAACCGCCATGGCTGCCATGGAGAACCTTCACTCCGTGCTGCCCGAGGGCGCCTATATCGCCCGCAGCTGTTCCACAGGCTATGGCGAGGCGCTGCTCAAGGCCGCCTTCCGGCTTGACGAGGGTGAGGTCGAAACAGTGGCCCACTGCACCGCCGCCGAGTTTTTTGACCCCGATGTGGACTGCGTGCTGGATATCGGCGGCCAGGACATGAAGTGCATCAAGCTCCGTGACAAAACCGTGGACAATGTCCTCCTCAACGAGGCCTGCTCCTCCGGCTGCGGCTCCTTCCTTGAAAATTTCGCCGCTTCCCTGGGCTTTACGGCTCAGGAATTCGCCGCCGAGGCCCTCTATGCGAAAAATCCCGTCGACCTGGGCACCCGCTGCACAGTTTTCATGAATTCCAACGTCAAGCAGGCCCAGAAGGAGGGCGCCGAGGTCAGCGACATTTCCGCCGGCCTTGCCTATTCGGTAATCAAAAACGCCCTTTTCAAGGTCATCAAGCTGGCTGACGCCGCGGACCTGGGGACCCATATTGTGGTCCAGGGCGGAACCTTTTATAACAAGGCCGTTCTCCGCGCCTTCGAAAAAATCGCCGGTGTCGAGGCGGTCTGCCCTGACATATCCGGAATTATGGGTGCCTTCGGCGCCGCTCTCATCGCCCGCAACCGCTATACCGGCCAAAAGAGCACCATGCGCACCTTCGACGAAATCGCCTCCCTGACCTATACCACCAAAACCACCCACTGCGGCGGCTGCGAAAACAACTGCATGCTGACGGTTAATAACTTCTCCGGCGGCGGCAGATACATAACCGGCAACCGCTGCGAAAAGAAAATCAAAATCAATACTGACGTAAAAAACGGCCCCAATATATATGAATACAAGCTCCACCGCCTCTTTGACTATGAGTCCCTGCCGGCCGACGAGGCGAAGCGGGGAGTAATCGGCATTCCCAGAGTCCTGAATATGTATGAAAATTACCCCTTCTGGGCGGTTTTCTTCAAAAAGCTGGGCTTCCGGGTGGTCCTGTCGCCCCTTTCCAAGCGGAGCATCTATGAGCTGGGCATGGACTCCATTCCCTCCGAGTCCGAGTGCTACCCGGCCAAGCTCTCCCACGGCCACGTCCAGTGGCTGATTAACAGCGGCGTCAAAACCATATTCCACCCCTGCGTGTTCTATGAGCACCAGGAGACTGCCGGCGCCCAGAACCACTTCAACTGCCCGATTGTGGTCTCGTACCCTGAAAATCTCAAGAACAATGTGGAAGACGTCACCAACGGCAGTGTTAAGTACATCCGTCCCTTCATCGCCTTCACCGACGAAAAGACGGCCTCTGACCGTCTCGTCAGACTGTGTGGTGAAGAGTGGGGGATAAGTGGTGATGAAACCCGTGCCGCGGTTAGTGCCGCCTGGGCTGAGCAGCTGCAGGCCAAGGCCGATATCTGCGCCGAGGGAGCGCGCATTCTCAATCAGATGGAAGAGGAGGGAATGCACGGCATCGTAATTGCCGGCCGGCCCTATCACTGCGACCCTGAGATTAACCACGGCATCCCGGAGCTCATCGCCTCCTATGGTCTCGCCGTCCTTTCCGAGGACAGCCTCCCCCTCGACTTTGACCCCACCCGGCCCGTCCGTGTGGTTGACCAGTGGGTATATCATTCCCGCCTTTATTCCGCGGCGGAGTTCGTCCGCACCAGGGACGACCTTGAGCTCCTTCAGCTCAACTCCTTCGGCTGCGGCCTTGACGCCATCACCACCGACCAGGTCAGCGAAATTCTCTCCGGCAGCAACAAGCTTTATACTCTCCTCAAGATAGACGAGGTCAACAATCTGGGCGCGGCCAGAATAAGAATCCGCAGCCTCATCGCGGCCATGAAGATGCGTGAGGCCAACGGCATCAAGGCTCAGCCCGGCAGGGTTGAATATCAGCGCACTGAATTCACAAAGGAAATGTATGACGCGGGCTATACCCTCCTCGCGCCTGACATGAGCCCTGTCCACTTCGAGCTGCTGGGCCCCGTGTTCAAAAAGTACGGCTATAATATCGTGATCCTCTCCAGCGCCACCCGCAGCGGCATCGACCTGGGCCTGAAGTATGTCAACAACGACGCCTGCTACCCGACGATTGTAACCGTGGGCCAGATGATGGAGGAGGTCCTCAGCGGCAAGTATGACACCCACAAGCTGGCCCTCATGATGACCCAGACCGGCGGCTGCTGCCGTGCCAGCAACTATGTTTCCGTCATCCGACGGGCCCTTGACAAGGCGGGCATGTCATATATCCCCGTAATATCCATCAACGCCAACGGCATGGAGAAAAACAGCGGCTTTTCAATCAAGCCCGCCATGCTCATAGACGCAATGCGCGCCATCACCATTGGCGACATTATGATGCGCTGCGTATACCGCACCCGGCCCTACGAGCTTCAAAAGGGCTCCGTCAACGCCCTCCATGAGTCCTGGCGCGCCGAAACGGTAAAATTCCTCACCGGCCGCAGCAAATACAGCTACCAAAAGCTGTGCCGGGCCATTGTAAATGATTTTGATAACATCCCCCTTGACGAAACCGTAAAAAAGCCCCGTGTGGGCATCGTGGGCGAAATACTGGTCAAGTATATGCCCGTTGCCAACAACCACCTGGCCGAGTTGCTGGAAAAGGAGGGGGCCGAGCCCGTTGTCCCGGATCTGATGGACTTCCTGGTGGAGTGCGTCTATGGCCAGGATTACCGCCATGAATTCCTTGGCGCCCCCTGGACCGCGTCCTTAATCGCCAAAGCCGGCGTTGGCGCCCTGGAGGCAGTCAGAAAGCCTGCGAAAAAGGCCCTGCGCGAAAGCAAGCGCTTTGAGCCGCCCCTTGACATGGACGAAATCGCGAACCTGGCAAAGCCCTTCCTGTCTCTTGGCAACCAATATGGCGAGGGCTGGTTCCTTTGCGGCGAAATGGCCGAGCTGCTCACCAACGGCACCCCCAACATCGTCTGCATCCAGCCCTTCGCCTGCCTGCCGAACCACGTGGTGGGCAAGGGGGTCATCAAGGCGCTGAAAAATAAATATCCCTATGCCAACATCGCCGCCGTGGACTATGACCCCGGCGCCAGCGAGGTCAACCAGCTCAACCGCATCAAGCTCCTGCTCGCAGCAGCAAAAATCAGTTAGGAGTTAGGAGCAAAGCAAATTAGGAATTCGGAATGCGTGAGCGCCCGCATGAGGCCCGCAGGCCCATACATAGCCGCAACCCGAAGGGCACTTAGCGGCGGAGGAGGCGCCATCCAAGCGAGCAACCGACGAAGTCGGCTCTTGGCGAGTCGGAGAATTCGGAATTAAATCTAATAACTAATAACTAATAACTAATAACTAATAACCACTAACCACTGGGAGCAAAGCGACCGGAATTGCCGCTAACCACTAACCACTAACCACTAGCCACTAAAATTTTCTATTGCAAAATTTCCGCCGCTGTGCTATAGTATCAAGGCTGAATTAAATATCCGGGTGTAGCGCAGTTGGTAGCGCGCTTGAATGGGGTTCAAGAGGCCGGGCGTTCAAATCGCCCCACTCGGACCAGCAAAAAAGCTCACGGAGCAATCCGTGAGCTTTTTCTATATTCTTTTCCCTTATCCGATCTTCAGATTCTCCCAAAGAGTGTTGAGGTAATCCAGCCCGTCCTGGCTGAGATTGCGGTATGCGTACTGGTTGTAGCTCTCGCCGAAGCTCTCCTTGCCCTCGTAAAGCACGGCGTAGGCCTCCTCGCCGATGTCCTCTCTGTACTCCGCGCTGTTATAAACAATTGAGTTGGGGGAGGCGTAATAAATATACTCGGCGTTGGCAATGGCCGGCTCCTCAGAGAGCATGTAGTTAATGAATATCTCGGCCAGCTCCTTGTTCTGGCAGCAGGAGGGGATGCACATTGCGTCCACGAAATAGTTGGTTGCCGGGGGATAATAGAACCCCAGGTCAACGTCCTCAGACTGGGCGTCCAGCATGGTGAAGTAGTCCCCGGCGTAATATGCCGCAACCGCCGCCTCGCCTGACTCCATCATGTTATAAATCTCGTCCATAACATAGCTCTTAACAAGAGGGGACTGGGCCTTCAGCTCCTCATACGCCTTGTCCCACTGGGCGGTGTCTGTGGTGTTAACGTCGATGCCCAGCTTATACATGGCGGTGCCGAAGGCGTCGCGGGAGTTGTTGAACTGGAGAATGTCGCCGGAATAGTCGCTGTTCCACATCAGATCCCAGTCGCCGGTGTCACGCTCGTCAACAACGTTTTTGTTATATATAATGCCCACCTTGCCGTAGGTGTAGGGGACGGTATACATGTTGTCCGGGTCGTAGTAAAGCCCCTTGTATGCGTCCTCGATGTATTCATAGTTGGGGATATTGTCAAAGTCCAGGGGCAGCAGCATTCCCTCGTCCGCCATGCGGGCAATCATATAGTCCGACGGAATAACAACGTCGTAGCTGACTGCGCCGGCCGAGAGCTTTGCATACATGTCCTCGCAGCTGGCGAAGGTGGAGTAGTTCACCTTAACGGTCTGCCCGTAGTTTTCCTTGTACCACGACTCAAAGGCCTTAACGGTGTTCAGGCTGCCCTCGGAGCCGTCCGAGATATATTCGCCCCAGTTATACACGTTCAGTGTAAGGGCCGAGCCCGAGCTGCCGCATGCCGTCAGGCAAAGGGCGCAGGAGAGAACAAGGGCCAGGGCCAGGAGAATTGAAACTGATTTTTTCATGCTGCTGTTTCCTTTCTTGCTTTTGATTTTCTTTTTATTGCTTTCGCTTTGGTCCGCCCCTCTTCGTCGCCGTCACTGCGGAGGTTGGTAATGAGCAGGAGCGTCAAAATTACAAAGAATATAATTGTCGCCAGGGCGTACATCTTCGGCGTAACCGTCTTCTTTGTCATGTTATAAATTCTAATCGGCAGGGTCTGGAAGCCGTTGCCCGATGTAAAATAGCTGATTACGAAGTCGTCCAGAGACATGGTAAAGGCCATAATGAACCCCGTCAGTATGCCCGGCATAATCTCCGGCACCTCCGCCTTAATAAAGGCTCTCAGGGGCGTGCAGCCCAGGTCCATGGCCGCCTCCGGCAGGAACTTGTCCATCTGGTTCAGCTTTGGCAGCACCTGCAGAATAACATATGGCAGCGAGAAGGTGATGTGCGCCAGCAGCATCGTCCAGAAGTTAAGGCTTGTGGCCGCGCCGAACAGCCTTCCCACGAATACGAACATCAGCATCAGTGAAATACCGGTAATAATGTCCGGGTTAATCATTGGGATGTCCGTCACCGAGTCCAGCGCCGCCCGCATCAGCTTGCTGCGCATTTTGTTCATGCCCACCGCCGCGGCCGTGCCCATAACCGTCGCCACAACGGCGGAGGTTATCGCCAGAAGCAGCGTGTTCCGCACGGATATAAGGGTTTCGGAGTCGTTCAGCAGCTCCGCGTACCACTTCAGCGAGAAGCCGGACATTACCGAAAGGCTCTTGGCCTCGTTAAAGGAAAAAATCACCAGAATCGCAATAGGCGCGAACAAAAACAGCATAATAAGCCCGGTGTATATTTTCGAAGCAGTTTTCATGTGTCCGCCCTCCTCACGCCACCGTGGCCTTGCTGTCAGCAAAGCGCTGGAGAATAAACATAAACACCAGCAGCACAATCATCAGCACAAAGGCGATGGCCGCCGCGAAGTGGAGATTGTTGGCGGTGTACTGGCCTTCAATGGCGTCGCCTATCAAATAAAACTTGCCGTTGCCCAGCTTCTGGGAAATATAAAACGTGCTGATTGACGGGATAAGCACCATGGTGATCCCGGAGATAACCCCCGGCAGACTCAGCGGGAATATAACCCGCCTCAGAACCCCCGCGTTGCCGCAGCCCAGGTCGTGGGCGGCCTCAATAAGCCGGTTGTCCATCCTGGCCATAACCGAGTATATCGGCATCACCATATACGGGAAGTAGTCATACACCATTCCGATAATAACCGCGCTCTCCGTCCCGATTATATGCACCGGCCCCAGACCGACCGCCGCCAGCAGCCGGTTCAAAATGCCCGTGTCCTGCAAAATCGTCATCCAGGCGTAGGTTCTAATCAAAAAGTTCATCCACATGGGAATCATAATCAGCGTCAGAATAACCGCCTGAGTCCTGGCCGAGGAGCGGGTCATAATCAGGGCCATGGGGTAGCCCAGCAGCAGGCAGATTATTGTTGAAATAAACGCCAGCTTCAGCGACCTGAAGAAGATTACAATATATGTCCTGACCTCGTGCGCCGCCTCACCCTCGCCGGTGGTTGATGTGGCCGTGAAGAAGCGGTTTATGTTGTCCATTGTGAAGTTAAAGCTGTTGTCCGTAAAGGCGTAATATGCAATAAACACCAGGGGAACAAGAATAAATATAACCGCCCAGACCGAATACGGCGCCACGCACAGCCGGTCTATGGCCCTTGTGGAAAGAGATTTTTTATTCATCCTCCGCCACACTCTCCGCCTCTTCCGGCTCCTCGGGATTTTCCAGCTCGTCGAACTCGTTGGAATATGACGAGTAGTCGCCATAAAGCCCCGAGTACTCCGACTTCTTCATAACGTGAATGGCGTCCGGCTCAATATAAATGCCTGTCTTCTCGCCCACGTCCGCAAAGTCCGTGGTCTGAATCATCCACTTAAAGCCGTTTATGTCAATAATAATTTCATAGTGAACCCCCAGGAACGTCACGCTTGTAACAACGCCCTTCAGCATGCCCTTGTCCTCCGGGACCAGGTCCACGTCCTCCGGCCTGATAACCACGTCCACCGGCTCTTTTGGCCCAAAGCCACCGTCCACGCACTTAAACTGCCGCCCTGAGAAGGAGACCAGCCCGTCTGAGAGCATAACCCCGTCCAGAATGTTGCTCTCGCCGATAAAGTCCGCCACAAAGGCGTTTTTCGGCTCATTATATATGTCCACCGGGGTGCCGATCTGCTGAATCCGCCCCTCCGACATAACCACCACCGTGTCCGACATGGAAAGGGCCTCCTCCTGGTCGTGGGTAACGAAAACGAAGGTGATCCCCGTGGCCTTGTGAATGTTCTTCAGCTCCTGCTGCATGTCCTTCCTGAGCTTCAGGTCCAGCGCGGCCAGAGGCTCGTCCAGCAAAAGCACCTTCGGCCGGTTAATCAGTGCTCTGGCAATGGCCACTCTCTGCTGCTGCCCGCCTGAAAGGCTGTTGACTGACCGTTTTTCAAACCCCGTCAGTGCCACCAGGCCCAGCATTTCCTTAACCTGCGCGTCAATCTCCGCCTTGTTGACCTTTCTCTCCCTCAGGGGGAAGGCGATGTTTTCATAAACATTCAAATGGGGGAACAGGGCGTAGCGCTGGAAAACCGTGTTAACATTGCGCTTGTGGGGCGGCAGCTCGTTAATCCTGTCTCCCAGAAAAATCACGTCCCCGGAGTCCGGCGTCTCGAACCCGCCAATCAGCCGCAGCGTGGTTGTCTTGCCGCAGCCGGAGGGCCCCAGCAGCGTAATAAACTCGTTGTCATATATGTCCAGGTTAATGTTGTCCAGCACGACCTGCCCGTCAAAGGACTTTGTAATGTTCTTCAGCTCAATGATTTTGTTCATGATTTTCCCTCCGGATAAAAGCATAAAAAAAGATGCACGCCGAGGCATACATCTTGAAATAATATCGATATTCATGGCGCACCCATGCACAGTCAGCGGCATAACACCGCCCCCGTGCGCTCCCGCGCCGTTCCCGATAGGTACTCAGAGTCTATATAGCAAAGATTACTTTTACTACTCTTATTGACCATTTCACAAGTTTGTATGCACTTAAGCATTCGGTTTATAGTAACCAACTTATAAAACTTGAGCTTCTAACTCAATCAATAAGGCAACAGAAGTTGCCGCCGCATTCCGCGGGACTGCATCCTGCTTCGGATAAACTCTGCGTAAATCCAATTGAGATGGTCAGATTGTATCAGCATTTTCCCCATCTGTCAACAGTTAAAATTAACAAATGCTTAATATTACCGTCGCAAAATATATGCTAAAATTACCGTGATATATTATGATTCAAAAGGCGGTTTCAATGAAGCATCCTGCGTTAACAAGAGTATTTTCCGTGGTCCTTGCCGTCATGGCGGTTATAATGGCCGTCGCCGGCGGGGTGGGGATCGGAAAGGCGTTCTCCTCCCGGTCAGAAGACAGTCATACCTATGACCTGCTCTCCTCCCGCATCGAAAAATATGAGACCCTCCGGGACTATACCTCCGAGCACGACACCTCCGCCACTCTCCAGGCCCAGTATGATGAAAAGCTGGCCCGGCATAACAGCAGTACCGATGCTTACCGCACAGAGCTGTCCACATATACAATCATAAAGGCATACATAAGCCAGGCCAACAGCGCCATGAGCGCCTATACGAGCATGTCAGGCACAGACGTGCTGAATATGCTCTCCAATTCCTCGTCAACCGAAAGCCTGTTAGACATGAATGCGGTTATGGACGGGGTTATCCAGCCCGGCGATACGGCGGAGCTTGAAAGAAGCACCGCCGCGGCGGAGGCTCTCATAGCCGCCTCATCAAATTACGCCACCGCATCCTCTGAGTATGATACCGCCAATGATGCCTATGAGACGGCAAAAACCACGGCTGAGGCCGAGGGCGCCACCGACGAAGACCGGCAGGCGCTGGCTGAGGCAGAGGCTAAAAAGAACGAGGCCGAGCAGAAAAAGAAAGCCGCCGAGACTGCAATGAATGCCGCCGAAGCAACCGCCGCCACTGCAGCCGCCGATGCTCCCGGCAACTATGAGGCCATATTCAATAACGCTGTAATGGTCGCGGAAAATAATATCGAAACTCAGCTTAGACCCAAAATAAACGACGCCGTCAACAGCCTCATGGAGCTTGTCTCCGGCGTTTCCCAGCTTGACGAAATGGAAAAGCAGAATCTTGAGCGGGGGATGAACCTTGCCGTCACCAAGTCCAAGCTCCAGGACGAGCAGGACGAGCTCGACGCTCTTAAGGCTGAGCTTGACGAGGTCAAAAGCGCCGAAAAGCAGCTGGTCTCCCTCCGCATCAACATGTCCTCCATGGCAGACAGCATCAAGCAGGCCGCCGATAACGGCAAAAATGTCCTGACGGCGGCCAACTCCGAGCTTCAGCGCTTCGGCAAAAGCTATAAGGTTAGCTTTGTTTTCAGACTCTTAATGAACGTCCTGGCCATCGCCGGCGCCGTGGCGGCCTTCCTGGGGATCCCCGCCGCCTTCGAAATTAAAAATACCCGGGCCTGGCTTGTGGTCCCCGTAATCGTCTTCACCTCCTGCGCCGTCCTTGCCGAGGTAATATCCGTTGCCCTTGGCCGCGGCCAAAACTACCCATGCCTGGTCGCCGCGGTCTTCGGCGCAATCCAGCTCGCGCTTGTAGCCCGCGGCGCTCAAGTTAGGAGTTAGGAAATTCAGTCGTTAGTCGTTAGTCGTTAGTCGTTAGAAAGTAAATCCAGCAAAATACCTTCCCCGCGCACGGAATACCTTCCCCCACGGAATACCTTCCCCGACGGACGGGGAAGGGGGACCATGCGAAGCATGGGGGATGAGGACCCTGCGAAGCAGAAGTGCTTGACCGAGCCGCAGCGAGACGGGGGACCGGCTCCGCCGGTGGATGAGGACCCTGCGAAGCAGTGCTTAATGCTTAATTCTTAGTGGTTAGTGGTTATTAGTTATTAGATTTAATTCCGAATTCCGAATTCCGAATTCCGAATTAAAAATTACTTCCTAATTCCTAATTTGCTTTGCTCCTAGCTCAAACCATATCTAAAAGATATAACTAAGCCCAAATTATAAGTATTTTGCTATTATCCCATCTCGTAGTATCATTCCTCCATCCTAAATTTTATTTTTTGGAGGACAAATGTTATGAGTATGGCAGTGTGGTATCTGCTTGGCGCGATTCTCGTGTTCTTTATGCAATGCGGCTTCGCGATGGTTGAAACCGGTTTTACCCGGGCCAAGAACGCGGGCAACATCATAATGAAGAACCTGATGGACTTCTGCATTGGAACAGTGGTCTTTTCGCTTCTCGGCTACGGCCTTATGATGGGTGAGCACGTCTTCTTCGGCCTCATCGGCAAACCCAGTCTCCAGCTGTTCACGGACTTTGAGAATTTCGATTCCTCGTCCTATTTCTTCCAGCTGGTGTTCTGCGCCACCGCGGCGACCATTGTTTCCGGCGCCATGGCTGAGCGCACCAAGTTCCTGTCTTATTGTGTATATTCCGCGGTAATCAGCCTTGTTGTTTACCCCATCGAGGCCGGCTGGGCCTGGGGCGGCGGCTGGCTTGCAGACCTTGGTCTGATTGACTTCGCCGGCTCCTGCCTTATCCACATGGTTGGCGGCACCGCGGCTCTCATCGGCGCCATATTCCTCGGGCCCCGTATCGGCAAATATACAAAAAACGAGGACGGCACCGTAACCTCAAACGCGATTCCCGGCCACTCCGTAACTCTCGGAGCTCTGGGCTGCTTCATCCTTTGGTTTGCCTGGTATGGCTTTAACGGCGCCGCCGCGGCCGATGACAATGAGCTTGCCAAAATCCTGCTCACCACCACCGTCGCCCCCGCAGTCGCCACCGTCACCTGCATGATTTTCACCTGGCTCAAAAACGGCAAGCCCGATGTTTCCATGTGCCTCAACGCCTCTCTCGCGGGCCTTGTCGCCATAACAGCCGGCTGCGCCAGTGTTGACGCACTTGGCGCCGCCATAATCGGTCTTGTCTCCGGCATTCTTGTTGATGTAATTGTTGAGTGGCTCGATAAATCCCTCCATATCGATGACCCCGTCGGCGCTGTTGGTGTTCACTGCGCAAACGGCATCTGGGGCACCCTCGCTGTCGGTCTCTTCGCCTGCAACGAGAGCTATGGCACCAAGGGCCTCTTCTATGGCGGCGGCTTCAGGCAGCTGGGCATCCAGTGCATCGGCGTAATATCCATCCTTGCCTACACCGTTGTCATGATGATAATCGTCTTCAAGCTTATCGATATGACAATCGGCCTGCGTGTATCTCCCGAGGAGGAGGTTGAAGGTCTTGACGCGACAGAGCACAACCTGCCCAGCGCCTATGCTGACTTCCTGCCCACCGAGTCTCTCGCGGCGGCCCACTCCAACGGTCCCGTTGCCACTGAGGGCCTTGTACCCTTCGGACTCACTCTCTCCGGCGGCGAGCACAGCGAAGCCGGCGGCAAGCGCTATACCCTCGTCAGAATCGTCTGCGACGAAGAGCGCTTCGGCACCCTGCGTGACACCATGGCGGCCATCGGCGTCACCGGCATGACCGTCACCAACGTCATGGGCTGCGGCACCCAGAAGGGCAAGTCCGGCCAGTACCGCGGCGTTGAAATGAGCATGCATCTGCTGCCCAAGGTTCAGGTTGACATCGTCGTTTCCAAGGTTGACCCGGGTCTCGTGGTTTCCGCCGCCAGCGCCGCTCTTCACACCGGCAAGGTAGGCGACGGCAAGATCTTCGTCTATGACGTTGAAGACGTTGTCCGCATCCGCACCGGCGAATCCGGCTACGACGCCTTGCAAATCGTTTGAGTGCCCGCACTTGACAATGTGCAAGTTAGGAGTTAGGAGTTAGGAAGTAATTTTTAATTCGGAATTCGGAATTCGGAATTCGGAATTCGGAATGAAGGCAACGGCGAGAACGTGAAATGCGTAACGGGATCAGTACCTGGGTACCTGAGGAGTGCGCCGCTTCGCGGCGATTCATCACTCATCACTCATCACTCATCACTTGCATTCGAAAGTAATCTAATTAACATAACTTAATAAAAATAAATACACAAACAAAGAGCTTTGTAATTACTCCAGAGCTCTTTTTCTAACGACTAACGACTAATGACTAACGACTGAATTTCCTAACCACTAACCCCTAAGAATTAAGAATTAAGCATTAGCTCCTCCGCCTGACTAATTCGTAATTTTAGCCGTTAATAAAAGAGCTTTGGAATTATTCCAGAGCTCTTTTTCTAATGACTAACGACTAACGACTAACGACTGAATTTCCTTAACCCTTAACCATTTGCCCTTAACCCTTATACTTCCTAATTGACTCAGGCTCCCAGGTACCCAGGTACTCAGGTACTGATTCACTTCCTGCGACTCGCTAAGAGCCTCGCTACGCTCGGTTGCTCGCTTGGATGGCGCCTCCTCCGCCGCTAAGTGCCCTTCGGGTTGCGGCTATGTATGGGCCTGCGGGCCTCATGCGGGCGCTCACGCATTCCGAATTCCGCATTCCGAATTCCTAATTTGCTTTGCTCCTAACTCCTAACTAACTAATCTCTCCTACCTCATAGTCCTTCGCCACAACTGCGGCCTTCAAAATTTCGTTCTCCACCGGCTTGCTCAGTGTAACCACCGCCGTGCCCTTTTCGTGGTCGGCCACCGCCGATTCAACCCCGTCAATTGCCTCCAGCGCCTTCTGAACCGCCGCCTCGCAGTGGTGGCACATCATTCCGTTGATTTTCATTGTCTTTGTCATTGTGCTTTCCTCCGTAGTAATTTCTTTAATTTTAATATCAACAGCCTCCGGCTGTTTAATTTTTTTGTCACCCTTCGGGTCATACAGCTTGCAAAGGTTCAGCCTTAGCGCGTTTGAAACGACGCAGAAGCTTGAAAGGCTCATGGCCGCCGCTGCGAACATGGGGTTCAGCTTCCAGCCGAACAGGGGGTACCATACTCCCGCCGCCAGGGGAATACCTATTATATTATAGAAAAATGCCCAGAACAGATTCTCGTGAATGTTCCTAATGGCGGCCCGGCTCAGCCGTATCGCCGCCGGCACATCCGCCAGCCTGCTCTTCATCAAAACCACGTCCGCCGCGTCAATGGCCACGTCCGTCCCGGCGCCTATGGCGATGCCCATGTCAGCCCTTGTCAGGGCCGGGGCGTCGTTGATTCCGTCTCCCACCATTATAACACTGCCCAGCTCCTTTAGCGAGCGGATAATTTTTTCCTTCCCCGCCGGCAGCACTCCCGCAATAACGTCGTCAACGCCCGCCTGGGCGCCGATTGCCTCTGCGGTGCGGCGGTTGTCTCCCGTCAGCATAACCACCCGCAGACCCATGCCCCGCAGCTGGCGTATTGCCTCGGGAGCGTCCTCTTTAATGGTGTCCGCCACGGCGATAATTCCCAGGGGCCTGTCTCCCAATGCGAACAGCATGGGCGTCTTGCCGGCTGAGGCCAGCTCCTCGGCCCTTGCCTGAACCTCCGGTGTAATGCTGACCTTGCTCCTAATAAAGCTCAGACTTCCACCAATAAGGGCCTGCCCGCCCATAATTGCAGATAGTCCGTTGCCGGGCAGGGCGGCGAAGCCCTCTGTTTCCTCCGGCCTAATTCCCAGCTCCTCCGCCCGCTCCATAACGGCTGAGGCCAGGGGATGCTCGCTTTTCGCCTCCAGTGACGCGGCAAGGCGAATCAGCTCACCCTCGTCGACCCCCGGGCAGGGGACAACGTCCGTAACCACCGGGGTGCCGTTGGTAATAGTGCCGGTCTTGTCCAGAGCAACAATCTGCATCTTTCCCGTCTGCTCCAGAGACACCGCGGTCTTAAAAAGAATTCCGTTCTTCGCTCCAACGCCGCTGCCCACCATAATCGCCACCGGTGTGGCAAGGCCCAGAGCGCATGGGCAGGAAATAACCAGCACCGATATGCCCCGTGTCAGCGCGAAGCTGAAGCTCTGTCCCGCAATCAGCCATATTATAATAGTAATAATCGCAATGGAAATAACCGCCGGGACGAAAACGCCTGACACCTTGTCCGCAATCTTCGCAATAGGCGCCTTTGTGGCCGCCGCGTCGGAAACCATTTTAATAATCTGCGAAAGGGTGGTGTCCTCGCCGACCCGTGCCGCTCTGCACCGCAGCCACCCGGATTTGTTAACCGTCGCCGCGCTTACCGGGTCTCCCGGCTCCTTGTCCACCGGGATGCTTTCTCCCGTCAGAGCCGATTCGTCAACTGCCCCTGACCCCTCTTCAACAACTCCGTCCACCGGAATGCTGAACCCGGGCCGGACAATAAATATATCTCCCTCGTTAACGTCCTCCACCGGAACCTCAACCTCGGCGCCCTCCCGTTCAATAACGGCCGTCCTCGGCGCCAGACTCATAAGGCTCTTCAGGGCGTCCGTGGTTTTGCCCTTTGACCTGGCCTCCAGCATTTTCCCCACGGTAATCAGGGTCAATATCATGGCCGCGGACTCAAAGTAATATTCGTCCATCCACTCCATGGCCGCCGCCCCGTCTCCCGCCTGCTGGGCGCTTGAGGCCATAAACAGCGCGTAAACGCTCCAAAGGAACGATGCCGTGGAGCCCAGCGCCACCAGCGAATCCATATTCGGCGCCCTGTTAAAAAGACTTTTATATCCGCTAATGAAAAACTTCTGGTTAATAACCATAATAATCCCGGCCAGCAGCAGCTGCACCAGGCCCATCGAAACATGGTTCCCCTCAAGAAACTTTGGCACGGGCCATGAAAACATCATGTGTCCCATGGAAAAATACATCAGTATAATCAAAAACCCAATCGACGCCAGCAGCCGCCTCTTCAGCCGTGGTGTCTCCCGGTCCTTCAGGGCGTCCTCCGCCTCGGCGTACATGCCGCCTGAAGCCTTCTTCGCCCCGGCTCCCTTAACCGATGCGCCGTACCCCGCGTTCTCAACGGCTTTAATAATCGCCTCGTCGCCGGCCGTACCCTCAACTCCCATGGAGTTTGTCAGCAGACTGACTGAGCATGACTCAACGCCCTCCACCGAGCTTACGGCCTTTTCCACCCGGGCGCTGCATGCGGCGCAGCTCATGCCCGTAACATTATATTGCTTCATATAATAATATACTCCTGTATAGTAGCCCCGGGTTAGCAACAACTTACCGAGCTTGTTATTATTATAACTCACTCCCGCGGCCTTTATCAATATACAATCTAATTATAATGGTTTAAAAATCCGCCGGTTTGTGATAATATTAAACCACGAAAAATATGATTGGAGCAATAAAAACTTATGAACGATATAATCCTCCTCAAGCTTGGCGAAATTATTCTCAAGGGTCTCAACAGACGGACCTTTGAGCGCAAGCTTATGAGCAACATCGCCTGGCGTCTCAAGCCCATCGGGCACTATAAGCTCACGCTGACCCAGTCCACAATTTATGTGGAGGCCGAGGACGATGAGTCAGATATCGACGCGGCCTTCGAGGCTCTCCAAAAGGAATTCGGCATAATCGCCCTGACCAAGGCCGCCGCCTGCCCCAAGGACCCTCAGGAGATTGCAAATCTGGCGATTTCATATATGAAGAGCGCCATGGAGCAGGCCAAAAGCTTCAAGGTTGAAACCAAGCGGTCAGACAAGGCCTTCCCCCTCACCAGCATCGAAATCAGCCAATTCGTCGGCGGCGAGCTGGCCGACGCGTACCCCAACACCGTCTGTGATGTTCACGACCCTGAGCTGGTCATCCATGTTGAAATCCGCGAGACCGCGGCCTATGTTCACGGTCCCGCCATCCCCGGAGCGGGCGGAATGCCCGTGGGCTCCAACGGCGTGGCGGTTTCCCTGCTCTCCGGCGGCATAGACAGCCCCGTCTCAACCTATATGATCGCCAAGCGTGGCGTCAGAATAATCCCGGTCCACTTCTTCTCCTTCCCATATACCTCCCAGCTTGCCAAGGAGAAGGTCATCGAGCTTGCCGGCCTGCTTACTGACTACTGCGGCCGCATGGCCCTCGAAATCGTCCCCTTCACCCATATCCAGGAGGAAATCCGTGACAAGTGCCCCGAGGAGTACTTCACCCTCATCATGCGCCGCTTCATGATGCGCATCGCCGAGAGAATCGCCCTTGACAACGGCTGCTCCGGCATCGTAACCGGGGAAAATCTCGGCCAGGTGGCCAGCCAGACCATGGAGGCCATGCGTGTCACCGGCGCCGTAACCACCCTGCCCATCATCCAGCCCCTCATCGGCTTCGATAAGCAGGAAATCATCTCCGTCGCCCGCAAAATCGGCACCTTCGATACCTCCATCCTGCCATACGAGGACTGCTGCACCGTCTTCACCCCCAAGCACCCAAAAACCAAGCCCCGCCTTGAAGAGGTTGAGCGGGTTGAGTCGGCCCTTGACGTGGACTCTCTTGTAGCCGAGGCTCTTGCCGGCACAGAAAGGGTGGAAATTAAGCATGAAGAAAATCTATAATACCGAAATTCTCTCCGTTGGCACCGAGCTGCTCCTTGGCCACGTCACCAATACCGACGCCCGTGATGTTGCGGAGGAGCTTTCAAAAATCGGCGTCAACGTTCTCTACCAAACCGTGGTGGGGGATAACCCCGCCCGCCTCAGGCAGTGCGTTGAAATCGCCAAAACCCGCGCTGACATAATAATCACCACCGGCGGCCTTGGCCCCACCTGTGACGATATCACAAAAAACATCCTTGCCGAGTCCTTCGGTCTTCCTCTTGTAATGAACCAGGCCGAGCGGGACGGCATGTATGAATACATCAAGTCCGGCCACGGTCTTACTGAAAATAACTTCCAGCAGGCCATGCTGCCCGAGGGCTGCACCGTGTTCCACAATCTCAACGGCACCGCTCCCGGCTGCGCCTTCAAAAAAGACGGTGTCACCGTCCTCATGCTCCCCGGTCCTCCCAAGGAGTGCATGATGATGCTCCGCCACAGCGCGATTCCATATCTCCGCTCCCTGTCCGACGAGACCATCGTCTCCCACTCCGTCCGTGTTTTCGGCCTGGGTGAGAGCGCCGTTGACGATATATTCAGAGACGAAATGAACGCCATGACCAACCCCACCATGGCCCCCTACGCCAAGGAGTGCGACTGCCTTGTCCAAATAACCGCCAAGGCCAATTCCGAAGCCGAGGCGGAGGCCATGTGCGCCCCGGTAATCGAGCACGTCAAGCAAACCCTGGGTGAGTATGTCTACGGGACTGACATTGAGTGCGTCGAAGAGGCGGCCTTCGCCCTTCTCAAGGAGCACGGCCTCACCTTTGCCGCCTGCGAAAGCTGCACCGGCGGCGAAATTGCCAAGCGCTTCACGGACCTGCCCGGAGCCAGCAGCTGCTTCCTGGGCGGCGCGGTTACCTACACCAACGGCGCCAAAACAAAGCTTGCCGGCGTCCCCGCCGAGCTAATCGAAGAAAAAACAGCCGTCAGCTATGATGTTGCCAAGCTGATGGCTGAGGGAATAAGAGCCGCTCTGGGCGCGGACATCGGAATCGGCGTAACCGGTCTTGCCGGCCCTGACGGAGACGGGGTCCACGAGGTGGGAACTGTTTTCGTCTCCCTTGCCTGCAAGGACGGCACCTTTGTCCGCGAGCTGCGCCTTGGCGCCGCCCACCACACCCGCAGCTTCATCCGGCGCATGGCCGGCAACCACGCCTTCGACATGATCCGCCGCTACATAACCGGCCTGAACGTAGTTTAATATTTATAATATGATTTATACCAACAAAATGAAAACCGACATGCGCAGCCGTGAGATTCTGCCCGGCAACTTTGACGAGCGCCTCTTCGTGTGCATGAAAACCTCTCTCGACCGCTATACTCACCGTCACATTCCCTGGCACTGGCACGACGCCTTCGAAATTGACTATGTCCTCCAGGGCAGCATGACCTTCAAAACCGCTGACGATCACTGCACCCTCAAGCAGGGTGACATGCTGTTCATCAACCAAAACGTCCTCCATGACTACCGGGGCGACGAAGCCGGCGGCTGCGTGGTATACGCCCTCCTGTTCGATATGCATTTCCTTTCCGGGCTCTATAACAGCGAGCTTGAGCGAAAATATTTCCTCCCTGTCAAGGAGGGAGGAATGGATTTCTATTCTTTTTCGCCTGATTCCAACGAGCGTCTTGAAATTGCCCGGCTGTTTCTCCGTGCCATCGACGATCTCCGTGATGAGCCCTTTGGCTATGAGCTTGCCCTCCGCTCTGAGCTCAGCCGTATCTGGATTATGCTCCTCAAGGAGACCGAGGGTCTCCGCTCCGGCGGCGTCAAGGTCAAGAGCGCTGACTCCGAGCGCATCAAGAAAATGATTGAGTATATCCACACCAATTATCCCGAAAAGGTCACCGAGGAGGACATCGCCGCCGCGGCCGGTCTCAGCGTCCGTGAGTGCTGCCGCTGCTTCGAGCGGAGCATAGGAATACCGCCCGTGAAATACCTGACTATGTACAGGCTCCACGCGGCGGCTGAAAAACTGCTTGAAACAGATGCTTCTATTCTCGATGTCAGTGAGGCGTGCGGCTTCAGCTCCTCCAGCTATTTCGGCAAGGTCTTTTCTGAAGCAATGGGGTGCACGCCCCGGGAATACCGCTTGTCCGGCGGTGTTATGCAGACAGACGGCTGAAGTAGTTAACCATTCTCACGGTGTCTTCCCGTGCTGTGGTGAACAGCTCCAGGTCGTCTCTGTTGCCCTTAATCAGCTGAGCGATGCCGCAGTAGCGGTCCAGCTCGTCCTTCAGGTCATACTTTTCCCCGTTGATGGACTCCAGCCATACCGGGCGCTCACATTCGTTAATCGCACCAATAAAATCGTGCAGCTCTTTATCATTAGTAATTTTCATCTTTCAAAATACCTCCATTTGAGATTCTATATAAATAAACAATAATCAATCTGTTAAGCAAAGTGTTTTAACATCCCCCATCGGATGTTGCCCATATAATACCGCCATCCCCACCGGAAAAAAAGCCCCATCAAGCCGAAAAATATCAAAATCCGGACGGGCGAAAAGGGCCAAATTATGTTAATCTCATAGCTATAAAAGCAAAAATCGGACCCAAAATGGTAAATTTCGGCCATAGACTTAAATACACATACCGGAGACTAAAATCATGAACATCCAGATATTCGGCAAATCCAAGTGCTTCGACACCAAAAAGGCTGAGCGCTGGTTCAAGGAGCGCAGAATAAAATATCAGTTTGTCGACATAATCAAATACGGCATGAGCATGGGGGAGCTCAGCTCCGTCGCCTCCGCCGTCGGCCTTGACGCTCTTGTCGATCCCAAAGATCAGGACTATGAGCTTTATATGCACCTGGCCCTCCGTGACGATAAGCTCTCCCGACTCTATGAGATCCCTGAAATGATCAAAACCCCCGTTGTCCGCAACGGGAAGCAGGCCACCGTGGGCTACTGCCCCGAAGTCTGGGAAACCTGGAAATAAAAAAATCCTCCGGCCATACCGGAGGATGAGAAATTAAATATTACGGGATTATATCAGGTTCAGAATCAGAGTAATAATAACGAATGCCAGTGCGAACCACTTTGTGGCCTTTGCCAGCTTCGCGTCCCAGGTCTTTGCCTTTCCCTTTGACATAAAGTTCTCGGCGCCGCCTGCGATTGCTCCTGAAAGACCTGCGCTCTTGCCGCTCTGCATAAGAACAACAACTGTAACTGCCAGACCTGAAAGCACCTGAAGAACGATAAACACAATTTTAACTGCGGACATTATATTAAACCCCTTCGATTAATTTCTTAAAAATGCCTAAGTAATATAGCACATAAATTCCCCCAATGCAAGCAAAATAAAGCAAAATAAATAAAAAACGGAGAACAAATGACCACACCCGAAAAAAACACCGAGCATATTGTATTAATAGAAGGCTATACCTCCGATGGCTCCGGCGTCTGCCGTGTCGGCGGCCGTGCCGTTTTCGTCCCAAAAACAATAAAAGGGGAGCGCTGGAAGATAAAGATATTAAAATCAACCTCCACCGCTGTCTATGCCCGGGGCATGGAGCTTCTTGAAGCCTCCCCGGAGCGCATCGACCCCTCCTGCCCGTACTATGGCCTATGCGGCGGCTGCTCCACCCGCCACATGACCTATTCCGCCGAGCTTTCCTTCAAGCTCGAAAAGGTAAATGACGCTCTCCGCCGTGTGGGCAAGCAGACCGTCATGGCCTCCCGCATCACCGGCAGCGACAAAACCCGGCGCTACCGCAACAAGGCCGTTTTCAACATTGCCGATGTAAACGGCGTCCCCTCATATGGGTTCTTCCGTGAGCGCAGCCATGACCTGATCCGCACCTCTCGCTGCTTAATCCAGATGGAGCCCGCCGAGCTTGCCGCCGCCGCCGTCTGCGTCTTTATGGCGGAAAACGGCTTTCCCTCCTTCAGCGAGGAAACGGGGAAGGGCTATACCCGCCATGTGTTCACCCGCTGCGGCTGCCATTCCGGGGAAATTCTCGTCTGCGTCTCCTCCTACCGGGGCTTCGGCGATAAAACTGCCCTCCTTGTTGAATACATAAAAAAAGCCCTCCCCAATGTAACGGGCATTGTACTTAATATTAATAAAGAAAGATATAACACCGTCCTCTCCGGCGAGTTTTACACTCTCTTCGGCAAGGACCATCTGACCGATACTCTCTGCGGCCACCTGTTCAACCTTTCTCCCCGTGCCTTTTACCAAATCAATCCGCCCCAGGCTGAGCGGCTGTACGCCAAGGCTGTTGAATACGCCTGCGCAGGGGAGACCGACTCCGCCCTTGAGCTGTACTGCGGAGCGGGAACAATTTCCCTGTGCCTTGCCGAACGCTTCCGCCGTGTTCTGGCCGCGGAAATCGTCCCCGAGGCCATCGAGAACGCAAAACAGAATGCAATTAACAATAAAATAGATAACATAACATTTATATGTGCCGATGCCGGTGACCTGGCTCAGCGCACCCTCGCCACCAACGAACATCCTGACGCCATCGTCGTCGACCCTCCCCGCAAGGGCATGAGCCCCGAGGCGGTTGAGGCCACCGCCAAAATCGGCGCCGAGCGCATTGTCTATGTCTCCTGCGACCCCGCCACCCTCTCCCGCGACCTCCTGCTTTTTAACTCCTTCGGCTACGAGCTGCACCAAGCCGAGTCCTTCGACCTCTTCCCCCGCACCAAACACATTGAGACCGTTGTCTTGCTTTCCAAGTGAGTTATCGACTCACAGAAGGTGAAAGTTGAATTTTCCCTGGAAGATATGGATACAACATCGTTCCGTGGGAAAGCTACATATGAGCAGATCAAGGACTATGTTTTGCAGCGGACCGGCATGAAGGTATCTTCCCTGTATATTTCTCAGGTGAAACGGAAATGCGGGCTGGAGGTAGGAGACAGCTATAATAAGCCAAAATCCGAGGAGGCAAAGCGGCCGCAGTGCCCGCCGGAGAAAGAGGCGGCGATTATGGATGCGCTGAAGCATTTCGGAATAATTGAATATAGCAGATGAAGCACAGGGGCAGACCGTAATGAGGTCTGCCCCTTGTACTGTTATTCCCTGGTAATGGGTGTGCTTTCTTCCAGCCAGGCAATCTGCTTCTCAACTTGCCAGAACGATTTGCCGTCGAAGATTGGTGACTCCAGAAATTGCTTCTTTATGAGGTCAAGGTCTTTATTCTCAGTTTCATAGACTCTATTCCATTTCAATGTGCCATCTGTCTCGAAAATTGAGTGGTAATAGGTATTATCCTCATTCGCTGCGGCCCATTTATCAACGAAAAATTTGCTTATGCCGGTCGTGCTGTCATATTGTGCCTCGCACCAGTATATATAGCCGTTATAGTATAGTGTCGCTTCGGTATACCAGCCTGTATCCAGGAACTGCTCTAAATATCCATTTATCATAAACCATACTCCTTCAAATATTTTCTGTATTTCTCATAAATGTCTGCATTCTCCGTAGGTGATACTTTGCCGCCAAGCTTTCTGCTTAAATCGGAATCGAATGTATGGTAATGTAGTACTTTCTCGTGACGATTACCAGTCAGATTAGGTTCAGCGTGGTATCCAATTTCAATAATCGGGAACCCAGTGTCATCATATACACGCATTTCACGGAAGGAACCGTCCGGATTCTCCTTTATGTATTTACTATTCGGGCTATGAGAGTAATCGGGTAAACCGTGCTGCTGCTTGGTTGTACCGACCAGAACTTTTGCATCATAAACCTTTTTATCATTTTTCATGTGGTATTCATTTGTCGTCACATGACCATTATCGGATTTTGAACCGCGTGAAGACATTTTATCACACTCCTTTCGGGATAGACATATCCCAATTAAAAAGTTTCGGCTGCCACCAATCCTGGCGGCGATCCCAGGACCCAAAAGAATCTTCATATCGCACATAGCAGACATCATCATCCATACCTTCCAAGCGGTCTCCTACGGAGATGATCTGAGTGTTGGGAAAACGCCTGCGCATTTCACGGTATCCATCAATAAAAGCGGGATAGCAGATGCTATTATTTACCCCTAGTGTGGATATTAGGAATACACCGTCGTCACGGAGTCCGGAAAAACAGACATCATATGTATCAGGCTTGACCCATCCCACAGTTGGTACAACCATTTTCCCATTTGTCTGCATAAAAGCGCCGGACCAGCGGTTATCATATGTGGCATCCAGGATTTGTTTGAAGTCCATCTTTTCGTCCATACTGAAATCAAAAGATGATACCGCATAGTATGGCGCTGCTCTGGCCAGATAATTGATCGGGTTATTATCTCCGCCCCTACTCTAACAATCTTTTGAAACGCACAGTGAAAACTCCTAAGCTTTATTTCTTTGACACCGGGCTTGTTGCTTATCTCGCCAAATATAGTTCGCCTGACATTTTGGCAAATGGAGCTTTGAACGGCGCAATTCTTGAAAACTATGTGGTGTCTGAGCTTCTGAAAACCTACCGGAACAATGCGAAGGAATGTCTGTTGTGGTACTATCGGGACAAAGAGATGCACGAAATCGATATGATTATCGAAAGTGACGGTGTGCTGCACCCTCTGGAGGTTAAACGCTCCGTTCATCCGGGCAGTGAGCTGACCCGGGCATTTGACATTTTGAGCAAAGGAAGCACTCCAAAGGGGAAAGGTGCCCTTCTCTGTTTGCGCCCTACACTGTCGGCTATAAATAGCGACAACTACATTGTACCCATTTGGATGATATAAATAGTATTGAAGACCAATCAGTATTCAATTCACGGCCCGCAGTGCCAATTCATGACGCCCCGCGTCAATTCATGGCGCGCAGTGCCAAATCATGACGCAACGCGTCAATTCATGGCGTAGCCAAATCATGACGCCCCGCGTCAATTCACGGCGTAGCCAATTTAAATTGATTTTCGCCCCTGACTGTGCTATGTTAATTTCAATCAAAATTTAAAAGGAGAATTGTTCATGAAAAAGCTTCTTTGCCTGCTTTGCGCCTGCGCAATGCTTTTGTCTCTCGGCCTCTGCGCCTCCGCCGCCACCGACCCTGAGCCTGCCGCCGATACGGTTATCATCGGCAGCATCTATACCGGCAGCGACTATGTGGAGGCTCTGGCCATCCAGGGCGATGTTATCGTCTATGCCGGTGATGAGGCCGGTGTTCAGGCCTATATTGGCGAAAACACCGCTGTCACCACTCTCGAGGACGGCCAAACCGTTTTCCCTGGCTTTGCCGATGGCCACGCTCACATTGGCAATTTAATGACCGCCACCGGCGACAAGTCCTGTGACCTCTCCGCCGCTCCCAACAGAACCCTTGATGAGTTCGTGGAAATCATCACGGAATACATTGCCTCCAACCCCGATGATTCCGTCTATACCGGCAAGGGCTGGATTAATTCCGCCTTTGAAAACGGCTGCCCCACCGCCGATATTCTTGATGAAATCTGCTCTGACAAGCCCATAATAATTTCCTCCGCCGATGGCCACTCCTATTGGGCCAACACCGCCATGATGGAGCTTGCCGGCGTAACCGCCGATACTCCTCAGCCCAAGGGCGGCACCATTGAGCTTGACGAAGACGGCAACCCCAACGGCTGCTTCCGTGACACCGCCATGTATATCCTCAAAAAGGCCCTCCCCTTAACCAGCAAGGAAAAATATAAAGAGGGCATCGCGGCCGGCCAGGAGCTGTATGCCTCCGAAGGCTATACCAGCTATCTTGAGGTCGTCTGCAACGACACCGCCCAGACCCTCACGTTCAATCTTGCCGAGGCCTATGAGGAAATGGATCAGGCCGGCGAGCTGCTTATGGATGTCCAGGGCGCCGTCACCTTGAATAATGACGATGATGCCCTCGCCGTTGTTGACAAAGCCATCGCCATGAAGGACGAGACCGCCGGCGGCAGCTTTGAGCTCACCACCATCAAGATTTATATGGATGGCGTAATCGAAGGCGCCACCGCCTATCTCTCCGAGTCCTATTCTCACCGCGAGGATTACTATGGCGCCGCCCGCTGGGAGGATGAGGAAAGTCTCGATCTTCTCACCCAGGTAATAGTCAAGGCCAACGAAGCCGGTCTCACTGTTCACTTCCACGCCATTGGCGACCAGGCCCTTGCCGATGCCATCGAATGCGTCCAAAGAGCCTATGAGGAAATCGGCCAGCCCGTCCTTGACGCGAAAAACGCCGTCACCCATCTTCAGGTAGTCCCCGAAGAGTCCATGGAGGAGATGGCCGAGCTTAACATGTTCGCCGTCCTCAACCCCTGGGCCTATAAGGCCGACGGGTTCTATGAGGAAACCGAGGTCCTGTTCCTGGGCGAGGAGCGCGCCTCCGAGGAATACCCAATGAAGAGCTTCCTCAACGAGGGCGTCAATGTTTCCTTCGGCACCGACTTCGGCGGCTCCGTCATTTATAAATCTATGGTTTGCTACCATGTCCTCACCACCCGCACCGACGAAACCAACAATCCCGAAACCACCCTCAACCCCTCCGAGGATCTCTCCCGCACCGAGGCGCTGGACGCCATGACCAAGGGCGTCGCCTCCCAGCTGAACTGGCAGGACACCGTCGGCACCCTTGACCCCGGCATGAAGGCCAATCTTGTGGTCCTCAGCCAGGACATCCTGACCGTGCCTGACGATGACCTCGTCTCCACCGAAATCCTCCGCACAATGGCAAACGGCCGCTGGATTTACGGGCAGTAATTAGTAATTCAATAAGCTTTATGGGCACCGATGCAGCTGCACCGGTGCCCTTTTCGCACCTTCCCAGGCCGTTGAACTCCCCCGAAAATCATGGTATATTGGTGCTGGTATTAAGTAGGATCCCCCCCGGAAAGGAAGAAACAATGAAACTTAAATATGAAATGGAAATGGTTGAGATTGGTGAAGAAATCACGGCCGTGCCGCTTGGCTGCGATAAAGAATTTAGCGGCATAGTGCAGATGAACAGCAGCGCGGCTTCTATAATAAAGCTGCTGGAAAAAGAGACGGACGAAGACACCATCGTTGCTCAACTCAAAAAGGAGTATGATGCCGACGAAGAAATTCTCCGCCGCAATGTGCATGCTGTTATTGAAAAATTAAGAGCCAAAGGGCTGTTGGCAGAGTAATGACTGATTTTACTATTCGCTTGGCAAGGCTGCCGATTAGAGTCCGCTCTATTTTTGAATCAACAAAAGAATTTTGCCGTGACTATTTAACCGATGAATCCGCAGAAATTGAGCTGGTTATTACGCCGGACGAAATCGACAAGGCACGGCAGATTGCCCGCGAAGATGATATTTATGAGGGCAGAGTTCCCCTGAATTACAGAGACAGCTACATTGAAACCATTGCGCTTCTTCGCATGTCCGCCGAGACACTGATTCCTCACGGAGTACTGCTTTTTCACGGTTCGGTAGTGGCAGTGGACGGCAAGGCTTATCTTTTCACGGCAAAATCCGGCACCGGTAAGACCACACATTCCCGACTGTGGCTGAAAAATATTCCCGGTGCTCATATCTTAAACGGTGACAAGCCTTTTATGCTTTTTAATGATGATGGAATATTCGTCTGTGGAAGCCCGTGGATGGGCAAGGAGCACTATGGACGGAACGAAATTCTTCCCCTTGCCGGCATTGCTATTTTGGAGCGGGACACATTCAACCACATTGAAAGCATTACCTATAAAGAAGCGCTACCTGTGCTGACATTCCAGTCTCATAAGCCCCCTCAGGATGATAGAATGGTTGAGTATATAAAGCTCATAGGTCGACTTTCCTCCGTGCCGCTCTACCGCCTTGGCTGCAACATGGAGGATGAGGCCGCACTCGTTTCATATAGGGGGATGGCAAAATTATGATGGAATCCAGACTTGAAAATATCCTTGAGGAAAAAGGCACCCTGTGCTATAAAAATGTGGGCGTCAGCATGTTGCCCCTTATCCGTGAGGATAAGGATGTAATCGTCATCAACAGGCGGCCTGTGGAACGGCTGAAGAAATACGACGTGGCGCTTTATAAAAGACCTGGCGTTTCCGGAAGAGGCGCTTATGTGCTGCATCGGGTCATGACGGTAAACCCTGACGGGACTTACTGGATTCTTGGCGATAACTGCAACGCAGGGGAAAACGTCAAAGAGGAAGATGTTCTTGGCGTGCTTTCACAGGTCATACATAAAGGCAAAAATAGAGCGGAGGGCTTTGGTTATTGGCTTTATGTCCACACATGGATTGCAGCCTGGCCATTACGTACACTTATCCTGCACACAAAGGAGTGGTTAAGGCGCGTGGCGGTAAAAGCTCTGAAGGCTCTTAAACTCTATGAGTCGGCAAAGAAACTACTTAAAAAATCATGAACACAGCCATACTTACGGAGAACCATATGGAAGAAAAGTGCTATCATATTCATATTTCACCGCAAAAAAGTTGCTTTGACTTAAAGCTCAACGAGATAAGGCAATATAAAGATCTTATTTTCCTTTTTACAAAGCAGACCTTCACTGTTTCCTATAAGCAGACAATTCTAGGCCCTTTGTGGCTGTTTTTAAATCCTCTGCTCAGCAGTATTATATATACCCTGGTTTTTGGCACAATTGCCGGGCTTTCCACCGATGGAGTGCCAAAGCTTTTGTTTTATCTTGTTGGCAACGCGTTCTGGGAGTATTTTTCATCCTGCCTTACAAACAATCAGTCTGTATTTATAGGTCACGCCAACCTGTTCGGCAAGGTATATTTCCCCAGACTGGTTATTCCGCTTTCCAATGTACTCAGCAATACAATAAAGCTGGGCATTCAGTTACTTCTCGTCAGCGGATTTTTGATTTATTACTGCATTGCCGGTGCGGTTACGCCGAATTTGGCAGCGCTTCCGCTGCTTATCCCTGCTGTTTTTCAGCTCGGGCTGCTGGGCATGGGCTGCGGCATTATTGCCTCCGGACTTACGACAAAATACCGGGACTTGACTGTGCTAATAAGCTTTGGAGTGCGGCTTTGGATGTATGCAACACCTGTAATTTATCCTATGTCGCAAATTCCTGATGGCCTCCTTAAAAAGCTCGTTCTGCTCAATCCGGTTACCCAGCCCATGGAGCAGTTGCGCTTTGCCATCCTCGGAGTTGGCACGGTCAACCTTGATTATTCCATTCTGTCTTGGGCGATAACGATTGCTCTTGCTATTGCCGGCATTATGATTTTTAACCGAGTGGAACGTACCTTTATAGATACGGTGTGAGGTGACGGACATGGAAAATGAAGTAATGATAAGGATATCCGGCGTAAAGAAGCAATATCGTCTTGGCCAGGTTGGCAGCACCACACTGCAGGAGGATTTGCAGAGCCGCTGGGCCCGCTTGCGGGGAAAAGAGGATCCGAACAGCATCGTCGGGCAGAAGCAACGTCGAATCGGTGAAAAATTTCTCGCACTTAACGGCATTGATTTGACTGTGTATAAGGGCGAAGCACTCGGCATTATCGGCAACAACGGCGCAGGAAAGAGTACCCTTTTAAAGCTTCTCAGCCGCATCACTGCACCCACGGATGGAACAATTGACCTTTATGGCAGAGTTAGCTCCATGCTTGAGGTGGGAACCGGCTTTAACCGGGAGATGACCGGCCGCGAAAATATTTACATGAGCGGTGCCATCCTCGGCATGACAAAAAAGGAAATTGACAATAAAATTGAGGATATCATTGACTTTTCCGAAGTGAGGGAATTTATTGATACACCGGTTAAGCGCTACTCCTCCGGTATGTTTTTAAAGCTTGCCTTTTCTGTTGCGGTGCATCTGAACAGTGAAATTATGATTATGGATGAAATCCTTGCTGTTGGTGACGCTGCCTTTCAGGAAAAGTGCCTGGAGGGAATGCGTAAAGCTGCAACGGAGGAGGGACGCACAGTTCTCTATGTCAGCCATAATATGAACACCATCCGTCGCTTGTGCTCACGGTGCATCGTTTTGGCGGAGGGGACAATCATTTTTGACGGCGAAGTAGAGGAGGCAATCCATTGCTATCTGAGCCACTCCGGCGTTGCAAACGAGGTGGAGATTGACCTTACTTCAAAGCCCCGTGGAAACATAAATTACGATGAGCGCCTCACCATGACCCATCTTACCCTGACCGATAAGGCAATGCCCATCTATGATCGTGAGGAAAACCTGAACGCGGAATTCAAGGTCACCACAAGCGAAGAATTAAAAGGTGTTCAGCTGCGATTTACTGTCCGCTCAGATACTGACCAGGGCATTGGCACCTCCTGGTCTCAGCCCATGGATTTTCTGTCAGAAGGCGAATACAACGTCAGCTTTTCAATGCCTCTTGAGCTACTTGCTGACGGAATATATTTTGCCAGCATCGGCTTCGTTAAATTCTCATCTCACTACCCACCGTCCCCCTATGACCACATTACCCGTGCTTTTCGTTTTGAAGTCCGTTCTCAACCTCAAATCAGCCCCCAACCCGTAATCACCCCTCACCCCGGCACCACCCGGAGCGCGGGGGCCTATGGCAGCGTTCTTTTCCCTCCAATAAAATGCGTTGTCACCGGATTATAATTTTCTCTATTGTTTTCTTGAAAAATATATTATAATATCCCCACAATTGTTCTTTTTACTTGGGAGGACGGCGGAATGGAAACGGAAAACAGAAAACAAAACGCAAAAACCAAACAAGCGCTTTTGTTGGCCGCTGTGGCGATATGCGCCTGCGCGATATCCCTTGCGGTGTTTTGCCTTGCCTCCAAAAGGACGGACGCCCGGGAGGTTAAGCTGCTTATCCTGCCCCACTTTGAAAACGGGGAAATGGCCGGGGACTTTCCCGGAGAGGCCCAGCTGTTTTATGAAGCCTATTTTGACGGCGCCAGCCAATCATGTGACATTGACGGGGGCTACACGCTTTATTATAACCCCAAAAACAAAATCGCCATGTGCGTTACCGGCTCCGGAAAGGCCAACGCCACCGTGTGCCTGACAAGCCTTCTTTGTGACGAGGACTTTGACCTTTCCAACGCCTATATTCTGGCGCTTGGCTGCGCCGGGGGAGCTGTTGAATACACTAACCTGGGTGATGTGTGTCTGGTTACCGGGGCCTATGACTTTGACGTGGGCTATACCTGCGACCCGAGGGAGCTGACGGAGGAGGGCTCAACCTGGTTTTATGACGACACCTTTGACGGCACCGGCGGGAGAAGCCTGAACCTTGAGCTGGTTCAGGAACTCTATGAGCAGGTGAAGGACACGGAGCTGGAAACCACTGAAATTTCGAAGAAAATCATGAGTGAGAGCTTCGGCGCCGCCTCCTGGGCGGTCCGGGAGCCCCAGGTTATTCTTGGCTCCGCCATAACCTCAGACAGCTACTGGAAGGGGACCTATAGCCACGGCAAGGCCGTGGAAATCTGCGAATATTACGGCGCTGAGTATCCCTATGCCATTTCCGAAATGGAGGACACGCCGACGGCCATTGCCGCGGACAAGCTCGGAATGCTTGACCGGCTGGTCATTCTCCGGGTGAGCGTGAACACCGACGTGTTTATGAACGGAGACACCCCTGAGACCCTGTGGGGCGGCGGGGAGAAATTCAGCGAGAAAATTGAAGAGGCCAACTCCGAAACCCTGGATATCTTTGAGCCCGCCATGAGAAACCTGTTTAAGGTGGGGCAGCAGGTGATTGAAATTTTAGTTGCCAAAGCTTAACGGTTCGATTAGAATATATAAGTTAGAGAATTGACCGGATAGGGGCGGCTGAATTGGAGAAAAACAAAGATCTGTTTACGGCGAAAATGTTCCGCACGCTGTTTTGGCCGGCGATGGCGTCCTCCCTCGGTTGGGCCCTGAGCGACATGGCTGACGCGGTTGTTGTTGGGCAGCGGCTGGGCGCCACGGGACTGGCGGCCATCAGCCTGATTCTGCCGGTTTATATGATTAACTGCATGCTGGCCCATGGCTTCGGTCTGGGGGGCTCGGTGCTGTTTTCTCTGCACATGAGCACGGGCAAGGAGCAGGAGGCACGCCGCGGCTTTAACTCCGTGGCGCTGATGGCTCTTATCTTCAGCTCGGCGACGGCCGCTTTGGGTCTTGTGTTCATGAAGCAGCTGCTGGCCGTTCTGGGAGCGGGCCCGGCGGGGACGGCTCTTTACCGGGCGACGAGGAGATATCTTGTTGTTCTGGTTTCTTCCACGCCCCTGTTTTATATGAGCAATATACTCAATTACTATCTCCGCAACGACAATGCCGAACGGGCGGCGGCCCGGGGCTCGGTTGTGGGTAATTTGTGCGACATTGCGCTGAACCTCCTGCTGGTGCTGGTCCTCGGCCTGGGCACCATGGGCGCCGCGCTGGCCACAACCCTGGGGCAGATTATTTCCATAGCGATATATCTGCCGGCGGTGCTTGGCAAAAAAAGCTCACTGCGTCCATGCGCACCCGGGGAGGGCTGGGCAAAAACAGCAATGGGCTGCCTGAAGGGCGGAATCGCCTCCTCGGTGCAGTACCTTTACCAGATGATATTTTTCCTATACTGCAACAATATGCTCATGCGCCTGGGCGGCGAGAACACGGTTGCAGTTTTTGACGTTATTCAGAACACGTCATATCTTATTTTATATCTTTACCAGGGGACGGCGAGAGCCATGCAGCCCCTGCTTACCACCTACAGCGGCGAGCGCAACAGAACAGGCCGCCGCAGCACCGTTAAAATCGGGATGCTCTCGGGCATTTTGGCCGGGTCGGTTATTATTATAATAATTGAGCTGTTCCCGGGGCTTATTTGCAGTCTCTTCGGCGTTACGGAGGCATCAATCGCGGCCATGACATCCACAGCCCTGCGGATTTATTGCGTGGGCGCCTTCTTTGCGGGACTTAATATTCTTTATTCCAACATTAACGAAAGCTGCGGGAGAGAGAAAACGGCCTTTGCCATTGAAACCTGCCGGGGCTTTATATTCCTATTCGCCAGCGCGCTGGTGCTCTCCCGGTTCGGAATTCCTGCCTTTTGGTGGCTGTTCTTTACGACGGAATTCTTTACGCTCATTGCCTATGTCCTGCTGCGGCTGAAGAAAAGCTTCGCCCTGCCGGTTATTGACGAAAAGCGTGTTATGCAGCGCCTTGCCGGAGGCAGCGCGGAACAGGTTATGGACGTGTGCCGTGAGGCGGACGAGTTCTGCGAGGGCTGGGGCGCCGACATGAAGCAGACCCTTCTAGTGGACATGGTGCTGGAGGAGCTGGGAATGGCGATTTTGAACCACGCCATGACCCGGGAGGACGGATATTTGCAGATTGCCATTGTTGCTCCGGAGGAGGGCGGCTTTGAAATTCACCTGCGTGACAACGGCGAGGCCTTCGACCCCTTCTCCCTGGAAACGGAGAAGGCCGGCTCCGGCAATGACTTTAACATGGACGCCATGGGCATTCTTATGATCAGGAAAAAGGTTAAAGACTTTAAATATCGGCACTACCATGGGTTCAACACCTTGGTGATTAAGGTCTGAGGGCGGAGAGTGATTTTATGAGGATTATTTATTTCGGAACAGATGTTTTTCTCCCCTGCTTCCGCTATCTTGCCGAAAAGCATGAAATTATCGCCCTGTATACCTACCACAATGACGAGGACTTCTTCACGGAGTACTCCATCGTCCGGGAGGCGGAGCAGCGGGGCATTCCCGTGAGCTACGGCCAAATGACGGAGGAGGACGTTATAAGAGCCTTCCGGGAGGAGGGCTGTGAGCTCTTCTTCAGCGCGGAATACAGCTATATTCTCCCCGTTCCCGAGGGACTTGAGGAATTTAAGGGAGTTAATATCCACAGCGCGCTGCTGCCTGAGGGCCGGGGCTACTATCCCATTGAGTGCGCCATGGAAAGGAGCCTGACCGTGACCGGCGTTACCATGCACCGCATGGCCCGGCGGTTTGACGCGGGAGACATATTGCTGCAGAGGCGGATTGAAATTACCCCGGAAATGGACAGTGTTGACGTTTATCTCGCCAGCTCCGCCTACGCCCTGAAGATGACGAAGCAGCTGATGGAGAGCTTTGACCTGGTCTGGTCCGGCGGAAGGCCCATGGACCACATTCCTCCCGCCTGGAAAAGACCGGAGACTGAAATTATGCGTCTCAGCCACACCATGACGGTGGGGGAGGGGCTTGAGCTGTTCAGACGGTATAACACCATGACCGAGGTGGAGACTGAGGGACAGCGGCGCTTTGTCAGGGCGATGATGCCCGGCACCGCCATGCTGCCGGAGCCGGTTATTGTCACCGGCGAAGACAGCTGCCTATATGCCATGGCTGACGGACATTTGCGTCTTATTCTTGTTTAAGAGGAGAACAACGTGAAAAATTCATCCGGGAAAACAAAAAAGCACGGCAGCATTCAGCTCCGCATTATTTCCGCCCTGCTGATTATGATGTCTCTGCTGTGCATTGCCGTTATGGCGGTTTCGTCCAGCCTTTACCGCAGCAGAATGGAAAAAACCTATGCGGACTATGCCTTCAACATTGCCGCCTCCGGAGCACAGCTTATTGACGGAGACACCATTGCCACCTACTATGAAACCGGCGTGAAGGACGAATATTACCGGGATGTGCTCAGCATGCTCATTCTCCTTAAGGAACAGAACGGACTGAAGTATTTCTATGTGGTGGTGCCCGAGGAAGATCATATGGTTTATATCTGGGATGCGGGCCAGCCGGGGGCTGAGGGCGTTTGCGACCTGCTGGACACAGACAGCTATTATGGCGGCGGCGACGAGCTTATGCACGCGGCCTTTAACGGCACCTCCCAGCGCCAGATTCTTATTACCAACAACGATGAATACGGCTACCTGGCCTCGGCCTATGTTCCCATTCTTAACTCCGAGGGAGTGCCGGTGGCCCTTTCCTCCGTTGATATTTCCATGGAGGATATAGACAGCAGCATCACCCACATTCTGAATATTATCGGGGCGATTACCATCGGCCTTCTGGTGGCCGGGTCGGTGACGTTCTTCATATACCTCCGGCAGTCAATAGTTAAGCCCGTCAAGGAGCTTTCAGTGGCGGCCTCGGAATTCGTTTCCAACACTGAAAACCGGGTCAGCGGCACCATGTCCAGTCTGAACATCAGGTCCACAGACGAGATAGGCGACCTATACAGCGCCGTTTGCAAAATGGAAAAGGACATGGGGGACTATCTTGTTAACCTTAAGCACGTTACGGCGGAAAAGGAACGGCTTGACACGGAGCTGAACGTTGCAACCCGCATTCAGGCTGACATGCTGCCCTCAATCTCACCGGAATTTTCCGGCAGGAACGACTTCGAGCTTGCCGCGTCCATGGACCCAGCCAAGGAGGTGGGCGGCGACTTTTATGACTTCTTTATGCTTGACGAGGATCACCTGGCGATGGTTATCGCTGACGTCAGCGGCAAGGGTGTTCCCGCGGCGCTGGTTATGGTTATTGCCAAGACCCTGATTAAAAACCAGGCCCAGTTCAGCAGCTCTCCTGCGGAGATTTTGGCCGCCGTTAACGACCGGCTTTGCGAAAGCAACACCTCCCAGATGTTCGTGACGGCCTGGATGGGCATTATGGACATTAAAACCGGCCTGGTCAAAGCGGCCAACGCGGGCCACGAGTACCCGGCGCTGCAAAACGCGGAGGGAAAATTTGAGCTCCTTAAGGACAGGCACGGCCTTGTGCTGGCGGCCATGGAGGGGTCAAAATATAAGGAATATGAATTCACGGTTCCAGCCGGCGGAGCACTGTATGTGTATACTGACGGGGTCCCTGAGGCCACCAGCGTGAATGACGAGCTCTTCGGCACAGACAGAATGCTTGACGCCCTGAACATCGCCCCGGAGGCAAGACCGGAGCAGCTGATTATTAACGTCCGCTATAAGCTTGACGAATTCGTCGGCGACCGGGAACAGTTCGACGACATAACTATGCTTTGCGTGCGCCGCAAAGCAAGTTAGGAGTTAGGAGTTAGGAGTTAGGAAATTTAGTCTGCAGACCGCAGACCGCGGTAATACCTTCCCCGCTCACGGGGAAGGGGGACCATGCGAAGCATGGGGGATGAGGACCCTGCGAAGCAGACACTTCCTAATTCCTAACTCCTAACTCGAAATGCTTCCTAACTCCTACCTCCTAACTCCTAATTCCTAACTCCTAACT
>R11__coassemble_142_pt1 | contig 52134 bp, 60 predicted proteins | sample R11__metabat2_low_PE_045 | metagenome-assembled genome bin R11
ACGATGGCGTTGTGACCGATGGTGACGTATTTTCCTATATTAATGAACGCGTCACTGTCTATGTGAAGCGTCGCGTTGTCCTGAACATTGCTGCAGTCACCGATTGTTATGCTGCAATCGTCGGCGCGCACAACCGCGTTGTCCCAGATATTAACGTTCTCCCCGAGGGTTACATTCCCTGTTACTCTTGCGCCGGGCGCGATATAAATAGCCATTTTTATTCTCCTTGTATTTCTTTATCCTTCAGCCCAAAAAGCCGGAGGATATTTATTGCTCCGCAAAATAATGCTTCAGAGCGTACTCAAAATGCCCGTTAAAGCGCTTCGCCGCCTCTGCTGACAGCGGCTTTTCAGGCTGAATCATATCGAAGGCGTGCATATTTGTTTCGTAGATATCCACTTCCGCGGGTACACCGGCCTTCTTAAGGTTCTCTATAAATGCCAGGGTCTCGTCATAAAACGGCTCTCCGGTGCCTACAAATGTATATGCGGGAGGAAGATTCGAGTAATCCGTCTGCCTCGAGGGAGACGCATACGGGGAAACATCCGATGCAGCGTCCTTGCGCAGATACATTTTCCAGCCGAAATGATTCAGCTTTGTGTTCCAGATTCTCCCGTGGTTATCCCGGGATGATTCCGTATCATGGTTGTCCAGCATGGGATACAGCGGCATCTGATAGGCAACCTTAACCTCGCCCCGGTCACGGGCAAGCATACACAGTGCGGCACACAAGCCGCCTCCCGCACTTTCACCGCCGACCATGAGCTGACTGCTCCGTATACCGAACTCCTCAGCGTGCTGCTCCATATATACGAGCGCGTCATAGCAGTCATTAATTGCGGCGGGATACGGACTCTGAAAAGCCAGACGGTAACCGGGTGAAATGACAACGGCTCCGTATTTTTTCATAAGGTCAACAGCGCGGGACATATGAATCATTTCCTTCATGCCAAGGAAATACCCGCCGCCGTGAATCCAGAGCACTCCGGGAGCATTATCCGCTCCGCTTTCCGGAGACAGAACAAGAGCGGGGACATACCCGCCGCCGGTGCGTGGAATCCGGATGCGCTTCACGTTTATTTCTTTGTCAGGGAAAATGGAAAACATAGCCAAGGCTGCACCTTCCTTCATTTATGCAAATATCTTAATTAATTTCATTGAATTTCGCAACAGAAAACTCAAACAGGCCACGGAGTTTTCCGAGGCCTGTTTGCGCTACTTCACTCTGCGTTGTTAACAGGTGGCGGTAGCGGCTCTACCGACGCTTTGACCATTGCGGAGCGTTCAGCTCCAACAGCTAAAGTAGCGGAGTCATATAAACCGGAAGATACTCAATGCCATCTTCGGATTTGTAATCTGCGGTGTGAAGAACATATCCCGTGCCAAGCTGCTCTGCATACTGCTTACGGAATTTATTCATCGAGGATAAGGTATAACGTTTTCCGGATTTCACTTCTATCGGCGAAATATTTGATCAAATATTTTACACAGAAACAAGATTAATGAAAGCTTATCACGAAAACGAGAATAACACAAACATAAAATTGCACCAAAACAAAAATAACGTGGGGACAGGGAATGGAACAATACTTTCCTATAAAGTATAACACACGAAAGAATTAAGTTCAATTCCGCCACCTGTTTTTTCACATGTTATGCAAATCCACTGTTATTTGTGATATACTGAAGCCAACAATCTGAACCGAAGAAAGTCTTGAGATTTATGAAGATTATGGTCAGCGCGTGTCTGGCAGGGGAGAACTGCAAGTACAACGGCGGCAACAACGCAAATGAAAAGATAATGGCCTTGTTTGATGGAAACGAGATTATCACGGTATGCCCTGAGGTAATGGGCGGTCTTCCCACACCGCGTGTCCCGTCCGAGGTCGTAAATGGCGTGGTTCTGAACAAAGAGGGAGTCAGCGTTGACCGGGAATACCGTCTTGCCGCGCAGAAGACTTTGAAAATCGCAGAGCGGGAGCATCCTGACATGATAATCCTTCAGTCAAGAAGCCCGAGCTGCGGCGTGAAACAGCGCTACGACGGAACATTCACTCGAACGCTCGTTAACGAACCGGGTATAACGGCCGGCTTGTTAATGGAGCACGGCTTCAAAGTGACGGATATAGAAGATTTATAGAGCTAAGCAGACTGGGGGAAACAGAAGGAGGCGCCGCTCGCGTCAACATTTCTAAAGACGTGGCTGGAAGGAAAAACTGATGCTTGAAACAGATTTGCTGAAACCGCGGTGCTTTTGGTGCAACCTGAAAAACCCGGTATATATAGCCTACCACGACAATGAGTGGGGGGTACCATGCGAGAATGAACGCAGCCTCTATGAGCTGTTCATATTGGAAACATTTCAGGCGGGGCTTTCCTGGGAATGCATTCTCAACAAGCGCGGGAATTTCCGCACCGCCTACGATAATTTCAATATAGATAAGGTTTGCCTCTACGGTGCAGCGAAAACGGAAGAATTAATGCTCAACAGCGGGATAATAAGAAACCGGGCAAAAATTGAGGCCAGCATTGCCAACAGCAGAATATATAAAGACATTGCGGCAGAGTTTGGCGGCTTTGGGAATTATCTCAGGAGCTTTACCGGCGGTAAAATTCTCCGTGAGCCGGACCAAAAGGTAACCACAAATGAATGGTCAGACAGTATATCAAAAGACCTGAAGAAACGGGGAATGAGATTTGTCGGCTCAACGACAATCTACGCGTTTCTGCAGGCCGCAGGAATAATTAACTCACACGCGGAGGACTGTTTTTTGCAGCCCTGAATATATGAACAGGAGATGACAGTCATCTCCTGTTTGCACGCTTTTGCCTGTCAGTATACCACACGGTGGCCTGAAAGCCAGTATTTATCGGCATTTCGATTTTTTCTATCCGGTCCGAGAGTAACCGGAACGAATAGAAAACTCAGGCAGGCCGCGGAAAACTCCGTTTCAATCGTTTCATGAATGCTACATTGAACGCATACGCTGGCGCATCTCATTGGCCGCATTGTTTGTGAAGGTGACGCAGAAAATGTTCCCCCGGCAGGACTGCGCTGATAAGGCATTGAAGAAATTTTTGGCGGCAGCAGGATATGAAAAATACAGATTGGCGGACGGCTCGAAGAGTTTATACGTATCACATGCTTAAAAATCGAATAAAATGTAGAATTCTACAATTTTTAAGATAAATAAATTGACCAAATTGAGAAAGCATGATATATTAAAGTCACTAAAAATGTAGAATTCTACAAAAAAGGTGATTATATGATTCGCAGAGATAAATATTTGCAGCAGCTGATTCAAAACAGAAGCAATGGCTTCCCGAAAATTATTACCGGTGTCAGGCGGTGCGGAAAATCATATCTGCTGAAAGAAATATACCGGCAATATCTTATTGAGCAAGGAACTCCCGACGAATGTATACTCATTGTGGAGCTGGATGATGACAGAAACATCAGATATCGGGATCCAATCTATTTGGGCGAATATGTCAGGGATTATTGCGCATCAAAAGGAAAATGCACAGTATTTCTGGATGAAATTCAAATGGTTTACCCTATCCTGAATCCTAATCTGACAGATGGCAAACATGTTTTGGCCGGGAAAGCTGATGTGCAGATTATTACATTTGTGGACGTCATTCTTGGTCTGTCCCGGGAGAGAAATATTGATTTATATGTAACCGGTTCCAATTCCAGAATGCTTTCCTCTGATATTATAACGGAATTCAGAGATAAAGCCGTAAATATCCATTTGTCCCCTTTATCATTTGACGAGTTTTATACATATCGGGGCGAATCAAAAACGGAAGCTTTGTATGAATACATGCAATACGGAGGCATGCCGCTTGCGGTGCTGAAAAGCGAAGCTGACAGAAAAGAGTACTTGAAAGGTCTTTTTGAGACGACATATTTCCGTGATATCATTGAACGCAATAAATTGAGAAAAAGCAGCTCGCTGGATGAACTGTGCAATATTATCAGTACTTCAACGGGTGAATTATTGAACGCTGAAAAAATATCAAATACGTATTCCAGCGCTAAGCATGAAAAAATAGATAAGCAGACCGTTGAAAAATATATTGGCTATTTTGGCGATGCTTTTCTTTTGCGCGAAGCCAGAAGGTACGACCTGAAGGGTCGTGCGGAAATCGGAGCACTGCGGAAATACTATTTTACAGATACCGGGTTGCGAAATGCGCGGTTAAATTTTGCATTCCCGGATGAAGGTCAGATGCTTGAAAATATTGTGTACAATGAGTTGGTGTATCAGGGGTATACCGTAAATGTCGGAACATTTGATTCCATCGAAAAAAACAATGCCGGAGCTTCTGTCAGAAAGACGAATGAGGTGGATTTTTTTGCCAGAAAGGGTGTGCGGCAATATTATATACAGGTAACAGCGGACATTTCAGATGCCCGTACAAAAGCAAGAGAGTGCAGACCGTATTTTCTGTTAAATGACCAGGTCAGAAAAATCATTGTAGTGGGGAGACCTATAAATGAATGCCTTGATGACAGCGGCTTTACCATAATCGGCGCAACTGATTTTTTGCTTAGATTCATAAAATGACAAACGGGAGCCTCAAGCACCTTCATTATATTTTAAAGCATGATACAAAAGACGCTGCACTTTCATGGTTTGCAGTTGGCGAATATAAAAAGAGAGCAAACCCCGCTGCACGGGCTGCGGATGTATATCAAATGTGCGACATTGCAACAGGATAGGAAAAAGGATAATGACAACAATTTATGTTTTTGCAGATTCACACGGATATATAGATAATATGGTCCATGTTCTGAGAAACGGTATGCCGGATATGTGCATTTTCCTTGGAGATATGGTCCTGGACTTCGAATCGGTAAAAGAAAAATTTCCGGGTATGGATACTGTGGTAATCCGAGGCAATAATGACAAATTCAGCTCTGACTGGAGCTCCAGGTTTATAACCGTGGAAGACCGTAAGATATTCTGTACCCATGGTCATGAGCAGAATGTAAGTATCGAGCCGGACCTGAGGACACTGATCGATGCCGCATGGGAAGAAGAAGCTGACACAGTGCTGTTCGCTCACACCCATATACCCTATAACGAACGGCATTACGGACTGGATATTCTGAACCCCGGACCAATAGGGAACAATGCTGAACATCCGTCATATGGAGTCCTTGAAATATCCGGGAATAAAATCAAAATAAGCATTAAATATCTTTAAAGAGTAAGGTAAAACTCAAGCCGTAAGGCTTGCGAAAAAATACATTATATTAGGAGGAAAAACAAATGAACAGTAAAATTATAGCTATGATATTCGTGCTCATGACATATTGCATAAAAACAGAGCCTCAAAATTGTGAAATATAACGGGAATGATTTTGAGGAAAAGACACTGAAAGTGGAGTATAATAAGCTGATATGATTAAAAGAAGAGACAGTATCAGAAAATCGCATTAACACAGGAGGAAAGTCCAATGGCAAACGTATGCGGTAACTGTGGGGCGGAAATCCCTGAGGGAGCATCCTTCTGCCCCGGTTGCGGGACAAAGGTTCCCGCTCAGGCAAATACATATATAACTTTCACACGCGCAAATACAGTCAGCCACGCTGACAAACCGGTTAAGCTGTCAATCGACGGCGAAGACAAGTGCCTTATGCAAACAGGAGAGAGCAAAGCAACCCCACTCAGCGCGGGCCATCATACAGTAACTGTTTGGGTTGACGCTGAAGATGTGTACTGTAGCGGAACGGCCGGCATTAATGTTACAGAAGGCGTTGAACGGGAGTACGTTATAAACGTTGACCTGAAGGAAATTACTATTGACGAAAAGCCCCGCACCCGCCAGAATCAATATTGCCCGAATTGCGGCGCCGAGGTTACTGAAGGCAGCAGCTTCTGCTCATCATGTGGATATGACCTTAGGGAACAAAAGAATACACAAACGCAACAGCAGCCGGTTTATACCGTGAATGTATCGGCACAGAAAAGGCAATATAACAGCACAGCCGTTGAGATAATTAAGGTTTTCCTGGTGCTGACCTGCATCGGACTGGGGCTTTTGATTATTCCCCTGGCCTGGTGCATCCCAATGACCGTGACGACCTTCAAACGCCTTGATAGAAATGAACCCCTTGGAACCGGCCTTACCGTCTGCACAATGCTGTTTGTGAATCTGATTGCAGGCATCATTATGATATGCATTGATAACGACAGCTAACACACAAAAGGAGCGAAAAGATTATGAAAACATTGCTTAAAATTCTTTTGGCAATTGCCATTCTGCTTTTGCTGTTCTATTTTCTTGTTTTTATCACTGCGTGGATTTGAGACTACGGGGGATAAGGCATGAAAAAAGCAATCAGCAATATAGTTTACACAGTTTTTTGCATCGCACTGCTCGCTTTGGTCTTCGGAGCGGGATATTACATGGGTACCAACAACGAAAACGGCGAAATCATGGCCGCCTCCGACAGCGCCGATTATGGCGCCCAGCTTCCGGGAGAAACGGTAGTCAGCGTAATAACTGAGGAGGACATCGAGGTCCAGCTGCATGAGATAGGCGAACTGTCCACATATATCGGGGAGTATACCGTTGAAATAACCGAAGGAACCTCCCGGCATATTCTTGATGATATATCCATCCCTCTCACGCAGAACCTGATTAACCTCAAGTGCACCGGCAACGTTAAGGTGGGCTATGATCTCGACGACATAGACGTGCGTGTGGATAACACCAGCAAGAAGGTCTATATTTCCCTGCCGGAGCCTGAGGTGAAGAGCAATTATATAATCTGGGACACAATTGAGTACAGCGAAAAGAACAATGTGCTCAACCCAATCCAGTTCTCCCAGTATAAGGATCTGATCGGCAAAATAGAGGAGGACGGTCTCCAACAGGCGGAGGACGACGGGATATATAATTCTGCGGAGGAAAATCTCAAAAATATAATCGTGAACTATCTCGGCAAGTTTGACGATTATGAAATAGTGTTCATGTGAACAACAGCTAAAACCACGCCCTCACCGCGTGGTTTTGATTTATGGCGTATATGTTCGCGCCGGATTCGCAAAAATTACATCTCCTCTAATGAGGCTTTATTTTCAAGCCAAATAAAAACCTTATTAGGAGGACGAAAACATGTATTGCAGAAAATGCGGAACGGAACTGGGAATTGACGGGAAATGCCCGAATTGCGGGGAATATGACAGTGAAATCATCAGGGTGAACGTCCAGGATGGAAGCACCGGAGCGGGAAGCAAAAAGCAGAAGAAGGCCAAGAAGGGCGGCTTCGGCAAGGTTATTAAGGTAATAGTCATCGCGTTCATAGCTCTTGCGGTAATCGGAGCAATCAGCTCAAGCGGGGACAAGAAGAAATCCTCAGGCTCGGGTACCTTAAGCACCTTGCAGACAACCGCACCGGCAACACAGAGACCGACCACTCAGGCTGCAGCTCAGAGCGAAACAGCAGCCGCAACGGAAGCACCGGTACAGACCGAAGAACCGGCATCAACCGAGACACCGGCACAGACATCAGGCATAAGACCGGAATTTCAGACTGCGATGGACGAATATAAGGAATTCTTCAGACAGTACGCGGAATTCATGCAGAAATTCTCATCAGATCCCAACGCCATGATGACCATGATGGGCGACTACATGACCTTCATGACCCAGTACACGGAAACCATGGAGGCAATGGACGCAATTGACGAAGGGAAGCTGACACCTGAGGAGGACGCACTGTACCTTCAGACAATGCTGGAGATAGACAACATGCTCATCGGCTCAATTTCATAACGGCAGGAAAGATTATTTCCATAAAAATCGATAGAAGTATGCCGCAGCGGATTCCAGCTGCGGCATACTTCTTCATAATCTTGCGGTTCGGTGACTTATGAAATTTCCGGGATAGCTTTAGAAAGATTCAACGCTTCTTTACCGGAATATGCATATTCTATAGTCTCGTCATCCAGCAGACTTATGAATTTATTTATGATGCGGTCATCATCAAAGCCCTGCATAAAGGTGATATAAAAATCCCCCCGGAATGAAAGAATTTCAATACTGAGCCCGCCATCGACAACATCGTCAGTCAGCGCATAGAGTTTGTCTGTGAATTTCTCCACTTCTCCGAGATTAACAATACCGGGATAGCTTACAACATATGAATATCTGCTTAAGCTCTGAGCTGCTCTTCCCTTCATAAGCTCTATCTTGCTTTTCACGCTTGGCAGCATGTTCATTTTTTGAGCACCAAGAAGCATCTGTTTTCTGTAATACAGGATGTTCTGTTCATCCGACTGCAGCATTATGCTGCCCCGCGTGACGGTGCAAAGCTTGCCGAGCGGCCAACCCTTCTGCTTCTCTTCATAAATAACAGTTAAGCTATTCGAAAGTAAGCGGTAACTGTGCTTGTTGTGAAGCATCGGTCTGTGGTCGACGGCGATGAGCACAGGTAAATCTTTCTCCGTGTTGCTGAGTGACCAGATAACCTTTGCCATCATAGCACTCATGATGGCGGAAGGGCTGGCATCCATGCTTTTGGTATACTTCATGAATTCAGCACCATTTATCCTGAGATGGTGAACGGTCTTGTTTCCAATATTATTGAGTCCAATTTCCTGCAGCCTGAAGATGCTCCGGGCTGTTTTTCTTTCTGCCAGTGGGGCTGTTATCTCATTATAGTTGATTCTTTCATCGGGACTGCCCAGCTCGTCACCGAATATAGGCGTATCAACAGTATTAATGTCATCCGAAGCTATGCCTTCGCCGACGGTGAAGAGGATGTAATAATAGAGCAGTGTTTTCACAAACGGCATAAATCCCCGCCCGTCCGTAAGCGCATGCGAGATGTCTATGGCTATTCTTTTCCCCTCATACTGCACCGCAAGGGGATAATAGTTGCTTTCTTTTGTAAGAAGGTGCACACTTGTAATTCCCTCTGTAACATGAAATGGCGCGGTGTTTTCCACATTCACATATGAATTGCCTTCAATTTCAGGCTTTACAGCGAAGTACGGGTAACGCTTTAAGCTGATTAAAGCCGCCTTTTCAAGACCTACGCCATCCACGTTTTCCTTCATCTCAGCGACGATGCGGATTACGTTGGATATCTGTTCGTCTGCTGTGTAGTACGATGGCTTATATATTTCCTCTATCCCATTGATAATCATAGTGATGCTCCTCAAACAGCCTGATGCGACTTATGCCCTATATTGTACATCATTCTGGCAATAAAAGCATTGATTAATTTGCGGCGTCATACAATTCCGGGAATGTTTGTGATATAATAATTCCAGCACACAGAAGGAACAAAATCCAAATGGGAATCACAAAAACAGACTTTATGCGCGGTATGCAGTGCGAGAAAATGCTCTGGCTTGACGCACATAAGCCAAAGGAAAAGGTAATACCGCCTGAAATTCAGGAAAAGCTGGATGCCGGAAACGACTTCGGCGACCTGGCAATGGGCATGTTCGGACCGTATGTGGAAATGACCGTCTACCGCCCGGGCACAACAATCCCTGACAAGGCAAAAATGGTGGAGAAGACAAAGCAGCACCTCGAGGCGGGGACTCCCGTAATCTGCGAGGCGGCGTTTTCGTATTACAATAACTACTGCGCGGTGGATATACTCCGCAAAACAGACACGGGCTATGACTTCTATGAAGTAAAAAACTCGCCTGAGGTCAAGGAGCAGTTCATAAAGGACGCGGGCTTCCAGCTGTATATTTTAAGGCGCAGCGGTCTTAAAATAGGGCATGTGTATATAGTTTATCATGGTGAAGACGAGGCCAATCCGTTCGTGCCTGTAGAGGTAACGGACAAGGCCAAAGAATACACCAAATGGGTAAACGAGAATATCTGGGAGCTAAACAAAAAGAAGAAACAGCCCGAAGAAATTATGAGGGAGATGGGCGAGCAGTGCACGAACCCGTATGAATGCTGGTACTGCGGATACTGCACAAGACTGAAGGATGAATGAGTCCGCCGTGTCACTAACGGTTTGTGCTTTCCTGCAGACTGCGGGAGTAATTAACTCACACGCGGGGGATGGCTTTTACAGCCATGAATATATGAACGGAGATGACAGCCATGCATGAGATAACTGAACGGAAAAACCTGCTTGACGACGGCACGGTTATTGAGGTCAAGGATATGCTGGGCTTTGCGGAAAAAGTGGAAAACAAGTGGTAATAGAGAGGAAAAATATGAAAGTTCTGATTATTAATGGCAGCCCCAGAGCGAATGGCAACACGACAATCGCTGTAAATGAAATGATCCACATCTTCGAACAGGAAGGCATCGAAACGGAATGCGTCCGGGTAGGAAACAAGGAAGTGAGAGGATGCATTGCCTGCAACAGGTGCGCCGAGCTTGGGCGCTGCGTGTTTGATGATGTGGTCAATGAGCTGGCGCCTAAATTCGAGCAGGCGGACGGCCTCGTAATAGCAAGTCCGGTATATTATGCCTCTGCCAATGCCACGCTTATCGCTACGCTTGACCGCCTGTTTTACAGCACATCATTCGACAAGACGATGAAGGTTGGCGCAAGCGTTGTATGTGCCAGACGCGGCGGATGTTCGGCAACTTTTGACGAGTTGAATAAGTACTTTACAATAAGCAATATGCCGGTTGCCTCCAGCCAGTATTGGAACTCTGTTCATGGCCTCAGTCAGGGCGAAGCCAACATGGACGAGGAAGGAAAGCAGACGATGCGGGTCCTGGCCAGAAATATGGCGTTCCTTATGAAGAGTATAGCTTTGGGAAAAGAAAAATACGGCCTGCCTGAAACGGAAGAGCATATAAGCACAAATTTTATGAGGTAACTGTGAGCATGTGGTCAAAAATTTCCCTGCAGAGCATCAACAGATGTCTGCAGGGAATCTTTATTTATCCAGAGAGACGGATTTGAGTATTTTTTTCTTGGCCCGTTCCTTAATTATAAATATCCGCTGGCGGGATATATTCTGCTCCCGGGCAATTTCAGACAGGGAGTGGACGTAGTTGCCATTAAGCCCGGCAATCTTTTCCATTATGTCCCGCTCCCGGGGATTTAGAACCGAGAGACATCGTTCGACCAGCGCTTCCTTTTCGGAGGCCAGGTCAGGATCATCCGGGTCTTCTTCAGAAAGGGCAGCGGCGAGATCCTCTATATCAAACGGCATGTTGTCGCTCCTTAATATTGTTTTTGCCGGAAAGAGGTTTCCTTATGCGGCTTCGTAGGTGAAGACTCCGTTATACATTGTCTTCTCAACGACGGTATTTAATATATCGGTGCCTTCGGCGGCGAGCATGTTCTGATTGAGAATTACCAGGTTGGCCTGCTGGCCCACATCAAGAGTTCCAAACACAGCTTCCTTCTTTAGCTGGTAGGCTCCGCCTTCAGTCATGACGGAGAGAGCCTCTTCAGGCGTAAGGCTTTCTTCTGCCTTGAGAACGGTTGACGGGTCACCGCTGAGATCCATACGGGTTACAAGTGTATAGAAGCAGTCGACGGGGTTATAGGTAAAGGAGGAGCCATAATCGGTTCCAAAGGCACAGTGGACGCCTGCCTTGAGGAAGGACTGCATGGGATATTCATTTTCCGCACGCTCTTCGCCCAACATGGGGGATTCGGTCTCCTCGAAGAAGCCCTCCGCCTTGCAGCACCAGGGATTGAGATTGGCGACCATGTTGAGTTCAGCCATCTTTTCATAGGTGGAGTCATCAACAATCTGAAGGTGGGTAATTACATTGCGGCAGTCCAGAACGGTCTGGCCAAGCTCTTCATACGCCCGCTCTACGACGGACACAGCGTTGCAGCTGGCCTGGTCGCCAATGGCGTGGAAGTGAACGGTCATGCCGGCCTCGTTGGCCTTGATTACAATCTGAGTGAGGAGGTCAAGGTCCTCGTCGGTTGTCCAGCTGCTGGCACCGTAGTAACCCGGGTCATCAGCATACTCCTCCTGAAGGTAGGCGGTGTGACCTTCCACAACGCCGTCCATGAAGATCTTAATGTCGGTTACTTCAAAATCGCCGCCCTTGGTGGCGTCACGCCGGGCAATCGCTTCATCAACCAGGTCAAGAGCATCATCACGGTTGGAAACAATGAAGGCGCCTTGAGTATAGAGAAGAAGCTCACCAGCCTGGTCCAGCTGCTCATAGGCATCGAGCACCGGGGCTGACCAGAGATTGGACTTGTCGTTAATCATAGATTCGTTATAGGCAGTGTAGCCAATGGAAGCATATTCCTCCTGAGCGGCCATGATGGTGTCAATCATGTCTTCGGCGGTAATGGCCGGGAGAGCCTTGAGAGGAAGAACTGAGGCGTTGTCGCGCAGACAGCCGTTGGGCGTTCCGTCCTCGTAGGTTTCGATTGTTCCGCCGGCGGGAGCTTCTGTTTCGGCAGTTATGCCGGCGAGCTCAAGGGCGGCGGTATTGCACCAGACGCTGTGCCCGTCAGAGGAGGTGGCAATGATGGGCTTATCGGTATCTATGGCGTCAAGCAGCTCGGCGGTGGGGCAACCGTTGTCAAACGCACTGTTTATCCAGCCGTTGGCCTTGTAATACTCACGGTCGGGGTTGGCCTCGATGAATTCAGTTATGATTTCGATGCATTCCTCTTTGGTGGCCCCCAGAGGGATCTGCGCGGCGTTGAGCTTTGCATCCCAGCAGGAAACAGCGTGGGAGTGAGCGTCAACAAGACCGGGAATTACGGTTTCGTCATCGGCAAGCTCGAGCTTTTCAGTATCGGTGCCCACATAGGCGTCAACTCCGGAAAGGTCGCCGGAATAGATGACGACACCGTCTTTAATGGCGAGAGCTTCAACCTGATGCTCAGCATCGGAATAGATGCAGCCACCGCATATGACATAGTCGGCCTCTTCAGCAACGGCGTCTGATGATACACCCGCATCGCCGGAGGAGTATTTTGCAGTTAAAGAAGTGGCAGATGCTGCGGGAACGAGGGTTACCATGATGGCAACAAGCAGAGCCATGGAAAGAAGCTTGGATAGTACGAGACGTGAGCGCTTCATATTTTATTCTCCTTTGAAGTAATTTTATGCACAAATTATATGACAAAATTTCGACCGGGCCAATGCTTCACCAGACGGCAATACGGTCCGCCTCGGCAAGATACATTCCGTCACCCTCGCTTATGCCATAGCAGTCAAGAAACTCGTCAAACTGCTGGAGCACTGCGTTGATGCGAAGATAGTAAAGAGGATGGGAATCCTGAGCAACGAGAATGTATGCGTAGTTAGGCGTTTCAACCCTGGCCCATAGATTGGCATAGGAACGGAAGAAGGTATCATAGTCAAAGTCTTCAAGCTCAGAGGCAAGGCGGAGAATGCAAGCCATGCCGCCCATGTCGGCGCAGGCCTCACCGGTGAGAATACTGCCGTTTACCTGGAGACCGTCCCAAACGGTGATGGAGGAAAAATAATCGGAAATACGCTGAGTTTTAGCGGAAAAGGCCGCATAGTCGTCCTCGGTCCACCAGTCTGCAAAGTTGCCGTCGGCATCATACTGGGAACCGGTGGAGTCAAAGGCATGGGAAATCTCGTGACCAATAACCGTGCCGAGAGTGCCATAGAGCTCCTCAGTGGACATATCCTCGTTATACAGCTCGCCCCGGGCAAAGGCCGCAAGAATATTGATTGAATTATCGCTGGGGCTATAGAAGCAGTTAAGGGTAGAGGGATAGATGCCATCAGGCCAAATTTCCCGTGTTACCGGCTCGGAAAGCTTTTCCACATCACGATTAATCTGATAACGGGCGATGGCGAGGCTGGATTCGCGGAGCGTGCCTCCATCCTCCGGCCCGGAGAAGCTGACGGAGCTGAGATCATACGGGGACCAGTCATCAGGATAGATGCAGCGGATTTCCAGATTATCGAGCTTTTCCAGGGCACGGTCGCGGGTCTCGGCGGAGATGAAGGTTTCCTCCGAGAGCATTTCGCGATATTCAGCAATGACGGAGTCAATCAGAGCGCGGATGTCAGACTTTTCCTGCTCGGTGGCATAAAGGTCACAGTACATGTGGGAGACAGCCCAGGGAAGACTGCTCTTGACGGCGGAGGAGGCATAGACCTCATCGCTGACCATGCCCTGGGAGCCACGGATCGCATTGGAGCACTCGGTTACAAGCTCATAACACTCCCTGTCGAGCAGAGAGGCCGAGCTGACAAGACCGGTTACAAGAATATAGGCCTTGATGGACTCAACATTTTCTTCAGTGTATATGTCAGCCAGGGCGGAAAAATAGTCGGGGTTGCAGACAATGCAGGAATCCGTGTCATAGCCAAAGTTTGCAATATATTCCGCAAGAGGGAAGTCACCGCAGAGCTCGTCTGCTTCGGCGACGGACATAGGGTTATACATGCGTGAATAGTAGTCAGTGGAAAGCTGGTCGGCCGAGGAATAGCAGGTTTCGGCCAGAATCGCTTCAAAGTCGAGGCAGGTGCTGACCAGGTCAAGAGCATCCTCTTCAGAATAGCCGGCCTTTACAAGAAGCTTCGTTGCCAGTTCCGCTTCAGCGGCGCGGATGGTGGAAGCCAGGTCAGAGTCTTGGGAATAATAATCAGCGTCGCCAAGAAGAAGGGACGGCTGGTATACATACAGGCTGCGGACGGAGGAATCAACCAAATCTGTATCAGTGGCCATTAAAATGACAGCATTGAGGATGTTTTCAACGGGAGTTTCCGTAAAGTAGGCGGAGAGTGCATCGAGACTGTCTATTGCGGAGATGGCGTCAAGATCGTCCTTAATGGGGTCCATGCCAAGAGAATTGCGGGTGTCCCAGTCCAGAAGAAGATTATAGAGATTAAGGCAAAGCTCCGTGTCGTGGCTGGATGTTGGGTCCGCCTGGGAAAACATTTCCACGTTTTCCTGCTGCAGCTGGAGACTGCGGTTGGCAAGAGTGCCGCCATAGCTGTAGCCCTCGGAAATTTCGGCGGTGGCATAGATATCCTTGTTGACGGCGAGGGCAAAATTGTCCTTTAAATCGACAGCGGTTTCTTCGGTTACATTTCCGGGAATTTCCGGGTTAAGCCAGGGAGAGCCACCGGTATAGTCATCATCCGCAAAAGCGGAGATGCCGGCGCAGCCGGCCAGCATGAGGACTGCCAGCACCGAGGAAAGAAGGCGCTTTTTTGAGTTCATAGGAACACTCCTTTCGGATTTAACGCTTTTATTCTTATACATTATATTATACGCACAAAAGCGGAAAGTTGCAACAGCAGAAGCAACGTCAGTGCTTGAAGTTCGGCGTGATTAGTGATATTCTGTGAATGAAGCAAAGATATCAGAACGTAGCCAGAGGAACGAATGAACAATAAATCAAACAACAAAGCGATATACTCAATTTGCGTGATTGGAGCGGGGTGCCTGTGGGGGACTATGGGATACTTCCGCCGGACGCTGGGCTCATATGGCCTTTCGTCCTTCAATATTGTGTTTTTGCGGTGTATCGTTTCGGCCGGGCTGTTCGGCATTTTGATGCTGCTTAAGGACAGAAGCCTTTTTAAGATTAAACTCAAGGACCTGTGGTGCTTTATTGGCTCAGGGGTCGTGTCACTGCTGTTTTTCTCGGCATGCTACTTTCAGGCAATGACCTACATGAGCCTTTCGGCGGCGGCAATCCTGCTCTATACCGCGCCTTGCTTTGTTATGCTGATTTCGGCGGCGCTGTTCGGCGAGAGGATTACAAAAAGGAAGATTGCCGCAATGCTGCTGGCGTTTGCGGGCTGCTGCCTCACGTCCGGGATTACATCCGGGAACATTAACATTAGCCTGGTGGGAATTCTCTATGGCATTGGGTCAGGAATCGGCTATGCGCTATACAGCATATTCGGCAAGCTGGCCTTTGAACGGGGCTACGGCAGCCTGACGGTGAATTTCTGGTCATGCCTCTTTGCGGGGCTTGGCGCGGGAATTATATGGGGCGTCGGCGAGCCGGCGGGAATTATGTTCAGCTCTGCCGGAAAATGCGGCTTTATAATTCTGGCGGCTGTTATTACGACGTTTTTACCATATCTGCTCTATACCTTCGGCCTGGAGGGGACGGAAGCGGGGAAGGCTTCGGTTATGGCGTCGGTGGAGCCGGTGGTTGCGACAATCGTTGGATTGATTGCCTTCAGAGAGGCTATTACGGTCCCGGCGGGAGCCGGAATCGCGCTGGTCATTTTGGCAATCATATTGCTCGGCTAGTAATGGAGGAAGCATGGTTACATTAAATCCTGATACGGAAATAGTTAAGACAATCAAAGAAGGTCTGAAGCAAAAGGGCGGATACTGCCCCTGCAGGCTGGAAAAAACCGAGGACACTAAATGCATGTGTAAGGAATTCCGTGATCAGATTGCGGATCCGGAGTTTGAAGGCTTCTGCCACTGCATGCTGTATTATAAATCAAAATAAAAAGGAGACTGATTATCATGGCTGAGATTACAGGAACAGCTGCGAACTTTGAAAACGAGGTTATCAAAAGCGAAATCCCTGTTCTGGTGGACTTTTGGGCGACATGGTGCGGCCCCTGCAGAATGGTGGCACCGGTTGTTGCGGAAATCGCAGAAGAGCGGGAGGGAAAGCTGAAGGTCGTTAAGGTTAATGTTGACGATGAGGCTGACCTTGCAATGAAATATGGCATTTCCGCAATTCCCACGCTGCTACTCTTTAAAAATGGTGAAATTGCAGGCAAGGTTGTTGGAGCACTGCCGAAGGCCAGCCTGATAAACCAGCTGGGAATATAAGGAGATTAACATGACCTATATCAATGCGAATATATTTGACGGGAAGGAATTTAAGCCCGGGGCGTTTTCTGTTGAGGACGGGAAATTCACAAACGTCTTCGGCACGCCGGAGACCGGAGAGACGACGGACCTGAAGGGCGCATATGTTATCCCGGGCCTTATTGACATTCATACCCACGGTAACTCGGGCGCGGACTTTTCTGACGGAGACCTGCAGGGGCTTACAAGGATGGCGGAGTATTACGCCAAAAACGGAATTACGTCCTTTGCACCGGCAAACCTGACGCTGCCCTATGATGTTCTTGACAAGGCCTTTAAAACGGCTAAGGAATTGCACGATAACCGCCCGGCTGACTGCGCAAGAGTTATGGGCATTCAGATGGAGGGCCCGTTCTTTTCCGAAAAGAAAAAAGGCTCACAGAACGCGGCGTATCTGAGAGACCCTGACTTTGATGCTTTCAAAAAGCTTTATGACGGCTGCGGCGGAATGATAACCATAGCCGATGTTGCACCGGAGCTGCCGGGAGCAGTGGAATTCGCGGAGAAGGCAAAGGAGTTGTGCACTGTATCCGTCGCCCACACTGACGCCACATATGACGAGGCAAAAAAAGTGTTTGACGCCGGCGCCACCCACCTGACTCACCTATATAATGCCATGCCGCCCATTCATCACCGCAAGCCGGGAGTTATAGGCGCTGCTTCTGAAAATGAAAGCGTTGCGGCCGAGGTAATATGCGACGGGCTTCATGTTCACGAGAGCGCGATTAGAATGGCGTTCAAGCTGTTCCCAGGCAGAATATGCCTCATTTCGGACTCACTGCGCTGCTGCGGCATGCCGGACGGGGAATATGAGCACGGAGGCCAGGTTGTTTACCTCCAGGGCGGAATTGCAAAGCTGGCCGACGGAACAATTGCCGGAGCGGCGACTAACCTTTATGATGGAATGCTGAATGCGGTTAAGTTCGGAATTCCCGTGGCGGACGCCATTAACGCGGCAACCAAAACGCCCGCGGGCGAAATAGGCCGCGGAGACGAAATTGGCAGCATTGAAAACGGAAAATTCGCAGACTTTGTAGTTTGCGACGAAAAGCTGGCCCGCAAAGCGGTTTACATCGCCGGCAAAAAGGTTAACAGTTAATAATAAAAGAGCTTTGGATGAAATGTTCCAAAGCTCTTTTACTAATACAAATAAAAATTATGTAAATTACATTATTTCCTAATTCCTATTTTTTTACATGCGCTCCGCCGGCGTGCGCTCCACCGGTATGAGCTGATGCAGTGCCGCTGTGAGCTGCTGCTGAGGCACTGTGAGCCGAGGTGGAACGAGCTGCAGAAGATGCGCTCTGCCTGGCTGCGGCACTTCGACCCGCTGCCGCACCACTGCGGACTGCAGACTGCGGACTGCGCTCTGAAGCCTGCCGCTTGCTAACCAGCATAATCACCAGCCAGGCAAGGGCGGCCAGACCCACAAGACCCGCCAGAGCGATGAGAGCAATGCGCAGCGCCTTGGGAAGACCGGAGGAGGTGGCGGACTTATCTGAAAGAGTATCGGCCTCGGGAGATACGTCGTCCGCGTCACCTGCGGAATCAGCGTCGTCCTCTGCAGGCGCAACATATTCAACCTGACGCTCAACCTCAGCCCCGCACACGGAGCAGGTTCCTGTCTCAAGACCATTGGCCAGCTCTGTCGGCTCGACGGTTACGGTCCAGTCGGAGACGGTGTGTTCAGCCTTCTCTGAAACATCAGTTACGTTTGGAATAAGGCTGGAGTGCCAATGGGAGGACTCATCATACGACCAGTCCTCTGACCAGTCTTCTTCAACGACGATTATCCCGTCGGCGGCATCTGTCTCGGCTGAATCAAGCTCAGAGCCGTCAGACGAGGTTTTTTCTGCTTCGGCGGCAGGATCGACGATGTTGAGATAAGCCGCGTCGGAGACATTAATTAATGCGGAGGCCGATTTTGTGCTTCCATAGAGATTGGAAACAAGGCAGTACACGGTGGTCCCGTCCAGCTGGGTGGGTACGTTGTTTATGTTTACACGGGAGCCGCTGGTTATTGGGGCAATATCTACTGTCACACCGCTGTAGCGCTGGCCGAGATTTTCAAGCAGCATCTCTGACCCGTCTATATCATGGAAGTACCACTGGAAATCAGTGGCGACGGAGTCAGCGGTGACGGCAAAGGAAAAGGTTTCGCCGCTTTTGTGAGTTTCATCAGCGGGATCGTGCCAGACTGTGGGATAGACAGCTTTGGGGGTTACGGTATAGGTAATTGTGCCGGACTTATAGTCAGACGAGGGGACAAACGTTGCCGAGGCGTTATTGAGAACGACCTCTACTCCGTCAGGGTTGAACATGTAATTGGCCGGGTCGGAGACGGCAACGGAGATTGTTATTGTATACTGCCGGTTTTCAAACCGCTCAGTGGCGGGAGAAACACTTGTTCCGGTTACGGTGAAGTTGCCTGAATCGGTATATGAACGGGTGGAGCGGGCGGCGTGGAACTCACTGACATAGTCAAAGCCATATGGGTCGGTGTTATAGCCCTGAGACTCCCACTGGGCGCTGCGGTAGGTTACCACGATTAATTTGTTTACATAGCTCTCGGCAGAGGCTGACGCGGGATACATCGCCAGACAGAGGACGAGCACAAGCACGAGAGAAAGTATTTTTGAAAGCTTTTTCATATAATCACCTTGCTGTGTAGCAATAAAATATAAAGTATAAAAACCCTGATACCATATTATATTCCGTATGGATTAAACGGTCAAGAAAATTCGGCGCGGAAGGACCGGCGGACAACGAGGAATTATATTGAAAAAAATTCACCGATAAAATATAATGGATTTGTCTTTTCTAAACCGAAAAATTCAACAATAAGGAGAAATTAACAATGGGAAAAGAGCTCAAGCTGAACTATAAGCGCACGTGCCTCATCGGCTTCGCGTTTTTCGGCATTCTGCTGCTGTGGCAGGTATATGACTCATGGTGCCCAACCTTTCTGACTGATATCTTTGCCAGAAGAATGTATGGGGTGTCATCTGCGGAGCTGAAGGCCGGGGACCCGGCGAAAATTCTTAACGTCCAGTGGCTGGTTGGAATTATAATGGCCTGCGACAATCTGGCGGCCCTTATTCTGCTGCCGATTTTCGGAAATCTTTCTGACCGGACCCATACGCCCATCGGCAAGCGCATGCCATATATTCTGACGGGTACATTCGTTGCGGCGGTGGCGTTCCCGTTCATCCCGCTGTTCTTCCACTATAATAATATTGCCGGAATGGTGGCCATGATGGCGATTGTTCTCATATTCATGATGATGTACCGCAACCCGGCCGTCGCCCTTATGCCGGACATTACCCCAAAGCCCCTGCGGGCCAAGGCCAACGGGATTATTAACATCATGGGCTATATTGGCGGAGCGTTTGCAACGGTTCTCGGCATATTCATGAAGCTGAGCGACTATATAAACGCCCCTGACGAGGCGAGAAAAATGTGGATTATAGAAATCCCGTTTTTGGTCGCGTCGGTCCTTATGGTAATTTCAGCCCTTGTTCTGTTCGCCACAATCAAGGAGAACAAAATAGAAGAAGAGATTAAGGACGAGCTTGCCGAGGGCGAGCGCCTGGCCGCCATTGAAACCCCCATTGATGACGACAAGCCCATGTCTCCGGCCAACAAAAAGATGCTGCTGGCAATTCTGGGCGCGGAGTTTCTGTGGTTCATGGCTGACAACGCCATCGGCACATACATTGGAAACTATGTAATTTATTACCTGAACTCCGTTTCCAGCGCCACCATGTTCCTGACGATTATCGGCGGCCTTGCCTCGGTAATCGGTTTTGCCACCGCCGGCGGCATTGCGGACAAAATCGGGCGCAAGTGGACAATTTCCACCGGTCTTGGAATTACCTTCGTCGGCCTGATTATTATGTGCTTTGCTCACCCAACGGGTGTTGTTACCGGCTCCAACGGTGAATACAGCTTCCCCACCATGCTCTATGGCGTCTGGGCCATTAAGGGCTTCGGCATGGCGCTGGTTCACAACTGCTCCTTCCCGATGGTGGTTGAGTTGTGCTCCTCGAAGAAAATTGGCAAGTTCACCGGCTATTATTACTCTGCCAGCATGTCCGCCCAGACGGTTACGCCAATTCTGCTTGGCTTTATATTCAACATGACCGGCGCCTGGAACGTTCTGCCCAGATACGCGGGAATTTTAATTGCTCTGAGCTTCTGCGTGTTTACGGCACTGGTTAAAAACATCAAGGCGGTCAAGGTGGCCAACGCAAAAGGCCTTGAGGCCCTGGGAGAGGAAGATTAATCGACAATTCCAAAACCTATGACTAGATATTTTTGAACCGGTACTATTGACATTTCAGCATTGTTAGTATAAACTTCTTAACTGTGAGAATGCGCAATGCATTCTTATTGGCAGTGCTAAAAATTTAATTTGAAAGGAATTGGGAACATGGCAAAGAATAGAATCTCCCGCAGAGACTTCCTTAAAGGTCTGGCTGCGGGCGCTGTTACGGCAGCATCAGTAGGCGTTCTTGGCGCATGCGGTGAAGAGTCTCTTTCCGCTGAGGCAGCAACCGCGGCAGAGGCTGTTGAAAGCGCAGTTGAAGAAGCTGTCACCGCAGCTGCGGAAACCGCTGAAAAAACCATTACGTGGGACGACATTTTCGCAACAAGCTATTCCCAGGCAAACAGAACTCTTGACGCAAAGGCTCCGGAGAGCACAGCTGAATACATCGAGCAGAAGGGCAACGGCGACATCGTCGGGTCAATGATGGTCGGCATGGTTGACTCTCTTGGCATTCCCGAGAGCCAGTTTATGAAAAACAAGCCGGCATGGCTTGGCGACGAGCCCGATCTGTCAGGAAAGGTCGAGTATGAAAAGGACTGCGAGGTCCTTGTTATCGGCGCAGGCCAGGCAGGTACAGCCGCAACTCTGCGTCTTGCTGAAGCAGGCGTTAAGACAATTATGTGCGAGGTCCAGACATGGGAAGCATATGACAACTATGCATGCGACCTGGCAACATATAACTCCAAGTTCTTCCTCGACAAGGGCGCACCTGAGTATGACCCGTGGGACATCTTCACTGAGTATATGGTAAAGGCTCTTGGCCATGCAAACCAGGCAATCGTCAAGGATTATGCGCTTCACTCCGGCGAAGCTCTTGACTGGATGCTCGGCCAGCTGGATGAGGACTATGTTAATACATATGCCCACGCTGTTAACTACAAGACCAACTCAAAGTTCGAGTCTGAATATCACGGTCAGTGCAGCCACAGCTATTATTACATCGGCATGACTCAGTGGCGTGACACCGGCACTGAGTCCAACACCAACAACAACATGTGGCCGTATACAGTTCGTCTCCTGCTCCAGAAGGCTCAGGAGTATGGCGCAGAGTGCATCTTCGGAGCACAGGGCCTTACCCTCGTTCACGAGGACGGCAAGGTAACCGGCGCTATCTTTACTGATATTGACGGCAAGTACTTCAAGGTTAATGCGGATAAGGTTGTTGTTGCAGCCGGTGACTTCGGCGGCAACCCGGATATGCGCCTTGACCTCTGCGACCATATGAGAAACCTTGCATGGTCATATGGCCTCGACAGAACAGATGTTAACAACATTTCCTCAATGGGCCGTGACGGATCCGGTATCCGCATGATGCTCTGGGCAGGTGCAACAATGGAAGCAGGTCCTCGCGCTGGCCAGGCTTCGGGCATTAACAGCCGCCCGTCATTCCCGTTCGGCGGCGTATGGCCGTGCTTCGGCAACGACGGCAAGCGCTTCTTCAACGAGACCATTACCCGCCATGGCTCAGTCGGCTATCTTGACATGATGCCTGCAGGCCAGAAGATGGTTGTTGTTACAGACAGCAACTGGGACGAGTATTGCGAATATCAGGCATATGACCACCAGGCTATGGACCGCTCAAATGAATACATGATCGAAAAGGTCCGCAATGATATGGCCAACTACGTAACAGGACCGGATGGCTTCTCAGTTCAGGCCTTCGCCCGCTACGGCAACGATCCTTCAACCCTTTATGCCGCTGAGACTCTTGACGAGCTGGCCGACATTATGGGCTATGAAGGAGAGGCAAAGGATAACTTCCTCGCTGAAATCGATCACTGGAACGAGATGTGCGATGCCGGCGCCGACACTGACTGGGGCGCAGACAAGGCAATGATGAACTTCAAGATTAAGGATCCTCCGTTCTTTGCAGCATCTGCCGTTACAGGTGGCAACCCGTCAGGCGGACTTTGCCAGCACGCTGCAGTCTGCACGGATGGCGAGTATCGCGTCCTTACGGGCGATAAGACTCCTATTCCCGGCCTTTATGCAGTAGGCAACAGCTGCGGTCAGCGCTACGGCATCCAGTACCACACACCGACAGCCGGTAACAGCTGCGGCTCCGCTTTCGTAACGGGTTACATGGCAGCCGGCTATATCCAGGAGCACATGGCGGCCGGCGGTGATGGCGCGGCTGAAGAGGCAGAGCGCACCACCAACGGCAAGTACTATGCCGGCACATATACATCCGCTCAGAACACGGGCTACAGCACCGTTACTGTTACAATGACATTCTCCGAGGATGAGATTACCGATGTTAAGGTTACATCCTCAGGCGATCAGGATCTCCTTTCACAGGACAACCGCGATACCTGGGCAAAGCAGATTCTTGACGGCCAGGGCGACCTGAGCAAGGTTGACGCTGTCTCCGGAGTTACATTCTCCAGCAACGCAATCGTTGCAGCGGTTGAGGACATTATGGCTCAGGCAACAGCCTGATTTAATCGCACGTAAATAAAAGAACCGGACGCCCGGGGTAAAAGCCGGGCGTCCAATGTTTAAGCGCTTTGAAAGAACCGGAGATTTTGCAATGAGTAAACCTGTAATTGTTAATATACGCTTTCCGTTTATGTCACGAAGACCTTCATTTATTACAGACGAGGTTACAGAGGGCAGAGACAGCAAACTGCTTGCGAGATATATGCTGGCGCTGGCGCTGGAGATGAAGGCTAACGCTGAAGAGTTCAGTGACTGCGAAATTCAGGCCGTCCGTCTTGACGGAGGAAGCGCATCGATTGTTAATGGCAGCGACACGGAAAAGCTTCTGCGCTATCTGGAAAAGGCCTATAAGACGGTTGAAAATCTGCCTGTTTCGATGCTGACATGCCCAGCGGATATAAACGGGGCAAACATGCCGTTTTATAACAGGGCGAAGATCACACGTTATGACCTTGAGATGTATTCTCTGGAGCCCCAGGACTTTGCTACGCTTGACACACTGAACTTTATGGACTGGATTCCATATATAAGCAACGGCTTTCTCCATGCTGCAAGAACAAACAGCATGGGCTTTGTCCTGCTTTACGGCAAGAAGAACGTTTCAAAATATGGCTTCAGACACTCGGTTTTGGAGACAATACGCCGTCCCGTGAGCCACGTTATCCTTCGACGCTGCCAGGGAGACGATGCCATGAGTGACGACGAGGTCAAGGAGCAGCTGGAGATGGCGGCCGGGAAGTTTAGCGAAGCGGGATATGTGGAATATCTGCCGCAGACCTGGGCAAAGCCAGGTATGGAGGACCGGTTCCTTAAGGCAAAGGCTGAGGGCGCTGATATGATAGGCTTTGGACTTGGGGCCCAGACACGGATTGACGGAGTCACATCGACAAACACAACTGACCTTGAGAAATATCTTGAGCACAGCGGAGAATTTGAACTGATTACGGAATCTGTCAGCACCAATAATGCTTAATAAGCACCGTTCGCAATAAAAAGTCCGACTGGAATTTTTTCCAATCGGACTTTTTGCTGTTGACTATACTTCAGCCGGCCAGAGCCTGCTCAAGAGCGGCGAGACGGAGGCTGGCGCAGAAAATATTTATTGCCTGCTCCAGCTCGGAGACCGGGGGAAGGGTGGGGGCGATGCGAATGTTGGAGTCATTGGGGTCAACGCCATAAGGGAATGTGGCGCCGGCACCGGTCATTACAACGCCGGCTTCCTTGCACAGCTCAAGAGTGCGCTTTGCAAGACCGGGAAGAGTGTTTACAGAGACAAAATAGCCACCCTTCGGACGCTGCCAATCGGCAATCTCAAGAGGAGCAATCTCCTCGTCAAGATGGCGCAGAACGCACTCAAACTTGGGCCCGAGAATTTCCGCATGTTTTTTCATAAGGGCCAGCGTGTGCTCCTTGTCCTGCAGATAGAGCACATGGCGGAGCTGGTTGACCTTGTCGAAGGAAATCATCTGAATGCCCATAAGCTTCTGCATATATTTGATATTCGCTTCGCTTGATGCCATTACGGAAATGCCGGCGCCCGGGAAGGTGATTTTCGATGTTGAGGCGTATACATAAACCATTCCGTCGTTGCCATATTCGCGGCAGAGAGAAATTATGTCCGGGAAGGGGACAAAGTCTCCACTGAACTCGTGAACGCAATATGCGTTATCCCACATAAGGAGAAAGTCCTTGGCTGCCGGCTTCATGGAGGCCAGACGCTTTATCGTGCTTTCGGAATAGATAATCCCGTCAGGGTTTGAATATTTCGGAACGTTCCACATGCCCTTGACTGACGGATCCTTGATATATTCCTCCACCATGTCCATGTCAGGACCGGTGGGAGTCATGGGAATGGTGATGAGCTCAAAGCCGAAGGACTCGGTAACCTTAAAATGCCGGTCATAGCCGGGGGCGGGGCAGAGCCACTTGAGGTGCTCTTCCTTGCCCCATGGATGGTCTGAATTGGGAAGACCGTGGGTGATGGCCTTTGAGACCGTGTCATACATCAAGGTAAGAGACGAGGAACCGCCCACAAAGCACTCCTCAGGAGCGCAGCCGAGAATATCGGCCCAGAGCTTTTTTGCTGCGGGGAGACCGGAGAGCTCACCGTAGTTTCTTACGTCGACTCCGTCAACCACGCACTGGGACGGGTCTGAAACGATGGTGAGCATGTCGCTGACCATGTCAAGCTGTGCCTTGCCGGGCTTGCCGCGGGCCATATTAAGCTTAAGGCCGAGAGATTTATAGCCCTCGTAAAGGGACTTTACAGACTGAAGCTCTGACTCGAGCTCGGTCTTGGACATTTCTGAATAGGATTTTGCCATTAAAAAAACCTTCTTTTTATAAATAATTACTCAGTGAACATTACTGCCTGCCCAACGGAGACGGCATAGTCTGAATATGTGTTATACGCCTCGGTGAGGCTGAGCTCCTCGTCCAGAACACTGTAAATTCTGGCGGAGTCTGAGCCGGTGAGCATGCCGACGCCGATGCACAGCGCACCGATAAAGATGACAACAAGAACGATTACCAGGATTATTTTCCAGCCTTTTTTCATTTTACAGGCACCTCCCTGTAGCAAAGCTTATTGCCAAGCTTAAACACTCCGTTTATAACGCCGACTATTGCACCGCCAACAAACCATATTGAAATCCAAAGGGAGAGAAGGCCGAGAGCGAGAATAACAAGGGCGCAGCCGAGAACAACCATTACATCCGCAAAAACCGCAAAGGAACCGAAGGCGGTGCTCAGGGCGGAGCCACCGGCTATAAACAGCGCGGCTGCAAAGGCCAGGAAGAATACCACCGGAATCAGCAGGAGCATTACCAGCGCTGCTGTTATCGGAACTGCAAAAATAATATAGAAAATCAAAGCGACAGGGCTTACCTTACGCTCTGTTTGAACCGGGACTTCAGCTTCGGTCTGCAGCCCGGAGTCCGCAGTCCGTGACTCACCCGAGCTAGGAACTTCAGACCGCAGTCCGGAGTCCGGAGCCCGCAGCTCACCTGAGTTAGGAGCTTCAGGCGGGATGGAACTTGATGCTTCCTTACCTGACTCCCAATTGGCAGAGCCTGTATCCCCGGTTATGGAAACGGTGGTGTCTCCGACAGAGATACTGATCCCGTCAGGAGAGTTAGCTATGTCATCCCCGGTGAAGAAGAAGGTGTTGCCATCGCCGGACCCCGGTCCGGTGTCCAAAGTCTGCAGAGAAGCGTCCGGTTCAGCCTCGGCAGAAGCTTCGGCCTCTGATTCCAAATCAGCGTTGCGGCTTGCCTCAGACAAATCAATTTCAACCACAGGCTTCGACGCAGCGGACGTCTGCGGCAAATCAATCTCGACCGCGGCGCTACCGGCGTCCTCGAATTCCGAATTACTATCGATTCCCAGCTCAGACATCACATCGTCATATGTATCGTATATCGCGTTGGCAAAAGCCTGCTCCTTGCCGCGGACCTTCGCATTATATGTCCGGGCGATTATAACAGCCTGCTTCGTGGGGGATGTAAGCAGGGAGGAAACCTCCTCGTCATTGTCTGCGTCTGTAAATATTTTCTCATAAAGGGATATGGCTGTCTCACGGTCGCTGTCCTGCATGAATGTCAGGAGTTTATCGAGCTCAGCCAGAAAACTCTTCCGGTTTATGGTTATCACCTCGCAAAACAGAGATAAAAATACAAATAGCATTATATATGCTAAGTCAATTTTGGTCAAGACAGCATTTAGTTAATTTGCTTAAAAACGCATGCAGTATTTTGGCAGTAATTCACAAAAAAGAGGATAATAACCAATAATTTTTGCTGTTAATCTTTTATAAATTTTTGTTTTATGCTACAATTTATGCAGGTATTTTTTACTAAAAAACCTTGGAAAGTGAGGGTTTGAATTTGCAGGAATATAAACGTATAGATATTACAAGGGATGAGATTGTTCCTGTTGCGGAGCGGATGAGAAAGGCGGGCAAGCTGCTGATTATGATTCACGCTTTTTTCAATGCAGACGGGCAGCCTGATGTGTCATATGACTATGAGGTTGACTCGGCAACGGAATCCTATCATGTCGTCGGGGAGGAAAAGCTTCCGTCTATCAGCGGAATATATGACCTGGCGGCACAGTGGCCTGAGCGGGAGCTTAACGAACTGATGGGCCTTGAATTTGAGGGGCTTGACACATCAAAACGGCTCTTCCTTCCGGAGGATATGCTGGAGGACCAGGGCAAGGGTCAGATTCTTGTTATGCCGCTGAGCGAGCTGGTTGAGAAAAACACGGCGGAGGTGAAGGCATGAGCTATGTAATACCGGTGGGACCGTACCATCCCGCCCTGGAGGAGCCCATCCACGCAAAGCTTATTACAGAGGGCGAAATGATTAAGGACGCGGAGGTTTTCGTGGGCTATAACCACCGCGGCATTGAAAAGCTGGCAACCGAGCGCAACGCGATTCAGACGTTGGTTCTGGTTGAAAGGGTATGCGGAATTTGCTCCCATTCACACGCGCTTACATACGCCCTGGCGGTTGAGAATCTCAACAAAGTAGAGGTTCCGAAACGCGGACAGTATATCAGAGTAATTACCGCCGAGCTTGAGAGACTGCACTCCCACTTCCTTTGGCTGGGCATTGCGTGCCACATAATCGGGCATGACAGCGCCTTTATGCACATCTGGGACGAGCGCGAGGCCGTTATGGACCTGCTGGAGGAGCTGAGCGGCAACAGAGTTAACTATGCCATGGTTACAATCGGCGGCTCCAGAAGAGACATATCAGACGAGCTGCGCGTTAAAATGCTGGACACGATGGACGTTCTGACCGAGAAGCTGGATAGAATCACGGAAATCGCCGTTACAGACAAGACAATCGCCATGAGAACAAAGGGTGTTGGCGTCCTGACCAAGGAGGACGCGATACGGCTGGGAGCGGTTGGCCCCCATGCCAGAGCTTCCGGAGTAAAAATAGACGTCAGGAAGGACGCTCCCTATTCGTCATATGAGGACTTCGATTTTGAAATCCCCACTGTTGAAAGCGGAGACGTATACGCCAGAGTGGTCGTCAGAGCGCTGGAGTGCTACGAGAGCATCAAGATTATCCGTCAGGCCCTGGAGACGCTGCCTGACACTCCCATCAACAACGGGCAGAAGCTGGTTAAAATTCAAGCCGGGCAGACTGTTGCGCGCCACGAGGCGCCGCGTGGAGCCCTGAGCCACATGGTTGTTGGTGACGGAGGCTTTAATAACTACCGCGTAAGTATTCACGTTCCGTCCTTTAAGAATACGCCGACGATTCCCCACATGCTCAGGGGCAATACCGTTGCGGAGGCGGGACTGATTATTGCCAGCATAGACCCGTGCTTCAGCTGCCTTGACAGGTAAGACTGATGCATGAGCTGGCGCTTGCCGAGGGAATTATCCGCATTGTTCAGGAAAAGCAGGCGGAAAACGGCTTCGGCGCTGTTGAAGAGATTACGGTAGGGCTTGGGGAATATTCGGGCGTCGAACCAAAATGCCTGGAGGAATTTTTCCCATATGCGGCGAAGGGAACGGCGGCAGAGAACGCGAGGCTCGTGTTTGACGCAATTCCCGGAATATTCAGCTGCAGAACCTGCGGCGCTGAGGGACCGGCTGATAGGCATGGGGCCTGCTGCGCCTCCTGCGGAAGCACCGACATTAAGTTAATCTCCGGCAGAGAATTTCTTGTTAAAAGCATTAAGGTTGAATAAAAGCCGGCCTGCGGCCGGGAAAGAAAGGAGAGAATATCTCTTGCAGAAAACAAAGTTTTCTTCATTTGCGGCAACGTTTATTCTGTGCTACGCGTTCTGGATCCTGCTGACGTGGTCCTTCCAGGCTGAGGAGCTGGCCATGGGAGCGGTCGTCAGCATTGCGGCGGCGTTTGTCACGGCGCGGTTCTTTATCCATGAAAACGCTTTTCACATGGTGCAGCCAAAGCGCCTCTGGGCTCTGATATGCTATGTTCCAACATTTATGTGGGAGCTTATCAAGGCCAATGTTGACATGGCGAAGCGCTGTCTGACCGGTTGCAAAAACGTTAATCCGGGAATAATCAGAGTTCCGGCTGACCTGCATTCACTTTACGCCCAGGCTATGCTTGCAAACAGCATTACACTCACGCCGGGTACAATGACGCTTGACATTGCCAAGGACACCGAAACAGGCGAGCTGTTTTATTACATTCACTGGATTGATGTTACCGAGGAGGACCCGGAAAAGGCCGGCGAAATGATTAAAGGCGCGCTGGAAAGAGGAATCAGGAGGATATGGGAATGATTGAACTGCTTATATTTTCTGTTCTGCTGGCGGCATTCGCAGTGGCCACCTTTTACAGACTTATAAAGGGCCCGTCACCGGCGGACCGCATGGTTGCCGGAGACAACATGGACATACTCATTTCTTTGGCGATGATTCTTTTCTCACTTTACAGCGGAAGAGGAATTTATCTGGACATTTCGATTATTACGGCGATGCTTGGAATAATCGACACAATGCTCATTGGACGCTATCTTGACAGAGGGAGGTGGAAAAATGGTTCTGAGGATATTGATTGATCTTTTAATCGCCGTGGGAGCATTTTTCGCTCTGGCAGGGACGATAGGCGTTATAAAAATGCCTGACACGTTCTGCCGCATGCAGGCCAGCACCTGCGTAACAACTCTGGGCGTCATCGGCGTTTGCCTCGGAGCAATTCTTTACGCCGCCTGCATCATGAAAAGCGGCGCAACGGCAGTTAAAATTGCTGTTATCTGCCTGCTTGTTATAACAATAAACCCGGTTGGCAGCCACGCTATATTTAAGGGTGCGTATCGTTCCGGCTTCCTGCCGGAGAAGAAGATGGAGAAGGATGACTTCAGGAGGGACTTCAATGAATAGTCTAATGACAATTCTTGGCGCGCTCACCCTGATTGGACTGTGCGTATCGGCAATTCTTGCCGTGCACTATGAAAAGCTGCTGTCCTCTGTTATTGCCATAGGCGTAACGGGAATTTTCGCGGCTGCCCAGTTCCTCATCCTGCATGCGCCTGACGTGGCCATTTCGGAGGCGGCGGTTGGAGCGGCCCTTACTCCGCTGGTATTTATCGTCGCCCTGAAGAAGATGAGAGGAGGCGATGACAAATGAAGAACTGGGTTACAAGAATAACCATAGGCCTTATATTTATCATCGCAATCTATGCGGCAATCGTAATGAGCAGCAAGGGCCCCACATATGACGGAACAAAGGCGGCGGTCTCGGTTTATGAGCTGCAGCAGGACCCGTCTTCCTATGATGTTTCGGGTGCAGACGGTGCCGCGGCGGTAATCGTGCAGGAAAACCTGCAGGAAACCCGCGCCGTCAATGACGTTACCTCAATCGTTTTCGACTTCCGCGGATATGACACAATGGGCGAGTCGTTTATCCTCATTTTAACAATATCCGGAGTCATCGTGCTTCTCTCTGACTCAAAGGCGGGAAAGAAACAGAAGAAGGAGGAAGACCATGAAGACAAATAATCTCGAAATCCAGCGCGTTATTCAGCGTTGCGGCTGCGACAAGGTCCTTCCCCTGTGTCTGGTTTATATATTCTATATAATACTTCACGGCCATCTTTCACCCGGCGGCGGCTTCCAGGGCGGAATCCTTATGGTAGCGGCCACTGTGCTGATTTATCTCGGCTATGGCTACAGAACAGCCACCCATTTCCTCGTCCCAAGGACGATGTACAGAATCGAGGGTACGGCGCTTGTTATTCATATTATTCACGCGTTCGTAGGTGTTTGCCTGGCAGCCTCATTCTGCGCAAACTTTGAGTATATGCACGGAAACATCGGCGACCTTTACAGCTCCGGATCCATATTCTGGATGAACGCGACTGTCGGCTTGGATGTATTCACCGGAGCCATCGTTCTTTCCCTTGGCATAATCAGTGTTCTGCTGGCCAAGGATATCGACGAGCAGGATTAAGGAGGTATCGTAATGGTTACAATGAATTATATCGGCGCCTTCTTCATGATCGTGCTTGGCTTTTATTGCATAATTACAAAGCACAATATGGTTAAAACCGTTATCGGCATGAGCATTGCCGACTATGGCGTAAACCTGCTCATTATTACCACCGGCTATAATCCCGGCGGCACAGCTCCTATCTATACAGCCGGCGAGCTCACACAGGCAAGCTATTTCGTGGACCCGATTCCTCAGGCCCTGACGCTGACCAGCATCGTTATCGGCGCCTGCGTAACGGCGATGAGCCTTGTTCTTGTAATGAAAATTGAAGAGCAGTACGGCACGCTTGACACCGGGGAGATAAGGAGGCTCAGAGGATGACCTATACTGATTATCATCACTTTCCTGTCTACGCCATAATGATCCTTTTCCTGGGCGCGTTCATCATAGTAGCGTGCGGCAGGAAAAAGGCCGTCAGGAACACGGTTGCGCTGGCTGCAACGAGCCTTTCACTGATCTTCATACTCTCGCTCATTAAGCCGGTTATCCTTCAGGGTGAGATTATTACCTACTGGATCGGCAACAGAGTTCCCGCCGGAGGCTACGCAATCGGCATTGCCCTGGAGGTTGATGCACTTAACCTGTTCTTTGGACTGCTGGTTTCAGCTGCGGTTTTCATCTCGTGCATATACTCAATTCAATATATGGAGCATGACGACTGCCAGGACCAGTATTACATGATGTTCCTCATGCTGGGCGGCGGCGTTCTCGGTCTCGTTTTAACGGGCGACCTGTTCAACATGTATATCATGGTTGAGATCATGACGATTGCAGCCGTGGCCTTAACGGCCTTCCGCAAGGAAACAGTGGGCGCGACAGAGGCTGCGTTTAAATATCTTGTCGTCGGGACAATCGGCTCTGTGTCCATGCTGACCGGTATTATTATGCTTTACACCGAGGCGCATACACTGAACCTGGCCCAGCTTTCAGCAATTATTCCCGGGAACATTAACACCTCAACCGTTATGGCCTTTGCCTTCCTGTTCATTGGCTTCTGCTCAAAGGCCTTCATATTCCCGTTTCACCCGCTGGCTGCTGATGCTCACGGCGCAGCTCCGGCATCTATCTCGGTTCTCATTTCAGGCGTTCTGACCAAGTCAGGACTGTATGCAATCATAAGACTGGTTTACTTTGTCTACCAGGTTGCTGATAAGGGCGCAATTCAGTTCCTGCTGGTAACCTTCGGCTGCATCAGCATGTTCGTCTGCGTTACCATGGCGCTTGCGCAGCATGACTTCAAGCGTCTGCTGGCCTTCCACAGCATTTCGCAGATCGGCTATGTGCTGACGGCTATAGGTCTGGGCACAGCTTTGGGGATTTCAGCCGGAATTTACCACGCCATGAACCACACCCTCTTTAAGGGACTGCTGTTCCTCTGCGCCGGCGCGGTTATGCACATGACAGGGACCGGCGACCTGAACAAGCTGGGCGGACTGTGCAAAAAGATGCCCCGCACAACGGTGCTGTTTCTGATTGGAGCTTTCTCAATCAGCGGCATTCCTCCCTTCAACGGCTTTGCCTCAAAATGGATGGTATATCAGGCAATTTACCAGAAGGCCGGACAGACAGGCCATATCGGCTTTGCAATTGCGGCAATCGTTGCTCTGATTACATCCGTGCTGACGCTGGCCTCCTTTGTTAAGGTAGCAAAGTCAGTCTTCTTCGGCGAGCTGAGACCGGGACTTGAGGATGTTAAGGATCCTCCCTTCTGGATGCTGGTTGCAATGGACATTCTTGCAGTCCTCTGCATACTCACGGGCCTGTTCCCGGACTTTGTGACGAAGTATCTCACAGAGCCGGCAGCCGCAGCGGCAATGAACGTCTTTGCGTATATCGACTCGGCAATGGGCAGCGGATATGCCGCGTCAATGCTGGGCGCAGCAGCGGAAAAGACGACAACCATTACTTATATCGGCACATGGTCACCAATGTCATGGCTGCTTATTATGTGCATAGCGCTCCTGGGCCTCACGCTCGTGGCGCTGGCCGGCAGATATGACTCCGTCAGCGAAAAGGCCACGTCCTATAAGGAAAACGAAGACAAATACGCCGTGTTCTTCGGCGGCGAGAAGGCCGTTTATTCCCAGGGCGGCGGAGATGATATGTTCTGGGGCCTGAAATATAACTGGCGCCATTACTTCAGCTTTATGCATGAATTCCACAGCGGTGTTGTTAACGATTACGCGCTTTGGGCTGTCACGGCTCTTGCAGTGGTTATCGTTTACTCACTGATGGTGCTGCTGTGAAGGGAGGCGGAGATTAATGAATGTTTTAATCAGCGGACTTCAGTTCCTCGGCTATATTCTTGTTTTCCCCGGCTTCCTGTTCTGCTTCGTGTGCGGCATGCTGCTTTGCGGAATTGACCGCAAGCTGGTTGCCAGAATGCAGAAGAGAATAGGGCCGCCTATCCTGCAGCCGTTTTATGATTTCTTCAAGCTCTGCGGCAAGGAGACGATTGTCCCGGAAACCGCAAGCAAAATAATCTTCCTGGTTTCTCCCCTTGTTGGCTTGGCGGGAATAACGGTAATCCAGCTGTTTATTCCAATCAAGGGCTTCGCGGCGGTTAGCTCCTCGGCGGATATAATCGTAATTCTTTACCTGCTCCTGATTCCGGCCCTGTCCACAATCACCGGTGGCGCGGCCTCAGGCTCTCCTTACGCTAGCGTGGGCGTTTCCCGCGAAATGGTTATGATCATCTCCTGCGAGCTGCCTCTGATCCTCGTGCTGCTCAGCGTAGGCAAGGTTGTCGGCGCGGCGATGGGCACAGGCGTCACATTCTCAATGAAGGCGATAAGCGAATATCAGAGAATGTTCGGCAACCTTATCCTCAGACCGTCAATGGTTCCCGCTGCAATAGCTTTCCTGATGACAATTCCCGGCGAGACGGGCAGCCATCCCTTCGACTCGGCCGAGGCTGAAACAGAAATATGCGAGGGCATTCTCGCCGAATACAGCGGCCCTCCGCTGGCGGTATACAAGCTGACCCACGGAATAAAAATATTCACAATGACCAGTCTCTTCTGCGCACTGTTTCTGGGCGCACTGGGAACCGGGATTGTGGCTGTGGACGCGCTTATCGTTTTCGCAATAAGCATTGTAATCGTTTTCTTCACGGTTTCTCTTCCCCATGCTGTAACTGCCAGACTGAAGATTAACCAGATTTTCAAATTCTATTGGACAGCTGTTTCGGCAATTGCGGCGATAGGCCTGATAATGGCCTGGTATGGACTTTGATTAAGGAGGTTTGCCAACATGTTTAAGGATTTAATAAACGAAAGCACGGCAAAATCTCCGTGGCTGTTCCACATAAACGCCGGTTCCTGCAACGGGTGCGACATTGAGATTGTGTCCGTCCTTACTCCCCGCTATGACGCGGAGCGCCTGGGCTTTAAGCTGGCCGGCTCACCAAGACAGGCTGACATCGTTGTCGTTACGGGCCCTGTCACAAAGCAGAGCCTTGACAGAGTGCTGAGGACCATCTCCCAGGTTCCGGAGCCAAGATGCATTGTCACAATGGGCTCCTGCCCCCAGTCAGGCAATGTTTTCCGCGGCAGCTACTCGGTCGCGGGACCGCTGAGCAAATATGTCCATGTTGATGTTGACATTGCCGGCTGCGCGCCGAAGCCTGAGGCTGTTATCGACGGTCTTGCAAAGGCAACGGAAATTCTTGCCGAAAAGCAGAAAGCGAGGAAAAAGTAATGGATTTTCCATATCTTATAGAGGCGTTTTCAAAGCTCGTAAGCAAGCCAAGCTGCAATAAGTATCCCTTCGTTCCCAGCGAGGCTGCGCCGGGCTACAGGGGAAGAATCGTCTTCCACCCCGAGCTGTGCATTCACTGCGGAATGTGCGAGCGTGTCTGCGCGGGCCACGCAATAACAACCGAAACTGAAGAGGTTGAAGACGGGCTGCAGGTAACGAGAATTTTCTATCTTGGCTCATGCACCTTCTGCCAGACCTGCGCTGACTTCTGCTCCCGCAAGGCAATTGAGTTCTCCACGGACTATCACATGATAGCCACCACGGAGGAGGACCTTCTGGTAAAGGGCACCTTCATCAAGAAGGGCGCGAAGAAGAAGCCGGCGGAGACTCCCGCAGCTTCTTCAGACGGGAAAGCCGCTGCGGCAGCGCCTTCAGGCATAAAGCCCAGGGATGACGGCAAGCCCGTTCAGGACCCGGATAAGTGCGTTTATTGCACGCTCTGCGCAAAGAAATGCCCGGGCGGCGCTTTGGAGGTAGACAGAGCGGCCAAAACCTGGACACTTAATGAAGACCTTTGCGTCGGGTGCGGAACCTGCGCCGAGACCTGCCCCAAGAACGCAATCATCATGTAAAAAATCAAAATATGGCAAAGCAAAAGCACGGTCTGAAGAACAGACCGTGCTTTGCTGATGCTATTAATTATTTGTCTGACTCGTCCTTTTTGGACACCTTCGTGTCTATGCTGTTTCTGAAGACGACGAAACGGTCCCAGAGGAATTCGGTCGAGAAATTCAGGGCCATGTTTATGATTGTGACCACATAGTCGTTCCAGCCCAGATGCTCAGCGAGATAGTTGCCGCCGATGGTGGTCACCGGGACGAAGACACAGTAATAGGCGAAGACGAGAAGCATCGCCTTGGGAACATTTGAGGCCGACTTGAACGTGAAGTTCCGGTTGAGCGTAAAGTTCCACAGAACGGAGAGCACAAGCGCCGTCAGGTAGCAGGGCCAGTATGGCAGAGAAGTGAACTCCGTCAGAAGAGTAAAAGCAACAAGCTCAATAATTCCCGCACTGGCGGAAAAAAGAGCGAATTTAATAAATCTGATAACTTCCTTCATTTGAAATCTCCAGCTTGTTAAATATAGCCTATGGTAGCACCTTTAAGAAGAAATTTCAAGAATTTTAAGTATTTATTTCTCGGAAATATATTCGACCCTTCCAAAATACCAGCCACTAACGCCGTTAAGCTTGCCCAGTATGCCACGGGAGGTTACCTCGTTAACGCTGATAACATCCCCGGGCTTAACGGGAAGGACATAGTCAGTGCTGTCGTTGCAGTCCGTTATGGGCTCCGGGGAGAAGAGATATTTTGTCAAAATGTCCATCTCATATCCCGTTCTCACATGGCGGCAGCGGGAAAATTCCTCGCCCCTGTCAAGGACCTGAACGGTGCTGTCTCCCCAGCGGATATAATAGCTGATGTCAGAGGCGCCTTGGCTATCCAATGCAACAGCCCGGGGGAAACGGTCATAGTATTCAAAGCGGAAAGCGTCGGTTTTTATATCGTCAAGAATCAGGGCGTTCAGCTGCCCGTCGTCCTTAAGAACGCAGCCGCCGTCTATGGAAATTACATGGTGCTCCCGGTCTATAATCGGGTTGGCGCAGGTGATGCTCTCACCATAAAGGACGCATGGCCAGTGGCCGACGATAATCCATTTGTCAAAATAAGATTTTTCGTTCAAAAACGCGGGACGTGAGGTAATCTCAGACACACTGTGAGCGGCGAGGGGCTTTCGCGGGTCGAGCCCTGAGTGGACAAAAATGAAACGTTCTGTCTCTATAGCGTGTGGGAGGTTACGCAGAAAAGACCACTCGGAGGCATATTTTTCAGCCAGCAACGGGTAATAATCCGATGGCGACTCACAGGTGGCCGGGTCAACCCCGATTGAAAGAAGCATCTCCCAGAGCAGACCGCTTCTTTTCCGTCTGAGATACTCGCTGTGGTGCACGTCGCCGGATTGGCCGATGTCGAATATCAAATACCATTCGTCGCAGTTGCCAAGCAGAGCGTGGGTATTGCCGCCGTCGCACAGGGACATTATATAGTGCAGCGTTTCGATGCACGCGGGCCCTTTTTCAAGGAAATCTCCGTCAATAATAAGGGTGTCAGCGGAGGAAAAGCCGATTTTGTCAAGAAGACCACGGAAATACTCCATGTTGCCGTGAATATCGGAGACGGCAATGAGACGGCCATGCTCCGGCAGCTTAAGAGACCGGATACGCGGCGGACGGGAAAGCATCAGTCGCGCCTCCTTATTGTATATTCCATCAAAAGCAGTGGACCGGACGCGGCTTGCTCAACTGCAATGGTTTTAAAGCCGGTCTTCTCATAAAATTTTATGGCGTCCGTGTTCTGCGAGGAAACGTTAAGGCGGATTGAAGCTCTGCCCCGGTCTCTGTAGAAGTTAAGAGCTCGGGCAAACGCCTGGGCGCCGCAGCCCTTGCCACGGAAATCGCTGTTTAAATACAGCAGACTTATCCAGCCGTAACCGGCATCGGCTCCGCGCTCAGGGTCAAGGTCAACAAGACCGGCGGGCTCGTCGCGGTAATAAAGCTTAACAACACTGTCGTTGTCCGCTGCGTAATGATTAAGCGCGTTGAGATAATAAATATCCGCAGCAAGCCCCTTGCGTGAACCGTTGTGAGCAAACAGCCACGCGTCCTCATAGCAGGAGATGTAATATGCCCGGTCACTCCCCGGAACAAAGCTTACGGTGCGCAGCTCCGGGCAGAGACTCCAGTGGGGGAGCTTCAACTGCTCCAGGTGAGACATGTCGTTTATATATTCAATGCTGAACAAATCCGCCTCCGGGTCATAGCTGAGCTTCGTGACCGATGTGTTTCCGCAGATTGGAATTGCCTCCGGGTCGTTCAGCGGTGCGTTTTTGATTTTTGAAAGCAGGCATCTGATTGTAACTCCGTGGGAAACCACGGCGATTGTCTTCCCGTCATTAGCCCGGGCGATGTCCCGCAGCGCCTCATATGCACGTTCCTTAACCTGACCGAAGGTCTCCGCACCGTCAAGGTGCCAGTTGTCCGAATCATGAATAAACGTGTCAACAAGAGCGGGGGACTCATATGTAACATCGCCGAAATATCTCGTCTCCCATGGACCCATGTTGATTTCCCTCAGACGGACATCAGTGTTGAGCTCCAGGGGATGGTGCTTCAAAACGGCGCCGGCCGTCATTCGGGTTCTGAAAAGGTCAGAGGAATACACCGCGTCAACCTCAACATCGCGGAACCGCCCGGCAAGCGCGTCAATCTGTTGCCAGCCAAGGTCGGTAACGTCCCCGTCCCAGTGGCCCTGCATCATCCGGTATAAATTCCCCTCAGCCTGGGTGTGCCTGATTAGATAAATTTCAGTCATTTAATAACTCCGTGGATTAATAATAGTGCCATTATACTACAAAAAGAAATGAGAGACAATCAGCGAAAGTTGTGCTATATTAAAATAACCTTGGATTATAATCAGCAAAGTAGGCGCAGACATGCTCTATAAGCTTTTAATTTGCATAATAGCCGGAGCCGGGGCGGGTTTCGGAACGGGATTTGCCGGTCTGTCGGCCGCGGTGTTCATAACGCCTATGCTAATCGCCTTCCTCAATGTTCCGTCATATGAAGCGGTGGGGATTGCTCTGGCATCAGACGTTCTGGCGTCGGCGATTTCCGCCTGGACCTATTCCCGTGAAGGCAAGCTTGACATTAAGTCCTCGCGCACGTTTATGACCTTGATTATTCTGTTTGCCATAATCGGCAGCATCATTGCTTATCTCCTGACCTCAAACACCATTGGCAACACTGTGTTTGGCTACTGGACAATCATTGCGACGGTAACCCTTGGAATCACCTTCCTCATCCGCTCCGCCGGGACTGAAGGCAAAATGCCGCAGACCCTTAGCGCAAAGCGAAGCACGCTCATTGCCCTCATGGGCGCCTTTATCGGGCTGATATGCGGCTTCCAGGGGACAGGCGGCGGAGTGTGGATGCTGTTCTCCCTGACGGTTATTATGGAATATGAATTCAAAACCGCGGTGGGAACCAGTGTTTTCATAATGACCTTCACGGCGCTTATCGGTGCCATTGCGCATTTTTATATAAACGGAATGCCCGACATGCTGATTCTTGGGGTCTGCATGGCCTCCACGGTGATATTCGCCAGGCTTGCAGCCAAAATTGCAACGAAAAACAGCAACACGTTCCTGAACAAGGCAACCGGGATTACTCTGATAATCGCCGGAATTATAATGCTGCTGGCTAAAATTTTTATTAGGTACTAAGGGAACATGAAAATCGAACGCACAGAGGAAAAAAAGCGCCTGCGCGCCGAAATAAGAAAAGCCGAGCGGGAGCTGCCCGGGGAAGAAAAGACCGGATCTGACAGAGAAATAATTAATAACATAATATCCACCGGCGAGTATATAAGCGCCGGTGTTATTTTCACATTCGTGGGGACGGAGCGGGAAATTAATACGCGACCCCTGATTGAAAAAGCCCTTTCGGACGGAAAACGGGTATGCGTTCCGCTGTGCACCGGGAGCGGGATTATGGAGGCCCGGGAGATTAAGTCTCTTGGCGAACTCCGGCCGGGGAGCTATGGAATTTTTGAGCCTGAGGCATCATCGGAGAAAATTGAACCTGACGAAATTAATCTTGCAATTGTTCCCTGCGTAAGCTGCAGCAGGGAAGGAAAGCGCCTCGGACAGGGCGGCGGGTACTATGACCGCTTCATGGAAAAATATAAAGGCCCCGCGGCCGTAATATGCCGCGAGGCGCTTATGCGCGATGAAATCCCAACAGAGGAGCACGACTATACATTTTCCCTCGTAATTACCGACATGGCTGTTTACCGCTAACGCCGCCGGAGCGATTCTCAGTCTGCATATTTTATTTCGAAATAATCCAGGACCGCCTTGAAGTCATCCTGCAGCAGAAGGCAGGTGTCCCGCAGATAGCCGGGGGCGCGCTCCCACTCCTTCAGACCGCGGTAATAAAACATTTTGTGCTGCTCGTCGATAATAAATGGAGTAATTCCGGCCTTCAGACATTCCTTGAGCATTATCAGCCGGCCAACACGACCATTGCCGTCCTGAAACGGGTGAATACACTCAAAGCGGTAATGAAAATCAAGAATATCGTCCAGCGAAATCTGCTCTTTCAGATTATATTCTGCAAAGAGCTTTTTCATTTCCACCGCGACCCTTCCGGGAGCTGTGGTGTCCTTGCCGCCGACACTGTTGGGCAGCCGTTTATAATCTCCGACGGCGAACCACCTTTCACGGCTGTCGGTTGTGCCGGACTTGAGAGAATGGTGGAGCTCCTTTATGAAGGATTCGCTTAGCCTCCGTCCGGCGTTGTCAATTACCATGTCTATGCACCGGAAGTGATTGGCCGCCTCAATAACATCGTCAACCTTAACCGCTCCGGAGTATGCGCCAATGGTATCGGTTTCAAATATATATCTCGTCTGGTCATGGGAAAGGCGGCTGCCCTCGATGTGGTTGGAGTTATATGTCATGTCAACCTGAAGCCTGTGGTAGATGCCGCCTGAAAGCTTAATTTCCTTTTCCACCTTGAGCCGCTCCAAAAGAGTATCGGGCAAGGCAGCGTTTTTACGCTGCGGCTTTTGGGCATCCTCCGGAATGCTCCAGGTCTTCCCCTTGATATAAGCGCCCGGGACCCGGCCCTCCGCACAGTAATATCTAGCCGTTCTGGCAGACATGCTCCATTTCTCCGCCGCTTCGGCGACAGTCATATATTCCACAATAATCACCACCTGCATGGTGTATTATATTTTATTATCGGCAATAAAACAAGGAAAAAATCAGTAAATTGCGTAAAATATTGCCGATAATCCCGAGCTGCGTGATCTGCTCGGGATAGATGAAGCTTCCGTGCTTCTGCTTATAAACACCGAGGGAGACACTGACCCGGAGAGCTATAAGGAGATCGTAACGAAGCCATTTGCATTTCAGGCAAATGACTGATATAATAATTTATCGCATTTTTTCAGCCGGCAAAATAAGATTGGAAACGAGAAGATGAGCAACATGAACATGGAATATTCTGACTTCAGCAAATATATTGCCGATGAGCTTACTCTCAACGGGCAGACTCTCCCCGTCATAGCCCAGGTTGCGGACCATCTCCCCGGCGGCTTTTTATCTATAAAGCCCATGGCGACGAGGAAATATTATATGTCAACAAATACATGCTGCGCATCTGCGGCTGCGAAAGCATGGAGCAGTTCAACGAGATGACCGGGGGCACCTTCCGTGGCTTTGTGTATCCTGATGACTATGAAAGAAGCGAGCTCGCCATCCGCAGCTGCATCGAAAGCAGCGACAGTAATATTGACTATGTGGAATATCGCATCAGGCGCTATGACGGCAGCATCCGCTGGATCATGGATTATGGCCGCCTCGCCCACACCGGGCTGTATGGGAACGTGTTCTGCGTGTTCGTTGACGATTCAACAGACAAAAATCTCCGTGCGGAGGCAGACCGCCGGGCCGCCCAGGTTATCCGCGGCCTCAGCAAGGAATATAACTCAATCTATTTAGTCGATTTCGATCTGAATAAAATGCTGCCATACTCCCTCAACAACGATGTCTCAAGAAGCATGCAGGACATCTTCTCGGCTGACAATGATTATGAGGCAACCATCCGCACCTTCGCGGACAGATACGTCCTGCCTGAAGACCGCGAGCTGTATCTCAGCGAGTGTGAGCCGGAGCGCATCCGCCGCAGAATCGCCTCTGAAGAGACCTATGGCATCATCTTCCGGCGCTATAACGATGACCATATTCTCGAGTATGTTAAAATGACGCTTTCCGCAGCTGAGGACGACGGGCATTCAAGCCGTGTCGTAATGGCCTATAAAAATGTAACCGAAAATGTTAAAAAGGCACAGGAGGAGCAGCACCTACAGGAGGCGGTGGAGCGTGCCAACGCGGCCAGCCGGGCAAAAAGCGAGTTCCTGTTCAACATGTCTCACGACATAAGAACGCCGATGAACGCCATAATCGGCTTCACGCAGCTCATGCGCAGGCACCTTGGTGAGCCGGAGAAGGAAAAGGAATATCTTGACAAGATTGAATCCTCCGGCGGGTACCTTCTTGACCTTATCAATAACGTGCTGGAGATGTCCCGGATTGAAAGCGGCCGGGCCACTCTTGACGAGAACATCTGGGACGCGAAGGAGTTTAACGATGTTCTCAACAATGTCTTCGAAAACCAGATGGCGGAGAAGGGAATAACCTTTACCCGCACGGTTGATGTTGTCCACAAGGATGTGTACTGCGATTCCCTCAAGCTGCAGGAAATCTTTTTGAACGTATTAAGCAACGCCATGAAATATACCCCCGCCGGCGGAACCGTTACCATGGATCTGAAGGAGCTTCCACCCGCCGTGCCGGGATATGCCCGATACAGAACTATTATTGCCGACACGGGAATTGGAATGTCCCCGGAATATCTTCCCCATATCTTCGAAAACTTCTCCCGGGAGAAAACGTCCACCGAAAGCAAGGTAATCGGCACCGGGCTGGGAATGCCCATTGTTAAGCAACTGGTGGAGCTGATGAACGGAACCATCGGCATTGAAAGTGAGCCCGGCAAGGGGACGAAGGTTACCATCGTCCTTGACCACCGCATTGCTGACAGAGCCGGTGCTGCAGCTGGCAAGGAAACCGCGGTCACGTCTGCGGACGCGGAGCTTGCAAGTGGCAGACGCATCCTCCTTGCGGAGGATAACGACCTTAACGCGGAAATCACCACCGAGCTGCTGAGCGAATTCGGCTTTGAAATTGAGCGGGCCGAGGACGGAATAATCTGCGTCGACATGCTGGCAAAGCACCCGGCGGGCTATTATGACCTGATCCTTATGGACGTTCAAATGCCTAACATGGATGGCTATAAGGCAACCGCAACCATACGCAACCTCGCGGACCCGGAGCTGGCTCAAATCCCAATAATCGCCATGACAGCCAACGCCTTTGAGGAAGACAAACAGAACGCCTTTAACGCCGGAATGAACGGCCACGTCGCCAAGCCCATCGATATGGAAAAATTACTCTCAGCCATCAATCAGGTTTAACCGTGGAATATACGCATCATTACGCTTCTCCCCTTGGCGGCATTACCCTGGCCTCTGACGGCGAGGCGTTGACCGGCCTGTGGTTTGACGGGCAAAAATACTTTGCCGCGACCCTGGACCCGGAGCACGAAGAAAAGCCTCTCCCGGTATTTGCGGAAGCGGACAGGTGGCTCGCTGTTTATTTCAGTGGAAGGGACCCTGGCTTTACTCCGCCCCTGAACATGAAAACAACTGAGTTTCGCAAGGCGGTTTGGGAGCTTCTGCTCACCATCCCCTTCGGCCGCACAATGACCTATGGTGAGCTTGCGGCAAGGCTGGCGCAACAAATGGGCATGGAAAAAATGTCCGCCCGGGCAGTCGGCGGAGCGGTTGGCCACAATTCCATCTCCCTCATCATTCCCTGCCACAGGGTAATCGGCGCTGACGGCGCCCTCACCGGATATGCCGGCGGAATCGAACGGAAGGAAAAACTCCTCAGACTTGAAGCCGCCCCGGGTGATTTCAAAATAGCCTATTGACGGCCGGAGCTTGATAAAATATAATCAACTAAACAACAAAAAGAAGACATATAAAACAGAAAACGGGAATTAATAATGCCGCATAACACAAAACCGGCAAACCGTATATGCTGAAGGGAGCGAACAAATGGGTTTTACATTTACAGTCATCATAATCCTGCTGATCATCGTTGTTCTCATCCGCAACATCAGAATCGTTCAGCAGTCACACGCCGTCGTCATCGAGAGACTCGGAACCTTTTCCACTGTCTGGCACGCGGGGCTTCACATAAAAATCCCCCTCATAGACCGGATGGTTAAAAACGTTACCCTTAAGGAGCAGGTTCTTGATACTCCTCCGTCCGATGTTATCAGCAAGGACAACGTCGGAATTTCGGTGGACTCCGTCGTGTACTATCAGATTACCGACCCAAAACTCTATACATACGGCATTGAGCAGCCGGTGTTCGCCCTGGAGAACCTTACCGCCACAACTCTTCGAAACATAATCGGTGAGCTGGAGCTCGATGAGTGCCTCACCTCGCGTGACATTATAAACACCAAGATGCGGGCGATTCTTGACGAGGCGACCGATCCCTGGGGAATTAAGGTTACCCGTGTTGAGCTCAAGAACATTCTTCCCCCGCAGGAAATCCGCTCTGCAATGGAAAAGCAGATGAAGGCTGAGCGTGAGCGCCGTGAGGCGATTCTCCGTGCCGAGGGCGAAAAGAAGGCCGCCATATTAACGGCTGAGGGCGAAAAGGAAGCTGCTGTTCTTCGCGCCGAAGCGCAGAAGATTCAGCTGGTGAAGGAGGCCGAGGGTCATTCCGAATCAATCAGACTCCATAAGCAGGCTGACGCTGACGGAATAAGGATGCTCTCTGAGGCCGGAATGACAACCGATCAGATTGTAACGCTCCGCAGCCTCGACGCGTTTACCGCCGCGGCTGACGGCAAAGCCACAAAGATAATCATTCCAAGCGAGCTGCAGGGTATTGCCGGTCTCGCGTCCGGAATTGTGGAAGCGTCCAAAAACTGAGCCGGATACTTTCACAATATAAGCACAGTCACACACTGACGGATTAAATGGTTCCAACGTGGTGGCTGTGCTTTTTCGTTGACAAGCATTTGAAAATATGGGATTATAAAGCTCAACCGATAAAATTGAGTCAGGGATATTTTATGAAAAAATCTAAAAATCCAATCGAAGCTATCCACGTCTTGCTCAAGCAGCCTAAAATGCTGCGGCGCATTGTAATGACGGTGTTCGGCGTCCTCATCTGCGGGGCGTCGTGCGGCATCTTCAAGGCGTCAGCGCTGGGAGTCGATCCGTTTCAGGTGTTCTGCTGGGGGATGGCGAATGTGGTGCCGATTCCGTTCGGAACTCTATACACCATCATCAATATCGTCCTGCTGTGCGCGATGCTGATTGCGGACCGGCACTATGTCGGGCTGGGGACGCTGATCAATCTCTTCCTCCTCGGCTATGTCGTGCAATGGAGCACCGGCCTTGTCACCGCCCTCTTTCCAAATCCGTCCCTCCCGGTGAGGGTAGCCCTCCTGCTCGTTGCGATTCCGATTATGTGCCTGTCCTCCGCACTGTACTTCACCGCCGATCTCGGCGTCTCAACCTATGACGTATGGGCGCTGCTGCTGGACAAAAAGACCCGCTTCCCCTTTCGTGTCCTCCGCATCTGCACGGATCTGTGCTGCGTTGTGGCCGGCTTTCTTCTGCTCGGGCTGAGACCGGCCGGCGTCCTCGGCGTGGGCACCATCATCACAGCCCTGTTTATGGGACCCCTCGTTGATTTCTTCAACCGGAAGGTCGCACGCCCGCTGCTGGCTTACGAATAACTAAGCGTTAGCGCGCCTTGAACCATGCACCTATTCAAAATGCACAAAAACCAGGGACGAATTTTAGCAACTTTAACGGGAATTAATTTCCTTAAAGTATGATATAATATAAAATCAAGTTATTGTAGCAGTAATATTCCAACGGCGATCTCATGGACTGAAAGCCGGCAAATAAAAAAGTAATAAAAATGGAGGTGAAACAGATGAAGTACTTTGTAAACGACAGCTGCATCGGTTGCGGAATGTGCAACGGCCTTTGCCCGAACGTGTTCTCAATGAACGATGACGGTCACGCTCAGGCAATAACGGGAGATGTTAATCCCGCTGACGAGGCGGACGCTGCCGCGGCCATGGACAACTGTCCGGCCGGAGCAATTGAGGAAAAATAATCAGCATAACATTCAAGCTCAGGAGACAGTGTAAAAGCTGCCTCCTGAGCTTTATCCCGCTTTGCGCGGGTTAAAATGCCAAATAACAAAAAGTCTCCGGGGGCACTTTGATTTCGCTATTAAAGATGATATAATTCACCCAACAGGAAAAAACACTCTTTGGAGATTTAATTTTCATCAGGAGAAGCGGATAATGAAGAAAACAAGAGAATTTGATTTCGTCCGTGAAAATATTCCCGTAATAATCGACTATATCAAGCAGAGTTCCAAAGTGAATCCAAGGGACAAGGATGCGCTCATGGCAAGTCTCGCCCTGGAGGATATCCTTGACCTGATGCTCCAAAGGTCAACCACCGCGGACAAGCGCATTAAGGTCGAGATAATCCGCTTCGCCGGAAAGGTTACTGCAAGGCTGAGCTGCGAGGGGACTCCCTTCGAGGTCTGCGACATTAAGGGCCTTTATGATATAGATGAGCTTGACGGGCCCACGGCTGATGCCGTAAGGAAGCTGACGGCGAAGCTGTTTGATGACCGGCTGAGCATTACTCATTCGCTTGGGCTCAATATCTGCAGACTGACTCTTAAGGAGAGGACGAAAAACAGCCTCCTGTCTACCTTTATCGGGCTTATATCAGGCCTCCTTGTGGGCCTTGCCATCAAAAATCTCTGCCCGGAGAGCGTTTCCTCGTTCCTGGGAACGCAGATTTTCGCCTCCGGTTCATCAATGTTTACAAATGCGCTCAAGGCGATTGTTGCCCCGCTGGTGTTTTTCTCAATTGCGTCAGGAATCGCTGAGCTGGACGACATAAAAAACCTCGGCCGGATTGCAGCCAAGGTTATGACGGGCTATTTTTTCACGTCGCTGGTCGCCGTCGCGGTGGGCTTTGGAATTTTCTATCTGTTCCCAATCGGCGACCCCTCCCTTGCGGATGCGGTTTCCGAAATCAGCCAATCCACGCAGCAGGCCGCCCAAGACATTGATGTCTCACTCATAGACACCATAACCGCGATTATCCCGTCTGACATCATAACGCCCTTTAAAGAGGCAAAGATGCTTCAGATCATATTCCTCGCCGTTCTTTGCGGAATGGCAATTTCCATGCTCCCGGAAAAATTCGCGGTGGTGAAAACGGCCGTCTCCGGGTTGGGGGATATGTTTTCAATCATTACGGGGATTATAATCAAATTCATGCCCCTTGCGGTTTTCTGCGCAATGGCGAAGCTTATAATCAGCATCGACTTCGAGGATTTGCTTGGCATATTCACAATTATCCCCGTTTACTATTTCGGCGCGCTGGTGATGCTGGTGTTCTATGGACTGCTTATTCTTGTCCTGGGGCGCCTGAATCCACTGCTGTTTTATAAAAAATATTCTCCCGCCATGCTCACGGGCTATTCTCTCGCCGCCAGCAGCCCGTCCATGCCGATGTCATTAAAATGCTGCGACAGTCTTGGAATTTCGCACCGGATAAGCTCATTTTCAATTCCTCTGGGGGCAACAATAAATATGGACGGAGGCAGCGTTTTCCTTGTTTTAACCGCCCTGTTTATGACACGGATTTTCGGCATTAAGATCAACGCCTCCGAGGCCTCAACGATTATCATCGCGGTGCTGGCCTTGTCTATCGGAGCGCCCGGCGTTCCGGGAGCAACTCTCGTGTGCGCGGCGTTTCTGCTGCCGCAGGTCGGCGTTCCAACTGAAGCAATAAGCCTGATAACCGGCATTTATCCCCTTCTGGGAATGGCGCTCACGGTCATTAATATAACGGGCGACGCGGCAATCTCTTCAATCGTGGCCCGGTCCGAAAATATGCTGGACATGGAGCAATACCGGTCGTAGGGTCCGCAGTCTGTTGGACTGCGGAACTATATTCGTTCCTATCGGCGCCCAGCCCGCGTCCCGGTCTTGTTGCGCCGGGAAACGAGTTATATTCTGCAGAGCAGAATGATATTTCTGCGAAACGATATTCATGCTGCGCATGAGCTGTGGGAACGAATATAATATCGTTCGCCGGAGGCGAATATCGCTGTGACGAAGTCACAATATCGTTTGGCGAAGCCAAATATCGTCTCTTGGAATACCTTCTCACTGCGACTCGCTAAACGGAGATTCAAATTCGCATGCAATTTTGTTAAAACTGCCCACTTGAGATTTTTGACCGGCTGATTTAGAATACCTCAAAATGCAACAGCCTTGTTAACCAAATAGAAATAAGTCAAACGGCGTAGTCTATTGTTTATAACAGCAGACTGCGCCATTTTAATATTATTTCGGAGGTTATATTTATGCCTAAAACAAAAACACAGGGAATTGTATTCGGAGTCATCATGTCGTATGCCATGGCCATTGGAATGGAAGTTTACAACATGGCAATCAAAATGGGCTTCAACCTTACAGAGGGCTCCGGCTTTTCCTCAATGACCAACATCGTGTTCCGGGAAGCGCTGAAGGAAGCTCTTTATATGGGAGTTTTCGTCTTTATTTTCTCCAACCTTTGGGGAAACAGAATCGGCGAAAGGTTTATGGAAAAGCATTGCAATCCGGAAAAGGATAATCCGTACTTCTGCCAGCTTATGCGTCAGGCGGGAACGGTCAGCATTATGTGTCCCACAATGAGCATGGTCGCGGCGATACTTTTTAATATCATCCTGGCCGGACAGCCTGTTTATCAGTTGCCGGCTATATGGGTTGGAACCTTCCTGAAGAATTTCCCGATGGCCTTTTTCTGGAACATGTTCGCCGCCGCTCCGTTCACCCACTGGATTTTCGAGAAAATCTTCAGTTCACCGGACCGGCCCTGAAAGAACCTCTCGCCCACCGTCACTAATTCCCCTTGTACCTTGCACCTTGCGAGATTTTGTTAAAATTGCCCTTTGAAAATCGGAATTTCCTTTGTTATAATGCTCGAGCATCATAAATAAGACTCGAATGACACATGTATTGCCCGCCAAGGCATGTAAATCTGATAACAATTCGCAGATTTGCAAGCCTCCCGGGAGTGTACGTGTGTTTTTTTGCGCCTTAACAAGGAAAAGGAGATATTAACATGCCAAGAAACCAGTTTCAGCGAATGATATTTGCCCTGCTCACGGTCATCATTACCGTGCACGGCTATATATTCTACAGTCTATATGTAATTAACGGCAGCACACTTATGAATGTTACCGGTCAGTCAAGTGTGCTTAAGGCAATCAATGCCCAGGGCGGTGTTTATATGTTTGGGAATATGCTCCCCATATGGGCCGTTGTCCTGGTCGAATTCTGCTGCGCCTATCTGCTTGAGGTCCTTATGGGCAGCCCCATGTCCTTCAAGCTCGCCTGCAGAGTGTTCGACCCCCGTAAGAATCACCCGATGATTTTTGAAAGCGCCATCATCTGCGCAACAGTCGGCATTATGTGCCCCGCAATGAGTTTCCTCGCCGCATGGTTCTATTATCCGTATTATTCCGGCTTTAACCTGCTCACGTTGCTTGCCAACTGGATAAAGCTGGTCTGCTTAAACTTCCCCTTTGCATACTTCACCCAGCTTTTCTTCATTCAGCCACTGGTCCGCGTCCTCTTCAAGGCAATATTTGCCAAGGATATAAAGGCTCGTGAGCAGAGTCAGGCTGATGCTGAAGCTCGCGGCGAAAAGCTCAGACCTGCAGACGAAATGGATGCCATTGCAGATATCTGGAAGCGCATAAACGAGCTGGATGCGGACATTGGTCACGAACACCGCAAGCGCAAGGAGCTTGAGCGCAAGATAACCTCAGATTAACTGCTTCAGAGCATTGTTCTATGCACCTTGAGCAGCATACAGCGTAAAAAACTTCAACCTCTTCCTCCCGTCGATTCGCAATTGACCAAATTCATCCGGCTGCGAAGTATAATGGGTTCATACAATAAAAAGGAGATAACACAAATGGTAACCTATGAAGAAGCGCTGAAAATCGCTCTGAGCAAAAGACCTGACATAAACACCTGCCAGGAATATGACAAGGGCTATTGGTTCTTTGACAAATACTACGATGGTGAAGGGGACAGCTTCATCGTCGTAACCAAGGACACCGGTGAGACAATGAATTTCGTGTCCTTCATTCACAAATATCACCCGAACCCGAAGTTCAAAAAGAGAGAGAAGCTAGAGTGATTGTTCCGCGTTGCACGTTCTCGCCCTGTGCCTTCATTCCGCATTCCTAATTACCCTAACCACTAACCCTTAATCATCACGCTCTGTGGCCAAGCACCCACTCCAGCAGCTCCTCATAACTCATGGACCCGTCAGCAACAGACATTCCCACGGTTACCAGCTCCTCGTTGGTGCACTCAATTCTAATCCCATTTACCTCCAGGAATGTCAGCATAACATACATTCCTATTCTTTTGTTTCCGTCCACAAAGGCATGATTGGAAACGAGCGTGTAGCCCAGTCTTGCGCCCTTTTCCTCCTTGGTAGGATAGAATTCCACCCCGCCAAAGCCGGAAAAGGCGTTTTCCAGCGCAGACTCAAGCAACGCCTCATCCCTTACGCCTATGCTTCCTCCGGTTTCCTCTGCAATCAGCTTGTGCAGAAGCAGAACCTTTTCTTTTGAAAACTTAATCATTTCGCCAGCTCCAGAAACGCCGGTTTATACTTCTTTAGTATTCTGGCGGCGACGAAGTCAATTTTTTCATCGTCACTCATTTCAATAATCGGGGATTGCTCAATATCAACAAGCAAAAATTTCGGCTTGCTGCCCTTAAATATAACTGCCTGCCCGGACCGCTCAGCTATTTTAACGGCCTTGGAGAAGTTCTGGTTTGTTTCGGAAATCGAAATGATATTATTGGAATTAATCAGCAATTCACTCACCTCTACACATATTATATACAAAAATTAGCTAATATTCAAGCTATTAATGAACGAAGAGCGATGAGTGATGAATCCCGTTATGCGTTTCGCGTTTCGCGTTGCACGTTCTCGCCCTGCACCTGCTTTCTTAGCCTATCTGAGTAAATTTAACATACAGCGGGAACAACTTCAATGGTATTTCCGTTGACAAGATTTTTGAAATATGGGATTATAAAGGCAAACATAAACCGGAACAGGAGAAACACCATGTCAAGGGAAACAAACATAGCAGTATTCGAAGATACAGAGCGCTTCTGCGGAACCAACAGCAGTATTATAAAAAGAATAGAAGACGCAAGAGCAGGGCAGACTATCTATCCGGAAAACGGGACAGTACAGGGCGTATCATTGGACAGATACGCGGAGGAAGCGAACGTGCTTGTATCTGGCAAACGTACTTTCGAGGCAGCCTCAGTATATAAAGACCGGAAAGTCGCTGTGCTCAACTTCGCCTCGGCTACGCATCCGGGCGGAGGCGTGGTGAACGGCTCAAACGCGCAGGAGGAATGCCTCTGCCGGTGCTCCGACCTGTATTTCTGTCTTAACACCCGGCCAATGTGGGACGGCTTCTACAACCCTCACCGTGCGGAACGCAATCCGCTTCATAATGACGATATTATCTATACACCGGGCATAACTGTTTTCAAAACCGATACGGCCATTCCTGAAATTATGCCTGCGAGAATGTGGTACGATGTTAACGTCATAACCTGCGCGGCACCAAACCTTAAAAGCAATCCCCAAAAGAAGGACGAGCCATACCCCATAAGCGATAAAGACCTGTATGACCTGCACGTGAAGCGCTTTAAACGGATTCTGGAAGTGACATCCGCAGAGGGCAATGAGGCGGTTATCCTCGGAGCCTTTGGCTGCGGAGCGTTCAGAAACGACCCGAAGGTTGTTGCCGAAGCCGCGTATACAGCCACACGGGAATTCCTGCACGCGTTCCGAACAATCGAGTTTGCGGTATACTGCAGGCGGGGCGCGGAAAATGAAAACTATAACGCCTTTTCGAAGGCATTCCAAAAAGCGCAGGCAAAGAAGGACATTTTATGAAAAAGGCGTATATATTTCCCGGCATTGGCTACAGCTGTGACAGGTCGCTGCTGTATTTTTCCGGAAGGCTTGCATCGGAAT
>R11__coassemble_168_pt1 | contig 48156 bp, 39 predicted proteins | sample R11__metabat2_low_PE_045 | metagenome-assembled genome bin R11
CAAAGAGAGGTTCGATTACCACGTTGGAAAAATCGATCTTTTCTTCGACTACAGGGGCAGCTTCAACAGGAGCCACAGCAGCCTTCTCAATCTTCTTGTCAGAGTCCAAAGGTTTCATTGTCGGGAAAAGAAGCACGTCTCTGATTGCGGGGCTGTTAGTCAGCAGCATTACCAGCCTGTCTATTCCATAGCCGATGCCGCCCGTGGGAGGCATGCCGATTTCAAGGGCGTTAAGGAAGTCCTCGTCAGTGTGGTTGGCCTCCTCGTCCCCTGCGGCCGCGGCTTCGTCCTGGGCCTTGAAGCGCTCCCGCTGATCAATTGGATCGTTCAGCTCGGAATAGGCGTTGCACATCTCCCAGCCGTTAATAAACAGCTCAAAACGCTCAACATAGTCCGGCTTGTCCGGCTTGCGCTTTGTAAGGGGAGAAACATCAACCGGGTGGTCCATAATGAACACAGGCTGAATCAGCTTGTCCTCGCAGAACTCCTCGAAAAACAGGTTTAGTATGTCGCCTTTTTTGTGCCGTTCCTCATATTGCACATGATGCTCATCGGCAGCCTTCCTGGCCTCGGCGGTGTCAGCAATTTGGTCAAAGTCCACTCCGGCGTATTTCTTAACGGCGTCAATCATGGTAAGACGCTCAAAAGGCTTGCCCAGGTCAATCTGATTGTCTCCGTATGTAATAAGCGTTGTGCCGCATACCTCCTGAGCAAGATACCTGAACATATTCTCCGTCAGATCCATCATGCCGTGGTAGTCAGTATACGCCTGATACAGCTCCATAAGAGTGAATTCCGGGTTGTGGCGCGTGTCCACTCCCTCGTTGCGGAAAACTCTGCCAATCTCATAAACCTTCTCAAGGCCGCCTACGATTAGCCGCTTTAGATACAGCTCCAGGGATATTCTGAGCCTTACGTCCTCGTCCAGGGCGTTATAGTGGGTCTCAAATGGTCTTGCGGCTGCGCCTCCGGCGTTTGCCACAAGCATGGGAGTTTCAACCTCCATGAAGCCAATGCCGTCAAGATACCGTCTGATGGAGCTGATGATTTTAGACCTTTTGACGAAGGTATCCTTTACCTCCGGGTTCATAATCAAATCCACATAGCGCTGACGGTAGCGCATGTCAACGTTTGTTATGCCGTGGTACTTTTCCGGCAGGGTCTTCAGACTCTTTGAAAGCAGAGTTACCTTCTCCGCGTGGACAGATATCTCCCCTGTTTTCGTCTGAAAAACATATCCCAAAACGCCAACAATGTCACCGATGTCCAGCTTTTTAAAGTCAGCGTATTCCTCCTCGCCAACCGAGTCCCTTGCCACATAGCACTGGATTGAGCCCTGCAGATCCTGAACATTGCAGAAGGACGCCTTGCCCATAACACGCTTAGACATAAGGCGGCCTGCAATTGAAACCTGCTTTTCGTTCAGCTCCTCGAAGCCGTCCTTAATCTCAGCGCTGTGATGGGTTACAGAGTATTTTGTTATTGTGAAGGGATCGCAGCCACGCTCCTGAAGAGCCTTCAGCTTTTCAAGACGTACCTTGAAAAGCTCCTCCGGCTCCTGCTCGGTGGCATTGGCGCTATTCTGTTTAACCTGATCACTCATAATTACTTGTTTGTAACCTTAAGAATCTTGAACTGCAGCTTTGCGCCGTTGGGAGCTTCAACTGTAACAGTCTCGCCCTTCTTGTGGCCGTGAAGAGCCTGGCCGAGAGGTGAATCGTCTGAAATTCTGCCCTGACGGGGATCAGCCTCCTGGGAGCCTACCATTTCGAGCTTGGTCTTTTCGTTTTCTTCAACGTCAAGAACTTCAATAACGCTGCCGAGAGTTACGCTGTTTTTGGGCAGGTCAGCCTGAACTTCCTCGTCGGTAATCTGGGCGTTTTCAATAAGGTCCTTCAGCTCAGCAATGTGAGAATAAAGCTTGCCCTGCTGCTCCTTTGCCTCGTCATATTCGCTGTTTTCGGAAAGGTCGCCGAAGGAGCGGGCTTCCTTAATAAGCTCTGCAACCTCCTGGGTCTTAACGGTTTCGAGCTCAAAAAGCTCAGCCTTGAGAGCGTCAAGTCTCTCCTGGCTCATTTTGTATCTGCTTGCCGGTGCTGCCATAGTATATTATCCTCTCTTATATGAATATTTTTATTATAAACAAATTTATCAGCTCAAAATTCTGAGCGCTTCCATCAGCTGCGTATCCTCCGAGGTTGCGCCTGTTCCGTCGCTTGAGCCAAGTGTACCCTCCGTTGTTCCAACGGTTGACGGGTCGTCATTATATAGAATCGTGTCAGGAATAACGCCGCCGTTTTTTGAAATATCAACACCCTTTGCCGTTAAATATGTCATGGTTGATATTCTCGCCGCGCTCCCGTCGTCCAGCTCGAAGGTCTCCTGAATACGTGTCATGCCGGTGGTCGGGTCGCCCATTATTGTGGCCCAGTTGAATTCCTGCAGGACCGCCGCGAAAACCTCCGCCTCCGCGTATGTCCCTGAGTTTACCAGGACAACCATGGGGATTGAAAGAGACATGGCGTCAGATTCAGTAACCTCGCCTTTGCCTGTTTTGTCAACCAGTGAATACAGCTCGCCGCTGGGAAGAAGATAATCCAGCAGCTTTGCAATTTCCATTGAAAGTCCGCCTGCGTTGTTTCGCACGTCTATGCATATTGCCGAGGCGTTGTTTGCAAGCAGATCTTCAATGGCGTTAATCGCGTCCTGTCCGCTGCCCGCTTCGAAGTTGGAAATCTGAATATATCCCGCCTCAGTCTTTTCAAGGCGGTATGAAACAGCGGAAACATATGTTGCCGTGCAGTCAACAGACAGCTCTGTTTTGTCGCTCAGGCCGATTGTGAACACCTCATTGGTGCGGGACCGTATCAGCTGGCGGACATCATCAATGTCAGAGTCCATAACGGAAACACCGTCTATGCTTGTAATAACCGAGCCTGCCAGCAGTCCCGCGTTTGCAGCCGCTGACCCCGGAGTTACGGAAACGACCTGAAAGCCGCCGCCGCTGTTTTTCATAATCGACATGCCTATGTCAGAATAGTCGTTTGATGAATACAGCTGATATGACGTATACGCGTCCGGAGACATATAGTAGCTCCAGGTGTCACCCAGACCGTTAACAATAGCCTCCGAGGCGGAGTCTGTCATGGAGTCGTCAGTGACCTCGTCAATAAAGTGCTCCTGAACAATCTTCTTCAGCTCAATATATCTGCTTGCCTCTTCATAATCAGTCTCGCCGCCGACGCTTTCAATAACCTTTGAATGAGTTACGAATATCGACGCGGCAACCGAGATTATTAAAACCGGCAGAACAAATTTAAGCTTAAGCTTCAGGTTGAAAAATTTCTTTAACAGTCTGCCAATTGCTGCCAGCAGACCAAGAAGCAGGTCGCCCAAATAATCATCCCTTCTGAATTACATTATGATTTGCCGAGCAGCATTTTGCCGCCCGGCAATATTAAATTTAAATATAATTAATCAGCTTGCGTCAGCGGCGCCCTCTTCAAGCTCGTAGCCACCGAAGAACTGCAGCGGATCGATGCAGTTGGCGGTCCCTGAGCCGCCTGATCTCACCTCAAAGTGAAGATGAGTGCCTGTGGCAGAGCCTGTTGAACCGCAGCCGCCTACAGTCTGGCCCTGGGAAACAGCCTGACCCTGTGAAACCGCTACGCTTGACATATGCCCATAAAGAGTATATGTGCTGTTGCCGTGGTCAATTATGACGCAGTTGCCATAGCCGCCGTTCCAGCCTGCGAGAACAACCGTTCCGCTGTCAGCGGCCACAATAGCGCTGCCCTCAAGACCGAAGCCGTCTATATCAACTCCGGAATGGAAGCTTCCCCAGCGGTATTTCATCGTGGAGGAAACTCTGTGGCTTGCCGGGAAGGGCCAGATATATGAGCCGGTGCCTGAAACGTATGTATATGATGTTCCGCCGGAGGATGAGGAGCCTGACTCTCCGCTCTCCCCTGACTCAGTCGAGCCGCCTGACGCCGCCTGCTGAGCGGCCGCCTTCTGGGCTTCATATGCGGCAATAAAGTTGGAAACACTGGCTGACGCGGCGGCAAGCTGGGCCTCAGCTGCCTTCTGCTCCTCTTCAGCCTCTTCAATCTCCGCTGCAAGCTCCTCAAGACGGGCCTCAGACTCGGCTATATCCTCTTCAAGGGCAGCCTTCTCGTCTTCAAGCTCAGCCTTGTTGTCCTCGCATTCGGCCTTATATTCTTCATACTCGGCCTTAATGTTCTCAAGCTCCTCTCTTGCCTCCTGCAGCTGGTCATAGAGAGTGACGTCACTGTCCATAACATCGCCATAATCGTCAAGAGCGGTAAGCAGACTTGGGAAGTCCTCCGCGTTAAGGATTACCGTGAGGATATTATATCCGCCGTTTTCCTCCATGGCGCGGAGTCTTGTTCTGTATTTCTGCAGCTGAGTTTCCTCGCGCTCCTGGGCAGCATCAACCTCTTCGCCCTTTGCGGCGATCATCTGGTCATACAGAGCAATCTGGGCTTCAATCAGCTCAATTTCCTCCGCGGCCGCCTCGTTCTGCTCCTCAAGAGCCAGCTTTTCCTCAATAACCTCTGACTGCTCGTTTTTCAGTGACTCAAGACGGCTTTTAATGTCAGAAAGAGAGGAGCTGGCGGCCGACTTCTTGTCCTGCAGCTCCTGGAGCTCGGAGTCATAGTCAGCCGAAGCAAGCACGGGAATTACGCTTGCCACCAGAGACAGCAGCAGCAGCGCCGCCATGATCATCGCTATTATTCTGATAACCTTTTTCTGTTTCATTTATACCTTAAGATAATTTCTTATTGCGTTTACGCCACCGAACAGACCAACAACCCCGCCAACGGCAAGATAGAACCCGCCGATATAAAGCTTGACGTTTTCAAATGGAACAACGTTAAGGAAGGAGCCGGTCATCGCCTGAACCAGCTGGCCCGTCACCGCGTCATAAACGCCCCACATAATAAAGAACCCGATAACCGCGCCCAGCAGACCAAGAATAAGACCTTCAATGATGAACGGCATTCTGATGAACGCGTTGCTTGCGCCGATCATTTTCATAATGCCAATCTCCTCACGCCTGCTGAAGGTTGCAAGCTTAATGGTGTTTGACATAATGAAGAAGGAAATGAATATAAGAACAACGATTAATACCATTGAAATTACGCTCATTATATTGCGGACCTTAACAAAGCTGTCAGCATAGTCGGTGTGAGCGTTTACCTTGTCTATTCCGTTAATCTCCAGCAGGTCGCTCTGAGTCTTGGCCATGTCGGCAATATCAACAAGCTGAATGACGAATCTGTTTCTGAAAACGGAAGCGTCAACTCCCTCCATCAGCTCCTCGTCATAGTTGCCCATGAAGTTTTCCATTGCCTGCTCCCGGTTAACAAACTCAGCGGAAGCAATATTGTCAATGGCGTTTACCTGGCTTGAAAGCGCCTTCGCCTGCTCGTCTGTATAATCCTCGTTTACAAAGGCGATTATTTCGTTCTGATCCTCAAGGTCGGAAATCAGCTTGTCTATGTTTACCGAAACGAGGGATACGCTGCCCATAATAATCAGGCAGGCGATTATAATTGTGACCGTGGCGAAGGACATAAAGCCATGCTTGAATATGTTTTTAAAGCCCTCGCCTATTAAATATAAAATCCTGTTCATCAGTTATAATACCCATCCATTCCGTCACTTATCAGGTGGCTTTCGTCTATGGATATAACACGCTTTGAAAGCGCGTTGACGAGCTCCTTTTCATGGGTTACAACAAGAACCGTCGTCCCCAGCTCGTTGATTTTTTCAAACAGGAGCATCAGCTCAAGTGAGCGCGCCGGGTCCAGGTTGCCTGTAGGCTCGTCGGCAACAATCATTCTCGGGCTGTTAACAAGCGCCCTGGCGATTGCGACTCTCTGCTGCTCGCCGCCGGAAAGCTGGTTTGGCTTCCGCTTTTCGCGGCCCGAAAGTCCAACCAGGTCAAGCACATATGGAACACGCCTGCGGATATCCCTGTTCTTTGCTCCGATAATTCTCATTGCAAAGGCCACATTGTCATAAACCGTCATGTTGTCAATGAGTCTGAAGTCCTGGAACACAACTCCCAGTGTTCTTCTCATCTTCGGCAGCTTGTGGCGGCGAATTCTGACCATGTCAAAGTCGTTAACAATAACTGACCCTGATGTGGCGCGGATTTCACCGGTTATGAGCTTCATAAGGGTCGTCTTGCCTGAGCCCGAGGGGCCAACAAGGAAAACGAACTCTCCGTCTTCAATCCGGAAGCTTACATCATCAAGAGCTATGGTTTTGCTGTTGTCATATACCTTGGTGACGTGGTTCATTTCTACCATAGTGAAAATTTCTCCTGAAAATTACTTTCTCAGCCCGCCGCCGGTTATATACTGGCCGGCCTTAAGCGTGTCAACATACTGTCTTACCATCATTGCAACCTTAAAGACAATGGCGTGGTCAAATTCCCTAAGGTCAAGTCCGGTAAGCTTTTTGATTTTTTCAAGTCTATATACCAGTGTGTTTCTGTGAACATACAGCTTGCGTGAGGTTTCCGATACGTTCAGATTGTTCTCGAAGAACTTGTTAATCGTCTCCAGAGTGTCCTCGTCCAGGGTTTCAAGCGGATTCTTTTTGAACACCTCGTTCAGGAACATCTCACAAAGAGTCGTCGGCAGCTGGTAAATGATTCTGCCAAGACCGAGATTATCATATCTGTGAATGGAATTGTCCTGGTCAAATATGTTGCCAACGTCAATTGAAACCTGAGACTCCTTGTATCGGTCAGCCAGCTCTCTGATATGATAGGCTATTGTGCTGATGCCAACAGTTGTCTCAACTCCCAGCTCCTCACGGAGAACCTCCTGAATATGCTCAGCGTCCTCAACGGCGAGCCCGTAGTCCTCTCCCTCGCCCAGATTCTTGATTACGACAATGTCAGACTCGTTCATGTTAATAACAAAGTCGTTCTGCTTGTTGGGATACAGCCGGGAGACAACCTCCACCGCGGCCACGTCAGGAACACCGTTCTGACGGACAAGAATTGCAATTCTGTTGTCGTCAGTTACGAAGTGAAGCTCCTTTGCCCTGACATATACGTCACCGGGAAGAATATTGTCTGAAATAATATTTTTAATAAAGGCGGCCTTGTTGTGCTTTTCGTCATAGTTAATCCGGTTTTCAACAAAGGCAACCGTTGCAAGCGTCAGGAACTTCTCAGACTCCGTTGACGTGTCGTTAATATAAGCCACATAGTCAATTCTGCCCCCGTCTGAAACAATGGGCTTAAAAAGTCTGCCCAGAGCGTTGACGATTTGGTCGTCAGTAAAAACGAGGTCCTTAAAATCCTGCATTCTGCTGCCTGTAAGCTGGGGATCGTCGCAGCAGACTATATAGCCACGGTCGTCAACAACGCCAAAGCCGCATGTAATTACCTCCTTCATCTGAAGGATTACACTCTGAAACATTCTGTTAGCCATTTCTCTCTTGTCTCCAATTACTGTCAAATTGAACAATAAATTTCTTCCACATACTCGTGCTATATTACTATAACATTTGTGAAAATGCAACAGAAATTTGGCTTGATTTTTGTATAGTTTTTAAAGTTTGTCGTCGTTGTGCTCAAAAACAGGGGTCGATTTTAATGCAATTTTAATAAATTTTACGAGAAAATTTTGTCGATTTCCTTTTGTGACAATTCAACAAAACCACCCTCCGGCATATCCTCCGGCAGTGTCAGAGAGCCGATAGACAGACGCTTTAACGCCGTAACGCGCTTCCCTCTGGAGGCAAGCATTCTTTTGACCTGGTGATATTTCCCTTCATAAACCGTTACCAGGCACTGCCTCCCCGTCAGCGGCTCCAGCTCAGCTGGCAGGCACCGGAGCCCGTCAGCAAGCACAAGCCCCGCCCTGAAGGCTTCAACGTCCTCTCCGGTTACCGGAAGCTCTGTTTCGGCAAGATAAACCTTTTTAATGTGCTGCCTTGGCGAAATTATCCTGTGAGCCAGGTCCCCGTCACTTGTAATAATCAAAAGGCCGGTGGTGTCCTTGTCAAGCCTTCCGGCCGGCATTGCTCCCTCTCTGACCAGCTCCCTTGGCAGCAGGTCAAGCACGGTTTTCTGCTTGCTGTCTCTGGCCGCGGTCAAAACTCCCGCCGGCTTATTCAGCATTACAGTAACAGAGCTTCTGTATGTCAGCTCATAGCCGTCAAAGGCAACAACGTCCGTCTCCGGGTCGATTTTCATTTCCGGGTCGTTAACAGCGGCTCCGTTAACATGAGCACGGCCGCATTTTACTGCGGCCTTCAGCTCCTTGCGGGACAGTTCTGTTTTTTCAGAAAGAAATCTGTCCAGACGCATCATATTTTATATTTCACGGTATACATATCAAGCTTTTCATCAAAGAAGCGGTTGTGCATGTTCTTGATATTCTCCGAATAGTCGTGGGCCTGGAACTCGTCCTTCTCCTTCAGCTCGATCATTGCGATTGCAATGTTTGAGCAATGGTCGGCCACACGCTCGCAGTTGTTGATTATGTCATTGAACACGAAGCCCTGGTTCAGTGAGCAAATTCCCTGCTTCATTCTGTCAACATGGCGGAGCTTCATCTCTCCGGTAATATTGTCAATTACCTCCTCCAGCGGCTCAACGGAATACTGGTTGGAGTCATCGTCATTAATAAAGCCGGTGAACGCGATTTCAAGAATTTCATTCAGCGCGGCAATGAGCGTGTCAATCTCGCTCTTCGCCTGGTCGGAAAATACAATTTTCTTTGTGTGAATTTCTCTGGCGCTTTCGGCAATGTTAAGAGAGTGGTCTGAAATTCGCTCCAGGTCAGTAATAACATGCAGGAATTCAGAAACCTCCTCGCTCTGCTTCTGAGTCAGCTCAGCTCCGGTCACCTTGAGCAGGTAGTTGCCAAGCTTGTCCTCATAGCGGTCCACATAATCCTCCAGCTCGGTAACGAAGTTAAAGCCGGCGTCGGAGTAATTGTCAATCAAGGCGAGAGCGTCAGTAATGTTCTGCCGTGACTTGTTCGCCATTGCGTTTGCCGTCTGGCGGCATGCCTCAACAGCCAGCGCCGGGTGCTGCAGGAAGCGTTCATCAAGCCTGTCAAAGTCTTCGTTCGCGGCCTTCTCCTGCGCGCTTTCCTTGACGATTTTGTCAAGCCACTTCTCAATTGCTCCCGTGAACGGCAGCAGCGCGAAGGTTGAAACCGTGCGGAAAATGGTGTTAACAGCGGCGATATCCACTGTGTTAACAACGCTGTTCATAAAGCCGAAGTGAGCAAAGGCGTTAACAGCATAAAAGGCCACGCCGCATATAACAGCGCCCAGAACGCTGATTATGAGATATGCATAAGCGGACCGCTTGCCGTCCACCTTCGCTCCCATGCCGGAAAGCAAAACAGGAACAGCCGCGCCAATGCCAATGCCAAGGAGCATCGGGTATGCGATTGCAAAGGTAATAACTCCCGTCGCGCTCAGGGCCTGCAAAATGCCGCAGGCAGCGGACGCGCTCTGGAGCACGGCCGTAAACAGTGCGCCCACCAGAATCCCCGCAAAGGGATTGGAAAAGGTCGTGATCATGTTAATAAACACGGGGCTCTCTCTTAAGGGCTCAACAGCGCTGCTCATTGAGTGCATGCCGGTCATTAATATTGCAAAGCCCATAAGAATGTCGCCAATGTGGTGCTTCGTCTGGTCCTTGCAGAACATGCGGAGAATAATACCTATAATGGCCACAACGGCGCTTATGTTGGACGTGGAAAGCAGTGACACCCAGCCCGTCCCCTCAATGCTGGAAAGGCATATAATCCAGCCGGTGACTGACGTGCCGATAATGGCGCCCATAATAATGGAAATCGCCTGCTTCAGCTTCATAATTCCGGAGTTAACAAAGCCGACGACCATAACCGACGTGGCCGAGGAGCTCTGAATAACAGCTGTGACTCCCGCACCAAGCAGAAGTCCCTTCAGGGGCGTGCCTGAGACCTTATATAAAATAAGCTCAAGACTGTTCCCCGCAACCTTCTTCAGACCGTCACCCATCAGTGACATGCCAAACAGAAACAGTGCGACGCCGCACAGCAGCGACAGAACGTTTGTCACACTCATATTTCCCTCTCCTGTGTAATTATATATTTCCCCTCTAAAATTACGCTTAAATCAAAGGCAGCAGAATATCGGGTATCCCGTTCCACCAAGACACATGTTCAAAGCGCACAGCGTCAGACAAATCTTGTCCGCCCCGAAGCCCCGGGTATATGTGGTGGTGTATTTGTCATAGAAATCTCCGCCGGTTTGCAGCTGCTGCAGCAGACTTCTGTATTCCTCGTTGTCCGGCTCAATTTCACACGCTCTTCTGGCGTGCTCCATTGCCGCTGTTTTGTTGCCAAGATACATATTCGCGGCGGCCGAGTAATAATACCACTTGCCGTCACGCTCAGAGGCGGGTACCTGGCTCAGAGCCGTCAGCGCCTCCTTGTATTTCCCGTTTCTTATAAAGCTCAGGGCCGCCTGATATTCGCTTCTCTCCTGCTGCCGTGAAGAGTAGCCATATCCGGAGCCATATGAACCATAGTCAAAGCCAAAACCGCCGAAGCCTCCGCCATAGCCGGCGCCGTAGCCCTGTGAGTAGCTTGCGGAGCCTCCACCATAGCTTTGCTCCCTGGTGCCCTTCTGGATCATGTCATAGGCCGTGTTGACCTCGTTCATCTTCTCAGCGGCGGTGGGATCATTGGGATTAAGGTCAGGATGATATTTTTTTGTTAGCGCGCGGTACGCCTTTTTAATCTCGTCCGCGTCCGCGTCCGGCGAAACGCCAAGAACCTTATAAGGATCCATCGTTACTCCTGATTGTTGTTTTTATTGCCAAAGTATTTTTTGTCAAACCCTGTCCAGACGCCCATGCACAAAATGTTCTTCATAATGTCCGCGTCCTTAACGAGCGGAAGATAATCAAACGCGCTGACAGCGTCCGCCAGGTGCATTTTTAATATGTCGCTGAAGAGCTCGGCGTTGTCAAGCCCGTAATAGCGCCTGAAGGGATTATATGAATTTTTTGCCGTGTCCCGTTCCAGGTCAAGGCAGGCGTCCATCAGATATATAAATCTGCCGAGACTATAGCCCAGAGCGTATAGCGCGTCGTGCCAGTAATCGTCATAAACAGCAAAAATCGGAGCGAGAAGAGAGCCGAAACAAGCGCTTGCGCTGTCAGCATCGGCAGCGCCGGATTTTTCAAGCTCTGAAAGCTCCTTAATGCGTTTTTCCATATTTTCGCATTGCCCTGGATATCTCAGGCGTATTTTTTTATACTCCCGTTTCAAAGCCGCCGCAGCGGCCGCCGAGAGAACGCTGGAATCATCCTGCCAGTTGTCAAGAAGATTAAGATATGACAGAGCTATATTCATGTCAGCGCAATAATTTATTATTTCGCTTTTAACATATCCTCTCTGCTCCCCGGGGTGAGCAATGCATTTTCCCTCTGAGCAAGCCTCCTCCGGCTCATATAGAGACGTCAGCAGCAGGCAGAGAAAGGTCATGTCATAATTCAGCGTCAGTCTTGAGGCCTGCCCTGAGCGCTCACCAAGGGTTCTGCATAAGCCGCAGTAAACAGCTCTGTACCGCGCCAGCTGCTCTTCAGTCAGCCCGGCGGAGCAGACCGTCATTGTGCCGAACATATTATGATTTTCCCATGAAGGAGTTGCCGCACTTCCGGCAGACGATTTTAATCTTTCCCTTCCCTCTGGGAACCCTCAGCCATGCCTTGCATGACGGGCACCGGAAAAATTTATAATCCTTCCGCTGGACAAACCGCTCCTTAAAGCCCTTCAGCTCGCCGAAAACCTTGTACCGCACCCGCTGGTAACGGGTGTTTTCAATCTGCCGCTTATATATGTCCTTAGACAGCATTCTGAAGTATATATATACAATCAGAACCAGAACAAGCGTATAAAGAATGCTTCTGACTGTGCCCCTGAAGAACAGAGCCAGGATAAAAAGAACGAGTTCGGCGCCAAGGAGGAAACGGTTAAACTCATCGTTGCCATAGCGTCCGGCCATAAAGCGTGCCATACGTTCTCTGAATTTCATAGTGCTTCACCTTACAAAAATTTTTTATGAAAACATTTAAGCACAAGCGCTCCATAAAAAAATCAATAAAATGTTAACACTGTGAGCCTGCCAATGATAATTCAATAATTTTTTCGCACAGCTCGTTGTAATCCATGCCGGCGACCTTTGCGCTTCTCGGGATAAGGCTTGCCGGTGTCATTCCCGGCAGGGTGTTAATCTCCAGGCACCAGGGCCGGTTGTCCCTGTCCAGAATAAAATCAGTTCTTGAATATACGCTCAGTCCCAAAGCTCTGTGCAGCTTCAGCGCCGCCGTCCCCATAAGCTCCTGCTGCTCCGGTGTTATGTCCGCGGGGCAGATTTCTCTTGCCGCCTCGGAGCCTGACTGATATTTTGAAACATAATCAAAGGAGCCGCTTCCCTCCGGCGGGATAATTTCAATCGCGTCCAGAGCTCTGTCTCCCAGGACGGGCACCGTGAACTCACGGCCTGTTATTCTGTCTTCAATAACAACACGGTTGTCAATTTCAATAACTCTCTCAAGGGCCGTCTTCAGCTCTTCTGCAGTGCCGGCCATTTCAACGCCTATTGAAGAGCCGCCCGTAACCGCCTTGACGACGCATGGCAGCTTGACCTGCTCAACAATTCCCGGGATATCCTCCCTGGTATAAACAAATGACCGTCCACCGGGAGTTAATATTCCCTCTGACATCATAATTCTCTTTGCAACAGCCTTGTTCATCGCCATTGCGCTGCCAAGTGGTCCGCTGCCGGTGTATTTAACTCCCAGCAGGTCGAGAGTGGCCTGAATTTTTCCATCCTCTCCGTCCTCACCGTGGAGTCCAAGAAAAACGATATCAGCCAGGCGGCATATATCAAGAACATTTTTGCCGATGCGGGACGGGCTTTTGTCAGTCCGGCTTGCAATAACGTCCTTCAGGTCAGGAGCTGTGTGGCTCACCTGGGCGATTGGTATGTGGCCGTCAGGCATATTAAAAAGCTCCTCCAGGGGCCCGTCATAATCCTCAAGGCCCAGGAACATATCAACAAAAACTGCCTGATGTCCGCATTCACGCAGCGCCCTGCAGACTGACGCGGAGGTAACAAGAGAAACCTGGCGCTCTGTGCTTATTCCTCCGCCAAGAACAACAATCTTCATGCTCTCCTCCATCAATCCTCTTTTTCAGGTTCCTTAGCCTTGCCGGTCTCCGGCGCGAAATATTTAATGTCCGGGAAGAAGTCATAATATGTGTCCTCAAAGGGAAAATCCTTAATGTCAACATTAAATATCTTTGCGTTTTTCCCGTTCTTCTTCCTCAGCCGCTCCGCCTCCGCCATTGCGTCGTCATAGACTTCATAGCAATCAAGCGGCGCGCACAGGTCAGTAAGATACTGTCTGCTCAGCTTATATGTCTCCGGAACGGTGTGTACGTACCACTGGTCATCCCATTCCAGAATCATAACATGAATCTGTCCCCGCTTGGCCTTCCCGTCAAATTCAGGGATATAGTCGGTAACAGGCTTTCTGAATTCCTCGCTCATATCAAATCCAACCTCCGCTCAGGGCTCATCTTATTCCGCCGTCAGCTGTACCCATTGAATCAAGCAGGAACTGCTTCAGCTCCTCCTCCGTGGGCAGCACGGCGATATACATATAGTTTGCCATAGCTCCTGAAAGAGCGTCAGGCATACGGCCGGACATTTTAATTTTGTCCCCGTACTTTTCCTTCAGCTGAGCGTCAGTATAAACAAAGTCCTTGCCGTCACGTCTGCCGGCGAATACGCAGTACTGATGCTCGCCAACAGTCATTCTGCTCTCGCCGAAGGCCACCATGTCCGCCCAGATTTTATATACATTTGTGCTGTGGGCAAAGTTAATCATGTCAGGAGTGAAGCCGCCGCTTGGTCTCATGTTGACCTCCAGGCCGATAACGTCGCCCTTTTTGCCCAGTCCCTCCATGTCCTCCGTCAGGCGGAAGAACTCAAAGTGAATGAATCTGCTCTTAACTCCCCATGCTGCGACAGCCGCGTGACCGGCCTTCTTCGTGTCCTCAGGCAGCTCCTTGAGGATATAATACATGCTGTTTTCGTTGTTGTTAACAACGTCCATAATGCTGAAGGGAGTGACGTTCCCTGTTTCAAACAGAACTTCCCCGTTCGGGCCGATTATCGCGTCATAGCTGTTTACCTCGGCTGTGACGAACTCCTCCATGATATACGCCTCCTCGGGGATCTCATTGTCCCTGAGATATGCAAGGAATTCAGCCAGGTCATCGTCGCTCTTCAGCTTGAAGGTGTTGTTCGCTCCAACGCCGTTGTCCGGCTTAACAACGACCGGGTAGCCAACCTGAGCGATGAACTCACGGCTGTCCTCCTCCCCCTTAACCAGATGCCATCTGGCGGCGGGAATGCCGGCCTTGGCGTAGTATTCCTTCATTTTGCTTTTATATTTAATACGGGGAATGTCTGAGTTATTAAAGCCGGTAGTGATGTTAAACTCAGTTCTCAGCGCCGCGTCACGCTCCAGCCAGTATTCGTTGTTGCTCTCCAGCCAGTCGATTTTGCCGTATTTATAGGCGAAAAACGCCACCGCCTTGAACACCTCGTCGTAATTTTCAAGAGAAGAGACCTTGTAATATTCATCAAGGCTGTCCTTCAGCATCCAGGAAAGCTCATCATATGGGCAGTCTCCAATCCCCAGGACGTTCATGCCATTGCTCTTCAGCTCCCGGCAGAACATCCAGTAATTAGTTGGAAAATTTGGTGAAATAAAAATTACGTTTTTCATTTATCATCCTCTTGCGCGTTAAATCTTATAAATCTCTGTATTATACCATCTCAACGCGCCATCAGTCAAGATTGGACTAAGTTAGTCTCCGTTGCAGTTAGTGAATAATTATAAAAGCTCCGCAGCCGGTTGACTGCGGAGCTTTATGAGCGATCCTGTTGATTATGCGTTGTAAGGAACAAGGATTGTGTCGTATGCTCTGATGTAGTTCGGGTTTGCAATGTTGTTGATTGCAACCAGAGTGGAAACTGAGGTGTGATACTTTACTGCGATGCCGCTGAGTGTGTCACCCGGCTGAATTGTGTAACGGAAGCAATATCCCTGATATGCACCGCCGTTTACCTGCTCGAGCTCTTCGTCCTTAATAATTTCTGCCATTGTAGTGTTCTCCTTTAAAAATTTATTTTTTATTTTGTTCTGTAGGCTTCTTCATTTCCGCTTACACTACTATATACGCAGAGAATCTGAAAATGTTACAGGAAAATTATTTTAATTTTATTTGCTGTATATGCTGACGCTTTCCATAGCTGAGGCCAGTCTTTCATCAGTCATTCCCTTGTCGCCCTGAACCTGGATGACAACCTGGCAATCCTGTGGAACAACTATTGCAGTCTCATCACCGGAATTAAGCCAGCCGCTGTCATAAAGGACCGTACCATCCTTCTTAGTGAAGAAATAGGCGTATTTGGCGTTTTCATTAGAACTGATAGATAAGATTTGCCCCGCTTTAGCGTCGGCTGTTACGTAGCCACGATAATATGCAGATGTTTCAGAAATGGTCCCGCCTGTTTTTGAGGACGTACTGTTGCTAATTCCTTTTCCTGAAGCAGCTTTGTAATTACTCAGCGTGCTCAAGGAGCTTGCAGTCAATCCGGTTGTGGAGTATGCGTTGTTATTGGCTATTGTAATCTTAGCATTTTGACCTGCTTCAGCAGCCGTTATATTTCCTGAAGTCTTTTTTGTGTTAGTAACAAGATAATATCCATCATCGTCTACGGTAAAATTGATTGTACCGGACTTCCATCCGCTGTCAACCACCTTGACAAAGCCGCCCTTTTCCTCATCCCACTTCATAAGGAAGTATCCATTCTGATAACCGTCTTCGGCTGTTATTGTAACTGTCGCGCCTTTGCTCAGTGCAATCGGTGTCGTTGTCAGGGTTGCCTTGGAGGCGGATTCATTTGTTGTGTTTCCACCGATAGACATAAGCCCATTGCTATCTGCACCCCAGCCATTAAGACGGGTCAGCATTTGCCCGAGGCCATTAATAACAGCATCAACCGGCGTGGTTTTTGACGCTTCAGTATATTCTCCGCCCCAGTTTAGCACAAGCTTATTTGTTTCCGGATTATAGGTTACCTCGCAGGCGGCGTTGCTTTCTCCGGAAGGATCACCCACCCATTCCACGTTCTTTTCTTTATTTAAGTCATTGTCATGGTAAACGTCGCCAACCTTAAGGGTTGCTGTGCCCAGCTTCCAGCCGCCCTGTCTCTGCTTCAGAGGAACTGTGGCCTTGTAAACTCCCTCATCTTCATTCCAGGAAGCAGCATCGGTTCCGGAATATGAGTCAACCATAACCTGAGCATAGGCGCTGCGGACGTTGGCAAGGTCGACCGACTCCCGGGACTTTTCCAGCTGAGAAGTGAACACCGGAATTGCGACCGCCACCAGCACCCCTATGATTGCAACAACTATCAAAAGCTCTGCAAGTGTAAAGCCCTTATTGTTTTTCATCTGTTTATCTATAAATAATCTCCAAATGATTACATATTAATTCTAAAAAAATTTCAAATTACAAAATAGCACGTGCTAACCATTTTGTCAAGTTTATTGTCTGACAAATTATTATCTTGACCTAAGGTCGTATGAATTATATAATGATACAAATATAAAAGAGCATTGATTTCCATGCTCCGATATAAATATTTAACACAAGAGAAATTAAAATGGCAAAAGATCTTTCCCGCAGAGAGTTTCTCAAGGGCATGACAGCCGGTGCTGTTTCCGTAGCAGCAGCCAGCTTCTTCGCCGGATGCGGCAGCGACGATGCAGCCGCTGCAACCGAGACTCCCGCTGCAGCAGCAGGAACCTATACCCCGGGCACCTACAGTGCAACCGCGCAGGGCATTGGAACAGTTAAGGTTACCATGACCTTCGACGCTGAGAGCATCACTGACATTGACATTGATGTTTCCGGCGAAACCGCCACCATCGGCCAGGCCGCTAAGGACGAGCTCCTCCAGCAGCTGACTGATGCTCAGAGCAATGAAATTGACGGTGTTTCCGGCGCCTCCATGACGTCCAACGCCGTTAAGGAAGCTGCCGGCCTCTGCATTCAGCAGGCCAAAGGCGAAATCGCTGTTATTGACACGACTGTTGCCGCCGAAGAGGAAGGCACAGCAGACTGGCTCGGTGAGGAGCCCGAGGTTGCTGATGTTGACATCGCTGAAACCTGGGACACTGATTTCCTCATTGTCGGCGCAGGTAACGGTGGTCTTACCGCCGGCGCTTATGCCGCAACAAAGGGCTACACAAACTTCCGCATTATCGAAAAGGGCACTGAGCACGCCCGCGTAAGAGGCTGGTACGGCGCAATCAACACCGAGCAGATTCTCTCCGAGGGTGGCTACACTGACAGAGGCGACCTTCTCCGCGAGCTGAAGAAGTACTCCTCCGGCAAGTGCGATCTGAGCCTGTTCAACACCTGGTATGATGAGTCCGCAGCAATGCACCAGTTCATCGTTGATACATACGCTGAGTATGACCCGGACGCAGTTTGCGCAGTAACCACCGGCGACGAAGCCCACTGGCCCGATGATGACCCGATGCATCTCCTCTTCCCTGTTTGCGAGCACTTCTGGAACGGCGCAACAGCGTTTGCAAACCGTCTTGACATGTTCGAGCATGTAATTGAAGACAAGGCCGGCGTAACCGTTGACTACACAACCTCACTTGTTAAGCTGGAAAAGGATGCTGACGGCAAGGTAACAGGCGTTATCGCCAAGAACACCGTAGACAACAAGTATATCCGCATTAACGCTTCCAAGGGCGTTCTGCTTGCCTGCGGCGGCTATCCCGCAAACCCGAAGATGATGGAGCAGCTTGACCCCATGGGCACCGCTGTTACAACATATCTCAACGCATGGCCCACAGATACCGGCGACGGAATCAAAGCCGCAGTATGGTCCGGCGCTGCTATGCAGGCTGAACCGGCACCGATGCTCTTTGACCGTGGCATCGTAGCTCCCGGCGTTGACGCTGGCTACACCGTAACTTCCACCGGCGACAAGCTCTTCCCCGCCACCTATGGCCAGATGAACATTGGCACTCAGCCGTTCCTTAAGGTTAACCGCAAGGGCGAGCGCTTCACCAACGAAGCCGGCACCTATGACCAGATGAGCTATGCCGCATACGGCCAGCCCGGCGGCGTTTACTGCACAATCTTCGACAGCAATTGGGTTGATGATGTTCAGCGCTTCCACACCGTTGGCTGCTCCGCCCAGACCAGAAACGCGCCTGACATGATTAAGGCCAAGCTCGAGGAGACTCAGGCCACCGGCGAATCCTTCGTCGCTGACACAATCGATGAGCTGGCTGATAAGCTTGGCTTCTCCGGCGACGCAAAGGACACCTTCATTGCAACTGTTGAGCACTATAACGAGCTGGCAGAGGCCGGTGAAGACACCGACTTTGGCAAACCGGCATACCGTCTCTCCACCATTAAGGACGGCCCGTTCTATGGCTTCTGGCTTGGCGCCGCACTGCTCACCACCGAGCAGGGCATCCTCTGCAACGCCAAGGCACAGGTAAGAAGCGCTGACATGGAAGGCATCGTAGAGAACCTTTATGTCTGCGGCGACAACGCCGGCGGCTTCTTCGTTAACAACTATCCTTGCGTAATCCCCGGCATCGCAATGGGACGCAACATGACCTTTGCAATCAAGGCTGTTAAGATGGCCTTCGGCGAAGACGAGTAATCCCCCGCTAACATAAAAATGAGCTTTGGAGCAATCCAAAGCTCATTTTTTATTGTCCCGCCGTCTAATCCCCGTTGCACGTTTTGCGTTTCGCGTTGCACGTTGCACGCAGATGCGAGGATAGAGTGAACCAACTCCGCATTCCGCATTCCGCATTCCGCACTCCGCACTAACTTCACTTCCGCATTCCGAATTCCGAATTCCGAATTAAATTCTGACTCCTAACTTCCTATCCATCATCACCAGCTCGTCGCTGACGCAGGTAACCTGCATGCCGGTTAAAATCATGTCTGAAAATACATAGGCTGAAACAAACAGCGCCAGGACAGTTGTTGGCAGATTGAAGCTAGCAAACAGAGCAGTTGCAACCGCAATCTCTCCCCCGGGCACCGGTGGTGCCACAACGCCCATTAAAAACGTAGTAACAAGAATAACAATCAGCTCCGTAGCGCTGATCTGCACGCCATAAACCTTCATCATGCAAAGAACCCATATTGCCAAAGACCCAATAATTGCCGGCTTATACATAATCTGCTGAATTACAATGGCAAAGCTTACGTTTTCCTCGTTGGCCTTGAACTTATTAACCGTAAGCTCCCTGTTTTTGTCAAGGCAGGCGATTGACGAGCAGGTCATAAAGCCCATGAGGCCGACCTTCCCGCTTTCCCTGAGATTTTGCCCAAGGGGAATTTTGCACACAGCTCTGGTGGTAAGCTTAGTAATGATAATATATACAAGCGCGTAGCCCAGCAGAAAAGCGAATACCATCCAGCAGCTTGCCAGCTCCTCCAGCTGGTCCTTAACCAGAATATTGAGGAAGGCGATGAAAATATAGCCGGGTAGCAGTGTGCAAACCGCCCTGATTATTGAAAGAACCACATTGTTCAGCTCATCTATGCATGCAGTAAGTGTTTTTGTCTTGTCTTTATATATCAGCATAAAAACACCGATTAAAATTGCAACAAAGCATATTTGCAATGCGTTTTGAGACTGGAACGGTTCAATGATGTTGGTTGGGACAATGTCCATCAGCATGTCAAATATCCGTGCGCCGGAGGTGTTCTCCTCTGTGGAGGCGAGGTTCACAATATGCAGAATAAAGGGAACGGTCGCCCCGACGATTATTACCGAAAGAAGATTCTTCTTCATTATATGCTTCACCACCACTGAACCGCTCCTCTTCAGCTGGCGAACGTTGTTCATGTGGGTAATGCCGGAAATGAGAGAAAGAAAAATCATCAATACGCCGCAGGTGGAAATAACTGCCAGAAACGCGTCACCAATCGGGTTCAGAATATCAGCGCACAGAGACTCGCCAATCTCCGGGGGTGCCAGCTTAAGCAGTCCCGCGCAAACAAAGGCCAAGGCAATCGCTCCAACAGCCATAACCAGGTCGCCGGGCTTTTTCCGTGGAATGTGGACAAGGATACGGTTTGTTCCATCAGCGGTGTGGGAATAGGAGCAGGTAACTGACGTAGCTTCAAGAAGGGTGCTGAGATATGAGTCTGATTCCGGTCTGTTCTTGATTGGGTTAAGCTCCGGGCCGGAATATCTCAGCGTAAGAGTCCGGGCAAAGGGACCGCACTCCAAAACTGCGCTTACCTTTGTCTCCTGTCCCATGGCAGCCTGGACGTTCAGCAGCAGCTCCTCGGTGAAGTACTGAAGCTGGAGAATATATTTTTGCGAAAGCTTCGCCGTCTCCCCCGCCTCTCGTATATCCGCGCTGAAGGCGTCGATATTTTCCGGTGTCAGTGTATATTCCTTTTCAAGATACTTTTTCGCCATAACTCCTAACTCCTAACTCTCAGCTTCTTATCAACGATCACCAGCTCGTCCGCGCCGCACATGGTCTTCATGCCCGTGAGCAGCATGTCTGAAAACACAATTGTTGAAACGAACAGCTCCAGCGCCTCCTCAGGAAAGCCCATGCACCCGAACAGCGCCGTTGACGCGGCAATCAGTCCGCCTGGAACCGGCGGCGAGACAACGCTCATAATCGTCGTCATCAGCAGAATAACCACCAGGCCTGAAAGTGTCAGCTTCATGCCATAAAACTTAACCATAAACAACGCCCAGATTGAAAGGCTGCCAATCATGTCCACCTTATATATAATCTGCTGCAGCAGCATTGAGAAGTTAACATTCTCCGGGTCAGCGCCATATTTATTAATGGCCAGCTCCTTGTTAAGAGCAAAGCAGGTCATGGAAGAACAGGCCGCAAAGCCCATAAGCCCGATTTTGAAGCTGTTTTTAAAGTTTTCATGGAGTGGAATTTTGCAAACAAATTTCGTAATCAGCTTTGTGATTAAGGTATATATAACCGCGTAAAATATCAGCAGCACGAACACTCTCCAGCACTCCTTAAGCTCAGCCTGCTTGCCGGAGAGGAAAATCCCCAGAATAGCAACGAAGATATAGCCGGAAACAATAGTGCGCATTGCCTTGGCAAAGGGCATGGCAATATTGTTCAAATCGTCAAAACATTTGGACAGCGTCCTGGTTTTTTCCTTGAGCCGCAGTGTAAACACGCCTAGCAGCGCCGCCACGAAGCAGACCTGCATGGCGTTTTTGTTGACAAAGGGCTCAACAATGTTCCCGGGAACTACGCCGATTACCAGCTTAAACAAATCTCCCCAGCCCGCCCCGGCAAAGTCAGCATCCGGGCTGATTATCCGCAGGATAAAGGGCACCGTCAAGCCAATCAGCAGCACCGCCAGCAGGTTCTTCCTAACCGCATGGCGGACCGTCACCGCGCCCTTTCTCTCCAGCTGACGGGTGCTCCTCATGTGGCTGATTCTGGTAACCAGGGAGAAGAATATCATTAATATTCCCGCAGTGCCGGCCGTGGCCAGATAGGCGTTGCCTATGGGAGTTAAAATTTCGTCGCAAATCGCCTGCTTAACGTTTTGCGGCAGCGGCTCAAGCAGCCAGGCTGCCAGGAGCGCCAACAGAAACGCAACCGCGGCCCGAATGAATTCATTCGGACCCTTGACGGGTATTCTGATGGATACCCGGTTCTCCCCTTGCTCGTAAGTATATGAATAGCTTATATACGCGTTGCCAAGCATGGTGCTGATATAGCTGTCAGGCTCGTCCTTATCGGCAATGGGATTATAGCGCCCCCCCGGGAAGGAGATAAACAGCGTTGGCCGCAGAGCGTCATTTTTCAGCTCCGCAGAGATTTTCTCCTCCGGGCCGATTGCGCTTTGGATATTCAGCAGCAGCTCCTCCACGAAGTATTGCAGCTGCACCAGGTGCCGCTTGGAAACCTTCGCCTGCTCCCCGGCACGGTGGATATCCTCCCCCGCCGCATCAATCCCCTCGGGAGTCAAGGTGTATTCAGTTTGCAAATAAATTTCAGCCATAAACAGTCCGTAGTTTATATATAGAAAGCCCTCCCTGTTGAGGGAGGGTTACCGGCAAATGCGCGCCGGTGAATGGGGTAGATTAGTCGATTGTTATTGTAATATAAGCAACTGTGCTGCCGTTAACAATAATAGCAAATGTATGTGTTCCGGCAGAAAGTGTTGCCAGGAATTCCGGCGTGAAGGTTACAACAACAACGCCGTTTGCATCTGTGGAAACAGTGTAGCTAGAAGCGTCAACCGTTGTGCCGTTCATGGAGATGCTCATGCCGCTTGCCTTAACGCCCTTGAGAGTTACAGCGCAGCCGTCATCTGCTGCCTTAACCTCGGCCTTGAAGGTGGGAACGGTTTCGGTTGTTGTGGTGTAGCCGCTGTATGAGCCGCTGTCAGCCACAGGCTCATCGTCATCACCCTTGCCCGGGTCCGGATCAACCCAAACAGCCGTGAGCTTGAGAGGCTTGTTTATTGAATATTCAGCACCAAGGTCATAGCTTTTGCCGTCCTGGTCTGTAAAGCCCCTGAGCTCCTTGCTTGCTTTTGTGAAAGTGTCGAACAGCTCTTCAAGCTTAACCTTGACACCACTGTTTACAGACTTAAGGACTGATTCAACTTCCTTTGTATCGTCAACTGCTTGAACACCGAATATTGCATTGTCTTCATCAACAACTATTGTACCATAGTTATTTATTACCTTACCGTTCCCGGAATTTGTAACCTGGCCGGTGATAGTGTTAGTCTCAACAGTGCCTTTGTTATCATATACCACGCCTTCGTTCGTAGTTACTGTACCTTCATTGGTATAAACGAAAGCATATTCTCCGCCATCCTCGGTAGTAATGTTTTTTTCAATATTGCCCTTATTTGTAAGGATGGACCCACTGTTTTGTTTAACAGTGCCTTTTTCACCATTAGTTGTGATTATTGCATTGTTTGTTTCAACGCCGTTTTCATTATCTGTAATTGTTCCGTTGTTCGTTTCGACAAGGCCGTCATTGGTTTCAACTGTAGATTCCTTTTTGTTTTCACCGACATAACCTTCGTTGGTAGTAACGATTCCGTCATTTTTGCTTATAGAAGCGTCTGATGTGTTTGTGCCAACCTCGCCGTTGTTGGTGGTAATTGAGCCGTTGTTGGTGTTAACAGTGCCATTGTTTTTGGTAACAGTGCCATCGTTGGTATTCATGGTATCACCGGATTTAACTTCGTCAACTGTTGTATCAACCGGGTTATCATCCACTGTGTCTGCAAACGCCACAACGCCGAGGGACGCGATGAGCACCAGCGCCATTACTATGCTGAGAATACGCTTTTTCATAAGTGTTCTCCTTATTTTTTATTTGTTATCAGGTTTTAATTCCTAACTCCTAACTCCTAACTACTAATTATCCAAATATCATGTTCAGTGAGCTTGTAATCAGCTCGCCGAGATCGTCGCGGTCATAGGTAAGAGTATATGAGCCGTCAGCGTCAGTGAGAGTAACGGTGCGTGTCTCCCCTTCAATAACGAAGTCAAGAGAGAGCTCGTCGCCGTCTTCAGTTGTGGCAACGGTGGAGATTGTTGCTCCGTCCTCTTCTTCTGTAATTGTGATGTCAGTTGAGATAACAGCTTCGCGCTCCTCGTCTGTCATAACGATGGAAACAGTGACTGAGCCGTCGTCATTCTCGGTGGTCTCGCCGGTAATGTCGAAGGTCTGGTCAAAGATTACAACATGAACAGGCTCGCCTGCTTCAGCAATGTCGATTGAATTCAGCGGCAGTTCATAAACCTGGTCCATTGTCAGGCCATCTTCGGAAATTTCATAAACAATCAGGCTGCCGTTGCTCTGGTCATCGTTGTTATACTGATATGAAAGTCTCTCATAGCCATCGCCGTGGGGATATACGAAGTCTTCAACTGTTGCAACGCCAAGAACATCCATCTTTGTGTAAAGCAGCTCGTCGCTGACCTTGGTGAAGACAATCTTCATGCCGCCAAGATCTGCCTCGTATTCATCGTCAGTCTCAAGGCTGTTAAGGAGATAAATCTCGTCTTCAACAATTGCGTCAACCATTGCGGAGTAGTCATCTCCGGCATCGACTGTTACGCTTTCAAGGTCAATTACGCCGTCATTAAGCTCATAGCTCAGGATGCTTGTTGCCTGCTCGTCAGTAATAACGAGAGTCTGGGTCTCAGGGTCACCAAGGTCTGTTGTGAACTCGATTGTTGCAACCGCAACGCCATCCTTGAAGATGATAGTGTCGCTGAGGGCTGTGTCGTCATCAAAATACTCAGTGTAGGTGTAAGCTGACTCAATCAGCTCGCCGTCGTCAGTATACAGGTCCTGAATGCGGACAACGGTTCCGTCCTCGTCCTCTTCCACATAAAGGTCAGCCTCGCCACTGATGCCGGCAATCAGGTCATCAAGATCGATGGTGCCGGTCTCTTCGTTGTTAAAGTGGGTAATGTAGATAGGCAGTGCTTCCCCGTCCTCGGAGAGGTCGGAAACAAGAAGGGTTCTGTCTCCGTCCTGAGCGACGAAGAGCTCAACGCACAGGTAGCCGTCACCATGAACAAAGGTGAAATCATAAATCTCCTTGTTCAGAGCGTCCTCCGGCATGTCAACATGGAAAACTCTCAGTCCCTCCTGGGGCATTATGGCAGTGATGTGGCAGCCGTTATAGTCCTCGTCGATAGTATCACCCACCTCCATGGTTTCCAGACCCTGGAGACGATTATCTCCCATCTCTTCAACGGCCTCTTCGAATGAGGTGGGTTCTTCCTCTTCTGCTGTTGCTGTTGCAGTCTGAGCAGCCTTTTCAGGTGTTGCGGATGCGGCATCCGCGCTGCAGACCATAAGAGCCATCAGGCAAGCAAAAGCGAGAATAACCGCCAGCATTTTTTTAATGTTTCTCATGGCGAAAAAATGTCCTTCCTTTTTTTATAAAATAACAAGAGGATTATACTCTTTTAAAATTTAGAAGTCAATCCTTCCTTTCAGCGTGTCGATATAGGGAATAAAATTTTTCTTCGCGTCGTCCACGCTGGCTCGGATAAGCTCCTCCGGCAGTCCCGCGCCAACAATGGGAGCAAGTCCAACCTTGAACTTGGACATCAGTCTGAACAACCTGTCCTTCTCCTCCAGCTCATCAGCCGAAAGGTCAACGAAGTATCTCTCCAGTAGCGTGCTCCAGAGCATCTTTATATATTTCACCGGCATTCTGGTGTGGTGCTCGGCGTATTCCGGGTTTAAGTCCACAAGATTTGCCTGGGTAGCGGCCGTGTTCAAAAAGTCAAAAGCCGGATGCCCGTTGCTCATGTCCACCATATCAATCAGCACCAGCTCCCCGTCAACAACCATAATGTTGTTGGCGTGGTAATCACCGTGCAAAAGCGTGTCACCATCGGGAATATAATCAAGAAATCGCCTCAGCGCGTCCAGCTCCTCAGGCGTATACCAGTCTCCCAGCTCGGAGATATACTGCCTGTAGGTCTCCTTGCAGTCCGGGAGCTTTTCGTCTGAGGTGGTAATGGAATGGATATGTCGCAGCAGCTTAACATATTCTCTTGCCATCCTGTCGAATTCCTCGGGATGGCCGGTTATATATTCAGACAGCGTCTCGGCGTGAACAAGCTCATAAACCGCGCCAACCATACCGTTTGAAGTAACCGTTCCATATGCAACAGCGGTGGGCAAGCCAAGCAAAAACGCCTGCCGGGCTCTTTCCACCTCGTCAGTGGGAACCATATATGAGGTGCCCGCGGGATACATCTTTGCAATTCTGTCCCTGTCCAGGCGGTAGATGGTCCCGTTGGAGCCCTTGCCGATAATCCGGCAGCCCTCCAGAGAAATCTCCTCCGGCATGCGCTCGCATGGCAAAACAGTGTTAATCCCCGTCGTAACAAGAACATCATAAACCTTCGGCTGAAGGTGCATAAGCTTCAGGGTCCCGGGGAATTGCTTATTCAGCGCCAGCAGATTGTGAATGCCCTGGCTGGAGATATAATTAACAGCCTCGCAGTTTAAAATCAGGTCCCTCGTGCCCAGGTCGTCGCATATATCAGCCACCTCTTCATAAAACCTTTTCGAGGTCCCGGAGGTGATGTTTCCACTTGCGGCGATATGGACCATTTCGCCGGTGTTGTCAATCAATTTAAGTTTCATATATAGCTCCGTTAATCAGTTTGTCCCCTCAATTGCTCCCTCCAGGCCGCTTACAAGCCCGGCTGAAATCGCATTGGGATATTTTCCCTGCAGCGCTCTGAAGCTCTCCAGCAGGTCGTTAAGCGTACTGTAGCCTCCGATAACTGTGTCTATGAGATATGTTTTTTCTCTGCCGGGAAGCATGATTTCATATGAGATGATGCTCTTTATGCTTTCCTCACGGCTAATCTGCTCCAAAACCGCCGGGTCGGCAGAATCCATCTTAAACTGGCACGCATATGAAAGCCTGTTAATGTCATTGTCGGCCGCTTCCCCGCTGACCTCGTCCAGATAGACCTCATATGGGAGTTTGCCTCTTGCGGCGGTTGTCAGGGTTGTGATGCCGGACCAACGGCTGTTAATCTCCAGAACGTACCACTCCCCCTCAACAAAGAAGAAGTCTATTTGCATAATGCCGGAAAAGCCCATTACCTCGGCCATTCTCTTCAGCTCAGCCATAAACTCCCGGGGATGATGCTCCTCGTCCGTGATGGGGCCATATTTAATTGTTGTTGAGCCGAAGGGATCGTTCAGCTCCGCCTTCGCCGTGTTGAATATTCTGAATGGTGGGGTAACGAAATAGCTTCCGTCAGAGCCGTGCACCTCGGCGCCATACTCCTCTCCCTTCAGCTTTTGCTGAACAACGGCGTCTCCGTCAAAGGCGTCTGACTCAAGATATTCCTTTGCCTCCTCAAAGCTTTTGGCAATGAAAATGCCAATGGAGCTTGCTCCGGTTGTTGACTTAATAACCACCGGCATTGGCATAGAGCGGATTTTCGTCAGAATATATTCCTTATACACGTTGCCCGTGGAGGTTTCGGCAAACTTCTCTGCGACGAACATTTCGTGGTGAATATACAAGGACTCAGCCACCTTAAAGCCGTGCTCCTTTAAGACGCAATAGGTTCTCCACTTGTCGAAGCAGTCCAAAGCCGTCTCAACGCTATAGCACTTTACGTCGAAGCCAAGGCTCCGCAGCTCGTCGGCAATAACCGCGTCTCTGATTCCGTTCCAGTCATATCCGCTGACCGGCCCGGGCATTGCAATTACCATGTCCGGCTTCAGTTCGGCAATAGTCTTTACAAAGTCATCTGTTTTTGACTCCATGTCCATCGGCACGACCTTAATCCGTGATGGAGGCGTTACAAGCTTCCCGTCTTCGATGTCCAGGAAATATCTTCCGTTGAGCTGAACCACCAGGGTGATTTCATAATCCGGGTATCGCGCCGCAGCCATATCCCACTGCTCGCCCCAGGATGGATAAACCTTGCTGCCCGAGTCGGCACTTCTTCTTTTTGAGTTGCTGGAATATAGAACAATTTTTTTCATGCTTTCCTTCAATCCTTTTCGATATTTCCGGTCCCCTCCGGCAGCACTTCCTCCGCTGTGTTCAGCGGGAAGACTCCGAGATTTTTAAATTTAATTCCCTCGTCCTTAAGCACCTGCAAATACGCGTCACAGCATGGGTCCTCTCTGCTTGGACGGAAGCACTCCAGCATCACCTTGTCATTATAGGCAATGGCAAAAAGGCCTCTCTCCGCTTTAACCTGCCCGATAAGCCGGTCTATATACCCGGCCAGCTCACCCATATCCGGCAGGCGGAAATAGCTGAACAGCGTGCTGGGCGCCTCTTTGACTCCCCGGCAGTGGGCGGCGTAAAACATCGCCTTCTCGTCAAGGGTTTTGAGTGTATCGAGAGTATCCAGCGCGGCGAAGTCTTCACTGAATTCCTCCAACAGTCTCCCCGGCTCCATCTGCTTCGCCATTGAAGTGCCCATGAGCTCCGGCCACTGATTTACGTCCTCCTGCCCCGGGGAGGCTATCAGATGCAGCCACTGGGTCATGAGAGAGAACTTGTCCTTAACTCCAAAGAGACCGCGGCAGTCAATAGTCATGCCTACATCTAGCCGGCCCTTCAGCTCCGGGAAGCCATTGATAATTGCCCGGTAATACAGCCACGCCATATAAAGCGACGGTTTCGTCCCCATAGCCTTCGCCCGGGCGATGATGTCTCCCACCTCCGCCTCAAAGGCGGTGAAGCACGGGCAGCGCTCCCCTTCCGGCGTCGTCAGCTTATTAAACTCCGGGAAGGAGATAATGTCCCGCAGGTCCACCGCCGGGTCTCCCGGCTTTTCGTGAACGGGAACGGCGGGAGCGCTTCCAAGAAAGCCTTCAGACGGCAGCGGGTCAACATATGGGCTGCGAACGTCACCGCAGCTCAGCGTCACCCCATATTTCTCCTCCACATAGGCCTGCAGAATGCTCAGCGCCCAGAGGGACGTGTCAGCGGCGGTGCCGAGAGTGTGGGAATAGTTAAAGGAAGCGTCAGGTCCGTCATAGTCTATCGATATCATATGATAGTTCGTTTCCGCTGTTCCCAGCGCCGGCAGCGCTCCCGCCTGATGAGTAACCGTAACAGGCAGGTCGTTTGGCTTAAGGACATAGCTGTTATCTTCAACGGTAGCCCTTACTCCCAGATACGGATAGCGCTTCATGGCCTTTTGGGCGGCGGAGTACAGCACCTGCGGGTCAACCTCCTCCTTCAGGCGGAAGGTCAGCCGCATAACATTGCTCCCCGCCAGCTTCATGATATATAGTTGTAATGAGTCGTAGTTTGTCATGTTGTTAATCCTTAACCCTCTGCCCTTTTCCCTTTAATTCCGCATTCCGAATTCCGAATTAGCTCAGGAATTTATTCCTGAGCAATTCCCTCGTCTCCTCGTCGATCTGCAGTTGATTTTTAATATACCCGTCCAGGCTGCCATAAGTGGTCTCCAGCCGGGAAATAGCGCTTTTCAAATATTCCTCCGAAACGGACGTCACGGTCAGCAGCTCCTCGATTTCCTCTCCGGCAAAGCCCAACTTCTTCAGACTTTCCCTGAAGTCTGCTATTCTCTCGGCGAAGACTGAGTTGGAATATGCAAAGTCCTCGAGAATTAAATTCCGTGAAACTCCAAGCACATGGAGTATAAGGACCGTGGCCAGTCCCGCCCTGTCCTTGCCTTCTGAGCAGTGCCAAAGAACAGCCTGTCCCTCCGGAGCATCCGCAAGAATACGTAGGAACTGTCCGTAGCCCTGCTGCCCGGTCTCCCGGCTGAGTACCTGCCAATAAAACTCCGGCAAAAAGTGCTCCTCCAGCAGTCCCTTCAGCAGCTCCACCGGGTTCTGCCGTTTCTGCTGCTCATAGGCCGACTCGGTCTGGAAAACCTTGATATAAACATTCTCCACGCCGGGAATTTCCGGGTCAGGGCTTTGCTGTGTCTCGTCCTCCATTCTAAAGTCGATAACCGTCCCGATATGGAGCCGCCCGGCAAGCATGGTCTTGTCACTCTCCGTGGCGTCAGTCAGCTTGCCTGACCTGAAAAGCAGTCCCTTCTTAACTCTCCGCCCGTCAATGGTGGGCAGTCCGCCCAAATCCCGCAGATTCATAATCCCCTCCGCGGGAATCACTCTGCTTTCATGGTTAAATTCAGCCAAATTACTTCTCCGTTTCCGTATTTAATATCAAAATATCAAATGCTGTAGTTTCTCTCTTTCCCGTCGCCAAAGCAGTACCATCTTCTGAAGCGCCCGCCGCTGAGAGAAACCGCCATGTTGCTCCCTCCGCAGTGGCATGAGGTCATGAAGCAGTCGCACCGGGAGAGCAGAAATATGGCATAAAAGTAATTAACCGTCAGGTCCTCGATATACTCCTCGTAATCCTCCTCCGTTGGGTGGCGCTGCCGGTCCACCTGGCTTATGGTCATCCCCGGCTTAAACTCGTCCAGCCGGTATCGCTCCTGGCTTACGCATATAATCTTCCCCGGAAACTCGGCGCACATCTTCTCCAGCATATCCTGGTCCTCGGTGGCCAGGAAGATTTTGTCAAACCGCTCTTCGTCCATCCACTCATGGATTTTGCTGAACATCACTTCCGGCTTTATCGGCGCGCTGGTTCCGCTCATTTCGGTGGTTATATAATCGCTACCTCGCAGTAAAATTCCAAGGACCCTTTTCCCGGCGAAAACCGCCTCCTGATATTCCTTCATGTCAGAAAGAAACCTGGCCTTGAAGGCGTCCTCGGTTATCTCCGGCAGCTTAAAATCCCTTACCGCCCTTGTAAACAGCAGCGAATAATAATTCGTCAGGCAAATTGTGTTTGTCTCGTCAGAGTCGGCGGGAGTCATGGTTATGTTAAAATACTTTTGCAAAAAGCTGTCAGGATACCTGGAGCTGCCCGGCTTAATAACCACCTGCCAACCAAGCTTTTCATATATCAGCCGCGTGCGGCCGTAGAGCATCAAAATCGAGCCAATCCCCTCTGATTTTGCAACCATAATCTCCAGGTATCGAATGCTCTTCATGGGCAGTGGCGTCAGCCATTGATATATAAACACATTGTGAAACAGTCCCACCGAATCCATGGTGGAATATTTCCCAATAAACGGCGCGTTGGAAAGCTCCCTTGTAACGGTCAAGGTCTTCCCGTCATCAGCGCTTTCAGCTGCGGCGCCCTTAGCCAGGCACCCGGCCAGATCGGGAAAATATTTAATATTCCCGTCAAGAAACTCAACCTTCAGGCCCGTCAGCTCCCGGGCAAGCCGCGCAAGAACCACGGTATATTCATTTGCATCTTCAAACAAAACCCGTTCATATCCCTCAAAGGGCTCCGGGGAAAGCTTCTCCCGGTCAGTCTCGTCATAGTCATAATACTCCGGGTAAAAGGGCTTCTCTCTAAACAGCGGATTGTCCGGGAAGTTTTTGCTCTCCAGAGTCCACTTAACGTTGGAGACGAACTCCAGGTCAAACCTGTCCCCCGTCCCGGTCTCAACGTGAAAGCGCTCCTCGCCCCGCTTAACATAGTCCAGCGCCCGGTGAAAGACTCCGTCGTCCAGCTTCAAGGTCCGGTAATTATTCTCAGTGTCATATTCCTTAATAATCAGCATATCAAATCACCGCCGTCAGCTCAGCGCTTCCGTCAGAACCTCCCTTAATGCCGCAGTATACGCGTCCGATTTAAAGCTCCTGATCAGCTGCAGGCTCGTCGTCTCCCCAAGAGCTGACGCATAAACCATCAGCTGGAACGGACTGTCGTCATATCTAAGCTCATTGCAGGCAACATGCTCAGCAGCTATCACCGTAACGCTCTGTCCCAGAAAGCTTACCAGAATTCTCGCCGCGGCCATATATTCCCTGATATATTCCGGCATTACGCAGTCACTGTCCGGTCCCGGTCTGAAGGCCAGGAGGTTGGACTGGTGGGCGAGATTATCGTAATTATACTGCCCGGCGAAGCTGTCCCTCAGTCCCTTAATCGTTCTCTCTCTGTCCTTCAAATCCTCGGGATTAATATAGAAAAAGCCGTGTGGCATGCTGGCGTTCTGGAAGGAATTTGGAATTCCGAAGAGCTCTCTCACATTCATGGGGCAGCGTATGGCAAGCTGTTTTCTGTTATCCGGGTGAACCCGCCTGACCGTCTCAGCCACAAAATATATAAGTCCAACCTGAACCGAGATCTTCTTTTTCCGGCAAAAGCGCTCAAGGGCAGCTGTGGAAACGTTAATCGTGTCATATATTGACTGTCCTGCACGGTCATCCGTCTCCGGCAGTTTGAAGTAATCCACCGGCCCACTCTCCGGCGCCATGAAATCCGCCGAAACGGGCAGCCCGCGCTCCATAACATCGGCGAAATAGTCCGGCTGCTCTGTGTCCGGCACCATATCCGCCGCAAGCTCAGGCGAAAAGTAAAGCGCCAGCATCGTGTTAATATATCTGCTAATTCCATATCCATCCGTCAGAACATGGTTAATGTGGACGAATATGTCCTGCTCTCCCCGCTTTATAATAATATGATGGAAATTATTCTTCTCCTCCCCGAAGCTGACCGTCTCGTCAGTTGGGAATATGACAATCGGCCTTTGGCTCGCCCTGAAGGAATATATTTTGCTGCCCGGGTTCTGGTGGATTTCCATTGTCACATATGGGTGAATCCCTGCCGCCTTGTTAGCGGCTATGCTCAGCCGCTCCTTATCGAGCTTTTCTTTAAAGACAATATGGGTGCACGGTGAAAGCGCCGGGTCAATGAGCACCCGGGGACCTTGAATAAGCGAGCTGTCCGCCAAAAGCCGGACCTCTCCCGTTTCCGCGAATTCCCTTTGTCTCCTCAGGGCGTCTTCAATTAGAATTTCCCTGCACTCTTCAGCCGGCGCAGTCTCATCCACAGTCCGGCAGTCAACAGCAGTACCGCAATGCATTGCCAGAAGTCTTGGTGTTGGGTATTCATACAGCAGCGTTGCCGTGATTGGATGCTCTCTGCAGGCGGCAACCATTTCAATTGCCTTCAGGGAGTCTCCGCCCAACTCAAAGAAGTCCTCCGTTGCGGAAATCTTCTCCAGCCCCAGCACCTCGGCCATTTTCCGGCAGATATATTTCTCCGCCTCTCCCATTGGTGGTTCATATTCTCTGCGGCAGGCATTCACATCCGGCAACTTCAGCTCGTTGCGGGCAACCTTCCCGTTAACATTAATTGGGAACTCCTCCAGCGGGACATAAAAGGCGGGCTGCATGTAATCAGGCAGCTGCCTCTTCAGCGCGTCCCTGTCAAGCTCCAGCCGTCCATCCTTAAAAATGCCCAGCTTCTCCGCCTCGCCCTTAAGATAATAAACGCAAATAAGCGCCCTTCCATGTTCCTCAAAGGCTCTTGCAATGACCTTGTCAAGCCCGGTAAGAGTCTGAACCTTCGCCTCAATTTCGGCAGGCTCAACACGGTTGCCATTAATTTTAATCATGTCATCAAGGCGGCCTAGGATATAATAAATCCCGTCCTCGTCACGCCGCGCCAGGTCTCCGGTATGGAACATTCCTCCCCGCCAGGCGTAGGCGGTTTTCTCAGGCAGATTCAAATATCCTCTGACAAATTCATTGCCAAAGCAAACCTCCCCTTCACCGGGTCCGTCTATAACGTTGCCGTTTTCGTCCACCAGATAATAGGGCACCTCGGCCATAGGCTTGCCGGCCGGAGGCAGGTCATATTCCCTGTCCAGTATCGTGCCGAAAACATTAAAGCCGGTTTCGCTAAGGGCATAAAGATTGCGTATAACCGGCTTTCCGTTTGGATAATATATACCCGAGGCGGACTCTCCTCCGGTTTGAATCTCCTCCAGATACGGCCCCGGATCAGTCAGCAGACGGATATATGAGGCGGACATAAACGTGAGCTGAATTTTCTTTTCAATGAAAAAGCTCATCAGCATCTCCGGATCCCGCAGCAAATCGTGAGAAACGATATAAGATGAGTCGCCATGAATAATTGACTGCAGCGCCAGCATAACTCCGGCCACAAAATAAAGAGCGGGAGCAAACCCAACCCTTTTCCCGTAGCTCAGTGTCTCCGCCGATGCAATGTACTGGTCCAGATTTCCATATTCATGAACAACACCCTTTGGGTTCCCTGTTGAACCTGATGTATAAACAATATAAGCCGCATCATGTGGCTGAGCGTCAGCAAAGCCGGAAGCAGGCTCGCAGGATGAGTAAATCTCCCGCAGCAGCTTCCCGTTAATAACAACCCGGCAGGCCGAGTCCTTTTTTATATATTCAACCCGTTCCTCCGGGTAGGTGTCCTCCAACGGAACGAAGGCCGCGCCGGCCTTAATAACGCCGATCATCGCCGCCACTGTGTTAACACTCCTTGGCAAAAGCAGCATTACCCGGTCCTCTTTGCCAATTCCCTTTGACTTAAGGTAAGAATAAATCCGGCCGGAGCGCTCGTCCAGCTGAGCGAAGGTAATAGCATCAGCTTCGTCCTCAAAGGCCATTGTGTCGTGATTTTCCATAACAGCCCTGTTGTATCGCTCCTGAAACCCCATGCGCTCAACTCCTTCCGAATTTATTCTGTATTATATATAATATATCATGATATGTTTCAACGTGCAAGCTTAGTCCGCAGTCCGCAGTTGCGTTTCACGTTACACGTTGCGCGTTTCACGTTGCCTGGTCTTTCCATCCGCCTTCAGGCATCCGGCATCCGGCTTTTAATTTCGAATTCCGAATTCCGAATTCCGCATTAGATTAACCCTTAATCCTTCACCCTTAACCCTTTATTCTCTTTACAAATCGGTTAGCTTGTGCTAATATACATAATTATCCTCGGCGTTGTGTGCTACGCGCTGGTCTCCGTTCTCCTTCTGGTTAAGATCTCCAAGATTCCCAAGAGCGAGGCATTAAAAAATATAGAATAAGCCGCAAGGCTTATTCTATATTTTTTAAGTCCGCAGTCCGTTTCTCGTTTCACGTTGCGCGTTTCACGTTGTGCGTGCGCGCAGGGACCTCTACCACCGCACCAAGAGGACGCCGGTGCGGTCCCCCTTCCCCGTGAGCGGGGAATGTATTCCGCCTACCTTCCCCCCGCAGGGGGAAGGTGGCGCGAGCTTGCGAGCGACGAAAGAGGTCCACCTCTGCGGACTGCGGACTTCGGTCTACGGTCTAAACAGCTTATACACTATCAAACCGTTTCCATTTTCCGCTGATAAAGAAGACTCCGCCTATAAGCAGTGGCATAAAGCCGGCAATCGCGTCGCCATACCAGAAGCCCAGCGGGCCCATGTTGAAGGCAAAGCCCAAAAGATACGCGGCGCCGATACGGACGATTATCCCGTCCAGCAAAGCGACCAGCAGGTTCAGTCTTGAGTTTCCTGATCCATTAATCAAGCCGAAGCCAAAGGTTCTGCCCGCCGCGCCAAAAAAGTTAATAATCATTGGGCTTATTATTATCATTGCGCCGGCAACAACTGTCTCATCAGACGTAAACATTCTGAAGATTGGCATCGGCCAGCGTGCGAGAATCAAACTAGCAATGGCTGACAGGATAACCGCGGCACCGGTTGCCCAGGCGAGAATTTCCTTAACGCGCCCATATTCCCTTGCGCCGAGATTCTGCCCGACCATAGATCCGCTGGCAGTGCTGATTGCATTGGACATTATGCCAATAATCATTCCCAGCTTGCTGACAATTCCTGCGATTGCGGAATATGTAACTCCAAACGAGTTAACCCAGGCGTTAACAACCGTCATTGAAATTGAAACCGCTGCCGACTGAATGGCCATTGGCACGCCCAGAGAGGATATGCGCTGCATAACAACTCTGTCCGGAATAAAGCTTTTTGGCTTAAAGTCAAAGCCGAAGCTCTCTCTTCTCCGGTAAAGATATATAACCGAAAACACGAAGCTAAAGCCCTGTCCGATAACCGTCGCCAGCGCCGCGCCGAACACCTCCATGTGCATAAAGGCAACAAAAACAATGTCAAGAATTGTGTTCATAACAGCCGCGATGGCAATAAACATAAAGGGCCGCTTTGAGTCACCCATTCCACGCAGCACGGAGCTAACGGTATTATAGCCATAAATAAACGGCAGACCGCATATGCAGGTAACCGTATAGTCCATGGTAAAGTCATACGCCTCAGCGGGAGTGTTAACCAGGGTAAGAATCTGATTGCGTAGAATATAGCACAGCAGCGCCATAACAACAGACATACCCATCAGCATTGAAAACATTGTTCCAACTGTTTTGCTGACTCTGTCTGTATTATCGCTGCCCACCTGCCGGGAAATTATAACCTGCCCTGCTCCGCCAAAGCCGATTGAAAGAAACGTGAGGATATGCAGAATATTTCCGCCGGTGGATACGGCTGACATACCTGCCCCGCCGATAACCTGTCCGACGACAATCATATCCACGATATTATATATAGCCTGCAGCGCATTGGACAGCAGCAGCGGAGCTGCAAAAACGAAGAGCAGCTTTGGTACACTGCCCATCGTCATATCCCGAATCATGCTGGTTTCTTTTTTATTTATGCTTCCAGCCATTTTACACCTTACACCTTATAACTTATACCTTATTCAATACCGTAAACAATCGCTGGAATCGCAAACGGCAGCTGCTTTTCCCAGCAGGCCTCGCAGTGAGTTCCTCCAGGAACAAGTCTGGCCGTAAGCTTAACTCCCCTGCTAAGGAGAATGTCATTCATCTCCCTGAAGCGGCCCAGTCTGTTTGGCCCATAAAACTCGCTGTCTCCAAAGTCAATATAAACAACGGTGTCGTCACCAATCTTCGCCGTTTTCGCCGTCAGATAAAGTCTTGCCCAGTTTGCCCAGTATGAGCATGAAAGCACCGCCGCTCTGGAGTATATGTCGTTATGCTTCAAAACTCCGTAAAGGCTCATAATTCCGCCCATGGAGCTACCCATAATAAAGGTGTGCTCCCGGTCGGGCAAAGTTCTGAAGGTCCCGTCAACAAAGGGCTTAAGGGTGTTAATATAATAATCAAAGGTTTCTTCTCCCCTGCCCTTATATAGCTTTTTGTCATCCTCCAGGTCGGCAAAGTCAAATGGACCGTACTCACTCAGTCTTCCCCCGTCAGGGCTATGGTTGCACTCCACCGAGGCGACGATAAGCTCCGTTCCCGTTCTGTCGAGATAATCACCCAGTCCCCAGCTTTTGCCGTAGGTCGCGTGATCGTCAAAGAAAAGATTGTGCCCGTCAAAGGCATATAAAACCGGATACCGCTTTCCCGGGCTGCTGAAGTACCCCTCCGGAAGATAAATATACATCTTCCTGGTCTCCGGCCCGGTGTAGGCGGGATAGGTTACGTCATAAACCTTAACCATATTATTCCGTCGGGTCAGCCTTAATAACCTTGCCCAGGTTCCACAGGTCCGCCGCCTTGCGGGCCGCCTTTGGTGACTCCTCAGGGCTGTTATATTCAATGCCGGCGGTGTGACTGCCGCAGTCCAGGCACATTACGTACCAGTTCCAGCCGTTCTCCTCCTCCAGCAGTCCCGGTCCGCCACAAACCGGACACTCAAGAAGATTAATTTCACTGTAAATGTCCATTATTACTTCCTAACTCCTAACTCCTAACTCCTAACTCCTAACTAACGAAGTCCATGACTTCGTTTTTGATTTCGTCAGCGCTTCCGCGGAACTGCAGCGCTTTTATTTCGCAGCTTCGGGCCGCTTCAACATTCGGGCCGTGGTCGTCTATAAACAGGCAGTCCTCCGCCTTAAGGCCGAAGGTATTCAGCATAAGATAAAATATTCTCGGGTCCGGCTTCATCAGCTTAACATCGGCGGAAATCATTGTCCCGTCAAAGAATTCGCTGCAGCGCACTCTTGGCCAGTAATCGTGCTGGCGTGTGCTGGCGTTGGAAAGCAGATATATTCCGCAGCCGCGCTCCTTAAGCTCCCGCACAAGGTCATATGTGCCCGGCAGCTCCACGATGGGTCTGTCCCACATGGTAACCAGCTTAAAAACCTCGTCCAGCAGCCGCTCGGGGACCCGCTGCATAATTCTTTCAATGGCCTTGCTCTCAACAAGCTCTCCCCCGTCAAGTAGCTGCCATTCAGGGCCCTTGAAGACGTTTGCCATAAGCAAGGCGCTGTCCTCCTCGTTAAGGCCAAGCCGGGCAATATATCTCTCAGGCTCAAACCTGATGAGCACGTTGCCCATGTCGAAAATGATATTCTTCATGGCTCAGAGAGTATAGAGCACCTCGAACTCAAGCTCAGCCGGCTCAGTGTTTGGCGCCGTGAAGGTGAGCTTTGCCTTGCCGGAAAGGCCGGTGGTTTTGATATACGTTCCGGTCATGCCGCCTTCAGCGGTTACGATGTCCGGTCCAACAAGCTCAACAGGTCCCTCGGCCGTAATCTTAACAGGCAGCTGGGCATAGTTGGCGGTGTTGCCGTTTTCGTCAAGAATTCTAATTCTGACGGCCGCCATGTCATATGTGTCGCCCCTGTCCTTAAGGGTAAGAGATGATGGCTTTGCTTCAATGTGGAGCTTTGTTCCCGGGCAGCAAACTGCGGTCTTAACTGTTTTCCCATCCTTAATCGCCTCAAAGCGCCATACTGTGGACTCGCCGCCCCAGTTGGCAACGTAACGGGAATACAGGTCATACATTTCGCTGTATTGCATATTATATTTCTTTGTGCAATGGAGAATGTTCAGCTTTGCCTTAAGTGGCAGATTATCTGTCCCATATTTGGCCACGTCACGCAGGCCTTGCTTTACTCTTGCGGCCTTCTCCTTGTCGAAGCCCTCGACGGTCTCCAGCATGCCGCCGATAAGGTCGTCTATTTTAACGGGACCATGAGGCAGTGCGGAATATTCGCTGCCCTTGAAGCTGGTTACGTAATTGTTGTTTTTATATAGCGCCACCTCGTCAGCGTTGGTAAAGACATAAAAGTCTCCGATTGCGCCGGCGGGATAGTCACCGATGTTCATTGATGAGCCAACCTCTAGAACAGGTTGGTTGTCACTCTGGCTGGCATATAGCGCCGCTGCTGTCTTTGGGTTGCGGAACAGGTCAGTAACTCCGTGGTAGCAAACATAGTCACCGGAGCCGAAGTCCTTGTGGGTGCCATAGTCAAACATGCACCAGCCGAAGCAGCCTGCATGCTGCCCGTCCGCCATCGCGTCGTTAATAACTCTTGCGTGACGCAGTGCCTGCTCCTGTCTCTTGCCCCAGTGATCATAGCTCTTGGTGGGGAACATGTGCCCGTCGTGCTCGGAGATGAGCAGAGGCTTGTTCATGTCCGGCGTAACCTTGTTTTTTGGCAGAACGCCGGGAGTCGTCCCGTTGTGGGAGAAGTCATTAAAGGCGTATACATCCTCCAGCAGACTGCTCTGGGTAATATATCGCACGCCTGAGGTCTGGCGTGATGGATCAAGCCGGTGGGCAATTTCGTTTGTTTTTGTGTAAAACTCGTCGTTGTCCTGGCTTTCGTTTATGCGGACGCCCCAAAGAACAATTGACGGATGGTTTCTGTATTGCAGGACCATCTCCTCCGCGTTCCTGCAGGCCTGCTCCTGCCACTGAGCATCGCCGATATGCTGCCAGCCGGGAAACTCCGTAAATACAAGAAGACCACGCTTGTCGCACTCGTCAATAAAATGGTGGCTCTGCGGATAGTGAGAGGTTCTTACGGCGTTGCAGCCCAGCTCCTCCTGAAGAATTCTGGCGTCCTCCCGCTGGAGGCTTTCGGGAACCGCGTAGCCCGCATAGGGAATGGACTGATGCCTGTTAAGGCCACGGAGGAAGATTTTTTCTCCGTTTATATAAAGCCCGTCGTTTTTAAACTCCGCCGTCCTGAAGCCGACTGTAACCCGCTTCTCGTCAATCATCTTCTCCTTGTCATATAGCGTGGCGACGATGGTATAAAGCTTCGGGCTCTCCGGGCTCCAGGGCTTTACCGCGTCTGATTTAATTGTTACGCTCTCCCCATCCGCCTGGCCGAGAATATCAACGCCATCAACAAGGAAAACCTTAACCGTCCCCTCGCCGGAAACGGTGGTTTTAACGCAGGCGGTGTTAACATCAGGTGTGGTTACATATACGTCTTCTATATAGCTCTGCTCCTTAACATCCAGCCAGACCTCACGATAAAGGCCGCTGTAGGTAAGGTAGTCAATAACATATCCAAATGGCGGAATATTCAAGCTTTCATGGCTGTCAAGCTTAACGGTAATCAGATTGTCCCCTTCCTTAACAAGGTCGGTGATTTCCGTTCTGAAGGCCGTGTAGCCGCAGCAGTGCTCGCATGCAATTGTCCCGTTGACGTAAACCTGAGCATAATGCGCAGCCCCGTCAAACTGCAGGAAAAGACGCTTGTTTTTATACTGCTCGTCTATAGTAAGCGTCATTCTGTAGCCGCAGACGGCTTCATAATTATTGGGGCCCCCGTAGTGCAATGGCATCTCAAAGGCGTTATGTGGCAGGCGTACCTTTTCATATTCCCCTGACCCTGACGCGAACTCCTCGCTGTATTCCGGGGTAAATTCCCAGCTTCCGCAAAGACTGATCATAGCTCAAACCGTCTCCTTTAGATATTTTTCAAATTCGCCCTCAGGAAGGGGCTTTGAATAGTAGTAGCCCTGAATATAATCGCAGTTCAGGCTCTTTAAAAGCTGAACCTGCTCCTCCGTCTCGGCGCCCTCGGCAACTGTCTTCATGTTCAGCAGCTTTGCAAGGCTGATTGAAGCTTCCAAAACCTTGTGGTCTTCAACAGTGGACGCTCTGACGATTCCCATGTCTATCTTCATAATGTCAAAGCTCATCTGGGTAAGGGTGAGCATGGACGAGTACCCGGAGCCAAAGTCGTCCATTTCAAGAACGAAGCCCTTTTCCTTCAGCTTTTCAATTGTGGCTGCAATCTGCCTGGTGCCGGAGGTATAGGCGGACTCGGTAATTTCAATGTGCAACAGGGAATGGTCAACGCCATATTTGTCTGCAATCCCGGCGATTTTCTCCGCCAGGTCCGCTTCAGCAAAATCCTTGCGTGAAGCGTTAACGGATACGGGAACCTGAGGCAGGCCCAAATCATGCCAGCGCTTCAGGTCAGAGCATACACGTTCCCAGACGTACATATCAACCTTTGTAATGAACCCGTTATCCTCAAAAACCGGAATAAACAGTCCCGGACTCATGAAGCCAAGCTGGGGATGAATCCATCTGACCAGCGCCTCCGCTCCCCCGGTTTTGTCCGTGTGCAGATTGTGCTTTGGCTGGTAATAAACCGCGAACTCCATGTTCTTCAGTCCGCTTTCCATGAAGTCTATAACCTGCTGCTCCCTGCGTCTCTGCTCCAAAGCCGCCTGGTCAAACTCAATGGAATTAATGCCGTAGGCATCTGTAATTTTGCTCATTATAAGCCGTGAATAGTCACACAGCTTTTCAATGTCCTTCACGGTCTCTGCTCTCACATAGCCGAACTTAACCGCAAAGAACGGAATGTCATTGGTCGCTGCGGCCGCGTCTGATATGTCTCCAAAATTAAGCTCCGGCTCGCCCCTAAGGAGAAATGCGAAAACATCCTCGTTAATAACACCACCCATAATATAATCAGGCAATGTTGATGCAAGCACATCCGCCAGATTCTTCAGAACCTCGTCGCTCTTCTTCCGGCCATACATTTCCTTAATGGACGTAAAGCCCGCGATATTAGACGTTACAACCGTGAAGTTCTTCTCCGGCGCACTGTTCATTGTGTTTTCGGCGTACCGGTAAAAAATTTCCTTTGAATACAGTCCCGTACGCTCGTCATATTCAATTTCGTTCAGCAGTGCGGAATTTTCCCGCATTGCGACGAAGTTATCGACTCTTTTTCTGACAACTACGTTGTTATACGGCTTGTGCACAAAGTCATTGGCACCCAGGGAAAGGGCATTAATCTCGTCATCCTGGTCTTCAAGAGCGGTTGTTACGATGACCGGGATTGTGTCATAAAGAGAGTTCTTTCTCTTTTCCTCCAGGAAGCCAAAGCCGTCCATAACCGGCATGGTAATGTCCAGCAGGACAAGAGAAATGTCCCTGTAATACTCCTTAAGCAGCTCAATTCCCTCCAGGCCGTTTTCCGCCTCGAGAAAATCATAGCTGTCCTCAAGGAAATCCTTAAGCATCTCTCTGTTAAACGCCAGGTCTTCAACAATAAGCAGTGTTCTTTTTTGGGTCAGGTTTTCCATTAATCCTCCGGGTGCGCAGTTAAATCATTTTCTCCAGCTCTGCAATAAGGTTATGCAGGTCTGTATATATCAGCTCGGGCTTTGCAAACATGTTTTGCAGCAGCGAGCTTATGTTTTCTTCAAAATTCTCCGGGAGCCGTTCGCAGTTGGCCCTGCAGTATTCAACAAGCTTCTTCTCGCCGGGGTTTGTAATGCTGTTATAGGCAAAAATAATGTCAAAATAAGAGGCCATCAGTCCCGCGGCTCTTATGTTAAGGTTAACCAGGTCTCCCCTGCGGGCGGCCTTGATAATCTGGTCCTCATAGGCGTGAACTGTGCTTGTCAACCGGGCCATATTCCGGTCGATTATATTAACCCGCAGCTCGTCAGGATATGGGACGGAGAACTTATTTTTAATCTCTCCGTAACGGCCGCTTCTGTCAAACAGGATTTTGCAGTGCAGCAGATTGTGCCACAGGCAGGTGGTAAACCCGAGAGAGGCAGCATATTTCTTAACAACCCGGTTGAGATTGTTAACATACTCGTCGATTGTGCGGTAAATAATGTCAACCTGCTCGCCGGAGGCGAAAATGCAGTAGTCAACCGGCTCCAGGTCGTGCACGTCAATGTCCGCGTAGGTGCACAGCTCGCTTATGAAGCTCTCCCTCAGCTTTTTGCTTACGGGCGAGGTGGAATATACATAGATGTCATAATCTGATTTATCGTCACTGGCACCCTCGGCCTGGGAACCGCCGAGAGTAATCGCTTCAATCTGGCTGATGGCGCTGAACCGCTCCACAATAAGCTCAAGAATATTATCCACAGGCGAACCCTCCCGATGTTATCAATATATTTTGTTATATTAATCTATCATAGAACGGGGTTTATTTCAAGAATTAAAAATGTCTGTCAAATTTCTGCCATGCTTTAGTTAAACTTCACAAATTTTAAGTATTTTTATTAAAAAACCTTGCATATTACCAATGCAGTGATAAAATGACTGCGTAATTTTATTATATGGAGAGAATTTATGAGCGAAGCTAACGGATATAAGAGAAAGCGCGGAGACACCCGCTATGGCCGCCGGGTATATGACATGACCGGCCTTAATGTTATTATGATGCATATCTTCCCCAAGCGCACCGAGTCAGAGGTGTTTATGCTGGACGATTTTGACATCACCGACCTGATGGCCTTCATCAACGAGCGCAACAAGACCCACCCGGAGTATAAAACAACGATTTTTCACGCTCTTGTTTTCGCCATTGCTAAGATGGTTAATGAGCGCCCCAAGATGAACCGCTTCATCCAGGGCCGCCGCACCTATGAGCACTATGACATCAGCATGGGCTTTATGGCCAAACGCCGCTTTGCCGACGGAGCCGAGGAAAAGTTCATGTGGCTTGTCCCGAAGGAGGACGACACTCTAGACACTCTTTCCCACCGCATATATGGTGACGTAACCCAGGCCCGCAAATCTGAAACCGCCGTCGCCGGAGACAGCATAGACAATGTCGTCAACAGTTTTGCCAAAATCCCCCGCCTGCTCCTTATGTTCATTGTCCGTGTCGTGCGCTGGCTGGATTTCTGGGGCAAGGTTCCCGCACCTCTCTCCGAGGGAGACTCCAACTTCGCCTCCGTCCTAATCACCAACCTGGGCAGCATTAAGGCTCCCGCGGTATATCACCATCTTAACAACTATGGAACCACCAGCATGGCCGTTGCCGTGGGAACGATTCACAAAAAGGAAATGATTATGCCCGACGGGACAAAGCAGATAAGAGACGTGGTTGACATCGGCGTAACCCTTGACGAGCGTATTGCTGACGGCTTCTATTTTGCCCGCAGTCTAAGAGTTGTTAAATATCTTCTTGCCAACCCCGAGCTGCTGGAGGAGCAGTTCAACACCCCCACCGGGTTTGACTATGAGGGGAAATAATTAATTTTAAATATCAAAAACCTGCCCGAAGAGGCAGGTTTTTTATTGCTTAACAACCCGGATTGTGTTTATTCCGTAATATTTCATTGCTTCAATGGCTTCGGCGCTGATTCTTTCCCCATAAACCACAACCGGAACCGCCGGCGGGCAGCTGACGCAGGGATCGGCCATAATTCTTCCCGCGGCGTCTTCGGTTAAAATCAGCTCCGAGGGAGAATAAAGCGCTTTGTTGAGAGAAAGTATTTTTTCGGGAGCGGGAACAAGGGGCGGCTTTTCTTTAATCGCCTCCCGTCTTGGGATTTGGCAAAGCTCGGCGGCGATTCTCTCCGGCAGACCGGCGTCATATTCAACCGGAAGCATCATGACGAGATTATCCCTGTCGCTAAACTCGCAGAATATGTTTTTACCTTCCAGCTTTTTCGCCAGCTCAGTTCCCAAATAGCCATATGACTTTGTCCGGATGGTCAGCTTAAGTGGTTCGTCACCAAATAATTCACAGCCCGCTGAGCGCAACTCATCCTTTACCCGGCTCCACTCCCCGGCTGCTTTGGCAAGTCTTGGTCTGCTTTGGCCGAGATACAAATTGCAACGGTCAAGGGACTGCAAAATCAGATATGATGGGCTTGTGGAAGCAAACAGCGCCATAGCCTGCTCCGCCTGTTCAGCAAACAGCTCAGGGGCGTTTTTTGAAACATGCAGATACGCTCCCCCGGTTAAAGCCGGAAGCGTTTTGTGGGCCGAGTCGCAGCACAGGTCAGCTCCGAGAGTGATTGGGTGTCTGTCCTCCGGCAGGAACTTCAAGTAGCTCCCGTGGGCATTATCGACAACCAAAAGGCACCCATGCGCGTGGCACACCTCGGCGATTCCTTTAATATCGGCAATGCTGCCAAGATAATCCGGACTGGTTATATAAACGGCCGCCGGCAGCTCAGAGCTTGAGGAAAGCCATTTCTCCAGCCGTTCCGGCGAGATGGCGCAGGAGACGATTCCTTCCCCGTCCCCCTCCGGCCACAGCCAGGAAACTTCAATATCCATCAGCGCCGCTGCCGAAACGAACACCTTGTGGGCGTTCCGTCCCGCCGCAATTATGGGTCGCTTCCCGTTTTGCAAGGCATATGCCTTCAGCATATACAACATGGCGCGTATGGGCAGTGAGGAGCCTTCGGTGGAATAAACCGTTTTCCCGGTGCCGAAAAGCTCTGTGGCGTTCTCTTCGCTTTCCCGGATTATTCCCTCCGGGTGATAAAGAACATCCGCACCGGTAATTTCGGTTATGTCCCTTCCCTCCGGGCCTGAATATACCAAGCCCTTGTGCCCGGGCATATGCATCCGTACCGGTTCGGAGCTTATATATTTTTCAACGAAGTCGCAAATGGGCGTCGTCATTTTATCCGTTAATCGCCTTGGCGGCCTCAACCATAATTGCGCACTCAATGCGTTTGCGGAAAAGCACGCAGCCCTTTTCGTATATTCCGTTTACGCTGCCCGTGGCGTGATATGCATTGGCGGCGCACCCGCCGGAGCAATATAGCTTTGCCCAGCAGTCAGCGCACTCCGGATGGGTATATACATTGCAGGCGGCGAACTCAGCCTGGCGCTCCTTGTTTGTAACGCCGTCCCAGATGTTGCCCAGCTTATAGCTCTCCTCGCCCACAAACTGGTGGCAGGGATAAAGATCGCCCCAGGGAGTAACGGCCATATACTCGGTTCCGCTGCCGCAGCCTGAAATTCTCTTATATATACACGGGCCCCCCTTCAGGTCGATCATGTAATGATAGAAGGTAAAGGGTCTGCCTTCGCTTCTCCGTTGCAACATAAGCTGAGCCAGGTCCTCATACTGCTGCATGACGATTTCCAGATCCTCGTCAGTAAGCGCCGAGGGGTCCCCCTGAGCGCAAACCACAGGCTCCATGCTCAGCTCCGTAAAGCCCAGGTCCAGCATCACCTTAATGTCCTCGAGGAAGTCTGGATTTGCGTGGGTAAAGGTGCCCCGCATATAATAATTTTTATTCCCCCGGGCCTTAACAAGCTTTTGGAATTTGGGAACAATTCTCTCCCAGCTTCCGTTGCCAGCGTAATCCACCCGGTAACGGTCGTGAATCTCTTTTCTCCCGTCAAGACTCAGGACTACGTTGTGCATCTCACGGTTGACGAAGTCTATTACGTCGTCGTCAATCAGCATGCCGTTGGTCGTCAGCGTGAATCTGAAGTGCTTTCCCGCCGCCTCTTCAATGCTTCTGGCATAGGCCACCAGCTGCTTGACAACCTCAAAGTTCATCAGCGGCTCGCCGCCGAAGAAGTCCACCTCAAGATTGTGTCTTTTTCCGGAATTGGCAACCAGGAAATCCAGCGCCTGCTTCCCCACTTCATAGCTCATAATCGCGCGCTCGCCGTGATATTTGCCCTGGCTGGCGAAGCAATATGAGCAGTTCAGATTGCAGCTGTGGGCAACGTGGAGACACAGCGCTTTGACAATGCCGGCGCTTCTCTCCTTCAGGGCCCCGGACTTGTCCGCGAAGGTATCCTCAGTAAAAAGCTTGCCCTGCTCCTTCAGCTGACCGATCTGGTCAACGCACTCCAGCACCTCCTCACGGGTGACGGCTTCGTCATCAGGATAGGCGGCAAGAATCGCATCGGCGATTTCGTCCGGGCTCTTCTCCTCATACATTCCAATAATATCATATGCAATATCATCAACAACATGGACCGAGCCTGAGAAGATATCCAGTACGATATTCAGCCCGCCCAGCTTATAGCGATGTATCATGTTTCCTCCTGCAAAAATGCCGCCGAAGGAAACGGCGGCATTTTGTTTGAAATTTTCTTTGAGAATTACTTGTTCTCTTTGTTTTCGCACTGCTGGTTGGCAATGCCGCAGCTTGTCTTGCAGGCTGACTGGCAGGAAGTCTGGCACTCACCGCAGCCGCCGTTCTTTGCGCTCTCGCAAAGATTTCTTGTTTCAAGAGTTTCAATGTGCTTCATTTTGAGCCCTCCGTTTAGTTCCTGAATATGTTTTGGATTTTAGCAGAAAATACGCCCATGGTCAAGTATATTTTACCTTGCTAAATAATACAATTAATACTTGTAAATTCATAAGCCAATGTGTTATTATATGACATTATGGATAAGATACTTATTGAAGAAAATGAAATAAAGCCCAACTTGTTTGTCGTCGGCACCTTGACCGTGGTCATGCTTGCGCTGGTTATATGCGCCGTGCTTAACGCGGTCGGCATTTTCCATGTTCGCGAGTCATCAATGTGGCTGGCTGTTATCATTGTTATGGTCTGCACGCTTGTCCCCTGGCTGCTTTGCTTCAGTCAAAGACTTGTAGCCAACCCTATCAGCAAGTATATAATCATGTCCTCGGCCATAATTGAAATTATGTTTATTATGCTTTTTCTTGGCCAGTGGGCAGACTCGGCGCTTTTGATGCCCGTTATTCTCGCCGCCCAGTATCACAACAAGCGCATGAACTGGTTCGCCTTAATCGGAACACTTCTTGTCGCCTTTTTAACCTCATATCTCAGCACCATGCTGGGCTTTACCCAAAGCGATTTTTACATTTTCCTTGTCAGGACCTGCGGCCTTGAAGTAACGACCACACCCATGGAGAGCTTCGAACAGGTCTATTGGGCATGGAAAAATGTATTATATATCGGTCTGCCGCGGATGATTGTTGTAATTGCAATAAGCACAATCATCTTTACAATCGACAGATCAGGCAGTGAAAATCTTTCCGGCAGAATTGCAGCCGCCCATGCCAGCCGCATCGATGCGCTCACCGGCCTTGGCAACCGCTTTTCATACAACGAAACTATCGACGGTTACTCCGCTTCACGGCCGGAAGCCCTCGTTTGCGTATATGCCGACGCTGACGGGCTCCACGCCATAAACGACGAAAAGGGGCACGCCGCGGGAGACGAATTTCTTAAGTTCTGCGCCCTGTCAATGAGCAATCACCTTGGTCTAAGCTGCTTCCGCATTGGCGGAGATGAATTCGTCGCCTTTTCTGAAGATCAGACTGAGGATGAAATTCAAAATAAGATTCGCGAAATTTCACTTCAGCTTGCGGAAGAGGGCTACCACATGTCCTTCGGAATCGAAACCCTCCGGGATGAACAGAGCATTGACGACCTGATTAATTCAGCCGAGAAAAAGATGTATGCGGCTAAGAACGAGTACTATCTCTCCACCCACAAGGACCGCCGCAAAAGATAATTTTGCCCGCATACGCCGCAGCGTATTTCATAGCGTAAGCTATTTCATATGCATTAAACATATTTCATTTGCCTGTCAGGGCAAATTTCATTGAAAAAACCACTTCTTGCGAAGTGGTTTTTTCATGGTGGA
>R11__coassemble_199_pt1 | contig 43204 bp, 35 predicted proteins | sample R11__metabat2_low_PE_045 | metagenome-assembled genome bin R11
CACAAACGCCCTTGTTGTTGCGTCCGCCGCCCGCTCCGTTGCGGTCTTTGCAGCGCTTTCGCTTGCGTTTTGGGTCTGAGCAGCGGCCGGCGCGGCGGCCACCTCAGGCGTGGGCTCCGGGGTTGCTTCCGGAGTCGGCGCCGGGGTGGGCTCGGGAGTCGGCGAAGGGGTTGGCGCGGCAGTTGGGGTTGGAGACGGAGATGATGAAGTAGCCGCCGGAATTGAGGATGAAACGTAAATCTGGCAGCATCTGGTCATGTGTGATTCTCCATCTGCGTCGTTCACAACGCAGTAGATTTTAACTCCGTTCATGCTCAGTGGGATTCCATCAAGCGTCATTTCCTGAGTGTCCCATCCATAAACAGACAATCCGTCATATATGCCTTCGAGGTCTACAGCGAAAAATTCTTCTCCGTCAGACAGTGCCGCCATCCAGGTATACTCGCTGCCTTCCTCTACCTGGTCTCCTCTTCCGGCATAAAAAACGATACGTCCTTTAGCGGTTACGCCAGTGTCATCCGGTACCTCGTAATCATATGTGAGTGTCTTTGTAACTGTATCAAGCGCAAAACAGACCACCGCCGTGCTCATAAGGAGCATGGCAGCCATTGCCACGCATATTATAATTCTAAATACGCTCTTTCTTTTCATTAATCTCTCTCAACCATTATCCCTTCTGCGGACACGAAAAAATCATTGAAATTCCAATCATTCTGTTTTAACATATATTCCGAAAATAATCAAACCCGGAGAGTAAATATCTATGGAAAATCTCAACGTCTGTTTAATTAACGATTCCTTTCCCCCGGTAATAGACGGAGTCGCCAATGCCGTCGTAAACTATGCGACAGTAATTTCCCGCTCCCTCGGCCGCGCCACTGTTGCAACGCCATATTACCCGGACGCGGACGATTCGAAATATTCCTTCCCGGTTGTCCGTTACCCCAGTCTCGACACCTCCAAGCTGGTGGGCTACCGGGCGGGTATGCCTGTTTCCGTTCCGGTTCTTAATGAGCTTTCCTCTGCGAGGTTCGACATTATCCACACCCACTGCCCTGTAACCTCAACTGTTCTCGCCCGGTCTCTCCGTGGAATAATAAACGCGCCGGTTGTCTTTACGTACCACACCAAGTTCGATATTGACATAGCCAACGCCGTCTCCTCCCAGCTTCTGCAGGAGGAGGCCGCCTCAATCCTGGTTCAGAACATTTCCGCCTGCGACGAGGTTTGGGCCGTTAGCGACGGGGCGGGGAAAAATCTGCAGAAGCTGGGCTATCAGGGAGATTACATCGTAATGCCCAACGGCGTTGATTTGCCCCGGGGCCGGGTGTCTGACGAAGAAATCGCCTCCGCCTGCTCGGGCTATGATTTGCCGGCGGATGTCCCGGTGTTTCTGTTCGTGGGCAGAATGATGTGGTATAAGGGAGCACGGATTACCCTTGACGCGCTCAAGCTCCTTAAGGACTCCGGCGCTGACTTTAGAATGGTCTTCATCGGCGGTGGAGCCGACAAGGAGGAAATCAAGGCCTATTCCACCTCTCTCGCCCTTGATGACAAGGTCATTTTCGTCGACCCGATATACGACCGCAATATAATACGCGCCTGGTACTGCCGGGCGGATTTGTTCATCTTCCCCTCCACCTTCGATACAAATGGTCTCGTCGTCAGGGAGGCGGCGGCTTGTTCCCTGGCCAGTGTCCTCGTCCGCGGCAGCTGCGCGGCTGAGGATGTGACGGAGGATATTAACGCGTTTTTGATTGACGAAGACGCTCAGTCCCTTTACGAAAAGCTCGCCTCTCTTTTCCCCAGGCGTGACACGATGCGCGCCATTGGAGAGAAGGCGCTGGATGAGCTTTATATGTCCTGGGATGAGTCGGTTTCCCGGGCCTATGAGCGCTACGGCGTTGTAATAGAGAACTATAAGGCCGGCAAATATCCTGAGCACAACACCTTTGCCGACGGAGTTTACCGCGGCGCGGCCAAATCGCTGGAGACGATTTTTGAAACCCGGGATATTCTCGCCGAGGCGGGCAGCGCAATCGCTCTTGGGGCTGCAGGCACGGTTTCCGACGCTAAGAGCCTAATCAGCGACATGGGGGACAGCTTCCGCCAGGGGCGGGACAAGCTCAACGGCTTCTTTAATGACTTTTACCGGGAGTATAAGTAAAATCCGCACCCGGCAGAGGGCAATTTATCATATTTAAAAAATATAATAACGCACTTGCATTAAAAATGATTTTTCTATATAATCCCTCCGTGCATTTTTAATAAGGAGATATAGAAGCAAATGAATTATTCAACACCTAATTCAAATGACGCTACCAGAACCGCTAACCGTTCAAGAAGCGTCGTTCCACAGAGTGGTCTCTGCTCCCGCTGCATCGATGGCTGCACGGGCAACTGCGAGGTTTTCAATTCCACCTTCCGCGGCCGTGAGCTCATTTATCCGGGTCCCTTTGGCGACATTTCCGCGGGCGGCGACAAGGAATATCCCGTAGACTATTCTCATCTTAACATTCAGGGCTATGCTCAGGGCGCACGCGGCCTGCCGGAAGGCGTTATCGGTGACTCTGACAATGCTATTTTCCCCAAGGTATCCACCGAAACCGAATATGGCTGGGACAAAAAGGTTAAAATGTCCATTCCTGTCTTCACCGGCGCTCTCGGCTCCACCGAGATTGCCCGCAAGAACTGGGAGCATTTCGCAGTAGGCGCTGCCATTTCCGGCATCACCATCGTCTGCGGTGAAAACGTCTGCGGCATCGACCCGAAGCTCGAGCGCGGCGCAGATGGTCTCATCACTCTCGCTCCCGATATGGACCGCCGCATTGAAATTTACAGACGCTACCACAGAGGCTACGGCGAGATGCTCGTTCAGATGAACGTTGAAGACACCCGCCTTGGCGTTGCCGAATACATAATCAACAAGCACGGCATCGAGACAATCGAACTGAAGTGGGGCCAGGGTGCAAAGTGCATCGGCGGCGAGATTAAGGTTAAGTCCCTTGACCGTGCCCTTCAGCTCCAGAGCCGCGGCTATATCGTAACTCCCGACCCGTCCGATCCTGTTAACCAGGCAGCATATAAGGCCGGCGCAATCAAAGAATTTGAGCGTCACAGCCGTCTTGGCTTCATCAGCGAGGAAAATTTCGCCAAGGAAGTTGAAAGACTCCGCGGTCTCGGCTTCAAGCGCATCACCCTCAAGACCGGCGCATACAGCCTTAAGGAACTTGCCCAGGCAATAAAGTGGGCCTCCAAGTATCACATTGACCTCCTCACCATCGACGGTGCAGGCGGCGGCACAGGCATGAGCCCGTGGAGAATGATGGAGGAGTGGGGTATCCCCAGCCTTTATCTGCACTCCGCAGCCCGCGAGTTTGCCGATGTTCTTGCAGCTCAGGGTGAAAGAGTTCCTGACCTGGCTTTCGGCGGCGGCTTCAGCTCTGAAGACGGCATCTTCAAGGCTCTCGCACTTGGCGCACCTTACACCAAGGCTGTCTGCATGGGCAGAGCTATGATGATCCCCGGCATGGTCGGCAAGAACACCGCCACCTGGCTCGAAGAGAACAAGCTTCCGAAGAACGTCGCAATCTATGGCTCCAAGCCGGAAGAGATTTTCGTTAACTACGAAGCCGTTAAGGATCTCGTAGGAGCAGACGAAATCAAGAACATTCCTCTTGGCGCAATTGGTATATACAGCTACTCTGACAAGCTCAGAGTTGGTCTCCAACAGCTCATGGCAGGTTCACGCTGCTTCAGCGTTCCGGCCATCTCCCGCAACGAGCTTATGAGTCTCACAGAGGAGTGCGCAAAGGTTACCGGCATTCCTTATCTCATGGATTGCTATCGCGAAGAGGCAATGGATATCCTCAAGGGCTGAGTTTAACAGCTAAACACATAAAAAACGAGAGCGAAATGCTCTCGTTTTTTTGCGCTTTTAAGTTACTTCAGGTCATTTCTCTCCGGCCCATGCCTCCGCCGAAGCCTTCGCCCCCGGTCCGCCGGCCACCCATTGATCCGTCATTCATTCCCTGGGCTTGGCCTTCAGCTTCCATGTCAGCGCGGCCTCCGCCGTTCATTCCGTGGCCTCCGCCCATGCCGCCCATTGCGCCCATGCCGCCCATTGCGCCCATGCCTCCGCCGAAGCCGCTGTTGGAATATATAACGGACGTCATTTCAACTGTATATTCGTCTGAGCCGGCGGTTATTGTATAGGTCCCGCCGGAAACTACCTCCGGAGCGCTGATTACCGCCGATGAAAAGCTGCTTTCCGGGGTATACTCAGCAAGAACAGTGCCGGAGGAGTCCTTCAGGGACACCGTTGTTCCGGCCTCGTAGTTGGTCCCGAAGTTATACAGTATGCTCCCCTGGGTAGACGAGCTACCGAAGCTCTCCGCCATACCCGAGGCTCCGCACGCAACCACAATACCGCCGGAAATTAAGCCCTCGGTTTCATAGTCTATTGCGCCGTTGGCGGAGTTTGTCGGGCCTGAAACATATGTTTCCCCGCCTGTTACCGTTAACGTTCCGTTGGAGTCCACTCCGTCCCCCCCGGCGTTAATAATCAGTGTCCCGCCGGAGATTGTTATATTGGCGTTTGAACCGCCTCCAAAGCCGCCGCGGTTCATTGCTCCTCCATTAAATTCCGAATTGGATACTGCGGCATTTATTCCATCGTCTGAGGCTGTTATATTTGTCATTCCACCGGAGATTGTAATCGTCTCCGCCTCGATGCCCTCGGTTGATTTTGCAACTGTAAGGGTTCCCCCTTCAACCGTCGCCGAAAGCTCGGAGTCTATTCCCTTCTTCGCGGCTGAAGCTGTAATTTCGCCGCCGGATATAACCGTGTCTCCGTCACTGCCTATGGCGTCTCCGCCTGAGGTAAGGGAAAGAGTACCGCTTTCAATCGTTACCGAGTCATTGCCGGAAAGACACTTTTTTGTTGAAACAATATTCAGTGTGCAGTTTTTGACCGTCAGATCGTCCTTTGAAACGATGCCGTGGCCGCAGGCGCAGTCTATGTTCAGCGTGCCCTTGCCCTTGATAACCAGGTCGCACTTGGCAAAGATTGCCGCGTCAACCGTGTTTTCATCGGTCTGGATAAAGTCATTGGGGCAGGAAAGAGTGTTCACCGAGCCGGACTTGGCGGAAATGCTCACCTTGTCCGCGTTAACGGCATAGATTGCCGCTCCGGAGGGCGCGATTATTTCCACTCCGTTAAGGACCAGCTGAACCTTGTCCTCGTCGCCGGCGTTTATATATATCTGCCCTTCCAGGCTGCCGGAAAGCTCATATTTTCCTGCGGCCGTTATCTCATATATCCCCGAAACCTCCTCCAGGTCAACATAGACAGTCTCCGCATCATCCTCGTCTTCATCCTCGTCCGCTGCCGTTGAAGCGTCTGTAAACAGTTCCGCTGAAAGCACCTGGGCAATGGGTCCCGATGCTCCGGAGCCTGTCTCGGCGGAAGCATCCGCTCCGCAGCCGGCCACCGCGCCCAAAACAGCAATGGCAAGGATTATGCATAAAAGCTTTTTCATAAAGTTAAAACCTCCATCGGTTATTTCGCGGAAAATGATATCAGCTTAATTTTAAATTAATTTGAGCAAATTATAAATAATCTGTAACGGAAATAGGATTGTTTTACATTGCTTAACAATTTGACAATTTACTATTTCGTGATTTCGTGTATAATTTATATTGTATAGTTTTATGGGTAATTATCACTATTTGTATACACATAATGTTGTTAACATAATTTATCTATTTTAAGCAGGCTCCTTTTGATGAAGAATGTATTCCTGATTTTAAAATCTGATATAAAAGCGCTGTTTAAGCAGTTTTTCGCAACGGTTATTGTTATCGCAATTCTGTTTATTCCCGCTCTTTACGCCTGGTTTAACATATACGCGAACTGGGACCCCTACGGCAACACCGGTAACATCACCATCGCCGTCGCGTCAGATGACCTCGGCTACGATAATAACGGTGAATTTGTCCGCATGGGAGACAGTGTTCTGCGCAATCTTGCCGCCAAGGACACGATTAACTTCGTTATATATGAAGACTCCAACGAGGCGCTCCGGGCCATGGAAAGCGGTGAAGCCTATGCCGCGATAATCCTAAAGGAAGACTTCTCCCGCAATATGTATGACCTGGCCAATGCTCTTAATCACCCCGAGAGCACCATGACATATTACGAAAACTACAAGCTCAACGCCGTTGCAAACAAGATTACCGAAAGTGCCTCCTCCACTGTTAACACCTCAGTTCAGCAGGCGTATCTCGAGGTTTTGTTCGACACGATATTCTCCAAGATTACCGGCGCAACGGAAAATGCCGACCTGGCGGCCACCGAAAACACGCTGCTTACGGCGCTCACCCGCCTTCGCACATCATTTTCCACAATTGCCGAATCCCTTGACCGTTTTTCAACCTTCATGACCGATACTGCCGGAGTTCTTGAAAAGGTTGACACAACCGGTGCCGGCAGCATGGTTTCCCAGGCGGGCAGCAGCATTCAGAGCCAAAATCCCCAGGAGACCGTAAATTCAGTTCTTAACTGGATGGATAACCTGGTTAACACGGTTTTAAGCAGTTCCATCAGCGACATAACAAGGCTGTCCGGCAATGGCAGCACAAACGCAGCCCCCGCCACAGACAGCACGCAGACCATGACTCAGGACAGTGAACCCCTCAACAGCGCTCCCGCGGTTACGTCAGATGAGCTTTATTCCCTGGTGGAGGAAATGAATGCCGAAGCTGACCTTATGCTGGAGCTGGCCGGCTTTTCCGATACTCTCGGCGAGGAGACTGAATATCTCGCCGGGGACGATGTTCAGGATTTGGTTAACGGAGCTTCAACCGCTTCCACAGAAGAAGCCTCTTCAGAAGGTGCGGCTCTTAATTCAGACGAAGCCTCACCTGCCGGTCAGGGTTCGTCCGAACCGGTCTCTGAGTCCTCCGGCGAAGTCAACGAACCGGGAGATGTAACGTCTGAATCCGGCAGTGCTGAAATTGCAGCCTATGCCGAAGGCCTTCAGGCATATGCCGTTGAGCTCAACGACTATGCTGACCGTTTGGCCGCCGCGGAGGAGAGCGGAAACACCGAAGAAATTTCTTCAATTGGAGCGGAGCTTTATGCGGACGACACTGCTACCACTATTACCGATTATTACGAAGCGCTCAAAAACACCTTCAATAGTTACCTGATGCCCTATATTCGGGCGCAGGCTCAGCTGTTCGTTGATGTGTATACAGACATGGGCCCCCTGCTGACGAGCCTCGGCACAACGGTCAACAGTCTTACGCCCGTCGCCAAATCAGCGTCCAACACCCTTACCGCTCTTAACGACACGATGAGTTATCTTGTTAATACCATCAATAACGTTATAGCCGCGCTGGACGATATGATTGACGTTATTCAGACTGTGTTTGGCAGTGAGCTTGTTGACACCTTGTTTACCATGCTGGGCGGCGATTCCAGTCAGTTTGCCGAGTTCTTCTCCTGCCCCGTTACAATAGAAACCGTCAAGGTCTATCCTCTCAGCAGCTATGGATCAGGCATGGCCCCGTTTTATTCAACTTTGGCGGTATGGGTCGGCTGCGTTGTTCTGGCGGCGATAATCAAGGTCCACGCTGATCCACGGGACCTTGAAAATGTTACGGAGAACCAGCTATACTGGAGCAGATTTATAATTTATCTGGTTCTCAACGAAATTCAGACGATGATTATATATGCCGGCGACCTGCTTATTCTTGGCGTTCAATGCGTCAATGTTGAGCTGCTGTTTTTGAGTGCGGCCGTAACCTCCTTTGTGTTCACGGCGTTTATATACTCAATGGTTGTGTCATTTGGAGATATCGGCAAGGCTATCGTCGTTGTAATTATGGTTCTGCAGATTGCGGGCTCCGGTGGAACATATCCCATAGAAATTCTTTCGGATATCTTCGAAAAGGTATATCGGCTGTTCCCGTTCCCCTATGCGATTAACGCTCAGCGCGAGGCAATATGCGGCCTTTATGGAAATGACATATACAAATATCTCGCGGAGCTTATGATTTTCGGCGTAATGGGCATATTAATCGGCCTGTTTGTCCGCAAGCCCTTTGTTCCCGTTAATGAATTTGTTGAAGAAGAAATGGAAGAAACCGGAGTTTTCTGATGGCTGAAGGCGAAAGAGAAAACTTAACAGAGACCAATTCCGCCGGCACGCGGGACCATGCGGCATATGCTGAGCTGGTCTCATACGTTCACCGCGTCCACGAAAAGTGCAGGAGGCTGCTCAGAGTCGGCATTATTGTGTTTTTCGCTCTGCCGGTTTTCCTGGCGGTTATGAGATATCTGGCGGAAATGGACAAGGAAATTACTCTGATAATCTGGATTATCTGCATGTTTGTTCTGGCTGTTTTTCTGATCTTTATCAGCTATTTCGACAGGCATCTGGCTAAGGTTATGGAGGACATAAACGCTCAGAACACGGCTGACCGTGTTGATAATCTTATGCTTATTGAACCTATCGGCCCCATTGCCAAAAAGCTTATTGACTATGACGGGCAGCAGCCTGCCATAGACGCGGAAGGAGCAGGTGAATGAAAAAGATTATTGCCTTTTTCCGCCGGCTTTTCACAGCCGCGCGCTCTCTTGCCAAAAGGCTTTGGGCTTTAGTGCTGCCGCTTTTTAAGCAGCTGCGCAGGTCTTTGCGTAAAATTCGCCTGGTCTGGCTCAGCGACTTTAGAAGAATCGCAAAAAGCGTTACGGCGATTATAATTATTTTCGGTCTGTGCGTTGTTCCCTGCCTGTATGCCTGGTTCAACATATTTTCCAACTGGGACCCTTATGGCACTGCCGCCACATCCCGGGTTAAAATATCTGTCTTTTCCGAGGACGCGGGCGCCAGCTTAATGGGCGTTGAGCTCAACGTCGGTGACCAGGTTGTTGAGGGGCTTGAGGCCAACGACTCCATCGGCTGGCAGTTTACCGAGACGAAGGAAGAAGCGCTAGAAATGGTATACAGCGGCGAGTGCTACGCGGGAATAATTATCCCCTCCACTTTTTCCAATGACGTCTTAAGCTTTATTACACTGGGCTTTGAGCACCCGCAGATTCAATATGTGGAAAACGAAAAGAAAAACGCCATAGCCTCCAAAATTACCAGCAAGGCAAACACCACCGTGCAGAACACTGTTAACTCAACCTTTATGGAAACCATTGCTGGTGTTGTTGCAACTGTTTTTGCAGTTGCCGATGCCAATAACCTGGACTTTGAAACCCTCCTCACGTCCGCTGCCAACGAAATCAGGAGCATAAGTGATTCTCTCCAGGACGTTCAGGATCTGATAAGCTCCACCTGCAACACGCTGGACAATGTCTCCGTTCTGCTATATAACAGCTGCGTTCTTGGCTATGACGTTCAGGACACCGCCTTTCAGGTCAGCAAGCTGGCAACGCATCTGAGCAATAACGCAGACACTGTTTACAGCGCCTCAGAAAATCTGCATAACGGAATTAATAATCTTAACAACGAAATCCCATCGGAAGATAAATATAAAAAAGTTAAAGAGCTTTTAAAAGATTACACCAAGGATGGTGGTGTCGGATCCGCCGTAGACGGTCTATACGACACCCTGCGAACCGGCTCCGCCAACCTCTCCCAGGGGGCGGATGACATTGCTCTTTCCGCCGGCGACATTACATATAATATGTATAAGCTGATTGACTCGGTTAACGACCTCTCTTCTGACCTGGCTCGGGCCAACCGGCTTCTGGCGAGCTCCCGCGAGGATTTCCTTGACGCGGCAGACACGCTCGAGGCTCTTGCCGGCAGCGAATTTCTCGAAGAGCTGATTAATTCCATGACGGAGAACAACGGTGAGATTGCCGAATATTTCGCCTCCCCCATTAAGATGAGCACCGTTATTATGTATCCGATAGATAATTACGGCTCTGCCATGGCTCCGTTCTATACCGTTCTTGCCCAGTGGGTTGGAGCGCTGTTCTGCGCCTGCCTGCTGAAGGCGGAAATTAGGAAAAAGGACATCGCCTTTTCCCTTTCAACCAGCGAGCGGTTCTGGGGCCGTTTTGGTCTGTTCTTCTTCTGCTGCATGGTTCAGGCGCTGGTAACGGCTCTGGGAGATCTGTTTTACATTGGCATTTACTGCATGCACCCGTGGCTGTTTGTGCTGGGTGCCTGCGTAACAGGGCTTTGCTTCTGCATGATTAACTATGCGCTGCTGTTCGCGCTGGAGAAGATTGGCCTTGGCGCCTCGGTTATTATCATGGTAATTCAGGTTGCGGGAGCCGGCGGCTCCTATCCGGTTGACGTTGTTCCGGCAATTTTCAAAAAGATATATCCCTTCATGCCGTTTAATTATGCAATGAACTCCCTGCGCGAGGCAATTGCCGGCACATATGCCAATAATTACAGAAACGATATTTTAATTCTGCTTTTAATGACCTTTATATTTATGGCACTCGGTCTCGTTCTATATAAGCCGGCCGGCATTCTTAACAAGCTCATTAACGAGAGCGCGGAAAAAGCCGAGATTATGACCTGAGGATGGTGCAATATGAAACTTAAAAAGTCTATATGCCTTCTGCTCGCGGTGTTTATGGTTCTGCCTCTGTGCGCCTGCACCAGCGACTACCCCGTTATGGACCGGGAGCTTAATATTGCTGAATTCATCAGCTCCTGCTTTGACGGCTCCGGATATAACATAGACGTGGGAGACAGCGCCACGATTATCGTCGACGGTGTGGCTGACAGGCTGACCATTGACCTTGAGCAATCCTCCGGCACGATCACCCGCATTCAGCAGGCCGTTAGAAACGCTGTTCTCTCTGAAGACGGCCTTACCGGAACCTGGACGGGCGCTATTAATATTACTCCTGTGCTTGGCGAGGTTTTCAGCGACCTGGAGGGGCTTGACTTGGAAAGCTACATCGGCCAGGTTATGGTTACCGCCGAGGTCACCTTCACCAACAGCGGAATTTATACCGTACACTTTGACTCCACCGAGCTGGACGCTTCATATAATTCAATTCTTGACCACGCCGTTGACGCAACCCGGGCATACCTCTCCTCTCTTTCCAGCGGCGTTGCTAAAATCGTTGTCAACGCTCTTGACGACAGCATCCTTGAGCAGATTTTGAAATATGTCGTTGACCTCGAAATAACCATGCTCAAAAACGGAGCCAGCGGAAACTACTCCGCCAAAAACGGAGTTATTACCTTCACCGGCGAAGACGGAGGCAAGTGCAGCTTTAATATGAGCGGCGAGCTGCTCACTCTCAGCGACGGAACAATGACCGGCATAACCGGGCTTATCGCTCAGGACAGCCGCACCTTCAGAAAGGCCTGATAAATAACACGTCCACCGCTTAATTTAGCGGTGGACTTTTGGGTTATCCTGTGTTATAATTCCGTTGCAATAAATGCAGGGTTGGTATATCGGTATTACTTCAGCTTCCCAAGCTGACTAGGCGGGTTCGACTCCCGTACCCTGCTCCATTTTTTAAAAGCCTTTGATTGTCAGCAATCAAGGGCTTTTCCCTTTACTAATAGGTGATTTTGAGAGTATTCTCAATTTTTTATTGAAAAAAGTTGCTCCGTAGTTTATCCTTTGTAAGGAGCAGCTGATAGTGGTTAAGCTTATTGACCGATATCTGCGGCAACCGATTACAATTACCAAGGGGCTTATAATTATCATGACAATACAATGGCTGGGGCACGCGTGCTTTAAGATTACCCACAACGGATACTCCGTTGTTATTGACCCCTATGACAGTGATTATATTCCCGGCTACCCGAAGCTGAAGGCGACTGCAGACAAGCTACTTATCAGCCACAACAGTGCCGGACACGGATACGCAAGGAGCGTTACTCTCAGCGGTAAAAGCGAGCGTGAGAACCCGTTTGAGATTTCCTCCTTCACCGTTGACCACGACAGTGTGGGCGGGATTATGAGGGGAACATGCCTGGTGCACATCCTTGAAGCTGACGGAATGAAAATTGCCCACATGTCAGACATTGGGACCCAGCTTAACGGCGGCCAGGTCAGCAAGCTCTTCGGCGCTGACGTTATTATGGCGACGGCCGGGAGTCTTACGGGTCTACCGGCGCAGGAGATTGCCAGAATGTATGACGAGCTGTATCCCCGTGTGCTTATCCCCATGCATTACCGGGACGGTAAGCGAGGTTCGAGACGTCTGGAAACGGTTCAGGATCTTATTAACTGCTTTGACGGAACCGCGTTTGCAAAGTTCTACCCAACGAACACCCTGGAAGTTACAGAAGACCTTGAGCCGCAGATTGCTGTGCTTAAATTTGATTAGTGGATATTCCAACCCGGATTAACCTGTAATATTACAGATGAATAACGCCGCTGAGACTGTCTCAGCGGCGTTATTTTATGCAATCTCAAGTTAGCTTATGGTTCATTGTCCGGAGGTAATTGTAACTCCGTTTTCGTCTCTTACGCCGGTGCGGATTTCCTCCCGTACGGTGTCTATTCCCAGCTCTTTAACAATCTCGTCAAAGTAGCCAAGCTGGTCCATTCTGTCATATATCAGCTGGCCTATTAGCTTATAGCCGGTGGCAGAGAATTCCCGGGAGTCCTTGGTGGCCCGCAGGCTCTGTGGCGGTCTGCCCACCGAGAGCTCATACTCGTCGTCCTTCGAGGCTTCCATTTCCGCGTCAGCAAGAGCATCGCTGGCCATATATTTGCGGAGGTTGATGAAGTGGTCTCCAAACGCCTTGAGCATTACAGACTCAAAATCTTCAAACGCGGTGTTATAGCCGCCGCCATAATAAATGTCAATATAGCACAGGCCAACAACAAGGTATCTGTCCGGGTTGCCGTGATGCTCCAGCAGAAGCCTAATCTGCGAAACCAGGTCCTCAGCACTGCTGTAGTCCCCGTAGGAGCCAATCCATATAATCGGAAAATAATTGAGATATTCATCAGCTGCGGCGGTAACAATCTCTGTTCCGGCCGGAACAAATATCTCCTCTCCCGGCTCTAAACGGGTGAAATAATAGGTCGTGTTATATCCCTCGGAGCCGTGAGTAAGGGTTCCTTCAATGCCGGCAATTGTAACGGGGTTAACTCCCCCGTCCCCTTCCGTCAAGGGTTCAACCATCTTTCCCTCCGAAGAGCGGATATACAGAGCAACCTGCTCCGTTTCTGCAGGAATGGTTATGTCATAATAAACAACATAAGGGTCTGCTCCGCTCCGGCCAAGAATGGTATATGTATTCTCTTCACCGGTTCCCAGGTTAACAATCGGAATTTCGGCCTTATACTGAGTCCAGTCAACGCGGGATATATTGTCTGCATAGTCCAGAGTTGAGCGGAAGTCATATAGATTGGTAATATTCGTCTTTATAAGCTCCTCCAGAGCAGATGGGTATGAAACAGCACCCGCAGAACCCGCCGTAAGGCGATCTCCCCAGCAGACAATTCCCGGCAGATACTGTTCTATAACCGCCATGTCCTGCTCATAGTCCGCCTCTATCTTGGCCAGCTGCTCCGCCTTGGCCGCTTCCTGGTCCGCCTGATTCTGCTGAGCCATGACCTGGAATTCGCTTTCCGCCTCAACGTCTCTTTCATTTGCCAGCTTTATTCCCCAAATCAGGCCCGCCGCAAGAATCACAGCGACAACGGCCAGTATTATCTTGGTTATTTTATTTTTTCTTTCGTAGTCTTCCCACATATTAAAGAAAATCCCTCCGGTTATTATATATTCTTCATATGCTCATATTCCCGCCGCAAGCCCTCGTCAAAGGGTGTAAGGCCGCGTAGGAGCATGGCCTTCATTTTTGAGTTGTCATATATATAGCTCCGCTCAGTGGCCTGCGACGACACGTACTCTATATGAACACGATTCTCTGATAGGCGCGCTATTTTTTCCGCTAGCTGAGCGACTGTTATAACCTCATCCCCGGCAATATTTATAACGCATTGGCCATTAAGGGAAAGTGCGTTTACGATAGCGCTAACCGCGTCGTCTATATAAATATACGTTCTTCCGGCCTGTCCGGTGCCATATATGCAAAGGTTTTTCCCGTTAATGGCGTTTTTAATCATTACCGGCATAACCTTTTTATATTTTTCCTCGCCCTCGCCGTAAACATGGCCGAGTCTGAGGATTGTGCAGTCGATATTTTTCTCAGTGCAATGCCTGCTGACCAGCTCCTCGCACTTAAGCTTTGAAAGGCCATAAAGCGTCTCCGGTTCAGTTGGCGATTCCTCTGTTATTGTTCCCGCAGAGGCAGAATATACATCAGCTGTGCTTATATACACAAAGTGCTTTAATTCCGGCAAAGATGCGGCAAGGAGCGCCCGGGTATTGGCGATATTTTCATCTGTCCGCTCGGCATTGTTCGCGTCGGCTGCCGATTTTGGAATAAACGCGCCCAGATGGAGCACCGTGTCAACATCACGGCAACCGTTATTTTCGAGGTAATCCATCCCAAAGCTATATCCGTTTGCAGGAATTGTCCTTACTCCCGGCACCGTGCCTGAGGAGAGGGCCGCCACGCTGTCTGCCCCGTAAAGGGAAATTATTTTTTCCAGAACCCGGCTGCCAATAAAGCCGGTTGCGCCGGTCATTAGTAATTTCATATGTGCAAGAGAGAGGCGTTAACCTCTTCCATTGTGGACAGGACCGGTTCCGTGTCCATTCCCCTCAGCCAGATTAATCCATCAGGCAAAGGATTGATTTTCTTTTCAAGCTCAGGCTTTTTCCCATATAATGCCAGGTCCTTATATATGACCGGCATATTAAGACCGGCCCTTGTGAAGAACAAAACAGTGGTGAAGAAGCGGGAAATATTAATTTCCGTCGGGTTCGGTACGCCGTTTTTATCATAGGTCATGTCAACGCCGAAGATTCCGTGGGGCCTTGGGTCAACAGCCTTAACGGTTTTAATCGAGATATCGGTTACAAGGTCGTCTGAGCAGGTCGTTCCCACCTTTGTTACGCCCGTAACGCCGGAGGCTGACCGATTGCCGTGAATCCAGCCGGTTCTTTTTCTTGTCTGGGCGGTTATCAGCTCGCCCTCATACCAGATTGAAAGGAATGTAACGGTCTGCGAGGCGAGCATTTCGGCCGCAATGAAGCTGCCCCAGCCATCATATCGGTCTATCCAGGCCTTTGCCATATTATAGTCGTTGGTGGGGATGGAGCCCATTCCGCCTCCGCCCATAGACTCGGCGCGCAGCCATATTCTTCCCTCGCTGTCTCCCAGCTCCCGGAAAGCCCTTTTAAGGTCATCCTCGCTGTTAATAAATATATTTTCAGGAACAGTTATTCCGGCCTTTTTAAAGGCCTGCCAGGACTTATATTTGCTCACGCAGGTTTCAATAACCTTGTGGTCCGGCATAAAAAGCTTTGTTCCCGCTCCGGCGATATCATCTCTCAGTAGCGACGCATGATAAATTTCCAGGTCGTTCTGAAAGTGAAGCATGTCCGGCCTTTCAGCTTCCAGCAGCTTTAAAAGCTTCTCCCTGTATTCCGGCCTGTCTGCGCGTGGAACAACATATTTTCTTTTCGCCGCGGAAAGAGCCAGGTCAGAGGGCTCACAGCCCATGCCTATTACTTCCTCATGGTCGGGGCTGAGCAGCAGAGATTTAATAACTCCCTCCGAGGGTGCCCCTCCGGCTCCGCCTACAAGTATTTTAGCCATGTGATTCTCCTGTTCGTCTGTTTAAAAGCTTAAGCATTGCCATTTTGCACGGTGTGAGTATAACCGTCTCCAACACAAATGCAACAGCAAGGCACAGCACAAATGTTATTATAATCATTTCAAAGAATTGCGCCGTGCATCCCGCTGACTGATTAATAAAGTGCGGAGTTATTTTATACAGCACATTCCAATGCACGAGGTATATAATAAACGAATATTTAGCAATGAATTTAATTGCACCGGCAAAATATTTATTTTTAATTTTAATCTCTCTCAGCAGAAACACATACAGTGCCATTGTAAAGGCGATATAGGCCGGCGAGAGATCGTTTTTATTGTAATAATGCTCCGGAATAATCCAGGACCCAAGCACAGTAACTGCAAATCCGGCAATTCCAAGAATATATAGAGTCTTTTTGTTACCGTCATTTATATTCCGGTCAATATAATATCCGGCAAAATAAACCGTAGCCCAGCCTGACATTATCCAGCCGGTATAGGCAAAATTAACGCCGATATCCTTCGTGAGAAAAATACTTAATACGTTCCATGCTATGCATGCTACAAAAATCATGTTTAAGGCTTTCCTATCCATGGTATTGAATGCCTTGGATAGAATTGGTGTGCTCAGAATAAAGCCAATTAAGTAATACATATACCACAGGTGGCCATATGGACCGTTTCCCATTATATATTCATACAGAGTCTTAAAGCTGAAAGCAGCTTCACCGTCAATTATATCCCAGATATATAGGAAAATGATCATAAAAAGAAGTGGGAATAAAATAGTAATTGCTTTCTTCAGCCAGAACTGCCTGATATCCTCTGCGGAAGAGAAAGTCTTTTTTATATTCAGCCCACCGCTGATCATAAAGAAAGCGCTGTTGCAGAAGAATAACACAGCCATCAAAATCGCTTGGGCAAGAGCGCTGTCAGCCATTGGACGCAACCGGGTATGAATAGCGATAACAAGAAGCATTGCAATTACCCTGATTAAATCTATATTTACATTTCTTTCCGAATTAGACATTATGTATTAAATATTATGTTACCTAATCTATGTTATTGTTTATATGTTTTTGTTTTTATGCTCATTTTTAAATGTAACCTAATTTATGTTTATTCTTTTATTTCACTGTCTTTATGTTCTTCTATTTGCGTTGCCTTATCTATGTCATCTTCATTATGTTTGTATCCGAGCAGCGGCAGGGCAAGAACAAGCAGGAATACATTATATTTCAGCGTATAAATCGTCGGCTCCATAATGCCGTAAACAGCATAAAGTGTCAGAGCAATGAGTATCCCCGGCATATTCCTTCTTCTGAGCCAATCCGCCGCATAGATATATATTGCCGAATATAGCAAATATACCACAATGCCAGAGCGCAAAAGGAGGTTCATATAGCCTGAGTCCAGGAACGGCATTGTATATTTCACACCGTCTATAACGAACTCCGCGTTCCATCCCGGCAAGGTTTGGCCAAGCTTTGAAATTCCGAAAAGAGAATATATCCAGTGGGCGTAATAAAATCTGCCGGTCGAAAAGTTATTGAGCTTAAGCATAATTCCCTCGCCGTTATACAGCAGAGATATTGCCACAGTGAATATATTGCACATGGCGCAAACAATAACAAGACAAATGAGAAACGCCCCCATAAGCTTATTAAATCTACTTTTAATCAGCCTATAACACAGCAGCATAATTACCATGAGAATAATTGCCATATACGCCGTTTTTGAATCAGGATATATCTTCAGCAGCGCCACCATTGCGACGGCAATAAGCAGCTCCGGAACGCCAAGCTTATCTCGTCGGCAATACAGCAGGCAAGTCACAGCCGCGGCTCCGTAAACTCCCATGGAGTTAGGCTGAATAAAGCCAAGGCAGTGCCGCGTTACTCCATAGCGGACGTATACATCGTCATGAATAACGCCCAGAAGGCAAAAAACTATTACAACCGCAAGCATTGCAAAATATGTTCCGCAGGCCCACCAAACCGAGCGGTCTATATCCTGGTCCGCCGCCGCAAAGGCGAAGAGCCAGACTGTAAGTATATCCCTAAGGCCGCTTTTATAGGCAGAAACGGCAAGCACAGCGCCAATTGCCAGCATAATCACCGTTCTTTTCGGCTCGTGCTTCTGGAAAAAAATGATTTTAACAACCAGCAGCGCAAAAACCGTGTAATAAACATACTGTACCAGATTAACCAGAGGAAAAGACAGCACCGTTAGCTGATTAATGTATGACCGCATCAAAACGCCGTCGGCCAGATATAATACCAACGCCGTTATAAAGCTGTATTTTTCAAAGAAATTTTTCAGCTGCCGCATATAACCTGCCCGCCGTCTTCAGTGAAGATAATAGTATAATCGTATGAATCAGTGTTTACAGTTCCGTCCTCTAGCTCTGCCAAGGTGCAGGAATCGCATTGCGATGGGTTAAGGAGATAGCCCGCCATGTAGCGGTAATACTTTGTGTCTCCCTCCTCCGTCCCGCCGGCAATCAGGCACCGTTTGCCATTTTCAAGAGAGTTTTCCGCAATGAGCGTGTCAAACAGCTGTCTGGTTGTTCCGTCAAGGCTCTGTCGGGTGTAATATTCCAGCTCCGGAGTTACGCCCTTATACAGCAGCAGAGCCGCCACTGCGCAGACGCTCCAGGACAGGGCCCTGAAGGATATTGTGCCCTTCAGCTCTTCACACAGCATAATCGCAGCCACGGCGATTAGCGCGCCGCAGAAGATTAGAATTGTCTGGTGATATCTGTAATAGGCCGCAATAACAATTGCTTCCTCCCGGGGCATTGAAAGTATATATGACCCAAGCAAGCTTATCTGATAAATCATATACGCGGTGCCGCTGAAAACAAGAATTGAAATTACGCAGCCACAGGCCTTATTCTTTCTTCTGAATACTACGGCGATAATAAGCAGCGCCAGCATCAAGACCGCCAGCCATACGAAGGGATTTGCCCTGCGGACAGTGTAATTATATATCAGCTGATGAATCAGCCTGATATCCTCCGCTGATTTTTGCGCCAGCTCTGACCGGTAATTTTCAACCGACATGGAGTGGATAGATTCCATCCCACCGGAGAATGTAAGCCTTACATGCAGCTGCCAGAGCAGGAGCGCCGCAGCAGGAGCCGCGGCCGTTATAATTGCGGGGAGCGCCCTCCCCTTCCGGCGGATATATATAACCAGAGCATATATATAAGCAAGAATTGCAAAAAGCAGACCGCTGTTTTTGGTTATAACAAGGAGCATTAAAAGCGGGATCATGCCAAGCAGCCGCTTTTCCGCCTCGTCCCGGTAATAAACAATAAACGCCGTGGCGGCAAAGGCCGTTAATGGCAGAATTGTGTCAACCAGCAGCTCCGTAAACGCCTTGTTGGCGCAAAGGAGCATAAGCGAGGCGAGAACGGCCAGAATATTAGTCTCCGGCTTTTTTGCAAAGGCGAACAGCGGCAGAACCATTGCCGCCTGTGCGGCTGACTGAATAAGCATCTGCAGCCATTCAGCCTTAATCCCGGAAATAAAAACGCCGTAATATATAAGGCTCGCAGTACCCAGGGGATATGACTTAAACTCAATGTTAACATCGCTGCTGTTGGGAAAGCGGTTGTTTTCCACCATCACCCTAACGGCCGTCGCCCAGTGTGAAAAATTATCCCAGTGCTGAAACTCTGAGCCATAAAGCAGAAAGACGAAATAAACGCAAATCACTGCGAAAAATATATTTCCCCAGGTCAGCATAGTCTTCGGCTTCAGTCCGCGCCGGGTTGATATCGCCAGCGCCGCAAAGCCGCCCAGGAATATAATAACCGCCATTGCCGGCAGTGAATTAGCAAGCCCGGCCAGAAACATAAGGCACGCAATACCTGAGAAGACGAAGCTCTGTGAAAACTCCGTCTTCATAATGCGGCTGAAATATGCTCCATAGCCGAATGTTGATATGCAAAGAGCCGCCAGCCTCAATATCTGAATAAAAGATACTGTCTCTGTCATTTAGCTCCGGATTTTTTTGCCTTTTTCCCCAGCGTATAGGCTCCCGCTGCGGCCAGAGAAGCGGACGCCGTCATTGCGAGGGCCCAGGCAGAGGCATTCCCCGAGTCTCCTGTAAGAGGCGCGTCATATATGGAGCGGACCCAGAAATAACCTTCAGCATAGCTGCCGTCGCTGTATCTGATATTTATATAATGCCTGCCGTAGTAAAGGGTGCGCAGGTAATTGGAATAAAGCTCAAGATATGTCTTGTATGTTCCGTTTCCGCTGATAGTGCCGACGCCGTAGTTGCCGGTGGAAACAAGATTTCCGTCAATATATACGCTCATCCCGGAGTCAACATAGGGATATGTCATGTTGATTATATGAGAAGAAAGGATTGATGCGTCATAATACCAGGCTCGGCTGGTCTGGTAAAGGTAATACTGCTTGCCATAGCCTGCACTGACGGTTACCTTGCTCGTGCCGGTGACACTGCTGTTTTCCTGCCATGTTGCCGTTATCGTTGCGGTACCGTTGCCCTTTGCGGTAACGCGTCCGGTGTTGTCTACCATGGCAATTGTACTGTCAGAAGAGGTCCAATATACGCTCTGGTTGGTTGCCTTTGTGGTTTTGGTGTCGTCAGTATAAACTGCGGCTGAAAGGGTAACCGTACCGCCCTGGGAGGTTATGGTGTGGGTTGCGGGAGTTACGACGACGCAGCCGCCCGGAGTATATGTACCCACAGTGATTGTGACCTCAACAGGTGATGCTGAGCCGGAGGAAGCCTTTACCGTTGCAGTTCCTTGCTTAGCCGCTGTAACGGTTATTTCATCGTCTGTGGTCGCGCTGGGAGTGATGCAGTCCACCCCGGATTCAACTGTCCAGGTAACCGCTCCGCCCTCAGGCTCAGTGGTTGCCTTTAAAGTTACGGAAACCGGATAGCTCCCGGTGCCGTTTACGTATATTGTTGAGGATGTTGGAGAAACAGTAATGGATGTTACAGGTTTAGTTACAGTTACCGTGCATACATTGCTGATTTTTGAATTATCGTTAGAGGTTGCATAAACCGTTGCGGTTCCTTCGGCAACGGGCGTTAATATTCCGTCTTTTACGGTGACAACTCTAGGATTGCCGGAGGTCCAGGTTAAGCTTTTGTCCGAAGCGTCCTCAGGATTAATAGTCGCTGTAAGAGTTGCGGACCCCTCTGTAACCAGACTCTGAGTCTCAGGAATACTAATTGAGCTTATCGCCACATATTTTTTTATTGAAACATACTTGTTGCCGCTGTAAACCGTGAGCTCCGGACTTTTCGTTGAAGAAGTACTGTCTGAAGAGGCTCCATATGTGGCGTATACGATAGAATCGCCAGAGTATGACACCGAGCTTGGACTGGTTGAAAATGCGGCAGTGGTTCCGTTAACAGTTAGCACCGCGTTATCCAGGCTTACACTTGCTCCCGCGGTTTGCACGCCATATTCAGAGCCGCTGATTGTACCTGTGCCGGTAATTTTGTATTCGTTGGCGGTATCTGTATCGGTAATATTAACGCCGCTGAGTGAGGCACCTGTCAGCGTTATTATTTTAGTATCCGGGTCGAATGAAACCGTCTTATCTCCAAGAACATCGGATTTATTCAGATCGGTTACAGACGTCGTATTGATAGTTACGGGGTAAGTTGTCGTATACGCTGCCGTCAATGTTACATTCGAAGCCGGCATTGTGAAAGTCCATATATCCTTTTGACTGTCATATGCAGGAGTTACACCACTCACGTCCGTTGTTAAACCCGTAAGCTTCTTTGTAGCAGTTGCGGTTGCTGTAACTGTAACCGTTGCTCCTTCAGGTATGTTTGTGCCAGTATTGCCTTCCTGCTGATCTTTTGTCCAACTATAGCTTAATGTTACGTCCTTGTCTTCACTCGTGCTACTAAGCGTAACTGAATATCCGTCTTCCCCAAACGCCCTGACCGTCACTGCCGTGCAGAGGAGCAGCAGCATGACTGCCGCGCTGAGGAAAAGCCTGAATATGAAATTGTGGTTGATTCTTTTACTCATCCGTTTTCTCTTCGTCCTCTGTTTTAGACTTAAATACCCATTTGTTCTGAATAACGTAGCTCAGCACGAATATAACCGCCTCAATAACCAGCTTAACCGCCAGTGCAAGAGTCGTTGAGGTTATGTTCATCCGGCCGATGAGCACCGTTAAAATGAACATGCTGACTAGCGCTTGGGGAATGCACAGGCAGTAATATCGTAAAAAGTCCTTCCAGTAGTTGTCTGTGCTCCTGAACACGAAAAACTTGTTCATGTTGAAGTTATAGAGCGATGAGGCGACTCTCGCTATTGCCTGTGCCAGCGGCGAGAGCTCCATGCCTATAAGCTGAATAAGCACCCAGTAAAGCCCGTTGTCAACAGCCCATGCGCTGACAGAGCTGAATACGTATTTTATGCCCTTTTTCGGCATTTTACCTTCCGCCTCCGGAAAGGAGATAGCCCGCCATAACCTTGCCTACGCGGATTGTGTCCTTAACCCCGTCGTAGTGGGAGCTGTAATCATCAGGGTCATAGACGGTTTCAATCGGCTGCTCAATGTAGCCGATTCCCCGGCGCTGCATCTGGAGCAGCATGTTTGTTTCATATTCAAACCGCTCGCCCTTAAAGCCGCAGAAGGCCGAAAGATATTTGCGGGGAATTGCCCGCAGACCCGTCTGTGTGTCTGAGATTTTCATTTTGAACACAACATCAAACAGCTTCGACGTAAGCTTGTTGCCGGTAACGCTTCTTGCGGGGACGCCCGGCTGGTCAAAGTCACGGCAGCCGATTATTATCTTGTCGCCCTTTTCCAGCATAAGCTCACCGCAGGCGATTATGTCCTTGGTCAGGTGCTGGCCATCTCCGTCTATGGTAACGGCGCCGAGAATTTCCGGCATGTTGCCGATTATATATCCAAAAGCCGTCTTCAGTGCTCTGCCCTTGCCTTTGTTGATGCCGTGGTGAATAACTGTTACCTGCTCGTTTTCGTCGGCCTGAGTAAAATACTTCTGGTGGTCCATGTCGCTGCCATCATCCACTATTACGATATGCTCAAAGCCTGCCTCAATAAGGCTTGAGACCACGTTCAGGAACTTTTCGTCCGGGTCAAGGGACGGCAGAACAATTGCCGCCTTTTTAAAAACTGAATTGTTGTTTTCCATTTTACGCAACGTTAACAGCCTGAATTCCGCTGTCGTCCTTTATTACAATAATTCTCATCTGAACAGTTTCGTTGGTGGTCTTATACTCCGCATAGGCTGTTGACTCAACCGTCTCGTTAATAACATAGAAGTTGCCGCCCAGGGAATAGGCCCCGTCAAAATGCTTGGAGTCGATAACGACGTTATAGGTGTGAACATACTCCGCGCCCTCCTGGAACTGATCCATAAGGCTCTGCAGCTCGCTGCCCTCTTTAACATATTCCATCAGCGGCGTGTAGTTTACGCCCACATAGCTGGTTCCGAAGTAGGTCTGGTACAAATCAACAAATCCGTCAGCAAAGGCCTCCAGCTCTGCCAGATCCTCTGCCGGAGCCGGGTCAATGAACTGGGAGTCGTCCCCAAGCGGGTCAATTGTGAACACATTGCCGCTGTTGTCATATACAACCGGCTCAATGTCTCCCACCAGGCCCTCGATGTGATATGTAACCTTTGTGGGCAGGCCGCTGAACTCCTGATAGTAATCCTTAAGCACGTCGTATGGCAGGTCTGTCTCGGTTATGTATTCCTCGCCCACGTCGTGGCCGTTAACCGTCAGCTTATAGGTGGAGGGAATTGTAATGTCAACTTCGCCGCCCTTGAGATAGTCAAAGCTAAACTCGTCATAGTCCATCTTCCAGGGCAGATTGCCGAACCTTACGCTGGAGGCCTTTGACTCGTCCTTAACGAATCTCACACTGCCGATTGCCGTTTTTCCGCAGCCCAGCTTATAGTTCAGCTCACTGTCTGAGCCGGCCTGCTTTGATTTTACAATGTCGTCCGTCAGCGTCGCCTTAACCAGCTCAACGCACTCCTCCGGAGACTGGAAGTCGTTCGCCAGAGACTCCGCGGCAGTTTGCATTCTGTCGTTCCATTTGGTCTCGTTGAGCTCTTCCATATACTCATCAACAATCGCCGATGAGTCGGACGCCTGATATTCAACCGCATACTGGTTAACAAGGCTCCACACATACTGCACCGCCACAACCAGTACCAGTGTATAAACCGCCAGAATTATCCAATAAGCCAGGGAACCGCGCTTTTCGCGTTTTGTCATTTTAGCCATCGCCGTCCCTCCTTACTTAACAAGCCATGCGTCCGGCAGGTATCTAGTTCCGCCGGCCTGGTTTGTCGGATGGTTGACCAGCTCGCCCTCATACATCATGCATGTTGAACTACCCCCATCCATATTGATCGCGTTCACCACTCCGTAGTTCAGCATTATGTCCGCGCAGTCGGAGAAGGAGACGCCGATGGAGTATGCCTGGCGCCCGTCAACAACCATCATTACAATTGCGCCGTCAGCTCTCTGCCCAATAGCCGTTCTGGGGTTGATGCCGCTTTCGAGGCTGTCCTCGTCAACCTTTTCGCCGTTGATTATAATAATCGGCTGGAAGGAGCAGGCATATTTCAGACCAAACTGCTGGCACATTTCATATGAGTAGTAGCCAATGTACATAAGCCCGTCCCCGTCAATGCCAACGGTGGCGCCGTTTTCAAAATCGTTATAGCACTCATAGTCAACAATGGTAATTCCGTTGGGGAGTCCGCCGTTGCCGGCTCCGTTGGCGTCCACAAAGCCGCCCGCGTTAATTCCGCCAATGGCGTCGTATTTATCCACGAAGTCCTCAAGGGTCAGTCCGTAGCCGCCAAAGGAATCCGGCATGCCAAGGAACACCCTCGTCGGGTCAAGGACGATTATCATGTAATACGTGGAGCCATGATATGTTCCGGTTTCAAAGATAATTCCGTCCCCGTCGTCGTCAACAAGGCCATATGCGTCCATTCCGGATTCATCGGTCTTCGTCTCAGCAATTGTAATCAGAGAATCATCAAACTCAATCTCAGATACCTCAAGGGTATCAGCCTGAGTCTCCTCCTTGCTGATTTCATTCAGCTGGCTGTCTGTCATAAACAGATGAGCGACAAAGTCAAACCGGCGGGTTTCGAGAATCGAACGAGATATAAGTCCGCTGAGATTTTCAGATGGGCCGTTCTGCAAAATCTGCAGAACTCCGAAGGCGCAAATCATAACCGCCAAGACGGTTACCAGACCGAAGCCGAAGATCCTGTCGAACACGCGGTTGAGCTTTTTAACGGCACGGGCCTTCTGCTTTTTTATGTGCTCCGCCTCAGCTGGGTCTGAGAATTCGCCCTCGGCAATGCTCCTGCTTTCGGATATTTCTTCTGTATTTTCAGGTGTTTTTTTGTTCTTCACACTTAAACCTCTTGTTATTTGAATATTCAGTATATAATACCACACATTGCGTACTTTCTCAAGCGCAACATAACAAAATGTCCGATTTGTTAATTTTCGGTTTATACTTGATATTGCTTTTTATAAGTGCTAATATTCATATACTTTTATAATTTTAAGCATGTCTGCCCGGAGTGTATTAACATGACCACAGCACTGAAATTAATCCTATGCGCGGTAATTGCCTATTTCCTCGGCTCCTTTAACGGAGCTATATTCCTCAGCAAGCTACTGGGCAAGGACGTAAGATCCGGCGGTAGTGGTAATGCCGGAGCCACGAACATTGCCCGTATTCACGGGATGGGCGCCGGGATTGCCACGTTTCTGTTTGATTTTTTCAAAGCTGCGCTGGCTATGTATCTTGGCCGGCTTCTTGCCGGTGACTGGGGCGTATGCGTGGCCGGTATTGTTTGTCTGCTTGGTCACTGCTATCCGTTCCTTCACCACTTCAGGGGCGGCAAGGGGGTTTCCTCAGGGGCAGCCGTGGCGTTTTTCATAAAGCCCTGGTTCCTGGCCGTAGCTCTGGCTGTGTTTGCGGTTCTGGCCTTAACGACGAAGAAGGTGTCTCTCTCCTCAATCGTTGCGACGTTCAGTGCGCTGATTCTCGGGATAGTCACCGGAGTGTCGTTGCCCTATATGATTCTGATTTTCATTGCGAATATAATAATCATCTCCCGCCACAGTAAAAACATCGAACGCCTCATCAACGGCACCGAATCCGACTTCGAAGCGAAGAAGTAAAATCATCCGCCGGTTTTATCCGGCGGATGTGTCATTTATATGTGTAACTTCTGATGCTCTGATATCCCCGGCTGTTGAAAATTCAAATTCAGCCGTGTCAATCACTTCTCCTGATTTTTTATTGCGAACGGTTATCCTGGCCGTTCCGTTTTTTTCGTCAGGGCTGTCTCCCTTTATTACCGGTATTGTGCTTGTATCAAGCCCGATGTTTCGGATGAGCAAGGCATATGTATAGCTTTCAAGCAGTGCATCGTCCGTCAGCTCTATTTCCGTATCATAGTTCTTGTCTGACAACAGCATTAAATAGTTCTCCGAGTCTGTCTCTTCCTTAAGTGCATCTTCCTTCATGCTGTTATATTTATCATAGTCTTCGAACCAGTCCGAGTAAGCCGCGTCACCGCGTCTGTCAGGAATATTATAATTATTTATTATATATTCTCCAAGATAATCAGTAACTTTTCTGGCTCCTGATGGATTGAGATGTGAAAAAGAGTCGTAGCAGTCGGTGTAGTAATCAACAATGCAACCACTTCCGTTCCAGTCCTGCGTCATATCAAGAAAGTTAAGGCCGGCAATGCCGTACTTATTGGCAATGTCCACCATAGTATTGGCTTCCATGTGCTCAGTGTAGTTTGCCGGGAACGGAAGAAACGTAAGTAAAATATCAATGCCGCGTGACTGACATTCCTCGATTATCTTTCTAAGATATACCGTCCCGCTCGTTTCCTCCTCCAGTCTTACGTCAAGATATCCGAACTGATCCGGCTCTGCAACACCAATTCGATATTCCGCTCCCTTTTCCACGGAACATACCGGTTTGAAGTCATCCTCTGTAAGCTCATCCCAGCGCGCATGATAAACGTCAAAGTCCCACAGAAAATCCAACACCGTCATATTGTCAGCCTCAGGCGTATCTCCGTAATCGACTCTGGGTGAAAACATTTCATTGTACTGAAGGTCAAAAACGCCTTTTATTTTGGTTAACGACAGCGGAAATGCATCAAACGAAATATGGTTAAATGCCACGTCTCTTATCCCCGAGGTTGCAGAAAGGAACTCGCAGTCTAAAACAACAAGCTTAGGTGTTGTATAGTCGAGGGCATTCATCAGCACCCAATAGGTCGTTGGCAGATAATTTCCATGGCCGCCCATGTTATAGGAAACGATTCCGTAATCATTCCACAGCTCCATGGGATAAATGCCGTTTGTGACATGGCTTGTACCCAGGAATAGCACATCAAAGTCATTTTTTTCGGCGAAAAAATCATGGTATTTTTCAGTTGAAGTCTTTCGTTCCGTCAGCCGTGTCAATACAGCCAGACCGCAGATTATAAGCGCAAGGCACAACGCGACGCATATTATTCTTTTAATAATTATCCGTTTACGCATGTCGCCTTCCTAAAACTGAAAATAAATAAAGCTTGCTGCATTATATCCGGGTCCCCAAACGCCAAAAAGCAAAATAAACAGCACCGCCACCGCAATATAAACGCACCTGAACCACCAGCTCTGCCGGGCGAGAACATCTCTTGTTTCTACTCTTTTGTGTTTTAGGAAATCAAAGGCAGCCAGAATGCCAATACATATCAGCATAAGCACAAAATTCTGCCGGTTAAGGCCGCAGTTATACAGTGATCCGTCAACCAGAATGTGCATATTGTCAGCGTGGACAATTGACTTTATCGCCTTAACAGCCTCTGATGCGCCGTCTGCTCTGAAGAATATCCAGGAAAAATCGACGAGTATAAAAGTTACTAATCCAGCCAGCAGCCGGTCTCCGAAGGCTTCTTTGTTAAGTCCAAGCCGTTTCGCGAATTTTTCTCTGGCAGGCTTTATGGTTTCTCCTGCTATCTGGTATAAGCCGTTAAGACCGCCCCAGATAACAAATGAGACTTTTGCCCCGTGCCACAGGCCGCTCAGCAGGAATACTATCATGATATTCAGATATTTTCTGGCCTTGCCCCTTCTGTTTCCGCCAAGTGGAATATAAACATAGTCACGAAACCAGGAGGTTAGAGAAATGTGCCAGTTTCTCCAAAACTGTGCAACTGAGGTGGAAAAGTACGGCGCATTAAAGTTCTCCATGAGCCTTATGCCCAAAAGCTTTGCGCTGCCCATTGCAATCATTGTGTATCCGCCGAAATCACAGTATATCTGAACAGCGAACAGCATTGTTGCTACAATTAAATACCAGCCCGGAAACGCCCCGATGTCCGCATAGACAGTATCAACAAATATAGCTATTCTGTCGGCAACAACGATTTTCATGAAATAGCCGCGAAGTATCATGAGTATTGCGTCTCTGAAGCCGTCATATGTGAGCTTTGCCGGGTTCTCCAGCTGCGACAGGAGATTTTTTGACCGTTCAATCGGGCCCGCCACAAGCTGCGGGAAGAAGGAAACAAACAGTGCGTATTTAAGAAAGTTTCTCTCGGCTTTAACCTCGCCCCTGTATACGTCTATTGTATATCCCAGTGCCTGAAATGTATAAAAAGATATACCAACCGGCAGAACCAGGTCCACATGCCTCATATTTACGGTAACGTTCAGCGCGCTCATAAGCTTTTCAGCTGTATCCTGAGCAAAGCCAAGATATTTAAAGACAAATAATATTCCAAGATTAATTATCAGGCTAAACGCTACGGTCAGCTTTTTTTGCGCTGTGCCGCTTTCATCGTCTTTGAACCGCTCAAGAGCAAGCCCACACGCGTAAGTAACGGCTGTAGACGTAAAAATCAGGAGCGCATATTTTGCGTTCCAGCACATATAGTAATAATAGCTGGCAATGAGCAGCCATATGTATCTGACCTTTTTGGGCAGAATATAGTTGACCGCAACCGCCACCGGCAGGAATATTACAAATTCATAGGAATTAAACAGCATGATTTCCTCTATAAAAAACGTCCTCCAGATAGCGGAGGGCGTCGATTTTTAATATTTAGCAAAATTAATATTTAATTTTCGCATACAGTGCGACGCAGACCATCAGCACGGCCAGGATGGCCATTGCGATTTCATGGACCGTCTCGCGGCGGATGTATTTTACGCTTTCGCTGTCGTCCCGGTCATATACGGCGCGGTACTTGCTGTTAAACACCGCGTCCTGAATAAAGGCGCAGGTGAAATATATAAAACCGAGTCCGCCGGTTGCGTACATAAGCAGCTTAAGGACATATTTTAAAGTTTCCATCTGAAAGGCTCCGAAAAAATTATGTTAATTCATTCTATAGTTTTTGCCCGTTTTTGTCAACAGCAAATTAAATCTTTATGGCGATGCCGTTTACCTCTGCGCCGGCGTCGGCCGGGATGAGGATATATTTCCGCCCGTCAATGATTTCGGTTCTGATGAGGGCGCTTATCTCCGGCGAGGCTTTGATTTTAACCGACTCGGTTTCGATTTCAAAGGAACGGGTGTTTATCAGGTTTTCCGGATTCAAGACCTTGTTTTCACCCAGCTCCTCCGCGCAGATTGAAACGAATTTCTTCCGCTCCTCCTCTGCCGCGCCGCTGCGCTCGAGAATGTCCGCCACGTCCTCATATGTAATCTCCAGAGTCTCAGGTGTCCCGCTCTCCTTGTGGGCGGTAATCATATCCCTCAGCTCAGCGGTAACTGACTGGACGGTTTCAAGGCTGCAGTCCTCCTTAAGGGCCCCGGCCAGTGCCTCCGAAAAACCGTCCTTCTGCTTTGCGGGAGAGACGGGCAGGTCAGTGTTGAATATTGCCGAAATGAAATCCTCGTTCAGTCCCTTGGTGCTGCGGGAGTAGAAAAGGGCGTTATATATGTTCGCCGAGCGGTCGTCAAAGGCCGGGAACATAAAGCCGAATTCCGGTGCGGAAACAATCTGGGAAAGTCCCCCGCTGTGGAAACGGCTGTCGTCGCTGGAGTAGCTCAGGACACTTTTCCCCGGCTTAACCGGGCAGACGGTGCACAGCAGATAGTCAAACACGCTCGAGGACTCGTCCAGCCGCTCGCCGGCCTTGTTATAGTCCGGGACGTCATAGCGGTCATAGGCAATCAGGACCAGATAGCTGGAGTCCTCCAGCTTGATGTTTTCAGCGACGGCTTTATAAAATTCGTCCAGTATGAACGGGTCCTTAAGACCTGTCCTTCTGAGAGATGAGAGCAGCTTATGCTCCTCCCCCTCCATAACCTGCTTTGTGCTGAAGGTAATGTCCAGCAGGTTCCGGCCCAGGGAGCCGGAGAGTGACTTTTTGAGCAGGGAGAGATATTTCTCCTGCTCCTCCTTGGTCAGGACGGCGAAGGATTCGTCTATGCGGGCGATAATTTCCTTTTCCGCGTTAACATAGCAGCCGTATATGTGGCTGATGTTCATTCTGTCGGGCTTTATGCGGCGCTTAATCTCCGCCAGTTCCTTTTTGTTCATTGCTTTTCCTCCGGTTTAATGGCAAGGCGCTGGAATTCATCGACCAGTGAAGAATAATAATCTGCCAGCGCCTTATAGGTCTCGGGGTTGAATACATCGATTCCCACGCTTTTCAGCAGCTCCGAGCATTTCCGGCTCGCCCCCATGGAAAGGAAGCTCAGGTAGCCCTCAGTTGCCTCAGTGTCGCCGGCAAGGATGCGGTCGGATATAATAGCCGAGTATGTGGCCGAGGTTGCGTACTGGTAAACATAGTAGCCATAGTAAAAATGGGGAATTTCCGCCCAGCGGTAGCGGAACGAGGGGCTGAACATTACACTTTCGCCATAGTACTCGTGGTTCAGCTCCATCCATTTGTCAGATACGCTCTCCGCGTCCAGGGCGCCGTCGGCCTCGATGATGCCGTATAAATAATCCTCAAACTCGCTGTACATGCACTGGCGCATGATGGTGCCGTTAATCAGGTCGATGATTTTTTCCAGATAAAACAGCCGCTCGTCATCGCTGCGTGCCTTGTTTTTCATATAGGAAAAGAACATGTACTCATTGCAGGTTGAGGCGATTTCGTGGGTAAATATTGTTGGCTGATTGGTGGTGCTGTTGTTGTCCGGGCAGTTTTCAGAGTAATAGCCATACATAACGTGACCCATCTCGTGGGCGATGGTGGAGGCCTCGTTGATAAAGCCGGAATAATTCAGCAGAACATAGGGATAAACGCTGCTGTCTCCGCAGCTGGTCATGAACCCGCCGTCACGCTTTTTCTCAGATGGATAAACATCTATATGGCCGGACATCAAAATATCGTCAAAAATTCTGAGATAGTCCTCCCCCAGGGGAGCCAGGGCGGCCTCGACCTGTTCTATGGCGTCTTCATAGTCAATTTTTGCGCTGTAGGGCGAGACGGAGTCCATGGTGTCGAAGTAATACTGCTCCTCCAGCCCGGCGGCTTTTTTATGCAGAGTGTTGAAGCGGGCAAACTCCCCGGTCATGCTCCTGGCGGAGGCGATTATGTTATTATAAATCTCCTCTTCAATGTCAGTGTCATGCAACCGATACGCCCTGACGTGCTCAAAGCCCTCAAGCATAGCCCCGGCGCGATACTCCATAAGCCGGGTGGTCAGCAGTGAGGCATAGGTGTTGATGTACTGCTTCGGCGTCGTGTAAAAGGCTTCGCTGGCGCTGACCTTAAAGTCATGGTCATAGTAGCCGTATATAATCGAGTCAAAAACCGCCTGGGAAATTTTCGGGGTGGTCCCGTCCGGCAGACGGATTTCCGGGGGCTGATTGTCCACGTCCTTCAGTACGGAGTAGGTCTCGTCCGCCCGGCCGAAAACGCTTCTGGCAACAGCCAGTGCCCGGTTGGTCTCCTCGGAATATATGATTTTATCGGGATTAATCCACTCCCGCATGGCGTATTTATATGGTTTGAAGCGTTCCTCGTTCAGGATTTCCAGCCGCTTCTCCAGAGGCAGGGAATAAATTTCGCTGTCAACGAACGCGGATTCCTGCGAGAGCAGCACAAACAGGGAGTTCATTCCAGCCGCCATATTCATAGCTGCCGGGTCAGAGGCGTCAAGGGACGAGCGCAGGCACTCATAGAGATTCAGCCGATAGATTTTTTTAACCATCGGGCCGTCATAGGCGAATTTTACGAAGTTATAAATCCCGTCACTGTCCGTAAGGGTGCCCTTATACTCCCCCAGCTGTCCGATAAGCTCCCGGACCGTCTCCAGGTCGGCATACCATTTTTCATCACTTTCATATACATCCCCGAGCTTCCAGCTTACGGGGTATTTTGTTTCACTGCTCATGTTTTTTCTCCTGCGGTTGTCTTTTTATACATCAGGGCCTCCAGCGCGTCAAGGTCAGCCTCGGCCCGGTCATATTTCTCCTGAAGGAGCATCTGCTCAGCGCTGCTCTCCAGCCGTTTCTTTTCCTGCTCCAGCGCTATATCGTCTTTATTAAAGCCGGATTTATACATCATTTTCCTGAACGCCCTGGGGCTCAGCCGTCTGACGGTCCCGTCTTCAATAAGCAGGATGTAATCCGCCACTGCGGTAATTAAATAATAATCATGGGAAACCAGCAAAACGGTCCCCTTATAATTTTTAATTGCCTCCTCAAGCCGGACCGATCCGCTCAGGTCCAGGTGAACCGTGGGCTCGTCCAGCAGCAGAAGGTCAGCCCCGCCCAGACTCATAAGGCACAGCTGCAGCAGGTTCATCTCTCCGCCGGAAAGGGTTGCGGCTTTTCTGTAGGCCAGATCCTCCCCGATTTCATAGCGCTCAAGATATGCCTCCGCCCGGCCCTTTTCGTGAATTCCCGCGTCCTCCACGAGGCTCTCGGGAGTTTTGCTCCCGTCGGGCATAAGCTCAGGCAGCTGTGAAAGGAGATATGCCTTCATTTCCGGGTTGATTTCCGCCGCCGGGCTGCTGCCGGCGAATAGCTCCTTGAGGAGGGTTGACTTGCCCGTCCCGTTGGGGCCGATGAGGGCGGCCTTCTCTCCGGGCTTAACCTCAAAGCTGACGCCGCTCAAAAGGGGCCTGTCAAAGGCAAGGGAGTAATTCTCCAGACGCAGGGCGTACCCGCCCGCGGCGCCGTCTCCCTCAAGCTCCGGCAGCTCAATATATGGGCTCCGCTCCTCCAGGAAGGGAGACTCGGTTCTGGCCTTCTTCAGCCGCTCCAGGTAGGAAACTCTGGCTCTAAGGGCCCGGCCGTTGTCAGGGTCAATAACCTCGGTGGCCTTTTTCCGCAGGGCCTCAACAAGCTGCTCCTGCAGCTCAATCCATTCGGTTTCCTTTTTGGCCGCCCGGCCCATTTCGCACTTGAGCCGCAGCAGCATCAGGCGGTATTCCTGATATGTCCCCTCAAATTCCCGCAGACCGGAATTTTCAATGTGCAGAATTTTGTTAAAGCAGCTTGTCAGCAGATATCTGCTGTGGGTAATAACCAGCAGGGTCCCGTCATAGCTGTTAATAAGGTCCCGCAGTCCCGCAAGATTTTCAAAGTCCAGGAAGGTGTCAGGCTCGTCCATCACCAGAATGTCCGGGCAGGTCAGCATGGCCCGGATAATCTGCACCAGCTTGTATTCTCCCCCGCTGATTTTCGCGATGGCCGTTTCGGAAATTCTTTCCAGTCCCGCCGCCGCCAGGCGCTTTTTGATGTTGACCTCGTGATTATAGCCGTCGCGGCTCATGTAGTCATCAAACAGCCGCTGATATTCCTCAGCGCCGCTCTCGTCATCCATCCGTTCAGCGGCCTGCTCCAGAGCCCGCTCCGCGTCTGTAAAGTCACGGCAGAGATACTCAAAAACACTGCTGCCGTCCGCCTTCCGCTCCGCCGAATACTGCTCAACGGTGGCGGGTCTTGCCGCTTCGGAGGTAATCCGGCCCTTGTAAACATATTTCTCCGGGTGAAGGAGCATGTCCGCCAGGGTGGTTTTGCCGGTGCCGTTGCTGCCGATAAGGGCCGCGTGCTCCCCGCTGTTAATTTCAAATGATACCCCGCTGTAAAGCTCTCTGTCAGAGTAGCCGAAGCGCAGGTCATTAACCTTAATCATCAATCCGCTCCGCTTAAAATCATAAAAATCATTGTGCAGAAGTATACCATTTTTTCCCGCCATATTCCACACAAAAAAGCGCAAATTGTATAAATAAAAAAAGTTGACTACGGCCATTGTTTAAAATATAATTAACATATGGCTTACTGTATAATTTTCCCTTTTTTGCCCGGGTGTCATAGAGGGGGCCCCGTTAAAGGGATTTTTATCAAACAATTTTTCAAACAGGAGGAAACAGTTTTTAATGAAAAAGAATTGCGCGCTGAAGGCTGTCCTTTGCGTTGTCTGCATCGGTGCTGCAGGCTTCTTTGCCTACAGATACGTTAAATCCGGCAAGCTCAAAGAGCTCCTCTTCGGCAAATATGAAGACCTCACGCTCAAGCTCATCGACATTGCAAGACTGGGTCTTGACCTTTTAAGCTGGCCTATTAACTACGTTAAGGCTCTTCTTCCCTGATTGGGATCAATCTTAAAAAAATTTTGACTTTCCGGCTGTCATATATCTTCCTCTGGGTGTGTGGCGCCAGGACATCTTTTTAAATTTAAAAAAGGGGATAAGGTAAATTATGAATCCAGTATACGAACCTCTATTTACGCCGTTCAAAATCGGCGAGGTAGAAATTCCTAACCGTATTGTCCAGTGCTCCATGGGCGGAACAACCCTGTTCGGCTGGCTGGAGCCCTCCCACTTCGATACAGAAGCGGCTGACTTCCTGCTTAAGCGTGCAAAAGACGGCGTTGGCCTTGTTCTCCCCGGCATGCAGGTCATCCGTGACACAATGGGCAGAAAATGGCTCGACCAGAACCGCCAGATGTATCGTGTGCTCAAGCCCTATATGGACGAGTACCACCAGACCGGCAACAAGCTCTTCATCCAGCTGGCCGGCGGCTTCGGCCGTTCAATGGCAGTAACACCCTGGATGGCAGCTCTTGCAAAGAACGACCTTCTCAACAAGCTGGCAAGCCCGGTTGTTGACGTTCAGTATTCCTGCGCTTCCGCTTCCGCAACTCCTAACCGCTGGGCAGATGGGCTCACCTCCCGTCCGTTCACAGTTGAAGAGATTCAGGAAATGGTTTATCACTTCGGCGCAACAGCAAAGAAGCTGCGCGAGGCCGGTGTTGACGGTGTTGAAATTCACGCCGTTCACGAGGGCTATAACCTCGACCAGTTTGCAATTGCAAACATGAACTTCCGCAACGACCAGTACGGCGGATCTCTCGAGAACCGTCTCCGCTTCGCAACGGAAATCGTTCAGTCCATCAAGGAGCAGGCAGGCTCAGACTTCCCTGTATCTCTCCGTTACTCCGTCCGCTCAATGACAAAGGGCTGGCGCCAGGGCGCAATGCCGGGCGAAGACTTCGTCGAGTTCGGCCGTGACATGGCTGAGTCCGAGAAGGCAGTCAAGATCCTTGCTGACGCAGGCTATGACTTCTTCAACTGCGACAATGGTACCTATGACGCATGGTACTGGGCACATCCGCCTCAGTATATGCCGGACAACTGCAACCTTGCAGATGTCGAGCATATCCGTAACTTCACCAACGGTGTTCCCGTTGCATGCGCAGGCCGTATGGATCCTGTTAAGGCAGCTGAAGAGATTGCCGCAGGCCGTCTCGACGCAATGGCAATCGCCCGCCAGAACCTTGTTGATGAAAACTGGGTTACCAAAATCAAGTCCGGCAACGAGGCCGACATTCGTCCGTGCATCCGTTGCCACAACGGCTGCTTCAACTTTGCAAAGTATGAGGGCACCGAGAACATCCAGAGCCTGGGCGATTCACTTCACCTTGGCCGCTGCGCTCTCAACCCGCCCACAATGCAGCACAACAGATATAAAATCGTCCCGACCAAGTCACCCAAGAAGGTCGCCATCATCGGCGGCGGCGTAGGCGGCATGGAGTGCGCTCTTGTCCTCAAGAAGCGCGGCCACAACCCGGTCATCTTCGAAAAGACCGGCGAGCTTGGTGGCCTGTTCCTGACGGCTTCCTCCATGTCCTTCAAGGAGAACGACAAGGACCTCATCGCATGGTACAAGAAGCAGATTGCCGAAGCCGGCATAGACGTCCGCTATAACACCGAGGTTAACGACCTTGGCACAATCAGACGCGGCTTTGACGAGATCATCGTCTGCACAGGCTCTGTCCCCAGACAGATGCCGGGCATCCCGGGCTTCAACAAGGCCCTCACCTTCACCCAGCTCCTCCGCGAGAAGCAGCTTGATGTTGGCGACAAGGTTGTCTTCCTGGGCGGCGGCCAGTCCTCCTGCGAGGCTGCCTATGACCTCATTCTCCACGGCAAGCACCCCGTCATTGTTGAATATGGCAATGACCTGGTAGCAGCACAGGCAACCTGCCTTGCAAACACCTCCTTCCTCAGAGACGCTATGAAGTATCACAACGTTCCCGTTTACCTCCACAGTACAATTACCGAGGTCGGTGACGGATACGTCATGGTCAAGACTCCTGACGAGACAATCAAGATTGAGTGCGACGCTCTCGTAAACGGCATCGGCTTTGTTCCCACACCGGTTGGCGAGAAGGGCGCTCATGTTCACAGAGTCGGTGACTGCGTTGCAATCGGCAACCTGAGAACCGTTATCTGGAGAGCATGGGATGTCTGCATGAGAATCTGATTTCCCATTCAAAACCAAAGGGCCCGGATTTTTGTCCGGGTCCTTAATTTAGGAGGAAACACAATGGCAACAAAGCTTTCCGCACTTGACGGCCGGGAGATTACCGAAGCCGTCTCCGCCGACTTTGAAGCGGCTCAGGTCTTTGAAAAGGTCCGGGTCGGCGCTCTGGGCGCATACTTCAAAAGCGGCCTTAGAATGAAATATATCCCCTATGACTATGTGGACAAGGCCTTCATCCGCATCCATGAAATGGACGGCAAATGCTGCTGCGGCAGCACCAAGTTCCAGTATTTCAGCCTGGTCTTCGTAAAGGACGGCAAGGAAATCATCGAAACCCTCAGTGAAGATGAAAAATCCATGGACGAAGCTCTCGCCGCCATCGCAAAAAGCGCCCCCTCCCTGAAAATCGGAGTTGACGCGTGAAAAAATATGACTATCTAATCGTCGGCGCCGGTCTTTTCGGCTCCGTCTTCGCTCAGCAGGCAAAGGCCGCGGGCAAGTCCGTCCTGGTAATAGACAAGCGGCCCCACATCGCCGGCAATGTTTATACCGAGAATATTGAGGGCATAAACGTCCACAAATACGGCGCCCATATCTTCCATACAAATGACGTGGATGTTTGGAATTATGTTAACTCATTTATTTCCTTTAATCGGTTCACCAACTCCCCTGTGGCAAACTACAAGGGCGAGCTCTATTCCCTGCCCTTCAACATGTATACCTTCAACCGGATGTGGGGCGTAACGACTCCCCAGCAGGCGGCGGACAAAATCGCCGAGCAGCGAGCCGCGGCGGGCATAACCGAGCCGAAAAATCTCGAGGAGCAGGCAATCTCGCTGGTGGGAACTGACATATATGAAAAGCTTGTCAAGGGCTACACCATGAAGCAGTGGGGCCGCCCCTGCACCGAGCTGCCGGCGTTTATCATAAAGCGCCTCCCGGTAAGGCTCACCTTTGACAATAACTATTTCAACGCCCTCTACCAGGGCATTCCCATCGGCGGCTACACAAAGCTGGTGGCCAATATCCTATCCGGGATTGAGGTCCAGCTGAACACCGACTTTTTCTCTGACCGGGAGCGCTTTTCCGCTTTGGCCGATAAAATCATTTTCACCGGTCCCATTGACGCGTATTTTGACTATCGTCTCGGCGCCCTGCAGTACCGCTCCGTCCGGTTCGAAACGGAGCTGCTGGACATGCCTAACTTCCAGGGCAACGCCGCCGTCAACTATACTGACTCCGAAACTCCCTATACCCGTATAATCGAGCACAAGTGGTTCGAGTTCGGCAAGGACGAAAACGGAGCAGACCTGCCCAAAACAGTAATTTCCCGGGAATATTCCTCCGAGTGGCACCAGGGCGACGAGCCCTATTACACGGTTAATGACCAGCGCAACAGCTCTCTTTACGCGGAATATAAAAAGCTCGCCGAAAATGAGCATAACGTCATCTTCGGCGGCCGTCTCGGTGAATATAAATATTATGACATGGACCAGGTCATCGCCTCGGCCCTGGGTCTGGCAAAAAGGGAGCTTAGCACCTGACGTCCAGGAAGGTCATCCGTCCTCTAAGGTGAATCTCAACTGACGAGGCGGGAACGAACACGCACTGTCCCTTTTTAATTTCCAGAGTCTCCCCGGCAAACTCCGCGGTGCCCTCCCCGTCTGTACACAGCAGAACTCTGAAGCTCAGGCTGTCTGCGGCGAAGGTGACCGGGGTGTCCTCCCGGGTGTTGACGATCAGCCGGCTTACCTCAAACCAGCCGCACCGGCAAAGCAGCTCAACCGCCGCTCCGGGTCTGTATTTTAAAACGCGCATGGGCTGCCTGGGCTCGTCAGAGCCCTCCAGCCGTGCAACATCAAGCGCCTTCTCAATATGCAGGGGGCGCTTTTTTCCGTCCTTTCCGGCTCTGTCATAGTCATAAAGCCGGTAGGTTATGTTGCTGCTCTCCTGAATTTCCGCAATAAGGCAGCCGGCCCCAAGGGCATGTATGGTCCCGGCCTCGACGAAGAAAACATCGTCCCGCCGGACGGGCACCTTCCGCAGATATTTGCCGACAGTCCCCTGCCTGAGGGCGTCCAGGAGTCTGTCTCTGCCCACGGCCTGGGAAAGGCCGTATACCAGCCGGGCGTCCTCCCGGGCATCCAGAACGTACCACAGCTCCGTTTTGCCACGCTGGCCGTTTTCATGCTCCCGGGCGTATTCATCGTCGGGGTGCACCTGAACGGACAGGTCCTCCCTGGCGTCTATTAACTTAATCAGAACCGGCAGACCGTCGCTCATGTCCGGGTGGGTGCCGGCCATCTCCGGGTGCTCCCGGAGGATTTTGTCCAGACTCTGGCCCGCGAATTCGCCGGTGGCGGCGATGCTTGGCCCGTCAGGATGGGTGGAGCACTCCCAGGTCTCGGCCAGGGGATCAAGGTCAATGCCCTTGCCGAACTCGGTGTTCAGTCTCTGCCCGCCCCAGAGGTAGTCCTTGGCAGCCGGCCGGAGTATAAAAGGCCGCAGGCCGATGGCCGCAGGCCGTAGTTTATTATCGTTCATAGTTTATAATAAGGGTCAAGGGCAAAGGGTTAAGGGTTAATGTGAAATTCCGAATTCCGAATTCCGCATTGACTCAGGTACCCAGGCTCCCAGGCACTCAGGTACTGATTCACTTCCTAATTCCTAATTCCTAATTCCTAATTAAATTTAACTCCTAACTCCTAACTCATATTTCGTCTTGTCGCTGGCGCTGATTTCCTTGCCCAGCTGGACCTCAATCAGCTTCAGCTCCGTAATGGCCTCAACGGTGTGTCTGCAGCCGGCGCTCATGGTAATAACGTCTCCGGCGGAGACCTTCTGTCTCATCCCGTCAACCACGGTTTCGCCCTCTCCGGCGATAACGACCCACACCTCGTCACGGTGGGCGTGGCTGTGGTAATTCATGCTGTGGCCGGGGTTCAGGGTAACCTTAATGGTCATGCTGTCCTTTTCCACGTCAATGACCTTAAAGCTGCCCCAGGACTTTTCGGCGTACATAATCTGGCCGTCGATTTTGTCCACAAAGGGCTTGATATATGAGCTCTGCTCCTTGTCTGAAACCAGGATGCCGTCCGGGGAGGCGGAAATCACCACGTCCTGCAGACCCATGGCCAGCACGGGAACGTCCATCTCGTTAATAATATTAACTCCGGAGCAGCTCTCGTTCATCATGGCGTTGCCGATGATGTTGTCCTCCATGGCCTCTGTCAGGGTGTTCCAGGTGCCCAGGTCCTTCCACTGGCCGCTGAAGCGCATCACCTGGATACTCTTCTCCTTCTCGGCAACGGCGTAGTCAAAGGAAATTTTCGTCAGAGTCTCATACCGGTCAAACAGGTCATAATAGTCCGTGTGGTCAATGAGCTCGTGGGCCCGGTTAATAACATACTTCAGCTTATATGCGAAAACTCCCCCGTTCCACAGGGCGCCCTGATTGATATATTCCTGAGCCACCTGGGCGGTGGGCTTTTCCTTAAAGGTCAGCACCCTGGCAGTCTCGGCGGCGCTTTCGGGGATTATATACCCATACTTCTCGCTGGGATAAGTGGGCTCAATGCCCATCAAAACCAGATTGGCCTCGCCCTTGCTTGCCTGCTCAGCCAGGCGCTTAATGGCAAGAAAATAATCGTCCTCCACATATGGGTCAACAGGGCAGACGACGACGCTCTCCTCCGGGTCAACACCCTTAACATCGGCCAGATACTCCGTGGCCAGGGCGATGGCCGGGAAGGTGTCACGCCGGCAGGGCTCAACGGAAATGCCAACGTCCTCCCCCAGTTGGTTGTGGATTGCCGAAACCTGGGTCTTGCTGGTGGCAATGGTAACGGTGGCGTCCGGGTCGGCCTTCTTGATCTGGCGGTAAACCCGCTGGACCATGGACTCGTAGCTGCCGTCCTCCCGCTTGAATATTTTAATAAACTGCTTGGATCTTATGTCGTTGCTCAGGGGCCAAAGCCGCTTGCCTGATCCCCCGGAAAGTAAGATGATGTTCATGATTATTTAGTGGTTAGGGGTTATGGGTAGTTAGGAGTTATGAGTTATGAGTTATGAAATATACACTGCGCTAATGAATAATGAAGGCTGAAGAATGAATAATTCAACAGGAACGCTAATGCTTAGTGGTTATTAGTTATTAGATTTACTTCCTGCGACTCGCTAAGAGCCGACTTCGTCGGTTGCTCGTGCGACGCGAAGCTAGTCCTGCGGACATGGCGCTTGCGAGCGCTCATAATTCCTAACTCCTAATTCCTAACTCCTAACTCGAAATGCTTCCTAACTCCTAACTCCTAACTGACACTACCTCCTAATTCCTAATTCCTAATTAGCTTTCGCGCTCAGCTCGTCTGCCAGCCGGGCGAACTGCTCAATGCTCATAGCCTCGCCGCGGATGTTTCCGTCAAGGCCTATGCGCTCCAGCGCCGCCGTAACGTCCTCACGGGTAACGTCGTTAATGTTCATGCCGCAGGCGTTGGCCAGGGTTTTCCGCCTCATGTTAAAGGCGGCCCTGATAAGCTGGAACATCAGCCTCTCGTCCTTAACCGCCACGGGCTTCTCCGTTCTCCTTTTCAGCCTGATTACCGAGGAGGTCACCTTGGGCTGGGGCACGAAGCAGGAGGGCGGCACGTCAAAAAGGATTTCCGCGTCCATATACCACTGGACGAAGATGCCAAATGAGCTATAGTCCTTGTCGCCGGCGGAGGCGCATATTCTGCGGGCAACCTCCCGCTGAATCATAACGGTTATATATTCAAAGCGGTCCGCCTCAATGAGCTTTGTGAGCACCGGGCTTGTGATGTTATATGGCAAATTGGCGCACACCACCGGCTTAAGGCCCTCAAACTCCGTCCGCACCAGCTCCCGCAGGTCAGTCTTCATAACGTCCCCGAAGATAACCTCGGTGTTGTCGCAGCCCTGCAGTGTAATCCCCAGGGCGGGCATTAAAGTTTTGTCCAGCTCAATGGAAATCACCTTCGCCGCCCTTTTGGAGAGCTGCTCCGTCAGGCAGCCGATACCGGGCCCGATTTCCAGAACTCCGGTTTTCCCGTCAAGCATGGCGCTGTCGGCAATCTGCTCCGGAACCCAGGAGGCCGTCAGGAAGTTCTGCCCCTTGGACTTGGAGAACTTAAAGCCCGTGGCCTCCAGGAGTGACTTAATTTCAGAGTAATCGGTCAGATTCATTTGTTCTTGAAGTAAACCATCCACTGCAGCGCGGCGCAAACAGCGGCCACAGCCACCATGACGAAGGCCCAGATTGTGTCGTTATTCTGCGCGATAAACACCAGGAATATGGCCAGCACGCATACAACCGTCCACAAAATCGGCTTAAGCATTCCCCTGTTCATTGTCTCTTCTCCTTGATTATCTTTTCAAAGGCCTGGCGGGCCTTGTCGTGCTCGGCCGGGAAGGTGACGGTAATGTTCCCCCGGTAGCGGTAATTGCAGTCGGCAAGCAGGCGCTTCATGGATTTATTGTTTCTGTGTGTGTCGGTCCTAATGGCCTTCATGCCAAGCTCCAGGGCCTTTTTCTCGGCGTATCGCATCATGATTGACGCCATTTCCGTCCCCCGGTATTTTTCCGCGACGGCGCACCGGTGCAGCGTGCAATATGGCTCGGCGGCGCTCCACTTCCCGTCGGTAATTGTGTCCTGGTCCGGGTCGTGGTCAAAGGACAGGCTGAAAACCGCCGCCACGTCGTCCCCGTGGGTCAGAACGAAACACTCGCCCCGGCTCATGTCCTGCCGGTAATAGTCCCCGGTGGGATATTCCGGGCTCTGCCACTGGTCAACGCCCCGCTCGCCCAGCTTTTTTCGGGCGTAAGTTATTATGTTAACTATATCTTGTAAATCATCTTCTGTTGCGTCTCTCAGCAGCACCGGCTCTGTGAGCTGTGTCCGCTTTGAAGCGGCAATGGCCTCGGCCATAAGCTTTTTGTCCCCCTTGGTTTCAGGAGTGTATTTTTCAAACATGTCAGGCCTCTTGCTCATGGTCCGTGTGAACTGCTGCCTGCGGCGCCAGGCGGCCACCTTTTCGTGGTCCCCGTCAAGCAGGACCTGGGGCACCCGCATGCCGTTCCATTCCTCCGGCCGGGTATACTGGGGATATTCCAGCAGCCCGTCCCAGTGGCTCTCGCCGGTGTAGCACTCCTCGTCGGCCAGAACTCCCGGCACCAGACGGCACACGGAGTCCGCCACCGCCATGGCGGCAATCTCGCCCCCGGTAAGGACGAAGTCCCCGATGGAGAGCTCCTCGTCAACGCAGCGCTCAATGAACCGCTCGTCAACCCCCTCATAGTGCCCGCAAACCAGCACCAGATGGTCGTAGCTTTCCTTAAGGCGCCGGGCGTGGGCCTGGTTAAAGGTCTGCCCCTGGGGGGACATGTAAATAACCCTGGTGCGCTCGTCCTTCCCCTCCGGCAGCACGCTCCGGAGGCACGCCTCCAGCGGCTGCGCCATCATAACGCAGCCGAAGCCCCCGCCATAGGGGTAATCGTCAACCTGGTTCTGCTTGTTGTCAGTATAGTCCCTGATCTGAACGCAGTTGATTTCAACTATTCCTTTTTTAGCCGCCCGGCCGATGATGCTCTCGTGCAAAACAGCATCCACCGTTGCCGGAAATAAAGTTAATATATCTATTTTCATTTTTTTAGTCTTTAGTCGTTAGAAACACCTCCTAACTCCTAACTCCTAACTCCTAACTATCCTCACATTCCTT
>R11__coassemble_212_pt1 | contig 42175 bp, 41 predicted proteins | sample R11__metabat2_low_PE_045 | metagenome-assembled genome bin R11
ATCTTGCTGAGCTTTTAACTGACACGGAGCTCAGCGCCGCAAAGGCAACCGGCGCATTTTCAACGGGAACACCGACATATGAAAGCGTAAATGACGAGCAGGACAGACTGGTCAACGCCGGCAAGGCCATGATCAGCGCCGGATACGTCCCAACAGCCGCACAGCTCGCGGCCATGGGCTGGACCCAGGGAGATTATTGGCAGTACCTGATGAGTAACGAGAGCCAATAATCTCCCTGAACTATATTCGTTCCTATCGGCGCCCAGCCCGCGTCCCGGTCTTGTTGCGCCGGGAAACGAGTTATATTCTGCTGTGCAGAACGATATTTCTGCGAAACGATATTCCCCTTAACCCTTCACCCTTGTCCGTTTCACATTGCGCGTTGAGGCGAGGATAGAGGATGGAGTGATCAATTCCGAATTAAAAAAAGCTTCCCTTGGTTACCCAAAGGAAGCTTTTTATTACCGTTAAATTCAAAATTATATTTTATCTATTTCGGCATAGAAACCACCGCCACCATAGGCATTCCACTTTTTCTCCATAGCCTCGTGGTTATCCTTAATCCATGCCTGCATTTCCTTGAGAATTCGCTCCGGTACCTGACCCGGATCATGAACCTTGCTGTCGCCATTCTCTCCTATCCATATTTTGGCAGCCTTTGACTGCACATAGTTCTCTTCTACATGTGCATGCATTGGCTCCACGACGCATTTCATGGTAAAATAGAGCTTATAACCCTTGTATGTAAAACCATAGTCAGGCACTCAGCAACACCTCCCGCGTTTCCGAAGCCAAACGGTCTTTATTCCCGCTTAGTCCGTTCAGGAACTTCTTATAAGAATAATCGGACATGCTGCTCTCGATAATAGTGTTGTCATCCATCCGGTATATTATCTTGTTTGAAGTGCGGCTGTTATTTACAGCGAAAACAAATGGCCTATTTTCAATGTCATAGGAGGGAAAGAAGGATATGCCGTCAACAGAGAACATGGCTTTTTCCGCGCACCACTTTCCATCATTGGCCATATTTACCACTTTCTCAATATCTTCAGTTCCCGAATTCTGAAGGATTACCGTCAGTGTTATCATGCGTAATTCTCCCTTCACGAAAGCTGAATCGCATCTATTTCCCGGATTATACCGGCGGGGTTTTTGAATGCGAAAGCCAAAAGGTCATTAAGATCAATCCAGTCTTCATCAATAACCGTGTTGCCATTAATCAGATTGAATTTGGCATTAAGAGCAACGATGCCGCTGTCTTTGTCAAACGAGTTGACAACAGTGTACCTCTCAAGCGTAGGCGACGTTAAATGCTTAATCGTTTTGCCCTTTACATTCAGCGTTATATAATTATTTTTTACAGAGATACTTAGCTTACACATATTTGCAGCGCCCTTAGCCTTTTCTTGAGTTATATATTACCAAATATATCGGGCTTTTTCAAGATTGTGAGAGATGTATATTCCCGGAGCTCCCGTCAGTTATTCCCCCGCAGCAAAAAAGCTTCCCTTGGTTACCCAAAGGAAGCTTTACTATTACCAGGGGCCGTTAGTCTTGCTTTCTCCAATAATCGGTCCAATAATTCCGGAGCTGTTAGTCTTGCTCTCTCCAATGATTGGTCCAATGATTCCGGAGTTGTTCATTTTTGCTCCGCCGGAGACCTGCTCGGCCTGCTCAGGAGTAAGGGGAATTGCATTTTCGTTTTTCTCAAGCTTCTCTGACATTGTGATGTCCTCCTTTTTGAAATGAAGTATTTTGTTTACACTGCTATATACGCATTATAAGGGAAAAATGTTACAGTGTAAAGGGTTTAAGGGTGAAGGCTTAGCCAATGCGGAATTCGGAATTCGGAATTCGGAATTAGGAACTGAAGCTAATTAGGAGTTATGAATTAGGAGTTATGAGCGCTCGCAAGCGCCATGCAAGCGAGCAACCGACGAAGTCGGCTCTTAGCGAGTCGCAGGAAGTAAAACCCGCAACGTGAAACGTGCAACGAATAACTAACCATTAACCATTGAATTAAATATATAAAAAACTTGTTGACAAAACAAAATACGTCTGCTAATATTATGTGGCTGAAGCGATTTGGCCATGTAGTTCAGCTGGTTAGAACGCCGGCCTGTCACGCCGGAGGTCGAGGGTTCAAGTCCCTTCGTGGTCGCCAAAGCAATGCCCCTTGTTTAAGGGGCATTAAATTTGCTGCTGTAGCTCAGTAGGTAGAGCGCATCCTTGGTAAGGATGAGGTCGGCGGTTCGAATCCGCCCAGCAGCTCCAGAAAAGCTCTTGTGCCAACAGGCACAGGAGCTTTTTTAGTACTTGGAAGTTTGAACTGACGACCTCATCCGTTCCAAACAAAAGGAGGTCGGCGTCCGCGACGGCGCCAGGGGCGCCTAGTCCCTTTAGGGAAATCCGCCCAGCAGCTCCAAAAACACTGCAGGTCCATTTGGACTCGCAGTGTTTTTTATAGTTTCCAGGAGAACCGGCGACCTCATCCGTTCCGTCTTCCCCCTGCTCCGTCGTGTTGACGATTGGCGCCCCGTGGTGTATAATCAGGGTGAACTAAATATAGGGTATTTGTATCATGCAGGTGTCCGCCTTAGGGGCGGGTGAAAAGGGAATCCGGTTTGAATCCGGAGCGATGCCGTCACTGTGTTACTGAGCCGTTCTTATATATCACTGGGAAACCGGGAAGAGAGAATTGGCGATGAGGGAAGCCAGGAGACCTGCCTGCATGACGAACTTCGGATCTGCGGTCCACGGGTCCCGATTCCCACAAATGCGAAAGCCTTCCTGCCACGGCAGGGGGGATATTATCATTTGCTGAACCGGCCGCACAATTCGTGCGGCTGTTTTTTATTAATCATTAATAAGTAAGGACGGAATCTACTATGAAGAATTTTTTTGCGCTTCTGCTCACATTCGCGATGCTGCTCTCCTGCGGGGTCGCATACGCGGCCGAGCCCACTTCCGACCGGGAAAAGTCCGACGAGGTTGCCTCTTTGATTGACGCGATTTATGTTCAGTCCCGCACCGCTGAGACCGATGAACAGTGCGCCGCGGCGAAAGCTGCCTGGGATGCTCTTACCCCTGAGCAGCAGGAGCTGGTAGAGGGAGAGAATGCCGACCCGGATTACTTTGGCCGTGACACCGGAGACGCGGCTGAAGACGATCCGCTCAACTCCGATGAAATCGGTGAAAACGAGCTGCTGGTTGTCAGCTTCGGCACGTCATTTAACGACAGCCGGGCAAAGGACATTGGAGGAATTGAAAAGGCCCTTCAGACTGCATACCCCGACTGGTCGGTGCGCCGGGCATTCACTGCTCAGATTATTATTAACCACGTTCAGGCCCGTGACGGAGAATTTATTGACAACATGGACCAGGCGCTGGAGCGTGCCGTGGACAACGGTGTTAAAAATCTCGTTATTCAGCCGACGCACCTGATGCATGGCGCCGAGTATGACGAACTGTGCGAGGCTGTTGCGGAACATGAAGACGAGTTTGAAAGCGTTGTTATTTCCGAGCCGCTGCTTGGTCCGGTAGGGGCCGACGCGTCCGAAATTAACAGTGACAAGCAGACTGTCGTTGAGGCAGTCACAGCGGCTGCCACTGAGACTGCGGGCTTTGCATCCATGGAAGAGGCCGAGGAGGCCGGAACCGCTTTTGTATTCATGGGTCACGGAACGGCTCACACCGCCAAAATAACATACAGCCAGATGCAGGCCCAGCTGGAGCAGCTTGGCTATGACAACGCCTTTGTTGGCACCGTTGAGGGCGAGCCTGAGGAGACTGCGTGTGAAAACATTATTGAGGCCGTTCATGACGCTGGGTATACGTCCGTAATTCTGCGTCCGCTGATGGTTGTTGCCGGTGATCACGCCAACAATGATATGGCCGGCGAGGATGAGGACTCATGGTTAAGCATGTTCAAGGCCTCCGGATATTTTGACTCTGTTGAGTGCCAGATAGCAGGTCTCGGCAGCATTGAGGCAGTGCAGGAGCTTTATGTTGCCCATGCGGGCGAGGCGATTGCCTCCCTTGGGGCGGCCGAAGAGCTTAAGGACGGGACATATACTGTTGACTTTAACACTGACAGCTCCATGTTCCGGGCAAATGAGGCGTGCGACGGCAAAGGAACTCTCACCGTTGAAAACGGGAAAATGACACTGCATGTCTCCTTGGTTTCAAAGAATATTGTTAATCTCTATGCCGGCAAGGCCGAGGACGCGAAGAACGCAACTGACAGTGAGCTGCTTCAGCCGGTAACCGACACTGTTACCTACAGCGACGGCCTTACTGAGGATGTATATGGCTTTGACATTCCCGTTCCGGGCATTGATCAGGAGTTTGATCTGGCGGTTATCGGAACAAAGGGCACCTGGTATGACCACGTGGTAAGCGTTTCAAACCCGGAAAGCGCTGAATGAGAAAATTAACAGGGCTCGCTGCAGCTCTGCTTATACTGTGCCTGCTTTCCGCCTGCGGCGGGGCACACACCGGTGACGACGGCGGCGGGAGCGTTTTCACCACCGCACGGCTTGAGGGCGGCTCGGGGAAGGCGTCTGTCCTGTCCCCGGTTGAGCTCCGGCCGGAGGGAGACGGCTATATCGCGGTTATATGCTGGACCAGCCCTTATTATGACTATATGATTGCCGGCGGCGAGACATATTATCCCGTTAATACCGGCGGAAATTCAGTGTTTGAAATTCCCGTTGAGTCAGCGGAGTGTGTGGTTGAGCTTCAGGCCGACACAACGGCCATGGGCACGCCCCATCTCATCGATTATACTCTGGTGCTCGGCGGGGAGGAGTCCTCCGGCGGGTCTGCCGAGGCCGCCGTGGAGACTGAGTCTGACGGCGAGCTCCGGCTGCATAAAACAGGCAGCATGGAGCTTTTGTATGCCGGGCAGTTCACCGTGGACTACTATGAAGGCGGCCTCTCGCTTATCACAATCGCCGGGAACGCCCGGTATCTGCTCATCCCTGAGGGCGGACAGGTCCCGGATGCCTTGCCCGCTGATATTACAGTCCTGAAGCAGCCGCTGGAAAACATTTATCTCGTTTCATCCTCGGCAATGGACATGTTCGCAGCATGCGGCGCAATGGACTGCCTGGGCTTTTGCGCGCTTGACCGCGGCGGCTGGTATATCCCGGAGGCCGTCTCGGCAATTGACAGCGGAGCTCTTGTATACGCGGGCAAATATTCCGCCCCTGACTATGAGCTGCTGCGCTCAGGCGGCTGCGGTCTGGCGGTTGAGAACATGATGATTTCCCATTCCCCTGAGGTCGTTGAGGAGCTGGAAGGGCTTGGCATCCCGGTGATTATTGAGCGCTCCAGCTATGAGAGCACTCCCCCGGGCAGAATGGAGTGGATCAAGCTATATGGCCTGTTAACGGGCCACAGTGAAGAAGCCGAGGCGGCGTTTAACGAGCAGCTGGCCGTGTTCAGCGCTCTTGACGGGATTGAAAAATCCGGGTTAACCGCGGCGGTTTTCTATGTTACGGCAAGCGGAACTGTGTCGGTCAGAAACGGGTCTGACTATTTGGCGGCCATGCTTGAGCTGGCGGGCGGCAGCTATGCGTTTGAAGGCATTGGAACCGGCTCCGGCAATGCGACGACAAACATCCAGATGGAAGAATTTTACGCCACGGCAAAGGAAGCCGACTTCCTCATTTATAACGGAACCGTTTCCGGCGGGCCGGACTCGCTGGATGAATTCTTGAGCCTCAGTCCCCTTTTCGGCAGCATGCGCGCGGTTACGGAAGGGCATGTATACGCCATGGCGGCAAATCTTTATCAAAGTTCAATGGAGCTCGGTGATATTACTCTTGATTTATACAACATGTTCAGCGGCAATGATTCGCAGCTTAGATTTCTGACGAAGCTGGAGTAAACGGAGGTACGGCAGTGAAAAAAAGATATTTTGCCGCGTTTTCCGCGCTCGCGGCGCTTTGTCTGGCGCTTTTCACAGTGAGCATAAGCGTTGGCAGCGTCAGCATTCCCTTCATTGACGTGTGGCGCGTGCTACTGGGCAGCGTGGAAAACGAAGCCTGGCACGATATTCTCTTCCGGTTACGTCTGCCCCGGGCGGTGGCCGCTGTCATTCTGGGCGGCGGGCTTTCCCTTTCCGGTTATCTTTTGCAGACATACTTTCACAATCCTATTGCCGGGCCCTTCATTCTGGGAGTTTCATCAGGGGCAAAGCTTGCCGTCGCGCTGGTGATGGTGCTTTCGCTCGGCGCGGCCTTCTCGCTGTCATCATGGGGGATGATTCTTGCCTCCTTTGCAGGAGCGCTGCTTTCAATGTGCTTCGTGCTCCTGATGGCGAGGCTGGTCAACAGGATGTCAATTTTGCTTATAAGCGGCGTTATGATTGGCTACATCTGCTCGGCGGTTACTGACATTGTGGTTACCTTTGCCGACGATGCGGATATCGTGAATCTTCACAACTGGTCACGGGGCAGCTTATCCGGCATTACGTGGGAAAATGTTATTGTAATGAGCATCGTCGTTCTCGCTGCTCTTGCCGGGGCGTTTGCGCTCTCAAAGCCGATTGGCGCCTGGCAGCTGGGCGAAAGCTACGCCGGAAGCGTTGGCGTGAACATAAGCGCGTTCAGGACAGCGCTGGTTATGCTGTCGAGCCTGCTGGCCGCATGCGTCACGGCGTTTGCCGGGCCGGTTTCGTTTGTGGGCATAGCGGTTCCCCAGCTGGTTAAAGGCCTTTTTCGCTCAACCAGACCGATTCTTATGATTCCGGGGTGCTTTCTGGGCGGAGGGGCATTCTGTCTGCTGTGTGACCTGCTGGCCAGGACGATGCTCGCTCCCACGGAGCTGAGCATAAGCACTGTTACCGCCATTTTCGGTGCGCCGGTTGTCATCGCGGTGCTGCTGCGCGGAAGAAGGGACGGCGAAGCGCAATGAACGAAGGCTTTCTCAGTACAGACCGGCTAACCGTGGGATATAACAAAATCCCGCTCATAAGTGACATCTGTCTGGCCGTGGGCAGAGGCGAAATTCTCGCAGTCATCGGCCCTAACGGTGCGGGAAAATCCACAATTTTAAAAAGCATTATCCGCCGTCTTGCGCCCCTCGGAGGCACCGTTTATCTTGGTGGAGAGGACCTTTCAACCCTTAGCGGCGCCGCTCAGGCCCGGCTTGTGGCTTCAGTTCAGCCCGGCCGCATTTCCGCCGAGCTGCTTACGGTGGAGGATATCGTCTCAATGGGACGCTATCCGTATACGGGCACCCTTGGGATACTGAGCCCTAAGGACCGGCAGGTGGTTAAATCGGCAATGAGGCAGCTGGACATAGATGAACTGGCGCAGCGGGACTTCAGTGCTCTTTCCGACGGGCAGAGGCAGCGTGTAATCCTTGCGCGGGCCCTTGCCCAGGAGCCGGAGCTGCTTGTCCTTGATGAGCCGGCAGCATACCTTGATATTAAATATCAGCTGGAGCTGGCAGACATTCTGCGCACCCTTGCCCGGGAAAAGCAGCTGACGGTGGTTTTGTCTCTCCACGAGATTGAGCTGGCCAAAAGGCTTGCAGACCGGGTGGTATGCGTTAAAAAAGGAGAAATTGCAGCTTACGGCGCGCCTGAGGATGTCCTTGCTCCGGAGCGGATTGACGTTCTTTTCGGTCTTGAGTCCGGGGCATACAAACGCTATCTCGGCCAAGATCATGACCGGGAAGCGCAGCATTATATCCTCGCCGATGGGAAAAGACTGCGTTGCGGCTTTACCACAGGCTCCTGCGCCGCCCTGGCCGCTCAGGCATCCGCCATGCGTCTTCTTATGGGTGCATGGCCGAAAGCTGTAAGTCTGAAAACTCCGAAGGGCTGGAGCATCAGTGCGGAGCCCGAGCAGTGCGATGCCGATGAGACATCGGCCGTCTGCGCCATCCGCAAGGACGCCGGAGATGATCCTGACCGAACTGACGGCATGCTGATCTTCGCCCGCGGGAGTCTTACAGCCGAGCCCGGGGTTACCATTGACGGGGGCGAGGGAATCGGACGTGTCACCAAGCCGGGGCTTGACAGGTCTGTTGGCGAGGCGGCGATTAATTCCGTGCCGAGACAGATGATTACCGACGCTGTTATGGCGGTTTTCCGTTCAGCCGATTACACCGGCGGCATGAAAATAACAATATCCGCGCCGGGCGGAGAGGAAATCGCCGCCCACACCTTTAACCCGATGCTGGGCATTGAAGGTGGCATTTCAATTCTGGGAACATCCGGGATTGTGGAGCCCATGAGCACGCAGGCCCTTGTTGACACAATCGCCGTTGAACTGCGGCAGGCAAAGGCGGAGGGCTGCGATACGGTTTTGCTTACCCCCGGCAACTATGGACTTGAATATTTGAAAAGCCGCAATTTTGTGCCGGAGCAGCTGCCGGTTATACGCTGCTCGAACTATATCGGTGACGCGCTGGACCTTTGCGGCGAAATGGGCTTTTCCGCGGCTTTGATCGTCGGAAACATTGGCAAGCTCGTCAAGCTCGCCGGTGGGATTATGAACACCCACTCCCGCACCGCCGACTGCCGTATGGAGTTCTTCTGCGCATATGCCGCGCTGTGCGGAGGCGGTACGGAGCTGTGCGAAAGGCTGATGGCCTGCGCGACAACGGACGCCTGCATAGCCGAGCTTGAGGCTGCCGGGCTGAGGGCTGCCGTTATGCGGCGTTTGACAGCGTCTGTTCAGCAGAAAATCAACCGGCGCACGGAGGGAAGGCTCCGGGCCGGAGCTCTTATTTTTTCCAACGTATACGGCGAGCTGGGACGGACCGAAACGGCCGCCGAAATAATCAGCGAATGGCAGGTATAATATATGGTGCATTTCGTCGGCGCGGGGCCCGGTTCACCCGATCTGATTACTGTTAAGGGCAAGTCTCTGCTGGAGCGGGCCAACTGCGTTATATACGCGGGGAGCCTTGTTAACCCCGTTTTGCTTGGCTTCTGCCGGGAGGACTGCCGCATTTTCAACAGCGCGGAGATGACTCTCGAGCAGGTAATTATGGAAATTGAGAAAACCGAAGTGGCCGGTGGCAGTACTGTCCGCCTGCATACGGGCGACCCAAGCCTTTACGGCGCGATAAGGGAGCAGCTTGACGCCCTTGGAAGGCGCGGAATAGAATTCGACATCACGCCCGGAGTTTCATCCTTCTGTGGCGCGGCCGCGGCGGCAGAGGTGGAGTATACCCTGCCGGGCGTTACGCAGACCGTTATTATTACCCGTATGGAGGGGAAAACTCCCGTCCCTGAAGGTGAGAGCATGGCGAAGCTGGCGGCCCACGGAGCGGCGATGGTAATTTTCCTTTCCGCCGGAATGACCGGCCGGGTACAGTCCGCGCTCCTTGAAGGCGCATATACGCCGGACACTCCCTGTGCGATTATCTATAAGGCCACCTGGCCTGAGCAGAAGCTAATCCGCACAAGGCTGGGCACCCTTGATGAGGCCGCCCGGGAAAACGGCATAAAAAACACGGCGCTTATTCTCGTCGGTGACTTTCTGGGCGCCCGTTATGAACGGAGCCGGCTGTATGACCCGTCATTTTCGACGCTTTTCAGGGAGGCGACGCAGTGACGGCCGTGATTATCGCGTTTACAGACCGGGGCCTTGCTTTGGCCGGCCGGTTGGCGGAGATTACCCGGGGCACTGCCCTGCGCTGTGGAAGCGGAGAACTGGCCGGAGTGACGGAGAGCGCCTTCAGCCGGGCGGACGCTGTTATATTCGTCGGGGCGGCGGGAATTGCCGTGAGAGCAATTGCTCCTTTTGTCGTTAACAAAGCAAGTGACCCCGCGGTCCTTGTCGCGGACGAGGCCGGGAGCTATGTAATCCCGATATTAAGCGGCCATTTGGGTGGAGCGAATGAGCTTGCGCGGACAATTGCCTCCCGAATCGGCGCTGAAGCCGTAATTACGACGGCCACGGATATTAACGGCGTTTTTGCCGTCGATGTGTGGGCAAAGGCGCAGCAGTGCGCAATTCCGAATCCGGAGCGCATAAAGGCCGTATCGGCAAAGCTTTTGTCAGGCGGCACCGTTGGATATTTCAGCGAGTTTCCCATCCGCGGTAAGCTTCCCGCGGGTGTCGAGCCGAAAGACGATGCCGGTTGTGATTTTGCCCTGGCAATTCACGAGACTGACCATGAATGTCTCCGGTGCGTGCCCGGGATAGTCGTTTTGGGCATAGGCTGCAAAAAAGGAACGTCAGAGCAGCGGCTCGAGACGCGTTTGCGGCAGTTTATCAAGGGCAACCGTCTGCATGAGAGCGCCATAAAATCAGTTTGCACAATTGATATAAAAAAAGACGAGCCGGGCCTTCTGGAGCTTTGCAAAAATCACGGCTGGAAGCTGGAAACCTTCACTGCCGATGAGCTGCGCCGGGCCACGGGGGAATTTTCAGACTCGGAGTTCGTCGCGGAAAAGGTCGGGGTGGGCAACGTGTGTGAGCGCTCCGCTGTTCTTGGCAGTGGCGGAAGTCTTATTATAAAAAAGGATGCCGGTGATGGCGTGACAATCGCAGCAGCCGTCTGCAGGTATAATCCGGAATGGGACGTGATAACTTGAGCAAGCTTTTCGTCGTAGGCATTGGACCGGGTGACGCCGCCAATATGACCGCAGCCGCGTCCGCGGCAATTGAAAGTGCGGAGGTGCTTTGCGGATACTCTTTGTATATAGATCTCGTCAACTCCCGCTGGCCCGGCAAGGAATTTTATACAACCCCCATGACCAAGGAGCTGCAGCGCTGCAGGAAGGCGGTGGAGCTTGCCGCCGAAGGTAAAACCGTGGCTATGCTGTGCTCCGGTGATGCCGGCGTATACGGAATGGCGGCCCCGTGTATTGAGGCCGCAGAAGGGACAGATGTTTGTGTTGAAATTGTCCCCGGCGTCACGGCTGCCCTCTCCGGAGCGGCTGTTCTGGGAGCGCCCCTTGGAAATGACTTCTGCGTAATTTCTCTGTCCGACCTGCTAACACCCTGGAATAAAATCGAAAAGCGTCTTGACGCGGCCGGAATTGGCGATTTTACAATCTGCCTGTATAACCCCATGTCAAAGACGCGCCGGGAGCATTTGAAAAAAGCCTGCGACATTCTTCTCCGCCATAAAAGCGGCGGGACTGTCTGCGGATGGGTAAGAAACATCGGCAGAGACGGCCTGCAATTCAAAATTTTAACTCTGGATGACCTGCGGGACGCTCAGCTGGATATGCTCACCACCGTATTCATTGGCTGCTCCGAAACCTATGTTGCAGGCGGGAAAATGGTTACTCCCAGGGGCTACAAGGAAAAATATTCATGAATTTTCTGATTTTTGGCGGAACAACTGAAGGAAGACTTCTTGCACAGCGGCTGTGCGCGGATGGTAACAGCGTCACTGTAAGCTGCGCCACTGAAGTTGGCGTTGAGCAGCTCCGCGGTCTTCCCTGCGCCTGCCTGTGCGGGCGGCTGAATGCGAAGCAAATCGCCGCGCTTGCAGTGCGGTATGACATTGTCGTTGATGCGACTCACCCATATTCTGTTGAAATTACGGACAACATAAAAAAGGCATGCGAGGCGACGGGTGTTTTGCGCAAAAGAATTCTCCGGTCGCCCGGGAAACATCCTGACTGCACCCAGGTCCGCTCATGCTCTGAAGCAGCTGAGCTTTTGGCCGATATGACCGGAAATATTTTGCTCACGACCGGTTCAAAGGAGTTGCGGGACTTTTCCGCCCTGCCGCCGGAAAGAGTTTTTGCCCGTGTTCTCCCAACCCACAGCGCAATAAGCGCATGTGAGGAAATCGGTCTGCCTCACAGAAATATAATTGCCATGCAGGGTCCCTTTAGCCGTGAGCTGAACGAGGCGACCATGCGGCAGTATGACATAAGCATTCTTGTCACGAGAAACAGCGGTGATGCCGGGGGCTTTGAGGAAAAGCTTTCCGCCGCTGAAGACGCCGGAGCTGAGCTGATTCTGGTTGAGCCGCCTGAAAGCGACGGACTTACCGTTGACGAATTTCTGATGGAGGTGAGGGAACTGTGCGCGTTAGACTCATAGGAGCGGGCTGCTCGTCACTGCAGTTTACTCAGGAGGAGACGCAGGCTGTTAAAGAAGCGCAGCTGATAATCGGAGCGCCCAGGGTGCTTGACTCTCTGCCGGAATGCAAAGCGGAGAAGCTGGCGCTGTATAAGCCGGACGAAATTTGCTCCGCCCTGCTCAGGCGCATGCCCGGCGAGGCCTGCGTTGCCTTGAGCGGTGACAGCGGCTTTTATTCCGGCGCGCGTGGGTTGGTTCCCATCCTCAGGGAAAACGGAATAAGCTTCGAAATCCTTCCCGGCATTTCCTCCGTCCAGACGCTTTCCGCACGGCTTGGTGAGTCTTGGCAGGACTGGAGGCTGTGCTCAGCCCACGGAGTTTTTTGTGACCCGGTTGCGGAGATAATGTCCGGCAGGCGCTGCTTTTTCCTGTGCGGAGGAGAATCATCCCCGTCACGTATTTGCTCCGAGCTCACCCTCGCGGGGCTCGGTGCTCTGGGCGTTTTCGTTGGTGAAAGGCTTGCCTGCTCTGATGAAAAAATCCTGCGTGGAACCGCCGCCGAATTTGCGGGGCAGGAGTTTGCAGCTCTGAGTGTGCTGCTCACCGACGCGGCCCCTGTTGCTCCGGCCGCAGCGCCCGGGATTCCCGACGAAGAATTTATGCGTGGAAGCGTACCAATGACAAAGCGTGAAGTCCGCGCGGTAATTGCCTCGATGCTCCGTCTTAAAAGCAGCGATATTTGCTGGGACATCGGAGCCGGAACGGGCAGCGTTAGTGTTGAGCTTGCTCTGCACAGCCGTGGTGTATGGTCACTGGAACGGGACCCGGAGGCACTGAAGCTGATTAATCTGAACCGGGAAAAATTCCGGGCATGGAACATGAGAATCATTAAGGCCGATGCCCCTGACGGTCTGAGCGGTCTGCCTGCGCCGGACGCTGTGTTTATTGGTGGGAGCGGAGGTAAGCTTGGGGCGATTGTGGATGCTGTTTTTGCGGCAAATTCCGGAGCCCGTGTGTGCATTTCCGCCATTTCCCTTGAGACTCTTTCGTCTGCGTGCGGCATACTGCGGCGCCATGGCTGCGCGGCTGAAGTTACTCAGCTCGCTGTAAGCAGGGCAAGACCGGCCGGAGAGCACAATCTGCTTGTCGCGCAAAACCCCGTGTTTCTAATTGCCGGAGGGCTGCAATGAAGAGGATTATGCTTGCCGCAATGAGCAGCGGCTGCGGAAAAACGACCGTTGCCTGCGCGCTCTTAAGAGCTCTTGCCCGCAGAGGAATTTCAGCCGAGGGCTTTAAGTGTGGCCCCGACTATATCGACCCAATGTTTCACCGCCGTGCCGTCGGCGTTCCATGCAGGAATCTCGATCTTTTTCTGCAGGGCGAAAACGGCGTCAGGCGTACGCTTGCCGGTCAAGCCGAAGAAGTGGCCGTGCTCGAGGGCGCCATGGGCTATTATGATGGAGCCGGTGGCAATGACATGGGCAGCGCATGGCACATTGCCGATATAACAGACACGCCTGTTATATTAATTCTGAACCCCGCCGGCATTGGAAACACCCTGGCCGCGCAGGTAAATGGTCTGCTGTCCTTCAGACCCCGGAGCAGAATTGAAGGTCTGATTTTGAATAGCTGCAGCAATAGTCTTTTTGAGTATTTAAAGCCGATACTTGAGCGTGAGTGCGGTCTGCCTGTTCTTGGCTTTCTGCCTAAGCTGGAGTCTGCCGGGCTGGAAAGCCGCCATCTCGGCCTTGTCACGGCCGATGAGATTGATAATTTTGACCATATAATCGACACCCTTGCTTCTGAGCTGGAGGAGCACTGCTCAATTGATAAAATTCTTGACATGTGCGCCGGGTCCGCCCCTGCGGCTTCGGCAGAAGACCGGCCGAAGCCGCCGTGCTGCCGCATTGCGGTTGCGCACGACGCGGCGTTTTGCTTTTATTATGAAGAAAGTCTGCTGGCGCTCAAAGCCGCCGGGGCTGAGCTTTGCTTTTTCAGCCCGCTTGAGGACAAAGCCCTTCCTGAATGCGATGGACTTTATCTGGGCGGCGGGTACCCGGAGCTTTATGCGGAAAAGCTGAGCGAAAACGCGGCCATGCGCAGTCAAATCCAACATGCGGTAAAGGCCGGCATGCCTGTGGTTGCCGAGTGCGGTGGTTTTCTGTATCTTCAGCAGTCCCTAGCCGGCCGGCCCATGGCGGGCGTGCTGTCCGGTGACGGATATATGACCGGCCGCCTTCAGCGCTTTGGCTATGTTACTCTCACCGCGCCGGCAGACAGCATGCTTTTCCGCGCCGGCGAGAGGCTTCCCGCTCATGAATTCCATTACTGTGACTGCACGGAAAACGGTACTGACCTGAAGGCCCAAAAAACCAACGGGGCAATCCGGCGCTGCGGTTTTTGCACGGAAACCATGTATGCCGCGTTTCCGCATCTGCATTTTGGCGGAGAAGCGCCGCTTGCCGGAAGATTCGTTGAAAAAGCGGCCCAATATAAGGAGACGAAATGACACTCGACGAACTGACAGGTTCAATTGCTTTTACCGGTGAAGCCGCGGCCGGCCCGGCGCTCAGGCGCTGGAGCAGCCTTGCAAAGCCGCTTGGAAGCCTTGGGCTTTTCGAGAGCGCAATAGCTAAAATTTCCGCTCTGACAGGGCGGGAGGATGTGAGCCTTGACAACGCTGTTCTGCTGGTTTTCTGCGCTGACAATGGCGTAACGGCCCGGGGAGTGAGCCAATCAGACTCCTCCGTTACGGCGGCCGTTGCCCGGGCTCTCGGTGAAGGCACCAGCACCGTCAGCTATATGGCTGCTCAGGCAGGCTGCCGGGTAGTTCCGGTTAATATTGGCATGGTGGAGCAGGCGCCGATGAGCGGAGTGATGAACAAATGCGTCATGGCCGGCACCGGAGACATTTCCCTTGGCCCGGCGATGACCCGGGAGGAATGCGTTTGCGCAATTCTCACCGGCGCGCAGCTGGCGGCTGACGCAAGGGAGAGCGGCGCCAACATTATTCTCCTTGGCGAAATGGGCATTGGCAACACCACAACCTCCGCCGCTGTGGCCTGCGCTCTCCTAAACGCTGCCCCGGAGCTTATGACCGGCAGAGGCGCCGGCCTTTCCGACGCCGGATTAAGGCGCAAGCGTGACGCGGTCAGCCGTGCGCTCAAAATAAATAATCCTGACAAGAATGACCCCATAGATATCCTCGCAAAGGTTGGAGGTCTGGATCTCGCCGCGCTGTGCGGGGTATGCCTCGGCGGGGCTTATTATAAAATTCCAATCCTGCTTGACGGGCTGATTACCTGCGCCGCCGCTTTGTGCGCCGTGAGGCTATGCCCTCCCGTCTCAAACGCGCTTTTGGCCAGCCATGTGTCAGAGGAACCGGCGGCCGCAATGTTGCTTGACAGCCTTGGGCTTGCTGCCCCGATACATGCGCGTCTCCGTCTCGGCGAAGGCACCGGAGCGGTGCTGTGTCTTTCCCTGCTGCGGCAGGCGCTGGCGGTATATATGAGCGGGCACACGTTTGAAAATCTCGGCATTGAAGCGTATACGCCGAAGTAAAGGTTCTGTTTTATATGTTTACTCTAATAACCGGCGGCTCGGCCAGCGGAAAAAGTGAATATGCGGAACAGCACGCCGTTTCCCTGGGCGGGAGGCTGATTTATGTTGCAACAATGCAGCCATATGATGATGAATGCCTTGCCCGGATTGCAAAGCATCAAAGTCTGCGCTCAGGCCGGGGCTTTCAAACCCTTGAGCGCTATACTGACCTTGCGGGACTCAATGTCCCGGACGAAAGCAATGTACTGCTGGAGTGCCTTGGCAATCTGACGGCGAACGAGCTTTATTCGCAATCAGGCGGCGGTGATAGAGCTGTTATCCTCGGTATAGAGGCGCTGCTCGGACGGTGCCGGCATCTTACCGTCGTCACAAACGAGATTTTTTCCGGCGGTGCCGATTATGAAGGCGACACGCTGAATTATATGCGTGCTCTTGCAGCCATCAACAGAAGGTTGGCCCGGAGGGCTGACATGGTTGTTGAGGTCGTCGCCGGATGCCCGAATTTTCTGAAGGGAGCATGGCAATGAAGCTTATTGAAACAATCGCCGTGGCATTTTCCATGTATTCAGCAATACCCGTCCCTAGGCTCGAGTGGAATGAGCGGAACATGAAATACGCAATGGCCGCGTTCCCCCTCGTCGGACTTGTGACAGGCGCGTCTGAATGGGCCGCGCTGAAGGCCGCAGTTGCTCTGAATTTGCCCACGCTGCTTCGCGGCGCAATTCTATGCGTCATCCCGGTTTTAATAACCGGCGGAATTCATTTTGACGGCTACTGTGACACATGCGACGCGCTGGCCAGCCATGCCGCTCCGGAGGAAAAGCATGCAATTATGAAGGACCCTCATATTGGTGCCTTCGCCGCGATACATTTGGCTGTATATTTTGTTCTCAGCTTCGCCCTTTGGGCATGTTTCCCTGAAGGGTTATCGCTCATGCTGCTTCCGCTTTTCTGCATAAGCCGCTGTCTTTCCGGCTTTTCAATATGCTTCTTTCCGCTGGCAAAGGACACCGGCCTGGCATACATCTTTGCCAAAGCGGCTGACAGGAAGCGGACAATGCTTATTCTGGCAGTTATGCTTCTGCTGTCTGCATTCGCGGCTGTGCTCTCAGGCAGCCTGGCCGGAGCCGCGGCGGTTACCGTCGCACTGGTTATGTTTGTATATTATTATTTCGTTGTCACCCGTCAGTTCGCCGGTCTGTCCGGTGACCTTGCCGGATGGTTTCTGCAGAAATGCGAGCTTTGGATGCTTGCAGCCGCGGTAATTACTGAAGTGTTGAGGGATTTGACATGATTTTCGTGACAGGGCCGCTTTTTTCGGGCAAGGAGGAATATATCCGCACCGCCCTGGGGTGGGATGATGAGCTGTTCCGCAGGAATGCTGTTCGTGATGTAAATGAGCTTGCAGCCGGGGCAGAGGACCTTGCTGTCCTGGCCGATTCTCTGGCCAAATATGAGGTTATCATTTCAACGGAGATTGGAGGAGGCGTTGTTCCGGTTGACTCTGAGCAGCGGGCTGCGCGCGAAAGAGCCGGACGGCTTAGCTGCCTTCTGGCGGAACGGGCTGACACTGTTATCAGGGTATGCTGCGGCCTCCCTCAAATTCTGAAGGGAGAACTCAGGTGACGATTGAGCTTATCCGGCACGGCCGGACGCTTCTGACCTCTCAGCACCGCTATGAGGGTGTTACGGATGCCCCGCTGTCTTCCGAAGGGGCCGGCGCCATATGCCGGGCTGACTATGTGCCTGACCTGCTGTGTGTGACGCGGCTCATCCGTACCCGGCAGACTGCTGAACTGCTGTTTCCCGGTGTTGAGCAGACAGTCGTTCCCGGTTTGGAGGAAATGAACTTCGGCGCCTTTGAGGAGCTGAATTACCTTGAACTGGAGCATGACCGGCAATACCGCGAGTGGATTGACGGCATGTGCGAGGGACGCTGCCCGGGCGGTGAAAGCCGTGCTGAATTCTGCCGGCGCGTCAATGAAGCGTTTGCAGAGCTTGTTACATCCTCTCTGAAGCGGAATATCGGTTCTGTTGCGATTGTTGCGCACGGCGGAACAATCATGTCCTTGATGGAGCGTTACTGCACCCGGCGGTGCGGTTACTTCGACTGGCATACTGACTGCGGAAGGGGCTTTCTTCTTTCCCTTTGCGGCGCCGGACAGAGCATCGCTCTCGAGCTACTTGCCGAAACAGACCATACGGTGAATTAGCATGGAAATCATTTATGCCGCTATTGCCGGCTTTATACTGGATCTTCTGGCGGGTGATCCCGCCCGGATGCCTCATCCTGTTGTTTATATGGGCAAGGCAATAGCCGCCCTTGAAAAAACTCTTCGAAGGCGCTTCGGCACAGACGAAGGGAGTGAGCGCCGCGCCGGCCTTGTGCTGGCAGCCGTACTGCCGGCCGGTGTTTTCACCGCTTCATACATTGTTCTGGAGCTTTGCGCTCTGATACATCCCGCTTTGAAGTTCCTTGCCGAGGTCATTTGGAGCTGGCAGGTCCTCGCTCTTAAGGATCTGCGGCAGGAGAGCATGGCTGTTTATGACCGGCTGAAAAACGGAACTCTTGAAGAAGCCCGGACGGCGGTTTCACGCATTGTCGGGCGGGACACGCAAAAGCTTTCAGCCGAGGGCGTTACAAGGGCTGCCGTTGAAACTGTGGCCGAAAGCTTTTCTGACGGAGAAATCGCGCCACTTTTTTGGTTCCTTATAGGAGGCGCACCACTTGCATTGTGCTATAAGGCAATAAATACCATGGACAGCATGGTTGGATACAAAAATGAAAAATACATCAATTTTGGCCGGGCAGCGGCGAAGCTGGATGACGCCGCAAACCTTCTGCCCTCCAGAATCTCCGCTCTTCTGCTCATTGCCGTGTCAGGCATATGCGGCGCCGACAGAAAAAACGCAATCAAAATCTGGCGCAGAGACAGGCTTCGGCATGCCAGCCCCAATTCCGCGCAAACGGAATCAGTTGTAGCAGGCGCGCTTGAAATTCAGCTGGCCGGACCGGCATATTACTTTGGAGAATACTATGACAAGGCGACAATTGGAGATCCACTCCGCCCCATAGAGGCAGAGGATATCCGCCGTGCAAACCGGATGAATTACTTCGGCGCGGTTCTTGGTCTGACTGTTTTCTGCGCCGTCCGCGCAGGCATTATATTCATTGTGAGGTGCATATGAGTTATCAGCATGGTGGTGACGTGACGGACTATCTGCTCGAATATGGCACAGGGCCTCTGGATTTTTCCGCAAATGTCAGTCCCCTCGGGCTGCCTGACGGCGTGAGGCAGGCGGCAATAAGCGCCCTCGCAGCTGCCGGCAGCTACCCTGACCCCCATTGCCGTGCGCTAAGGTCAGCACTGGCGGATTATTACGGGCTCCCGGCTGACTGGATTCTGTGCGGGAACGGAGCCGCCGACCTGATTTATCGTCTGGCCGCGGCCCTTAAGCCCGGGCGTGCGCTCATTACCGCGCCGGCCTTCGAAGAATACCGTCTGGCTCTTGAAGGTTGCGGATGCGCAACTGAAAGGTTCCTGCTTAATGAAGCAGACGGCTTCCGGGTCAAAGAAGATATTTTAGACGCAATAACGTCCCAAACGGATATGCTTATTCTGTGCGAGCCCAATAATCCCACCGGAGTGACGACAGACAGAGCGCTGCTTGCGAGAATTCTCCAAAGGTGCCGGGGCTGTGGCTGCCTGCTTGTAGTTGACGAGTGCTTCAACCCGTTTCTGGAGGACAGCGGGCTGCACAGCATGATAAATGAGCTGCCCGGAGGCGGTCTGCTTATAATGCGCGCCTTTACAAAGCTTTACGCAATGGCCGGTCTCCGCCTGGGCTGCTGCTTATGCGCCGATGCCGGAATTATCTCCGGTATGGAAGCCGCTGGCCAGCCGTGGTCTGTGTCATCAGTCGCGCAGGCGGCGGGAATTGCGGCGCTTAATGAGACGGAGTATACTGATGCACTACGAAGGCTTATTCGTGAGCAGCGCCCGTTGCTTTCTGCCGGACTGCAGTCCCTGGGCTGCCGCGTTATTGCAGGGGAGGCAAACTTTCTGCTTTTCTCGTCGGATATACCGGAGCTGGACGCAAAGCTCCGTCACAGAGGTGTTATGATTCGCCCCTGCAGCAATTTCACCGGGCTTAACAGCCACTGGTATCGTGTTTCCGTAAGAACAGAGCGTGAAAACCGGCTGCTGCTGGATGCACTCAGGGAGGTGCTTGATAATGGCTAAATGCATAATGGTGCAGGGAACAATGTCAGGCGTTGGGAAAAGCCTGCTAACTGCCGCGCTGTGCCGCATCTTTACCCGGGACGGCTATAAAACCGCTCCCTTTAAAAGCCAGAATATGGCACTGAACAGCTACATTACATCTGACGGTCTGGAAATGGGCCGCGCGCAGGCTGTGCAGGCTCTTGCAGCCGGAAAAGAGCCCGACGTCCGCATGAATCCGATTCTGCTCAAGCCCTCCAGCGATACCGGAAGCCAGGTAATCATAAACGGCACCGTCCGCGGGAATTACAGTGCAAAAAGCTACTTCAAAATGAAGAAAAGCCTGATTCCGGAAATTATGAGTGCATATAACGCTCTGGCCGAGGAAAATGATATAATCGTAATCGAAGGTGCAGGCAGCCCCGCGGAAATCAATCTCCGGGCGGATGATATTGTAAACATGGGCCTTGCAGGGCTTGTAAACGCGCCTGTTCTGCTCGTTGGCGACATTGACCGCGGCGGTGTCTTCGCGCAGCTGTACGGAACGGTTTGCCTGCTTGAGGAGGATGAACGCCGGCGTGTCGCCGGAACGGTGATCAACAAGTTCCGTGGTGATCCGGACATACTGAGTCCCGGCCTTGTTATGCTTGAGGAAAAAACAGCGGTTCCATGTCTTGGAGTCGTGCCGTATACAAGCGTTCAGCTTGATGACGAGGATTCTCTTGCACCGCAGCTTGAGCAGACTGTTGCCCGCAAAAGCATAGATATAGCCGTAATACGTCTGCCGCATATTTCCAATTTTACCGATTTTGCTCCCCTTGAGCAGCATCCGGCGCTGGGAGTCAGATATGTTGAAGCGGTTTGGGAGCTGGGCCGGCCTGACATGCTTATCATCCCCGGAACGAAAAACACAATGGGCGACCTGGAGTGGCTGCGACAAAGCGGGCTTGAGACGCAAATCCGCCGGCTGCATCATTCCGGCACCCCGGTGCTTGGAATCTGCGGAGGTTATCAGATGCTTGGTCTTACCATATCTGACCCCCGGTGCGTTGAACATGGTGGAGAGCTGGCAGGCATAGGTCTGCTTCCCGTTAAGACCAAATTTGAGGAAGAAAAGGTACGCTCAAGGGTTTCTGGCACCGTCACATTGCCCTTCGGCTCTGCCTCGGTTGAGGGCTATGAAATTCACATGGGCCGCACTGAGTGTGGAGACGCTTCTCCTTTCTGCATTCTCTCGGACGGGCAGACGGACGGAGCTGTGTCCGGAAGCTGTTTTGGAACTTATCTGCATGGTCTGTTCGACTCGGGTGAGCTGACAGCACGCTTTGCAGACTGGCTCCTCGAGCGCAAAGGGCTTGCGCCGAAAAATATTAAGCCCGAAACGCACCACGACTTTCAGGAGCGGCAGTTTGACATGCTTGCAGACGTTGTCCGCCGCAGCATAGACCTGCCTGCGATATACCGGGTAATGGAGGAATACACTCATGAATAAGGGACTTATGCATCTTTACTGCGGAGACGGCAAGGGGAAAACAACCGCCGCGGCCGGGCTTGCGCTCAGAGCGCTGGGCAGCGGCAGGTCGGTTGTCTTTGTTCAGTTCCTCAAGAGTGGAGACAGCGCCGAGCTCAAACCGCTTGAGAATTCCGGCGCGGTTATTCTTTCCGGGGACCCTGGTGGCCGTCCGGCTAAGTTTTCACGTAATATGAACGAGAGTGAGCGGGCGGAGGCTGCAGCTGTTCACAACGCCTATCTTCGCCGCGCCGGGGAGCTGAGCCCTGACCTTTTGGTTCTTGACGAGGCATGCGCCGCGCTCAACGCCGGGCTCGTTGATGAATCGCTTTTACGGGAAATTGTATTAAAAAGGCCCGGCACACAGGAAATTGTTCTCACCGGGCGCAAGCCTGCCCCATGGATGGAGGCGGCTGCTGATTATATTACCGAAATGGTATGCCGCCGGCACCCGTATGAAAGGGGCGTTGCGGCAAGGGAGGGTATTGAGTTTTGATTATTCATTCCACGCCGGCAGATATTGAGCGGACAAGTCTTGGCATTATTGCATCCGAGCTTGAAGCAATGTCAGTCGTGCTCCCGGAGGAAAACGAAGCTGTTGTGAAGCGTGTTATCCACGCAACGGCCGACTTTGAATATGCGAGCAGCCTCCGCTTTACAGACGGAGCGTGCCGGAGCGCCCTCGAGGCCATTGCCGGCGGGACGGTAATAGTCACCGATACCAACATGGCAAAGGCGGGGATAAGCCGCGCGGCTCTGGATAAGCTTAAAAGCCGGGCTGTGTGCTACATGGCTGAAGCGCAAATTGCAGACCTTGCAAGGGCAGAGAACACAACCCGCGCTGTCATATCAATGAGAAAAGCGGCGGAAGAGTATCCTGACGGGATTTTTGCAGTTGGCAATGCCCCTACAGCGCTTTTTGAGCTGTGCAGGCTGATTAATCAGGGATTTCGTCCCTCATTGATTATTGCGGTACCGGTCGGCTTTGTTAATGTGATTGAGGCAAAGGAACAGATCTTCGCCTGCTGCACCCAAAATGCTGTTCCGTGCATCGCCGCAATGGGCAGAAAGGGAGGAAGCACAATTGCTGCCGCAATATGCAACGCGCTACTGTATTCCGCCGCTGACTATACAGATCCGTCAAAGCGAGGTTGGCATTGACGAACGTCAGCTTTTTCATGTTTGATTTTCTCTCTCACTATGATATAATAATAGAAAATCTTTCCGGAGGAAAATTTATGAGCAAGGCTGACGAGATATTCATCCAGAACTGCAAGGACATCATCAACAACGGCATTTCAGACGAGGACCTGAACGTCCGTCCCCGGTGGGACGACGGGGCTCCCGCTCACACAATAAAAAAATTCGGCATTGTTAACCGCTATGACCTCTCCGAGGAATTCCCGATTTTAACAATCCGCCGCACCTACTGGAAGTCAGCCATAGACGAGCTGCTGTGGATCTGGCAGGCCAAGAGCAACAATGTTCACGATCTGCGCACCCGTGTCTGGGACGCGTGGGCTGATGAAAACGGCTCCATCGGCAAGGCATATGGCTACCAGCTTGGCGTAAAGCACCACTATCCCGAGGGGGACATGGACCAGGTTGACAAGGTCATTTGGGACCTGAAGCACAATCCCGCCTCCCGCCGCATCATGACCAACATATATAACTTCGCCGATCTGAGCGAAATGGCCCTTTATCCCTGCGCCTATTCCATGACCTTCAACGTCACGGGCAACAAGCTCAACGCCATCCTCAACCAGCGCTCCCAGGACATGTTGGCCGCCAACAACTGGAACGTGGTCCAGTATTCCGTCCTTACCATGATGATGGCCCAGGTTACCGGCTTTGAGCCCGGCGAGTTTATCCATGTCATCGCCGACGCCCATATCTATGACCGGCACATCCCATATATTCAGGAGATAATCGCCAACGAGCCCAAGCCGGCCCCGAAGTTTAAAATTGACCCTGAGGTCCGGGACTTCTATGACTTCACCCGTGACAGCTTCAGCGTTGAGGACTATCAGTTCACACCCTTTGACAAGAAGATTCCCGTGGCGGTTTGAGGCGGCCGATGGAAGCAATCGTTGCCGTTTATTCCGACTGGGGAATCGGGGACGGGCGGACTCAGCCCGTTACCGTTAAGGCGGACAGAGCCCACTTTAAGGAGCTGACCATGGGCGCCGCTGTAATCGTCGGGCGCAAAACCCTTGAGGACTTTCCCGGCGGCAGACCCCTTAAGGGGCGGGACAATATTGTAATCACCCGGCAAAGCCTTGAAATTGAGGGAGCAACCGTTGTCAACAGCCTTGAGGCGGCCCTTGAGGAGGCAAAAAAATACAGCCGGTGCATATGCATCGGCGGCGCCGGCGTGTTTGAACAGTTTTTCCCATATATGGACAAGGTCTGGCTGACGAAGCTGGACTGCTGCCCGGAGTCGTCCAAATTCTTCCCCAATCTTGACGCGGATCCCGCCTGGCAGTGCACCGACCCCGGCGAGGAGCTGGAGGAGGACGGGATCAAATACCGCTTCTGCACATATGAAAGGACCGGATTATAAATGCTCAGAGACAGCAAATCACTTGAAACAAGCTGCTATATTTTAGGCGCCGGCGCCTTCGGCGTGTTCATCCGCTGGATGCAGTATATGATCGCCTATGATGACGAGGGGCTGGTGGACCCCAGCTTCTGGACCTACGCCCTGATCGCCATTGTTATTGCCCAGGGAATTGTGTTTTACCGCTTTTCAGACAAGCGCCGGAAGGCCCATCTCTTCCTGCCTAATGACTTCTGCGCCGCTCTTAAAAACGAGGGCAAACTCTATCAGATTATCCGCATCGCCATCGGCGCAATAATCGTCATCGGCTCCCTGCTGCTGATTATGCAGACCGAGGCCAGCAAAAACGCTGTGTTTTATAGGGTTACGGCCGTTCTTGGCATTGCCACGGGCGTTTCCTTCCCCTTTTTAATGGCCGCGGCCAACCGTCCCGCGGTTTTGAGCCGGTCTCTGGTTTCCTTCCTGGCAACAATCCCGGTTCTGCTATACGCCTCCTGGCTTCTCACCTGCTATAGGGTCAACTCCATCAACCCCGTTTACTGGGACTATACCCTTAAGATCTTTACGCTGATTATCTCCATGGCGGCCGTCTTCAGAACGGCGGGCTTCGCCTTCGGCCAGCCCAATGAATATAAGAGCATGACTCTTTGCATGTGGGGCGCGGCTCTGAGCGTAATGAACCTCGCCGATCTGGAATATATCAGCGAGGGCATCATGTTCATTGGAGTGGCTCTTATGCTTATTTACTATAACTGGATTATGATTGCGAACCTCCGTCAGGGCCGTGTTGAGAAAATCGAGTATCCTGACGACGGGTTTGAACGTCTGTAACCGTCACGGTGCCGCCTTCCACCCGGAATTTGATGTTCAGGTCACCAAGATCCATGCCGTATACCCGCTCCGGGTCGGTGTGATATCTCGGCCGCGGGTCACAGCTTAATACCTCCTTAATCCCTGCCAGCTTTCCGGCGGGGATTTTTTTCGCCATTTCCGGCGGAATTTCAACCGCCAGAGCGTCAGCCGGCGCCGTGGCGAAGCCCTCCCGGGCGTCCGGGATACAGTCGGCGTATGGAACATACGGCTTAATGTCGAATATCGGGGTGCCGTCCATCAGATCCGCCCCGGAAACCGTCAGCACCGGGCCCACCCCGTCTCTTTGCTCAACGCCCCTTAGTCTGACGCATGACAGGCCGAGGCTGTTCGGCCTGAAGGGCGAACGGGTGGCGAACACCCCCATCCTGGTGTTGCCACCCAGGCGCGGGGGCCTGACCGTGGGAGAAAATTCCTCCGTCACGTTTTCGGAAAACTGCCAGATGAGCCACACGTGGGAAAAGCCCTCCAGCCCCCGCACCGCCTCGGCCACTGCGAACTCCGGCTCAAAGATTATCTGAGCGTCCAGGTCCGGGGCAAGACCGCTTTGGCGGGGTATTCCGAATTTTGTTTTATAGTCGCTCACAATGTGAGCAATAGGCTTAATTTCAGGCATGTCAAATACTCAGGGCTATATAGTTTGTCAGCATGTGCAGGAAAATCGGGGCCCAGATCGTGTCGTTCCGCTCATAAAGGCGGCATAGCGCGTAGGAGGAGGGAAGATATTGCAGCGCGTATAAAAGGTATCTTATGTCATAGGTTATATAGCTTGCCACGTGATACAGGGAAAAGCACGCGATGCTGACCACATATGCCCACACTCTGCTTTTCCGGCGGATTGTGCCGAAAATTCCGGCCCGGAATATCATCTCCTCCACGAAGGGGGCCAGGAAAACCGCCATTACCGTTGTTTTCGCCTTCGCGTCCGCCGCCATTACCGTGACGGCCTCGTTATTTGGATTGCCCTCCGGCGTGATTAGCGACAGCAACAGGCTGACCGCGATTTCTCCCGCTGACATTGCAAAATAATAAAGGATTATGCTGCCCAGAATTTGTGGGAGCCGGTCCACCAGGGGGTCAAAGTCCCGGCGGAAAAAGCCCAGCTCAAATATAAGCATGACGCATGCCCCGATTGTATATAGCCACAGGTTCATGTCCACATCGCTCATGCCCTTCCAGGCCATTATGAACCCCAGGGCAAGAGGGATCACCACCATGTGCATAGGCAGCCAGCCGATGGCCACAATGGCCTCCCCCTTTGTCAGGCGGCTGTTCATTTCGGGCGTGGTTTTTTCCTTGTTCACTCTCTCGCCTTTCTCTGCAAAGTGTAAAGCAGGTTCAGCGCCTCAATGGGCGTCAGGGTGTTAAGGTCAGTCTCGTCGAGGATGCGGCGGATTTCGTCGCTGCCCATGTCGGCAAAGCTTATCTGGTCAGGCTCCGCGGCAGCGGACGTGTGAACCGTGGTCCCGGACTCTGACTCCAGCTGGGCAAGATATTCTCTGGCCTTTTTGATTATCGCCTCCGGCAGTCCGGCCAGCTTGGCCACCTCGATGCCATAGCTGTCATCAGCCGAGCCCCTGACGATTTTGCGCAGGAACACCAGGGTTCCTCCCTGCTTTTTGGCGGAAATATTATAGTTTTTAACCCCTTCGGCCGTCCCCTCCAGGGAGGAGAGCTCGTGGTAGTGGGTGGCGAACATGGTCCTGGCTCCAAGCCGGCGCTTGTCGGCGCAGAACTCCAGCACCGCCCGGGCGATGGCCATGCCGTCAAAGGTAGAGGTGCCTCTGCCGATTTCGTCGAGAATAAGCAGGGACGACGGTGTTGCGTACTTCAGGATGTTGGCCATCTCGTTCATTTCCACCATGAAGGTGGACTGGCCGGAGGCCAGGTCGTCCGACGCGCCGATGCGGGTAAAGACCCGGTCCGCAACGCCTATTACGGCGCTTTTCGCCGGAACAAAGGAGCCCATCTGTGCCATCAGGGTAATCAGGGCCGTCTGGCGCATATATGTGGACTTACCGGCCATGTTGGGTCCCGTTACGATTGCCACCCGGTCGGTGGTGGTGTTGAGGAACGTGTCGTTGGGGACGAAGAGAATGTCCTTCATGGTTTGCTCAACCACCGGGTGCCGGCCCTCTTTGATTTCCGTTATGCCCGAGGCGTCCACCTCAGGCATTGTGTAGCCGTTGCGGACGGCCACCTCGGCCAGGGAGCAGTAGGCGTCCAGCCGGGCGACGGCCTCCGCAGTCTGCTGGATGCGTCCCACCTGGGCGGCCACTGTGTCACGCACCTGGACAAAGTAATTATATTCAAGCTCGTTAATCCTGTCCTTCGCCGTCATGAGCGTGTTTTCAAGATTTTTCAGCTCCTCGGTGAAGTAGCGCTCGTTGGAAACCAGCGTCTGCTTGCGTATGTAATTTTCGGGGATGGTTGTGTCACCGGCGGAACGGGGCACGTCTATGTAATAGCCGAAGACCTTGTTATAGCCGATTTTCAGCTTTTTAATGCCGGTTCGCTCCCGCTCCCGCTCCTCCAGCTCCCGGACCATTTGGGCGCCGTTGTCACGGACGTTGCGCAGCTCGTCAAGCTCAGCGGAAAAGCCCGCTCTTATTATGTCTCCCTCGCGGACCGAGAATGGAGGATCGTCAGCAATGGCGCTGTCTATGGCCGCCCTGATGTCACTCAGCTCGTCCATTTCGGCAATGCTCTTTAGCTCCAGGGAGCCAAAGCCGGAAAGTATTCTCTTCAGCTCGGGCAGCGCGTAGGTGCAGTTGGCCAGGGTACGCAGATCCCGTCCGCCGGCAGAGCCGTATACGCAGCGGCCCACCAGGCGCTGCATGTCACTTATGCTTTTTAAGTGCTCCGTCAGCTCGCCCCGGAGGACATTATTGTCCTTCAGCTCGCCAACAGCTGAAAGCCTCCGCCGTATGGCCACCACCGAAAGCAGCGGCCGCTCCACCCAGGAGCGCAGCATTCTTGAGCCCATGGGAGTTTTTGTTTTGTCCAGCACCCACAGCAGTGAGCCCTTCTTCTCGCCGCTGCGCAGAGACTCCGTCAGCTCCAGACTGCGCCTTGTGGCCCAGTCCAGCTCCATGTAGCGTCCGCCGCTGAACACGTCCAGGCGGTTTATGTGGGCAACATCAACCTTTTGGGTCTCGTCTATATATTCCAGCAGCGCCCCCACCGCCGAAACGGCGCAGGGCGAAGACTCCAGCCCCGGCTCCGCGGCTGAGGAAAAGCCGAACTGGCGGCACATTCTCTCCTCCGCCCTGTCGCTTTCAAACAGTGCGGGACGCAGCTCCGGCATGGAGTATATCTTGTTTTTCAGAAAGTCGCCAATAAGCTCAGACCTGCCCGCCTCTCCGGAGAGCACCGCCTCCTTCGGCGCGAAGCGGCCCAGCTCGTTGATTATGTGGTTAACACTGTCGTTTTCAAAGGCTGCGGCGCACATCTCGCCCGTTGAAATGTCGCAAACCGCGATGCCCCCCTCGCCCCCGGCCAGGCACACCGCGCATATATAGTTGCTGCGGTTTTCCTCCAGCATGGAGCTTTCCATAACGGTGCCCGGGGTGATTATTCTGATAACATCCCTCTTAACAATTCCCTTGGCAAGAGCCGGGTCCTCCAGCTGCTCGCATATGGCCACCTTATAGCCCTTGGCGATGAGCTTTGCGATATACGTCTCCGCCGCGTGATACGGAATGCCGCACATAGGCGTCCGCTCATCTGGGTTTTCCACGTTTCTGTCACGTGTGGTCAGGGCAATGTCCAGCTCCCGGGAGGCGGTGAAGGCGTCCTCGTCGAACATCTCATAGAAGTCCCCCAGACGGAAAAACAGCAGACAGTCTCCGTACTGCTGTTTAATCTCCTGATATTGCCTTTTCATGGGTGTAAGCTCAGCCATCAGATCTCCTCTCCGTAAAGAGCCCAGGTGTTCCCGTCAGTTATTTTCACGTTTATAAAGCTGCCGATCAGGCTCCTGTCTCCCTTCAGGTGAACCAGGCGCCCGCCGTCTGTGCGTGACGAGAGATTATATTCATCTCTGCCCGTCTCTCCGTCCACCAGCACCCGCTGGACCGTGCCGATATACTCCGCGTGCTTCTCGCCGGAGATTTTATTCGCCAGCTCCGTCAGCGCGTCAAAGTGCTTCTGCTTGTCCTCCCTGGTATATGGGTCCGGCATGGAGGCCGCGGGAGTTCCCACCCGCTTTGAATATATAAAGGTAAACATGGCGTCATAGCGCACCGTCTCGCAAAGAGACAGCGTGTCGGCAAATTCCTCGTCCGTCTCCCCGGGGAAGCCCACGATTATATCCGTGGTCAAAACCAGGTCCGGCATATAGCTGCGGGCCAGGGCTACCTGCTGCAGATACTTCTCCCGGTCATAGTGCCGGTTCATCACCTTCAGTATCCTGTCGTTCCCGGACTGGACCGGCAGATGGAGCTGATGGGTGCACTTTTCGCACTCAGCCATGGTTTTAAAGAGCTTTTCCGTGGCGTCCTTCGGGTGGCTGGTCATGAAGCGTATTCTGAAGTCCCCGGGAATGTCGTTTATCATGCGGATAAGGTCCGCAAAGTCCACGTCCATGTCCAGGTCCTTGCCATATGAGTTTACGTTCTGGCCCAGGAGGGTGATGTCCTTGTACCCCTGTGCCACCAGCTCTCTTGCCTCCGCCACAATGTTCTCCGGCAGTCTGGAGCGCTCGCGCCCACGGACATAGGGGACGATGCAATAGGTGCAGAAGTTGTTGCAGCCATACATAACCGAAAGCCACGCCTTGACGGTGCCGTCACGTCTCAGGGGAATTCCCTCGGTTACATAGCCGTCGTCATTTTTAACGGCGAAAACCCGCTTGTGCTTCGTCATAACCTGCTTCAAAAGCTCCGGGAAGCGCCACAGCTCATGGGGCCCGAAAACCAGGTCAACAATGGGGTATGACATTTTAATCTTTTCCGCCATGTGCTCCTGCTGAACCATGCAGCCGCAGACCGCGATTATCTGGTCAGGCTTGGCCTTTTTCGTGTGGTTCAGGGCTCCCACGTTGCCCAGAACACGCATCTCCGCATGCTCTCTGACGGCGCAGGTGTTGATTACAATAACATCCGCCTCAAACTCGTTTTGCGTAAAGGCGTAGCCCATCTCAGAAAGATAGCCCCGGAGCTTTTCGCTGTCAGCCTCGTTCTGCTGGCAGCCGTAGGTATCCACCATGGCCAGAGGGCGGGCGCCAGCGGTGCAGATTGTGTTGTTGATTTCAGCGCAGATTTCCTCCTGGCGCTTAATTTCAGACTCGTCTATTGTTTTTCTTATATAAGCCATTTTCCGGCCCCTTTGATTATTAATGTATCACTGCAGTTTAACACAAAATCTATGGCGTTTTCAACACATTTAATATATAATGATATATTATTTGGAGGTGTCTCTATGGCCGTTATTAACATTCTTTCTCCCCATGTTGCCGACCTTATAGCCGCGGGCGAGGTTGTTGAGCGCCCCGCATCGGTAATAAAGGAGCTTATGGAAAATTCCTTTGACGCCGGCGCGGGCAATGTAATTGTTGAAATCCGCGACGGTGGGGCCACCTATATCCGCATTACCGATGACGGCTGCGGCATGGCTCCCGAGGACGCGGGCATAGCCTTCCTCCGCCACGCCACCTCAAAACTGAAGGACGAGGCCGGCCTTGCGTCAATTGCCACAATGGGCTTCCGGGGCGAGGCTCTTGCGGCCATATCCTCCGTTTCAAAAATCGAGCTTACCACCCGTCTCCGGGGCTCCAACACCGGCACCCGGATGACCGTTGAGGCCGGAGACATTTGTGAAATGTCAGCCTTCGGCTGTCCCGAGGGCACAACCATTGTTGTTAAGGACCTGTTTTATAACACCCCCGCCCGGCTTAAGTTTTTAAAGTCAGACCGCAGCGAGGCCTCCGCCTGCATCAACACCGCCCTGCGCTGCGCCATGGGCCACCCGGAGGTTTCCGTCCGGTTCATCCGTGACGGGAGCGAGGAGTTTTTCTCCCCCGGAGACGGCCGCCTTGACTCCGCCCTGTATGCCCTTCTTGGCCGCGACGAGGCCCGTGGCATGATCCCCCTGGAGGCCAGCTCCGGCGGAATTTCCGTCACCGGCTTTGTCTCCTCACCGGCGGAGTGCCGCGGAAACCGGGCCCACCAGTTCTTTTTCGTAAATTCCAGGAACATAAAGTCAACACTCCTTCAGTCCGCCGTGGAGCAGGCCTATAAAAACTCCCTGCTCACCGGGCGCTACCCCGCCTGCTGCCTTATGCTCACGGTGGATTTTGCCGCCGTGGACGTAAACGTGCACCCGGCCAAAACCGAAATCCGCTTCGGCTCTGAAAAGGCCGTGTTCGACCTGGTTTATCAGGCCGTGAAGCTGGCTCTTGAGGCAGAGGACAGGCTCGCCTCCCCGCAGGAGGTCCCGGGCTCCCCGTCTTCCGTGACTGAGCAGCCCGTCCCGTCTTCCGGGGGCCCGGCCGTCTTTGACGCTCCCCGTGCCCGGACCGGCTCTGAATACCGGACCACCACTTTCGGCTCCTTTGGTGACGCCTTCAAATACGGTTCCTCCGGTTATTCGGCACAGACGTCTATAAACCTGGACGATGTTCAGCCTTCATTTGTGCATAATTCACAAAGCATCTTCAAATCCGCTGAAAATCAGCAAACAGACGGCTTTGTTGGAAAAAATGTTGAAAAACCTGTTCAAAATGTTGAAACTCCCTTCCGCCCTGAATACAAGATTTTGGGGGAGGCTTTTAAGGAATACATAATTGTTGAGCAAAACGGAGAAATTTTGCTCATCGACAAGCATGCCGCCCACGAGCGCATGAACTTTGACCGGCTCAAAAACTCGGCAGAGCCTTTGGAGTCTCAGCTGCTGCTCACCCCCGTCACCGTCAAGCTCACCCCGGAGGATGCTGAGCTGCTGGAGCAAAACGGCAGTCTTATATATGAATTTGGCTTTGAAATTGAGCCCTTCGGTGAGCGTGAATATATAATCCGCGGCGTTCCCGCCGGGCTTGACGCCTCTGACGCACGCAGCGCTATTGAGGAAATATGCGAAAGGCTCCGCACCTGCCATACCCCCGACCCGGCAGCCGCAAGGGACGAGGTGCTTCACACCGTCGCCTGCAAGGCCGCAATAAAGGCCGGGTGGGACACCTCCGGGCCCGAGCTGGAAACAATCGTCCGGGCGGTTGTCTCCGGCCAGGTCAAATACTGCCCCCACGGCAGGCCTGTTTCGGCGGTAATCACCCACGCGGACCTGGACAGACTGTTTAAGCGCATAGTATGAGCGGCCACGTCATCGTAATAGCCGGTCCCACAGCCAGCGGAAAAACAGCCCTGGGAATATACCTGGCAAAGGCCCTGGGCGGAGAAATCGTCTCCGCCGACTCCATGCAGATATACCGGGGAATGGACATTGGCACCGCCAAGGCGACGGCCGAAGAGCGCTCCGCCGTCCCCCATCATATGATTGACATTGTCTCTCCACTGCAGGACTATTCCGTCGCCGATTATGTTCAGGACGCATCCCGTGTGTGCGATGCTCTGATTTCCGCCGGAAAAACTCCGGTCATTGTTGGCGGAACCGGGCTTTATATTGACTCCCTCATTTCCGGCCGCACCTTTGACCCCGACTCCCGGACCCCTGAGGTGCGCCGGGAGCTGGAAGCGGAATTTGACAGTCTCGGCGGAGAGGAAATGCTGAAAAGGCTTTCCGGCTTTGACCCTGACCGGGCGGCCCTTCTCCACCCGGCTGACAGGAAGAGAATTATCCGGGCATTTGAGGTTTACCGGCTGACGGGCCGGACCATTACCGAGCACGACGAGCTCACCCGTGCCCTTCCCCCCAGATATGAGGCCGTTTATATAATTCCCTCCTTCAAGAACCGTCAGACGCTGTATGACAGGATAAACTCCCGGGTGGACGCCATGATAGACGCCGGTCTTTTTGACGAGGTCCGGTCGCTCCTTGACCGGGGCGTTCCCGAAGGCTCCACCGCCATGCAGGCCATTGGCTACAAGGAGGCGGTTCAGGCTCTGTCCGGTGAAATAACCGGCGCCGAGGCCATTGAGAGCATCAAGCTTGCCAGCCGCCGCTACGCCAAGCGCCAGCTGACCTGGTTCGGCCGCCACGGGGACGCGGTCAGACTGTATTATGAAGATTTCCCCTCGGCTGAGGAGCTGTATTCCTCGGCCCTGTCGATTATAAAAGGAGAACGTGATGAACATTTCGGATAACGTCGCCGCGGTAATCGAAAAGGTAAACGCCGCAGCGCTGCGGTCAGGCAGAACGCCTGAGGATATAAGCATCGTCGCGGCCACCAAGATGAATGACGCCCCGGCCATTCAGGCGGCCATCTCCGCGGGAATTAAAATCTGCGGTGAAAACCGGGTTCAGGAAATGACGGAAAAACTCCCTCTTGGGGCCTATTCCGGCGCCGATTTGCAGTTTATAGGCCACCTGCAGAAAAATAAGGTTAAAAACGTGGTTGGCGTCTGCTCCCTGATTCAAAGCGTGGACTCCCCCGACCTGCTAAGGGCAATCGGCCGCATCGCGTCGGCAAAGGGCCTCCGGCAGGACGTTCTGCTGGAGGTTAACATTGCGGGGGAGGAATCCAAGTCCGGAATGGCGCCCTCCGCGCTGCCCGGGATTCTGGCAGAGGCGGGGTCCGTTGAAGGAATTCGCGTCAGAGGTCTGATGGCAATCCCGCCCGTTTGCTCAAATCCCGAAGAAAACCGCCCCTTTTTTCAGCAAATGCGCAAGCTTTTTGTTGACATCGGGCAGAAAAAATACGATAATGTATTGATGGATTTTCTGTCTATGGGAATGACCAATGATTATGAAACCGCAATCGAATGCGGCAGTAACATGGTCCGCATAGGAACAGGAATTTTTGGTCCCAGAAATTACGGAGGAACCGGCAATGGGTTTAATGGATGAGCTGAAAAAGCTTACGCAGCCGTTTGATGACGAAGACGAGGTCTATGAAGGAGCCGACGAGGCCTTTACCGCTCCCCGCCAAAAGTCCTCAGGCAGCATCCCCGGTGATGATGAAATTCAATTTGAAGAGGCCTTTGGCGACGATGGCTATGATGCTCCCGAGCCTGCAGCAAAAAAGGCTCCGAAGCAGAGCGGCGGCCTGTTCAAGGGCGGCGCCCGCGCCCAGGCTCAGCAAAGCGCTTCTCCCGCTCCCAAGGCGGGCAGACAGTCCCGCAAGCAGAGCGCGGTTGACAATTCAGTGGTTCTCTTCAACCCCAAATCCTTTGACGAAGCCGGTGAGCTGGTTACATATCTTTCCCAGGGCAGAAGCCTTGTTATGGCCCTTGAGGGCATCCCCATGGATACAGCCCGCCGCCTGCTTGACTTCATCTCAGGCGTGTGCTTCGCCCTCAGCGCGAAAATTACCCCCGTTTCCTCAAAGACATATTTTATAACGCCGGAAAATGTTGATCTTGTCAGCGCCCAGAGTCTTGGCGCCGCCGGCGAGGATCAGTCCTTCTGAGCGTCAAACAACAACATTGCAAAATACAGAAAGGAAATACACAAATGATTACAGCACAGGATGTTCGCGAAAAAACCTTTGAAAAGTCCAAGTTCGGCGGATATGACATGGCCGAGGTGGATGAATTCCTCGAGCAGATTGCCGACGATCTTACTGCATCACAGAAGGAGACAGCTGTTCTTAAGAGCAAGATGAAAATTCTTGTTGACAAGATCGAAGAGTATCGCAGCAACGAAAACGCTGTTAATCAGGCTGTTCTTTCCGCCCAGAAGCTGGCCGTTCAGATTGAGTCCGAGGCCCGCACCAAGGCTGACTCCATGCTTGCTGACGCTCAGGCTCAGGTTGACGAAGCCGTGGGCAGCCTCCGTGAGCAGACAGCTCTTGAAGAGAACAAGCTGGCGGCCGCAAAGTCCGCGACGGAAAAGTTCTTTGACGGGCTGCGCGCGATGTGCAACGCCCAGCTCCGCAACATAGACAAGATTGCCGCAACAACTCTCCCCGAGCAGGGTGAGCACGAGTCCGAGGCTGAGGCGCCTGCCGCAAAGGCTGAGGAGAAGGCTGAGGAGGCCGCTCCCGCCACCGCGACAAACGAGGACATCGCCGCCGCAATACGCAGCATAGAAAAGTCCACCAAGAGAGCAAAGGCCGCATCCGAAATCGACCTTAACGACCTTGACTCCGCTTCCGAGGCCCCTGACTACGACAGAACCCAGACATTTTCATTCTGATTTACGCTGACCAATTACCGGGGCGCGCCTGACACTGCGCCCCTTTTATCATTAAACAGGAGTTTACTATGGCACAGGATTTTAACTCAACTCTAAACCTTCCGAAAACCGACTTTCCAATGCGTGCCGGCCTCCCCAAGAGAGAGCCGGATATGCTTAAGCACTGGGAACAGCTCGACCTTTATAATGAGCTGCTGAAGAAGAACGAGGGCAAGCCCCGTTTTGCGCTGCATGACGGGCCTCCGTTCTCCAACGGCGCAATCCACATGGGCCACGCCCTTAACAAGGCGCTGAAGGACTTCATCGTCCGTTCATACGCAATGCGCGGCTACTACACTCCCTATATCCCCGGCTGGGATAACCACGGCATGCCCATTGAAAGCGCGATAATCAAGGAGCAGAAGCTTAACCACAAGGCAATGTCCGTTGCCGATTTCCGCTCCGCCTGCCACGCCTATGCCGACAAATACATTGACATTCAGCGCGAGGGCTTCAAGCGTCTCGGCGTCATCGGCGACTGGGAGCACCCCTACAAGACGATGAACCGCAGCTTCGAGGGTGATGAAGTTCGCATTTTTGGCAAAATGTATAAAAACGGGCACATTTACAAGGGCTTCAAGCCTGTTTACTGGTGCCCGAAGGACGAGACCGCTCTCGCCGAGGCCGAAATTGAATATCAGGACGACAAGTGCACAACAGTATACGTCAAGTTCCCGATATATGACGACCTGGGAAAGCTGTCTCACCTTGACCTTTCAAAGCTTAATTTCGTCATTTGGACCACCACCATCTGGACCCTTCCCGGCAACCTGGCCATCGCCCTTCACCCGGACAATGTCTACGCCATCGTCAAGGGACCGGACGGGACAATGTATATCATGGCCGAGGAGCTGGTTTCCAAGGTTATGTCCGTCGGTGGTATTGACGGCTACGAAATCGTTGAGACACACCCCGGCATATTCTTCGAGAACATGCTGGCTCACCATCCCTTTATGGACAAGACCTCCCGCCTGCTCATGGCCGACTATGTAACCACCGAGTCAGGTACCGGCTGCGTCCACACCGCTCCCGGCTTCGGTTTTGATGACTACATGACCTGCAAGCGCTACGGCATTGAAATGGTCGTTCCTGTTGATGACCAGGGCCGCCACACTGATTACGCCGGCAAGTACGCCGGCCTTAAGACCGACGAGTCCAACCCCATAATCCTTGCGGACATGAAGGAATCAGGCGTGCTGTTTGCCCAGGAGGAGATTATCCACAGCTATCCTCACTGCTGGCGCTGCAAGAGCCCGATTATCTTCCGCGCAACTCCCCAGTGGTTCTGCTCCGTCGACTCCTTCAAGGACGAGGCGGTTGCCGCCTGCGACAATGTTAAATGGTATCCCTCCTGGGGCAGAGACAGAATGGAGTCCATGATCCGGGAGCGTGCTGACTGGTGCATTTCACGCCAGCGCCGCTGGGGTCTTCCCATCCCCGTTTTCTACTGCGAGGAATGCGGCAAGCCCGTATGCAACGATGAATCCATCGAGGCTGTTGCTCAGCTTTTCGAAAAGGAAGGCAGCAACGCCTGGTTTGACCGGGAGGCCTCAGATATTCTGCCTGAGGGCTTTGTGTGCCCCCACTGCGGAGCGGTTCACTTCACGAAGGAAACAAATACTCTTGACGGCTGGTTCGATTCCGGCTCCACCCACTTTGCATCAATGCAGCGTGACCAGGGCTTCTGGCCGGCCGACATGTATCTCGAGGGCGGAGACCAGTACCGCGGCTGGTTCCAGAGCTCACTGCTGGTTGCAGTAGGCGCTCTCGGTCAGGGCGCTCCCTACAGGCAGTGCCTCACCCACGGCTGGACGGTTGACGGCGAAGGCAAGGCAATGCACAAGAGCCTTGGCAACGGCATCGCTCCCCAGGAGCTTATAGACGAGTTCGGCGCCGATATCGTAAGACTTTGGGCAGGCTCGGCCGACTATCACGTGGACGTGCGCTGCAGCAGAGAGATATTCAAGCAGCTCAGCCAGAACTATCTAAAGTTCCGCAACACCGCAAGATACTGCCTGGGCAACCTTGACGGCTTCAACCCGGATAATCTTGTTGCTCCGGGAGACATGATGCAGCTTGACCGCTGGGCAATTACAAAGCTGAACGACCTGATTAAAGAGGTTGCCGATGCTTATAACGAATATGAGTTCCACGTGGTTTCCCACAGCATAAACGACTTCTGTGTTGTTGAGCTCTCCAGCTTCTATCTCGACATCATCAAGGACCGTCTTTACTGCGAGGCCCATGACGGGCTTGCAAGACGCAGCGCCCAGACCGCACTGTTCCTGATTCTTGACAGTCTTGCAAAGATGTTTGCGCCGATTCTGGCCTTCACCTGTGACGAAATCTGGCAGGCTATGCCCCACAGATCAACAGACGATGCCCGCAACATTCTGTTCAACGAAATGAACGCCCCCTTCACCGAGTACTCTCTGGACGAGGCTTCCCTGGCCGCCTGGGACAAGCTTATTGCCCTGCGTGACGATGTAAACGTTGTTCTTGAGTCCGCCCGCGCTGAAAAGCGCATAGGCAAGAGCCTTGACGCCGCCGTAACCCTCACGGCCTCTGACGATGAGTCCCGTGAACTGCTCAGCTCCGTCTCCGGCATCAACCTTTCAGAAATGCTCATCGTTTCCGAGTGCCTTGTTAACGGTGATGTTGCTCCCGAAGCAATTTCCGCTCACGGCGGACGCTACAGCGGGCTTACGGTTTCCGTCAAGGAGGCCGAGGGCACCAAGTGCCCAAGATGCTGGATTCACACCCGCAACGCTGACCCCGAAACAGGTCTTTGCCCACGCTGCAAAAATGTTGTTGCTTCTCTCTGAGGCAGACAGGAGGAAAATATGTTATATGCGATAGTAGGTATGCTGGTTATTATATTCGACCAGTCCTTCAAGTACTATATCGATACAATAATCGATGAGTACGTTCCTACCCACACGCTGATTCCTAATGTTATATCCCTTGTAAGGGTTCAGAATGACGGAGCCGCCTTCAGCTTTCTGGCCGGCGGCGGTGCGAGAATATGGTTCATCGTTTTAACCGCCATATTCACAGCGCTGGTCGTCATCGCCCTGGTTACCAACTTTGTTTCCGGCAAGTTCGGACGCTGGTGCCTGGTCATTATAACCGCGGGCGGCCTTTCAAACTGCATTGACCGTGTGCTTTATGGCTATGTGCTTGACATGTTCAAGGTTGAGCTGTTTAACTTCGCCGTGTTCAACATCGCGGACATTTTCATAACCGTGGGGTGTATTGCCTTCATCTTGTATATTCTGTTCGGTGGCGAAAAGGAGCCGGACGAGGATGCTGACGAGTTTGATGAGCCTGACCCCGAGGAGGCTGACAGGCCACGCCGCAAGGAAAAGCGCAAAAAGGAGCGCATTGTTGAGGTTGATGAGTATGATGATGAGCCGGTGGCCCGTTCCACCAGCCGCAGCTCAAAGGCCTCCCAATATGAAGAGGACGAGGATGATGACGACGATTATCAGCCCGTAAAGCAGAAGAAGTCCAAGCCCGTCGCCCGCAAGGCAAGAGCCGCAGCCGAGGACGAGGAGGAAGAGGAAGCCGCACCCGTCAAAAAGACGGTCCGCAAGGCTCAGACCGAGGCCCGGGCGCAAAAGAGCGCCACAGATGAAGCTGTCCGTCCGGCACAGCGCACCCGGACTGCTCAGCAGCCTGCCGCACAGCGTGCAGCCGTAGCCTCCCGCACAGTTGCGCCAGCTGCAGCTGACGACAGTGAGTTTGCAGCATGGGACCGTGCGAATGCAAAGGCAAACGCCTCTTCAACCAACTCCGCAGTGCGCCGCGCTCAGACCGCAGCCGCCAAGGCTCCTGACGATGTAATGCAGGTATTCACGGACCTTCAGAACACCCAGTCCACACGCAAAGCTCCGGCAACTGCGCAGTCCTCTCAGACCGCAGCCGCGACAACAGCCAGGAAGGCTGCTCCTGCCCCGAGCACTGATGATTTCGACCTTGACTCAATACTTAACGAATTCAAATAATATATGGATGAAGATATAATCTTTATCACAGCGGAGGAGAGCGGAGAAAGAATTGACGCTCTCCTTTCCCGTAATATGGAAAACCTGTCCCGCAGCGCGGCCGCACGGCTTTTGGAGGAAGGTCACGTCCTTCTTGGCGGGAGGCCGGTAAAGAAGAATTATAAATGCAAAAGCGGAGAGGCTTTTGAAGTAACTCTCCCCGAGCCCGAGGACAGCGAGCTTGTCCCCCAGGATATTCCTCTTGATATTATATATGAAGACGATGACCTGATTGTAATCAACAAGCCCCGGGGGATGGTTGTTCACCCGGCTCCGGGCCACAGTGACGAGACCCTGGTAAATGCCCTTATGTTCCACTGTGGTGATTCGCTTTCCGGCATCGGCGGGCAGAAGCGCCCCGGGATTGTCCACAGAATAGACAAGGATACATCCGGCCTGCTGGTGGCTGCGAAAAATGACAGCGCCCACGCCTTCCTGTCAGCCCAGCTGGCGGACCGGTCTCTCAGCCGGGAATACTGCGCGGTTGTTCGGGGCAGAATGAAGGATATATCCGGAACCATTGACCTGCCAATCGGACGCAGCCCGAGTGACCGGAAGAAAATGGCGGTTGTATACAAAAATTCAAGAAACGCCGTAACACACTGGTTTCTCGAGGAGCAGTTCAGGGAATATTCCCTTCTCAAATGCGTTCTTGAAACAGGCAGAACACACCAGATCAGAGTACACATGGCCGCAATCGGCCATCCCCTGCTGGGTGACGGACTGTACGGAGCACCGTGCCCTGAAAAGGGTCTTGAGGGCCAGTGTCTCCACGCCATGAAAATCAAATTTATCCACCCGTCAACAAAAGAGCCGCTTCAGTTTGAAGCGCCTCTTCCTGAATATTTTAATGAGGTTATAAAAAAATTAGGTCCGCCTGAAAGGAGCGAATATTAAAATGAATAACATCCCCGGAATTATAATCGGCCTCGTTGTGGCCGTCGCAGTGGTTTTTCTGATTATAAAGCTGGTTACCGGAATTGTGGGAACGGCCTTTAACATCATCCTGGGCATTCTGGTCGTCGCCGCCCTTGTGGGAATTGTTATCTGGATGTTCGCCTACGCAAAGAGCCATCCCAAAAAGTAATAAAAACAGTGCTGAAAAAACAGCACTGTTTTTTTAGTCTTATTATTAGTCTAATTAATCATCAATTATATATGGCACCGTGAATACGGCCACGTTTCTGTATTTTTCCATTCTCTTTTGCAAACGCTGGGTTGTTGAGTTGTGAAGGATTTTTTTCGTTGGTGCCGTAACGACAATGGCCGCCATCATAACAACCAGGTTCTTCTCCTCTGAAAATTCCTCGGCCTCAGCCTGAATATGCCGCAGAAGCACCTCCTCGGTGTTTCTGTATTCGGTAACCTCATATTTGAAGCACACATTGTCCGGAAGGTTAAACTCCGCAAGCTTTGACTCAAGAGCCTTTGCTCTTGTCTCATCTGACGTAACATTAAACAGCTCAATTTCCTCACAGCCGCAGCCCAGGGCGTACTTCAGCGCCTTAAGGAAGGTCCTGTTAATTGACTGAACAGGCATAATAACCTTAACCGGCTTTATAACGCGCATAATCTGCGCAGCGCCATCCTTGTCGGCAATGTTCAGGTCGGCCGCGACGAGGCTGTAATGCTCCTTAACCTTGATCATAAGGAAGACGAGAGCGCCAATGCACAAAAGAGTTATCCAGGCGCCGCTTGTGAACTTCATAATTACGATGATAACAAGCACAGCCGCCGTAATCACGGTACCGAAGCCGTTTACAAGCGCCTTTAACTGCCATCCGCTGCCCTTTACCCTCACCCAGTGGATAAGCATGCCGAGCTGGCTGAGTGTGAAGGAAATAAATACGCCGCTTGCGTACAACGGCAGCAAAAGGTGCTGGCTGCCGTTAAAGGCGAAAACCAGTATGGATGCGGAGACGAACAGCAAAAGAATACCGTTTGAGAAGTTAAGCCTTGTCCCTCGGGAATCCAGCTGCCGGGGAAGGTACCCGTCCCTGGCCATAAGAGCCATTAAAAGGGGCAGCCCCTGAAAAGCTGTGTTGGCCGCAAGCGCAAGAATTATAACCGTCATGATCTGAACAACATAATACATTATGCTGCCGCCTCCAAAGACAGCCGCAGCCAGCTGGCTCACAGCCGTCGCATTGTCATTCGGAACGATTTTATACATATTAATCAGGGCGCTTACGCCAAAGAACACAATGCACACAAAGCCGGCCATTGCATAAAGGACCTTTTTCGCGTTTTTCGGAGCCGGCTCCTTGAAGTTGGGAACACCGTTGGAAACCGCCTCAACACCGGTTAACGCGGTGCAGCCTGATGCGAAGGCCTTGAGGATGACGAACAGGAGCGTGTCCTTTGCATTCTCTGTTACGATCACCGTCTCCTCCGGAGTATACATTCCAAGAGAATATTTGATAATTCCGGTAATTATCAGGGCAAGCATTGTGAATATAAACAGATATGTGGGAATGCCAAACATAACCGCCGACTCCCGCAGACCTCTGAGATTGCCCCAGGCAAGCAGCGCAATAAGAATGAAGGCGATAAGGGCCTTAACAGAGTTAAGGGCCGGGAAGGCGGAGACAATTGCAGCAGCACCCGCGCAGGCGCTGACAGCAACCGTAAGCACATATCCTATTATAAGAGCAGCTCCCGCAACAAGTCCCGGCATTTTACCAAGATTTTCGTTGGCGACAATATATGCCCCGCCACCCTGAGGGTAGGCGTCTATCGTCTGACGGTAGCAGAAAACAAGAATTGCCAGCAGTCCTATTATCGCCGCAACAATCGGAAGAAAGGTTCCATATGATGCCATTCCGATTGCGGGAATGAGCACAAGCAGAATTTCTTCACCGGCATAGCTGACGGATGAAATTGCGTCACTGGCAAAAACGGGTATCCCCCAGAGGACAGAATACTTTTCATCACTGAGCTCTGAGTCACGCAGCGGTTTGCCAATAAACGCGTCACGCACCTTTTCGTTTTTCATAGTAAACTCCAATCCTAATAAAAAAACAGCGATGCTATATCTGCAGCGCTGTTTTTTCAATGTTGGCATTGACCTATCTTCCCGGTCCGTCGCCAGACAAGTATTTTCG